>ERZ773008.2502-NODE-2502-length-11962-cov-43.665743_pt1 | contig 11962 bp, 10 predicted proteins | sample MGYA00580664_ERZ773008 | MGnify/ENA primary metagenome ERZ773008 (study PRJEB29015, sample SAMEA2738016) | human oral metagenome | biome: human oral; feature: human-associated habitat; material: dental | place: China | collected 2048 ... | reverse complement strand
ACGAGGAGACCGGCCAGACCGTCATCGGCGGTATGGGCGAGCTCCACCTGGACGTGTTCGTGGACCGCATGCGCCGCGAGTTCAAGGTCGAGGCCAACGTGGGCGCCCCACAGGTCGCCTACCGCGAGACCATCCGCAAGAAGGTGGACAAGGTCGAGTACACCCACAAGAAGCAGACGGGTGGCTCCGGCCAGTTCGCCAAGGTGCAGATGAGCTTCGAGCCCCTCGTGGCCGATGAGGCCGCCGAGACCGCCGAGGGTGAGAAGGCGCACTACGAGTTCGCCAACGCCGTCACCGGTGGTCGCGTGCCCCGCGAGTACATCCCCAGCGTGGACGCCGGGGTCCAGGACGCCATGCTCACCGGTGTCCTGGCCGGCTACCCGATGGTGGACATCAAGGCCACCCTCATCGACGGCGCCTACCACGAGGTCGACTCCTCCGAGATGGCCTTCAAGATCGCCGGCTCCATGGCGTTCAAGGAGGGTGCCAAGAAGGCCTCGCCGGTCCTCCTCGAGCCCGTCATGGCCGTCGAGGTCCGTACTCCCGAGGAGTACATGGGCGACGTCATCGGTGACCTCAACTCCCGTCGCGGCATGATCGCCTCGATGGAGGACGCCGTCGGCGTCAAGGTCATCCGCGCCAACGTCCCCCTGTCGGAGATGTTCGGCTACGTCGGTGACCTGCGCTCCAAGACGCAGGGACGTGCCGTCTACTCCATGACCTTCGACTCCTACGCCGAGGTTCCCAAGAACGTCGCCGACGAGATCATCGCCAAGGTCAGGGGCGCCTGACGCCCACGCACCGGGGGTCCGCTCCGGCTGCGCGCACTCGCAGCGGGCCCCCGGCCCGATCGTCCCACCGGGGCGGTCGGGACCCACTTCAGTAAGATTTCCAACATCCACCAGTAGAGACTCTCGACGCCCGGGCGGCTACCATGTGTGCTAGTCGAATCCCGACGAAGAGAACTACCCGAGTCCCAGGAGGACACCAGTGGCCAAGGCCAAGTTCGAGCGGACCAAGCCGCACGTCAACATCGGAACGATCGGTCACGTCGACCACGGCAAGACGACGCTGACCGCTGCGATCTCCAAGGTTCTGCACGACGAGTACCCCGAGCTGAACCCCTTCACCCCCTTCGACGAGATCGACAAGGCTCCCGAGGAGCGTCAGCGCGGTATCACCATCAACATCGCGCACGTCGAGTACGAGACCGACAAGCGCCACTACGCGCACGTCGACGCCCCCGGTCACGCCGACTACATCAAGAACATGATCACCGGTGCCGCCCAGATGGACGGCGCGATCCTCGTGGTCGCCGCCACCGACGGCCCGATGGCCCAGACCCGCGAGCACGTCCTGCTCGCCCGCCAGGTGGGCGTCCCCGCCCTCCTCGTGGCCCTCAACAAGTCCGACATGGTGGACGACGAGGAGCTCCTCGACCTGGTTGAGATGGAGGTGCGTGAGCTCCTCTCCTCCCAGGACTACGACGGCGACGAGGCTCCCGTCATCCGCGTCTCCGCTCTCAAGGCCCTCGAGGGCGACGCCGAGTGGGCCGGCAAGATCAAGGAGCTCATGGACGCGGTGGATGACTTCATCCCCACCCCCGAGCGTGACATGGACAAGCCCTTCCTCATGCCCATCGAGGACGTCTTCACCATCACCGGTCGCGGCACCGTCGTCACCGGTCGTGTGGAGCGCGGCAAGCTCCCGATCAACTCCGAGGTCGAGATCCTCGGTATCCGCGAGGCCCAGAAGACCACGGTCACCGGTATCGAGATGTTCCACAAGCAGATGGACGAGGCCTGGGCCGGCGAGAACTGCGGTCTGCTCCTGCGCGGCACCCGTCGCGAGGACGTCGAGCGCGGTCAGGTCATCTGCAAGCCCGGCTCCATCACCCCGCACACCGAGTTCGAGGGCCACGTCTACATCCTCACCAAGGACGAGGGTGGCCGCCACAACCCCTTCTACTCGAACTACCGTCCGCAGTTCTACTTCCGCACCACGGACGTCACCGGTGTCATCACCCTGCCCGAGGGCACCGAGATGGTCATGCCCGGTGACACCACTGAGATGAGCGTCCAGCTCATCCAGCCCATCGCCATGGAGGAGGGCCTCGGCTTCGCCATCCGTGAGGGTGGCCGCACCGTCGGCTCCGGCCGCGTCACCAAGGTCATCAAGTGACGACCCACTGACGCTCCGCGCCTCCGCGCAGCACCAGACCTCCCCGGTCAGAACGCTTGTTCTGACCGGGGAGGTCTTTCGTGCGTTGTCATGAGCAATGGCGTTGCCAACCGTAAACATGAATAGTCATGTGAATGACACCAATCCCGTGAATTCGTGATGTCGATGTAATGGGTGGAGTCGCAATGCCATAACGGACGATTTCAGATCCATTACCGATCCTGTATTCCCTGAGTTCGTCGACTAGGTTATCCACTGTCACCAGGTGTGTGGACGCCGACGCCTATTTGCGCGCGATTCCAGTGCCTTTCCGTTCTCATGATGTGGAGTCTTTCCTTTGCTGCGTCGCCGTACTGTCCTGTCGCGCCTGCGCAAACTCGTTGCCGGCGCTGCGGTTCTCACCTGTGCTGCAGCGGGCCTGGGAGGCATTGAGCGCCCTTCCGCCGTGGCGGCCCCGGGTGGCCTCCCGGCCGATGCACTTCCGGCGGTCTTCGCCCAGGGAGGCAGCAGTCGGTACCGGGATACCATCCAGTGGCTTCAGTGGGCGGACTACGACAGCAACTTCGCCGGCCAGACCAAGCCGAATGTGCCCGTTCTCGACTACGGACAGCGCAAGACCTTCACCAACTACCGTGACATGGGGGAGGCGGGGTATCTGGTGACCACCTGTAACCTGTCCGATCTCAAGCATCTTGGTCACAGAAACGGATTTCCCGACGATCTTGCGCGTGGTCCGCTGGTCGCGACTATTCCGGGGACCTGGGCCGGAGACATCCTCGACAACCTCTACAACATCGGGGGCGCCGGGGGCTGGAGCGACGGCAGCTCGGAGTGGCATAGTGGTCTGAAGTACCCGGCCAACTACGTCAACCACAACCAGATGGTCATTGGACTGGCCAACGGTTACGCCTACAACGGGGACAAGACCTGGGACGGTAAGGACAAGAACGATCTCCGGGCCGACCGCACTCCCACGGGCGGCTACTCGAGGATCAGCTTCGACGTCTCCTGCTCGGCAGCCCTCCAGACCCCTGATGGCAGCTCCACGCCGGTGCCTCTCAACGGACTGGTCTTCGCCGACGCCGAGGCCTCCAACCCTGGTAGCACCTCTGACCCCTTCGACGGAGAGTGGATCCAGGCCCAGGTCCCCAGCAACCAGCGAGTCACCTGGCGCCTCCTCGATGGGGGACGCTCCACCAACTGCCCTAACACGCGTGGAGGTAGTCAGGAGCCAGTTACTACCCGCGCGAGCCTGTCGAACGGGAACCGAACCCTGCGACTGGACAACACTGCCCAGGAATGTGTCTACCAGAACGGCGGAGGCTATTCCAAACCCAACGGCATCGGCGGTCCCGCGGTCTCCATGTTCATGGAAGGGGCGACCAGCGCCACCATCACCATGCAGGGATCCGGCTACTCCGCCGTCGCCCTGGGCCTGGTCCTGGCTACCGACTTCGGCGACGCGCCAGTCTCCTACGGCAGTGCCTCCGCTCTCCTGCAGCCCAGATGGGACGGCGGTGAGGTTACGTCTCGCAATGGCTACGACCTCTTCGGCGGCCGTCTCATCAACACCACCCGTATGTACGCCTCCGGGCCCTACCTGGGAACGGCGATCGACGCCGAGTCCCAGCAGCGTTTCAGCGACGGGGCCGACGGCGATGACAACGATGGCTGGTACGGCGACGATGAGGATGGCGTCAGCATCCCCGCCGCAGGCATCGAGACCGCGCCGGGCCAGGTAGTCACCTCCAACGTTCGCTGCAGCGGCGGGGGAGCAGTCGCCGGCTGGATCGACTGGAACCACAACGGCGTATTCGATGCCGCCGAGAAAAGCGATCAGGCGACCTGCGACGGCCGGGGCAATGCCACCTTGAGATGGACCGTGCCCGAGGACGTCGTGCGCAGCATCGATGGGGAGTCCGGCTCGCACCCCCACACCTATATGCGGGTGCGGACCGCCAATGCAGGAGTGAACCTCAAACCCACCGGGAGCACGATGGGTGGTGAGGTGGAGGACTACCGGATCGCGGTGCGCGTCCCCACCATCCAGCTCGTGAAGAATGTCCAGGCCCCCTACGGCGGGCAGGTCAAGGCCCTTGGGGCCGACCAGTGGACCCTCAAGGCCCAGCAGGGCAACGGCGACGCCGCCTCCCTGCAGGTGACCGGCACCGTTGACACCGGGATCAAGGTCGCGCGTCCTGGACAGTACGCGTTGACTGAGTCCTCCACGAACCCCCTGGCGCCGGGATACGAGGCGAGCTCATGGCGCTGTTCTCAGACCCCCGGCACTGTTGGCGGCTGGAGTGGCTCGATTCTGGGAAGTTCCTCCGTCCGGGTGAAGGGAACCGATCGCATCACCTGCTCGGTTACCAACACGACCAAACCCGGGGCGCTGTCCTGGACCAAGGTCGACCAGGACGGTAAGACGCCCCTGGGCGGCACCACGTGGACGCTCACCGGTCCCGGCGTTCCTGCCGGCACCGTCGTCGAGGACTGCCAGGCAGCCGGCTGCCGCACCGGCGCCTACAGGGACACCAACCCGGCCCCCGGCGCCTTCGACGTCGAAGGGCTGCCGTGGGGGAGCTACTCCATCACCGAGAAGACCTCTCCCAGCGGTTACCAGCGTCTTGAGAAGACTCTGACCTTTAACGACGTCTCCGGCGCCAACCTCAAGGCACAGCTCAAGGATGCCACCGGTGTCACCAAGGGGGCCGTGACGAACCAGCGTCTGACCGGGTCGGTGTCCTGGAAGAAGCAGGACACGAGCGGGCACGCCCTCAGCGGCTCGGAGTGGACGCTCAGCGGCCCCGGAGTCCCGGCCAGCACCACCATCACCGATTGCGTCATCACCGGCGCCAAGGGACAGTGCCCGAGCGGTCCCTACGCGGATACCGACCCCGCAGCCGGCTCCTTCACGGTGACTGGTCTGCCTTGGGACGCACGCTCGTACTCCCTGGTGGAGAAACGGGCTCCTGCGGGCTACCGGCTTGACTCCACGAGCCGCACCTTCGTCATCAAGCCCGATGCCCTCCAGTACTCCTTCTCGAAGGCCTTCACCAACGAGAAGGTGGCCACCCCCCGCCTGCCCCTGACGGGTGGACGTGGTGCGCACATCTTCCTGATTGCAGGCGCGGTCGTCTCCGCTCTCGCGATCACCACCGGACTCCTAAGGAGGCGCCGTCACCGCAACCTCGACTGATCCGCCCGCCGACCCCCGTACGAAATGTCGGAGGCACCGGTAACGCCGTCGGACAAGACGGAGTCGTCCACCGGAGAAACACTCCCTATCCATACCTCTGCCACGCGCTCGCATCTCCCCGCGACGCACAGTGAAAGGAAATCCCAACCCATGAAGCACAACGCCAGCACGCTGGGGCGTCGGGCTGCTGCCGCAGCCGGTGTCCTGACCCTGGCCTTCCTCGGCCTGGCCCCCATGGCCCAGGCTGAGGATGCCAACTACGGAAATATCAAGGAGAACGCGCAGGGTTCCTTGATCATCCACAAGCACCTCAACGGCGATGGCAACCCCATCGGTACCGTCGACGGCGAAGGTGCAAACGGCAATGCCGGAGCCGCAGTCGCGGGTGTTCAGTTCACCGCTTACCCGATCACTGGGATCAACCTCAAGGATCCTGCGGACTGGAACAAGGTCAGTGCCCTGTCAGCGCCCGGAGCCATTCCGGACAGCGCCTGCGCAGACCCGACCAACCCCAAGCTGGACGGCTACGGCTTCGAGGCGGGGATGACGTCTCCGGACACGGATACCTCCGGTGCGGCAACCATCAGCAGCATGCCGGTCAAGGCATATCTCGTGTGCGAGACCAAGACCCCCGGCAACATCGTTCAGAAGGCCAAGCCCTTCGTTGTCACCGTCCCCACCCCGAACACCGCAGCGGGCCAGGAGGGTAACTGGGTCTACGACGTCAACGTCTACCCCAAGAACGAGAAGATCGAGGTCGCCAAGACCATCCAGGACCAGAAGGTCAACGGCTACGCCGTGGGTTCCAAGGTCCGCTTCCCGGTCACCTCGACTCTGCCGAAGCTGGACACCAAGTCCCACTACAAGTACTTCCAGCTCAAGGACACCCTGGACGCGCACCTGAGCGAGGTGACCGCCACGGACATCAAGCTTGACGGAGCTGTGATGGACCCCGGCGACTACAGGGTGGACACCAACGGTCAGACCGTGACGGTGACCTTCACCAAGGTTGGTTTGGGCAAGCTCAAGGCGGCTGCGGGCAAGTCCGTCCAGGCCGTCTTCGAGGGTAAGGTCGTCTCCGCCAGTAACAACGGTGATATCACCAACCAGGCTCAGCTGATCTCTGACACCACCTACGCCGAGCAGCCTCCGGAGCCGAGCGAGCCCCCGGCCAACCCCAACGACCCGCCGACGACCGAGACGGTGACCACCTACTGGGGTGACCTGACGATCAAGAAGGTCGACAGCCACGACAAGAATGCCAGCAAGGCAGGTCTCAAGGGCGCTGAGTTCCAGCTGTTCAAGGCCAAGAATTCCTACGACGACACCTGCACCAAGGACAAGGAGGGGGACGCGATCGCCGTTAACGGCGAGACCACCCTCACCACCGACGACACCGGTGCCATCAACATCCAGGGTCTGTTCGTCTCCGACTCCATTGACGGCGCGGACCGCGACAACAAGGTCAACGCCACCGCGCGCTGCTACGTCCTGGTCGAGACCAAGGCGCCCGCCGGCTTCGTCCTGCCCTCGGGCGACGGCGCCGTGACCCCCGTCAAGGTTCAGGCCGGTACCGTGACCACGGACAACGTCACCATCGAGAACACCAAGCAGACGGTTCCGGGCCTGCCCCTGACCGGTGCCAACGGCATGCTCATCCTGACCGCCTCCGGCGCGGCTCTGCTGATGATCGCCGTCGGCTCCGTCCTCGTGGCCCGCTACCGCGAGCGCAAGCAGACCGCGGACCTCGCCGTCTGACGACAATCGCCGCCGGCTGGGGCTCGTGGGTCTCAGCCGGCGGCCACTACCGCAAGCGCCTCACCTCAACCATGTCTTGACCGTGTTCTGAACCTGTCTCGATCGTCAGGTCGTGGCCTGAGCGGAAACGGTGCAGGCGTTCGACGAACCGCAGTCCGTCGAACGCCTGCACCATCATGTGCGATCCCGCACCACCCCGAGCCCGGACAACGACCCTGGAAACGCACGAGGCCCCATGATCTCCCGCACCGCCCGCAAGTCCCGCACCGCCCGCCCCCCGCGCTCGCGCGCGTCGAGCGTCCAGAAGCACCGCCGTCATCGTGCCTGGCGCCTGTCGGTCTCGGCGCTCATCACCTCCATCATGGCGATCGCCGGCATGGGGCTGCTGGCCTACCCGACGGCGGCCTCATGGATCTCCCAGTACAACCAGTCGAAGGTGACTGCCGACTACTCGGCCCAGGTCGACGACGCTCGGCCCGACGCCAAGACCCAGATCGCCCAGGCCCACGCCTATAACGAGGCGCTCTCCGCCGGCGCGGTCCTCGAGGCCAACAACCACGTCCCCACCGGTGCCGGCTCGAGTTCTGACAGCTCCCTGAACTACGGCTCAATCCTCAAGGCCAACAACGAGGGCCTCATGGCCCGCCTCAAGATCCCCGCGATCTCCCTGGACCTGCCCGTCTACCACGGCACTGCGGACGACACCCTGCTCAAGGGCCTGGGGCATCTGGAGGGCACCTCGCTGCCGGTCGGGGGAGAGGGAACCCGCTCGGTCATCACCGGGCACCGGGGCCTGGCCGAGGCCACCATGTTCACCAACCTGGACAAGGTCAAGGAGGGTGACAGTCTCATCGTCGAGGTCTTCGGGGAGGTCCTCACCTATCGGGTCACCAGCACCAAGGTCGTGGAGCCCGAGGAGACCGAGGCGCTGCGCGTCGAGGAGGGCAAGGACCTTCTCACCCTGGTGACCTGCACGCCGTTGGGCATCAACACCCACCGCATCCTGCTGACCGGTGAGCGCATCTACCCGACCCCGGCCAAGGACGTCGCGGCGGCGGGCAAGCGCCCTGACATCCCGCACTTCCCCTGGTGGATCGTCGCGCTGGCGGGAGGCCTCGTCGCCGTCGGGCTGTACCTGTGGCGCTCGGGCTACGCGGCTGCCCGGGCCAAGGAGCGCAAGGAACGAGCCTTGGCCCGCAAGCGGGACGAGGAGCAGGAGCCGCGCCCCCAGACCTGGGAGGAGCAGATGCGGAACTGGATGGACGACGACGCCGGCGTGGAGCCCCGGCGCTGGTTCACTGACCTGCCGGTCCCGCAGGAGGTCTCCGAGGCCGAGAACCTGGCGCTTCTGGAGGAGATCGCGTCCCTGTCGGAGCCGTCTGGTCGCTCAGATGATCAGGAGCTCATCGACACGACGGAGATCCCGGTGGTGGGCGCGACACGCCCGAGCGCGGGTGCCAGTGGGCGGACTCACAGCCTCTAGGTCCTGTCTCGGGTTCCGCTGCCCGTGCGAGCCCTGATAACGTAATCCGGCCGGCCAAGGGCACGCTCACGCATGCTCATGGCTGTGCCGCCCCGGGGGTCACCCGGGATCCATTCTGACGGACCCGTTCCTCCTGAACGGGTTTCCGTGTGTCCAGACCGGTTCACCGCCTTCCATCCATGGGAGTGGCGTGCGCCTTTAAACGACACGCCCGAGCGCGTGGACCGGCCAGAAGCAAGTACAAGAGAGGTTAGGCGCCATGGCGGGACAGAAGATCCGCATCCGGCTCAAGTCCTACGACCACGAGGTCATCGACTCCTCGGCGCGCAAGATCGTCGACGTCGTGACCCGCGCTGGCGCGACGGTCGTGGGCCCGGTGCCGCTGCCGACCGAGAAGAACGTGTTCTGCGTGATCCGGTCGCCGCACAAGTACAAGGACAGCCGCGAGCACTTCGAGATGCGCACGCACAAGCGGCTGATCGACATCGTCGACCCGACGCCCAAGGCCGTCGACTCGCTCATGCGTCTCGACCTGCCCGCTGACGTCAACATCGAGATCAAGCTCTGAGGACTGCCATGACAACGCTTAACACGCCGGCTGCCGCCGCGCCTGCCAAGGCGCTGCTCGGCACCAAGCTCGGCATGACGCAGATCTGGGACGAGAACGGGGTCCTGCGCCCCGTGACCGTCGTCCGGGTCGACACCAACGTCGTGACCCAGGTCCGCACCATCGAGACCGATGGCTACGAGGCCGTTCAGCTCGCCTTCGGCGACATCGACACCCGTAAGGTCACCAAGCCGCTCGCCGGCCACTTCGCCAAGGCCGGGGTCGAGCCCCGCCGCCACGTGGCGGAGATCCGCACCTCCCTGGCGTCGGAGTTCACCCCCGGCCAGGAGCTGGCCGCTGACACCTTCGAGGTCGGCCAGCTGGTCGACGTCACCGGAACCTCCAAGGGTAAGGGGTTCGCCGGTGTCATGAAGCGCCACGGCTTCGCCGGTGTGGGCGCCTCTCACGGTGCCCACCGCAACCACCGCAAGCCCGGCTCCATCGGTGCCTGCGCCACCCCCGGCCGCATCTTCAAGGGCCTGCGTATGGCCGGCCGCATGGGTCACGCGCGCCGCACCGTCCAGAACCTCAAGATCCGCGGCGTCGACGTTGACAAGGGCGTTCTGCTCGTCAACGGCGCGATCCCCGGCCCCAAGGGCTCGGTCGTCGTCGTCCGCACCGCCGTGAAGGGAGCCTGAGACCATGACTGAGGCACTCACCGTCGACGTCGTCGACTCCGCGGGCAAGAAGACCGGCAGCGTCGAGCTGCCCGCTGAGGTCTTCGACGCCCCCCTCAACATTCCGCTCATGCACCAGGTGGTCGTCGGCCAGCTGGCCGCGGCCCGCCAGGGCACCCACGCCACCAAGACCCGCGGCGACGTCCGCGGCGGTGGCCGCAAGCCCTACCGCCAGAAGGGCACCGGCCGCGCCCGCCAGGGCTCGACCCGCGCCCCGCAGTTCGTCGGCGGTGGCACCGTCCACGGCCCGCAGCCGCGCGACTACACCCAGCGGACCCCCAAGAAGATGAAGGCCGCCGCCCTGCGCAGCGCCCTGTCCGACCGCGCCCGCAACGGCCGCGTCCACGTCATCACCGAGTTCGTCACCACCACGGTGCCCTCCACCAAGAACGCCCTGGTCGCGCTGCGCAACCTCACCGACCGCAAGGCCCTGGTGATCGTGGACCGTCAGGACGACCTGTCCAGGCTCAGCCTGCGCAACGCCCCCGAGGCGCACGTCCTGTGGGCCGACCAGCTCAACACCTACGACGTCCTCAAGTCCGACGACGTCGTCTTCACGGCCTCTGGCCTGGACGCGTTCCTGGGCAAGGGTGAGGAGGAGTCCAAGTGAGCCTCGAGAAGTCCAAGAACCCCCGCGACGTCATCATCGCGCCGGTGGTCTCCGAGAAGTCCTACGCCTGCATGGACCGTGGCCAGTACACGTTCATCGTGGCGCCGGGATCCAACAAGACCGAGATCAAGCAGGCCGTCGAGGCCATCTTCGACGTCAAGGTCTCCTCGGTGAACACCATCAACCGCAAGGGCAAGACGCACCGCACCCGCACCGGGATCGGCAAGTCCAAGGACACCCGCCGTGCGATCGTCACCCTGCGCGAGGGGACCATCGACATCTTCGGTGATGTGGCCTAGTGCGCCACGGAAGGTAAAGGACCGATATGGGAATCCGTAAGTACAAGCCCACGACCCCGGGTCGTCGCGGCTCCTCCGTGGCCGACTTCGTGGAGATCACGCGCAGCACGCCCGAGAAGTCGCTGGTGCGCCCGCTGAGCAAGTCCGGTGGACGTAACTCCTCCGGCCGTATCACCACCCGCCACAAGGGTGGTGGCCACAAGCGCGCCTACCGTCTCATCGACTTCCGTCGCCACGACAAGGACGGCGTGCCCGCCAAGGTCGCTCACATCGAGTACGACCCCAACCGCACCGCGCGCATCGCCCTGCTGCACTATGTCGACGGCGAGAAGCGCTACATCATCGCCCCGAACAAGCTCCGTCAGGGCGACGTCGTCGAGGCCGGCCCCAGCGCCGACATCAAGCCCGGCAACAACCTGCAGCTGCGTCACATCCCCACCGGTACGGTCGTCCACGCGGTCGAGCTGCGTCCCGGTGGCGGAGCCAAGATCGCCCGCAGCGCCGGCACCTCCGTCCAGCTGGTCGCCAAGGAGGGCAAGTACGCGCAGCTGCGCATGCCCTCCGGGGAGATCCGCAACGTGGAGGCCGCCTGCCGCGCCACCATCGGCGAGGTCGGCAACGCCGAGCAGTCCAACATCAACTGGGGTAAGGCCGGCCGTATGCGCTGGAAGGGCGTGCGTCCGACCGTCCGCGGTGTCGTCATGAACCCGGTGGACCACCCGCACGGTGGTGGTGAGGGCAAGACCTCCGGTGGTCGTCACCCCGTCTCGCCGTGGGGCAAGCCCGAGGGCCGCACCCGCCGTCCCAACAAGTCCAGCGACCGCCTCATCGTGCGTCGTCGTCGGACCGGCAAGAAGCGCTGATAGGAGCCTGAATCATGCCGCGTAGTCTGAAGAAGGGTCCCTTCGTCGACGACCACCTCCTCAAGAAGGTGGACGCTCAGAACGAGAAGGGCACCAAGAACGTCATTAAGACCTGGTCCCGCCGTTCGGTCATCACGCCGGACTTCCTGGGGCACACCTTCGCCGTCCACGACGGTCGTAAGCACGTGCCGGTCTTCGTTACCGAGTCCATGGTGGGCCACAAGCTCGGTGAGTTCGCTCCGACCCGCACCTTCCGCGGGCACGTCAAGGACGACCGCAAGTCGC
>ERZ773008.2500-NODE-2500-length-11963-cov-6.969012_pt1 | contig 11963 bp, 13 predicted proteins | sample MGYA00580664_ERZ773008 | MGnify/ENA primary metagenome ERZ773008 (study PRJEB29015, sample SAMEA2738016) | human oral metagenome | biome: human oral; feature: human-associated habitat; material: dental | place: China | collected 2048 ... | reverse complement strand
GGCTGCTCCTAGTACGAGAGGACCGGAGTGGACGAACCTCTGGTGTACCGGTTGTCACGCCAGTGGCATTGCCGGGTAGCTAAGTTCGGGAAGGATAAGCGCTGAAAGCATCTAAGCGCGAAACCTGCCTGGAGATGAGACTTCCCTGAGGATTAAATCCTCCTGAAGAGTCGTTCTAGACCAGGACGTTGATAGGTGGGGTGTGGAAGCGCGGCAACGCGTGCAGCTAACCCATACTAATTGCTCGTGAGGCTTGACTCTATCATTTGAAGTGCTTTGCGGTGTGGAAACACCGGGGAAGAACACTCAATAGAATAAAGCTTACTGGAAAGAGATACACATTGCCCGAAGGGGACAGCCTGAAACAGGTTGGATCCAGATAAAGGTTGATTGGCCGATAGCAGTATCGGTGGCTTGACGATTTGTACAGTTTAAGTTTGGCGGCCATAGCGGTTTGGTCCCACGCCTTCCCATCCCGAACAGGACCGTGAAACGAACCAGCGCCGATGATAGTACGGATTACCCGTGCGAAAGTAGGACACTGCCAAACGCCTATTTACGACACCCGCCTGATGGCGGGTGTTGTGCTTTGTGGAAAACAACAAAAAGAAAATACAGCGAAAACAAAAGCGAAGATAAACTGGGATAGGAATAAGGGCATAGGAATAAGTAAGGGAGGATAGTATTTGCTGATTAGGAGACTACCTTGAAGAGACTAGCTGAGTATTAATATTTAACTGGCCTCTCTTCATGGGGAAATCAACAGCGTTGTGTGCACTTTCGGCTTTTGATTGAAGATCAGATTAAGCAGCTTCTGGTATTGTCAAGCATGTCGATAGATGCGGAAAACTGATTTGTTCTTGAAAAATGATAGATAACTGCTTAAAAAGCGGTTAAGCAAAAAACAAACGCTGTCCGTGCGTAGAAAGCCGTAGAAAAATGTAAACAATACGAGGATTTCCTACGAGTAATGGGACTAGAGAATGCAAAGAGAGGGGGGAGAATAGAAAAGCGCGAAACTTTGCATAGAAGGGCGGAAAACTTTGCATAGCCTATTTTTAACCCCCGTTTAACAACCTGTTAAGCGGGGGTTTCGCATGCCTGTTTGAGCCCGCCGTCAGAACTTATAAATCAGGTGGTCATCGTAGCTCGAATTGCGGTTGATGGTGCTGCTCACTGTCAGGGTTTGGCTGCCTGCAAAACGCTCCCAACCGGGCAGGCGCAGCTCGGCTACAAGGTCGAGATAGGCGGGCAGCTCGCTACGCGTGCTCGAAAAGAATATGAAAGGCGGCCTTACCATTGCCATCAGGCGCAGGAAGAGCCGGTAACCGGGCCCAGGGTTTGCGGATTGGTTTTTTCAGACATATTGGCCTCCAAAAGAGCCTTTGCTGGTAGCGACGGACAGTTTCACGCCGTCGGGGGCGTCCTGCTCGGCAGGCGGCTTGGTATCCGACAACAGCGCGGCAGGCGGGGTTTGCTTGCCTTCGGCCTGTGGCGTATGCAGATCGGCCACCATTGCGGCCAAATCATCGTCACCGGCAGACAGCAGCGCGGTATAGGTGGCGGCGGATACACCTACGAAGTCCTCACCGTCCGCTTTTTCGGCAAAGCCGGCGGCGGACAACTTGGCGTTTACCTGCGCCTTACGTTTGGACTTTTTCAAATCGGCGTTTTCCTGTTTCAGGGTTTCGACTTCCTGTTTGAGTTCGTCAAACGCCTTTTGCTCTTCAGCATTCATGCTCAACTCCTGGGGTTGGTTGGGGGTGTAATCAAATGGCTTGCCGTTGCTCAAAGCCACGGCGGATGTGTTGCCGTCCACACCGACGGGCGTAAACGACACTTCGCGGATGGTGCAGTCGCGCATAATCAGCGCGGGCCCGGCCACCTCGTGTCCGTTGACCGACAGCTTGGCACCGGCGGCCAGCTCCTCGTAGCGCGCGGCCTGCACGTACGCAGACATTTCCCAAGGGAATTCCCGGTCAGAGGCATCGGCCACCATGTTGCCGTACTCGTTGTCCAGCAGCTCGCCTTCGGCAATCAGGCCTTCGGCGGTCACGCTCAAGGTGCAGACACCGGCCACCATGTGGCCGTTGTGCTCCACCAGTACGGCAGTTTTGGGCTTGTAGGTCAGGTTGGCGAAATCAACCGCCATCTGATAAGAGCCGTTTTCCAACAAATCAGATGCAGTCTTGGCTTGGATTGCGGTTCGCAAATCTTTTGGCAGGTCATTTAGAGCGTAAACATTTAATCGCCCCCTAGCCCCAATGCCTTTTTTAACGGTTACATGCCATCCTTCGCGTTTTGCTCGGTAATCAACAGCCTGCCTAGTGGTTGGGAAGTTTGGTAGTTGCATGGCGGCCAATTCAGCAGCTGAATAGAATAGTTCACTCATAACCCTCTCCAAACTCTAGCTCCGGTGTCTCTGCCTTTTTGACGTTTTCGCGGTGGTAGGCGAGAGTGGACAACACCCGTGTCAGGGCTTCGATGGTCTCATCCACACCGCTGCCGTCTTCGTGCCATTTAGCCAATAGGGCGATGGCTTCCGCTGTTTGGCTCTGTACTTTGGCAATATCTGCGGTAGAGCCTTTGCGGCCGCGTGGGATTTCAATGACTACACGGTCGCCATGCAGCACGCTCAAATACTCGCTGATGTAGCGGCTGCCAGTTAAAGCCTCAAACTGGGCTATCCGGTTAAGTGGCATGGTGTTTTCGAGCAGCCAGCGGTAGTACGTTTTGAGCTCCACACCCATCAAGTCGGCCATTACCTTGGATGGCAGCCTGCGCTCTTTAGCATGATGCTTGGCCAGCTCGATGGCATGGTCGAGCGAGGTGGCTTTGGGCTGTTTTTTGATGTTTCTCATAGTAAAAATCTACTAGACGGGATTTTAAGGGCGTGATTTTTTCGTTTTTATTCCGTACAATGCACCTAAGCATTAACTGTTTTGTGGAGTGTTGGACGGAAGTTCCTGGCTGCATACCGTTGCGGCCAAATCTCCTCTGGCTTCATACCTAGGGCGTCAGCGATAATGCGTTCGGCCTTGGGATACGGTTGAGAGAGGGCGTTTTTCAAGGTGTTCGGCCCCAAGCCGCTGGCGATAGATAAAGCCCTTACTGACCAGCCTACTTTTTTAAGCGCAGCAACCACATCCGCGCGATGCCAGTCTGCTGTATTTTTTTGCATTTTGGTTCACTCCTTTTGCTTAACGTTATATCCGTGCTTGTTTGCTTAGCGTGTCGGTATAATACTAAGCAAAAAGAAACCAAGCAAGCGTTTTGCTTAGTATTTTTTGTGAAAATTTAGCAAATTTTTATAATATGCTGAATATTATGCGTAAAAAAGACTAAGCAAACATAAACTTTTTTGCTTAGTCTTTTGCTTAGTCACCGTTAGCTAAGCAAACCGATAAAAATGGATACTTTTAGAGATAGATTGCTCAGCTTATTCGATGCTGACGCCAAGCCATCCCATATTGCTGCCGCAATAGGTATGTCGATACCTGGCTTTATGCGGATATACAATGAGGGGTTCATTCCAAAAGCTGATGGGTTAATAAAAATCCATGAAGCTACAGGTTGCGATCTGACATGGCTCTTAACAGGAGAGACATCTAGGGAAACGTCATCCCGGCTGCAAGAACCAAGGGCCGTCTACAATATTTCCGAGCAAAGCGAAGGGGAGGAGTTGCTGCAAAGACAGCTTGATAGAACTGATAAACTCCTGAAAAATCTAAAAGAGGCTCAGAGGATAGGTCAGATAGGTAGTACGCACCCGACTGATGTAAAAGACAATCCAGTTAATATAGATGAGTTCGTATTTATACCGCTCTACGATATAGCTGTATCAGCCGGACACGGTACTTGGGCAGATGATACGCCGCCGAAATCCACCTTAGCTTTCCGGCGCGACTGGTTAGAAGTGTTTGTTACAACAAATTTTAGTAACTTATCTGTGGTTATGGTTAAGGGCGACAGCATGGCTGGCGTACTCAATGATAAAGATGCCATCCTAGTCGACCATAGCCGTACAGAGGCCAGTGATGGCCTGTATGCCCTTCGGATCGGCAACGAAACCTTTGTAAAACGGGTGCAACGCTTGCCTCATGCTCTGCTGATTACCAGCGAAAACCCACAATATAAGCCTTTTGAAGTGCCCCTGCAGAATGGCGACAGTAGCGATAGCAATGTAAGCATCATCGGCAAGGTGGTATGGCTTGGCCGTGCTCTTTAACTGGCGTTTAACATCCGGTTAAACCCAGCCCATTTTTTCCGCTTTTTTACCCACTCCCATCCATTCCCTGACCATTCTGCACCAAAATTCTGCCCATTTTTGACCAGTTTTTGGAAAAATAAAGCGCCACGGTTTCCGGATAAGAAAATGGCCGTAATCCCCGTCATTAAAGGATTGCGGCCATTTTTTTGTTCCCGGTCTTCCGATGCAAAATATATCACTCCCCCAGTGGAGAAAGAAAAGGAAAGATCAGTGGAATCAAAATAATTAGAAAAGAGAAAAGCTGTCTGAAGTTGTTAGCTTTGCAGAATTCCCACTGTCTCATGTTTGTGGACAGCTTTTTGATTGCTGGGCAAGTTTCAGATAGATTACGCTGTTATTCGTTACATCCACGTAAGAGTTATAGATTCCCGCCACGCGGATGGCTGTGCCAAACGCTGCGCTCGGCCTTTAGGGCGTATTGCAAAGGTTCTTTCGCCGCTTCAGGCTGTAGGCGGCCGCAGAGGAAGATGTCGATGGCGGCGAAGCCGTGTTCGGGCCAGGTGTGGATGCTGAGGTGGGATTCGGCCAAGAGCAGCACGCCGGTTACGCCGCCTTCGCCGCCGAAGGTGTGGAAACGGCTTTCGAGCACGGTGGCGCCGATATGGCGGGCAGTTTGCTCCAATGCGGTTTTCAGGTAGCCTTCGTTGCGCAGCAATTCGGGTGGGCAGCCGTATAAATCAAGCAGGCCGTGGCTACTGGGACTGTGGCTCATTTGTGCCACCCGCCGGATGAGTACCCGCCACCGCTGTGCGAGCCGCCGAAGGAGCGAGAGCTGGGGGAGCTGCTGCTCCTTTGGTATTTGCTCATGTCACCAAGAGAAGCGTAGTTGAATACGGTGCTGCCGAGGATGGCGACTATGCTGAGGATAAGGTAGGTGTTTTTCGACATGGCTTACTCTTCGTCATCGCTTTCGGTGAAAATATTGCCGCGCTTAACCAGGAAATACAACACCATGGCCGATACGAATGCGGCCAGGCTGGTATTTTCTTCGGTAACGAACATGCTGATCCAAGCGGGCAGGTTGAGCACCACGAATACGGTGGTGAGCAGCAGCATCAGCCAACGTGATGGTTCGTCCGGGCGCATATCGGCGCTGTATTGCGGGGTGTCGTCCGTGTCTCCGAACCAGCGGCGCACGGTACGGTAGGGGACGGTGGTGCTTTGGCTCCAGGCCGCTTCGTGAGGATTACATTCGGCGCAGAGTTTGCCGTTGCTGTTGTGGCGGTAGTCGCTGTAGAAATTCACGTCGCCCTGGCGGATGTGCCAGTAAAACGCACCGGCAGCCAAGACCACGCGGCCGCCGTAGTCGTAGAGTTTGGTCAGGCCTTGCGGCTGAAACAAATCGCCGTACAGGCGCGGCCACACGTTGAGCGTTTCCGACACGCTCCATTCGCCGTCGCCGCTTTCCACCAGCCACATAAAGCCGACCTGCGGCTCGAAGAGCAGGTATTCCGTCCACCGCCCGACGGGCACGATGCCGAGCGGCTTTGGGCCGAACATCAGATTGAACGCATCTTCCGGTTCCAATTCATCTTTACGCACCGCGCCGATGAGGGTGTAGGTGCGGTTGTTAATGCGGGCTTCCGAGCCGATTTTCAGGGTGAACGCATCAGCCTGCGCCTCGCGCCTGTTGTTGGCTTCCAGCAATTCCAGCTTGCCTGTGGCATCCAAGCTGCTGCCGCAGCTGGGGCAGAGGATGGACGGTGTGAGGCCGGTAATCCATTGCACCGGCGAGCCGCAGTTCGGGCAGCTTTCGGCCTGGCGCGTGCCTTTGAGCCGGCCGGCGCTGTCGGCCACCTGCTCGCTGTTGCGCGTATTGCCAAGTTGCAAGTCGGCCAGCTGCACGCCCCGCCCCACAAATACTTCGGGCGGGGAGGAAGCGTAATCCAGCGTGAGGAAAATCTGTTCGCAGCGCCAATCGGCCACTTGGTTTTTCATCTGCGGCGGCACGGCAAAGGGCAGCTCGCCCTGTGCGGCGGCCTGCTCCAGCACGATATCGCGCACGTCGGCCGCCCAAAAGCGTTTGTTGCGGTATATCAGGCTGCTGCGGCCGGCCACCAGGCCGGAAAATTCGGGTATTTCCTGCAAGGGCTCGGCAGCGGGCAGGGTGAAGACGTATTGGTCGCCCGATTCGGAGAGCCAGCCGTTGCCGCCGTCTTCAAACTGCACATACCACTCGTTCCACATGCCGGCATCGTATTTGGCCTGCAGGCGGCCGATGATGGCAAACGGGCGGTTGGCAAACGTGCCGGAGGTGCCGATTTGCAGCGGGCTGAAGTCTTCCAGCAGGGCGGAATCGCGGCCGCTGTCGATGATGCCTTCGCCCTGGCGCACCAATAGGCTGTGGCAGAAGCCGCACACCAGCGTAACCGCTGTGGCCGAATGCGCGTGCACGGGCGCGCCGCAGCTGGGGCAGTCGGTTTTAAAGAAGGGTTCGCTCATGATGGGTTCCTAAAGGGCGGGCGGTTGGGGCGGGAAATTTTCAGGTAGCCTTTAAAGCGGTTGTTCCAGAAGGGTTTTCAGCGGATTCATGCCCAGCCTGCGGTAGAAGCGTTCCGCGCCATCGTTGCCATGCATCACGTGCAGGGTGAGGCTGTGGCAGCCATGTGCGCGGGCGAAGTCGAGCAGGTGGCGATACAGCTTTTCGCCGATTTTTCTGCCGCGTTGAGATTCGTCCACACACAAATCGTCCACATACAGCACTTTGCGTTCCACCAGCGCGGGATGGCTCGCGGCTACCTGAAATTGGCACACGGCATAGCCCTGCACCCTGCCGTCTTCGTTTTAATACACGAACACGGGCTGGTTTTCATCGGCAATGATGGCGCGCACTTCTTCAACGGAGTATTTGCGTGCGCCTGCGCGGTAGAGGTCGGGGCGGGCAGTGGCGTGTACGGCGTGCACTTGGTAGAGCAGCTCGCCGATGCGTTCGGCATCTGCGGCCTGGGCAGGGCGGATGGGCATGGGTTTTCTTAAGGTTTAATGGCGTTCGCGCTTGGCGGCAAAGGCGGCATCGATTTCGGCGGCGCTCAAACCGAAGCCGTCGCACAAGGGGGCGGCATCTTGGCCTGCAATGTCGGCAACGGTTTTCAGGTAGCCTGCAAACGCTATGAAGACAGGCCGGTTTTGCGGCGTCAGGCAGAAAATGCCGTTGATTTGGTGCGAATCGCGGAGGCGGCTCACCACGGCGCTGAACGCATCCCAATCGGCGGCAGCCTGCTCCGGCGCAACGGCCTGCAAGTCGGCAATGGTTTGCAATTCCTCTGCAAAATCGAGAATGGTGGGGCGGTTTTGCAGATGCTGGGCGATGATTTGTACGGGGTTTGTGGTTGGCATGATTGCGGATTAACCTTTCAGGTAGCCTGTGGGCAATTAGTCGGCTCGATGCTGCCAACGGCGTTGCTCAAAATCATATATTTGCACGTCAAATACGTTGTAGGTGTCGCTGTAGTGCAGAACGGGTTTCCCCTCATTTACGCCGTAGCGGATGCGCCAGCGCGGGCTGGTGGTTAGCGGCATCGGGGCAAAGCTGCCGTTGGGCTGCTGCCTGCTTAGGATTTGCCCAAGCAGTTGTTCGGCTTCCTCCCGTGCGAGGCGGGCGTAGTGCCTGTGCAGGACGGCCAGGCCGCCTAGGAGCAGCAGCCACAGGCCGCAGATAGCCAGTTGCCGCCGCAGTTCGCGGCGTGGCGGGCGCAAAGCCTTGGCTGTACGCCATAGCCGCGATAGGGCAATCAGCGGTAGAAACAATTCCAGCGAAAAACCATATCCGGGCTGCCCGGCAAACCAAGCCACAAAGCCTCCGGCCAGCAAAGTAGGCAGCAGGTCGCGCCACAAAGGGCGGAGGGCAGGCGGCGCGTTTAATTGGGCGGGCATGGTTTTAATTTCGTTGAAGCTATGGTTTCAGGTAGCCTTTAAGCTGTGTTTGAGGCTACCTGAAAATTTGAAACGGCACTTCGGCTTGACGGAAATTCCGTTTTGCCTGTTTTCAGGTAGCCCTTATTCCTCAGCCAATCAGCTGCTTGAGCACTTCGGCTTTGGCTTTCTCGTAGTCTTCGGCGGAAATCAGGTTGCCGTCGAGCAGGGTTTTGAGTTTGGCCAGTTTGGCTTGCGGGTCTTCAGCAGCGGGGGCGGCAGGCTGGGCAGTTGGAGCAGGCGCGGCTTGGGCAGGCTGTTGAGGCTGCGTCATGCCGCCCATCGCGCCGGCCATGGCCTGGCCGATACCGGCGCCCACGCCGAGGCCGGCACCGATACCGGCGATGCCGCCTTCGTTTTGCGCGGCCATCGGAATGGCGGTGGCGGTTTGGTATTGGGTGAATTTGCCCATGTCGCCGATGATGCCCATCGACATTTTGCTGTCCAGCGCTTTTTGCACGTTTTCAGGCAGGCTCACGCTTTCCACGGTGAAGTTTTCCAGCGCGAGGCCGAGTTTGGCAAACTCAGGCAGCAGCAGTTCGTTCATTTTCTGCGACAGCAGCACTTGGTTGGCGGCCATATCGAGGAAGGGAATGCCGGAGGTGCCGAAGGCGGCGGCCAGCTGGGTCATGGCGAGGTTGCGCAGCTGCTGTTCGAGCTGCTCGCCGCTGTAGGAAGCGCCCACGCCGGTTACTTCGCGGAAGAAGGCGGCGGGATCGCTGATGCGGTAGGCATACATGCCGAAGGAGCGCAGCTGGATGACGCCGAAATCGGCATCGCGCACGGTAACCGGCTGGGAAGTGCCCCAGCGGCGGGCGAGCTGCTGGCGGGTGTTGAAGAAGTAAACGTCGGATTTGAAGGGCGACTGGAATAATTTATCCCAGTTTTTCAAGTTGGTGAGGATGGGCAGGGTTTGGGTGGTGAGCGTGTAGCGGCCGGGCTGGAACACGTCGGCGGCTTTGCCTTCGTCCACAAACAGGGCGGCCTGCGCTTCGCGCACGGTGAGGCTGGCGCCGTTTTGGATTTCCTGGTCGGCCACGGGGAAGCGCCACATCAGCAGCCCTTCTTCGGGATTCGGCCATTCGATAACGTCGATAAACTGCTTCTTGATGAAATTGCCCAGCATGGGGATTCCTTTCTTGATGGATAGGGAGAAGGGGAAGGCTACCTGAAAGCATGGCTGCAACGGGGCAGCCGGATACCTTGGCGCGGCCAAGGCCGCATTATTGCGCAGCTAAAATGGGGCAAATTTCTGCAAAACCAAATTTCAGGTAGCCTGTTGTGTACGCGTTGCTACACCAAACAGGCGGCGTTGAGCAGCCCCACCGCCACGGAAATCACGGCGCAAAGCGTGCCCACGGCCACATTGTTGCCGGCCAGCTCGCCGGCGGCATCGGGTACGAGGCGGGTGGCGGCGAAATACACCACAATCTGAATCGCCGCAGCCGCCCAGCTCCAGAGCACAAAATCCAAAAGCCCGACACTGTGGGCGATGCTGGAGGCCAAGGGCAGGCAAAAGCCGACGAGCGCGCCGCCAAAGGAAAGCGCGCAGGCCAGGTTGCCGTTTTTAATCAGCTTCAATTCGTCGGCCGGGGTGATGCGCAGATACACGGCGGCAAACAGCGCGGTCATGCCCAGGCTCACGGCCAGGTATTGCAGATACGACAGGTATTGTTGCAGGGAAATGCTCATGGGTTGCCTTTGCATTCAGGGTGGAAAGAAGGCCGCCATAGCGGCGATATGCGGCTGATTATGCCATACAAATGCCGGTTGTTCATCCTGCTTTGCCGTTTTATTTATGCGGCTTGTGAGGTGTGCGGCAGCTGGCTAATTTTCAGGTAGCCTGCATCATTCGCTCCCGAATATCCCTTTGCTGGCCCTGTAAGAAGCCCGATGAAAAAAGGCACGGCTTTAGCTATATAATTCAGCCCATCATCAAGGCTACCTGAAACATGAAACCCGACCGCACCCTAATCATCTCCGTCTTCATCGTAGCCAGCTGCGGGCTGGCGTATGAACTCATCATTGCCGCGCTGGCCAGCTATTTGCTGGGCGACAGCATTTTGCAGTTTTCCTCCATCATCGGCCTCTACCTCTTCGCCATGGGCATCGGCGCGCACCTCACCAAATACATCCGCGATGAAGACGCGCTTTCGCGCTTTATCGAAATCGAATTGCTGGTGGGCATCATCGGCGGCGTGTCGGCCTTGGTGCTGTTTGTGGTGTTCGGGCTGGCTGCCGCGCCGTTTCGCACGCTGCTGTATGCGCTGGTGCTGGTGGTGGGCATTGTGGTGGGCATGGAAATCCCGCTGGTGATGCGCGTATTGAACCGGCGGCAGGCCGACTTTAAAGACTTGGTGGCCAAGGTGCTCACTTTCGACTACCTGGGTGCGCTGGCCGTGTCGCTGCTGTTCCCGCTGGTGCTCGCGCCCCGGCTGGGCATGGCGCGTTCCGCCCTGCTGTTCGGCCTGCTCAATGCCGCCGTGGCCGTGCTCACCGCCCGCGCCTTCAGAGCAGAGCTGCCGCGCTACCGCGCCATCCAGCTGCGCGGCGGCATCGTGCTGGCCTGCCTGTTGGCCGCCTTCGCCGCCGCCAATCGCATCACCTTTCTGGCCGAGCAAAGCTATTTCGGCGACCCGGTGGTATACGAAAGCCATTCGCCCTACCAGCGCCTGGTGATCACCAAATGGCACGACGACCTGCGCCTCTACATCAACGGCAACCTGCAATTTTCCTCGCGCGACGAAGCCCGCTACCACGAAGCCCTCGTGCTGCCCGCCATGCAGATGGTGGGCGGGCAGGCACAAAACGTGCTGATTCTGGGCGGCGGCGACGGCCTGGCCGCGCGTGAAGTGCTGAAATACCCGCAAGTGAAGGGCATCACCCTGGTTGACCTCGACCCGCAAATGACCAACACCTTCCGCACCTCCGCCGAATTAAGCCGCCTCAACGCCGGCTCGCTCGCCAGCCCCAAAGTGCGCGTGGTGAACGACGACGCCGCCAAATGGCTGGAACAGGCGCAGGAAAAGTTTAACGTCATCATCATCGACCTGCCCGACCCCTCCAACTTCTCGCTGGGCAAGCTCTATTCCGTGCCCATGTATCGGCTGGTGGCGAGGCATCTCGCGCCCGGCGGCAAAATCGTGGTGCAATCCACCTCGCCCTATTTCGCCCCGAACGCCTATTGGTCGGTGGTGGCCACGCTGGAGGCCGCCGGGCTCGCCACCGCGCCCTATCATGTGTATGTGCCCTCCTTCGGCGAATGGGGCTTCGTGCTGGCCGCCCGCGAGCCCGATTTCCCCGTGCCCGCACAATTTAGCGTGCCCACCCGCTTTCTAAACGCCGACACCGCCGCCGAAATGTTCCGCTTCCCGCCCGACATGGCGCGCCGCGATGTGCAGCCAAACTATTTGAATACACAGATTTTGGTGCATTATTTCGAACAGGATTGGCGCAATGTGATGCGCTGAGAAAAGGCTACCTGAAACTTTCAGGTAGCCTTTCTGTTGCAAGGTGCAGGGTGCGTGCTGAATACACGCACGCGGTTTGGGATGGCGGCTAATGGATTAGGGGCTACCTGAAAAACAGGTTTCCGGTTTTCAGGTAGCCTGCTCAGCAAACAGCGTGGCTATATGGTTATGCGGTTCGTGCTTTGCGGCAGGAATCTTTTCAGGTAGCCTTATAGGCAGACCGATTCAAAACCCAGCCAAATTAAGCAAAGGACACCCTACCCCATGTTCACCTCGCGCGATCTCGGCCAATTCCTCTATTCCCTGTTTAA
>ERZ773008.2495-NODE-2495-length-11976-cov-3.013925_pt1 | contig 11976 bp, 8 predicted proteins | sample MGYA00580664_ERZ773008 | MGnify/ENA primary metagenome ERZ773008 (study PRJEB29015, sample SAMEA2738016) | human oral metagenome | biome: human oral; feature: human-associated habitat; material: dental | place: China | collected 2048 ... | reverse complement strand
GCATCAGCGGCGTCGAGGGGGCCGAGGCCACCCGCGTCTTCTCGCGCCTCATGGCCCTCTCGGCCTACACGAACGTCGGCTCACACACCAGCTACGGCATGGGCGTCATAGACGCGGTCGCGGCGTAAGACCATTCGGAGATTTCTATGACTAATCAACGCATACACTCAATTACCACCAGTATTGTTGTCGCTTTTTTCACAGCGATCACTATTATCGAGTTCATCCAATTTGATAACCAAACTTGGCACGGCATAGCATGCTTCTTTCTGTTTCCCCTGCTAGCCCTGCTGATTACAGTTTCTGTCGCCGGCTTCATCTTCTCGCCATGCATGTGCACACACAGCAAAGCGTCAACGACGTACACTTTCCTCATCATGGAAACTCCTCATCAAGACGCAAACGAAGCAACTGAAGATACAGAACAAAGCGATAAGGAAGAGCAAACGTCATGAACAAAGAACGGCACATCTACATCGGGATCATCATCACCCTAACGATGACCCTCGTCATGACATTAGTTCTATTCACTCAATTCAACGATCCAACCTGGCATGACGTGGCAACGACATTCATCTTTCCGTTCATCTATACAATAATCGGAGCTATCGTCGTTGCACTGGTCGGAACAACAATCGCAGACAGAGTACTCGAAAACTACAACGAGCGCCTTTCACATGGCCTTTCCAAACGCGTCATTCAGCTACTCGGATACCCGGATTTCTCTCACAGAATTCAAGAGGATCTACAAAGATCCGCACTCATACAGAACAAAATTGTTCTAGATCAGTCCACCGTCTCTCGCGAAGCGGATCTTGTCGTGGTCTCACTCGATCTCAACTGGTATAACAAACCCCGGAAGGAGCTTGATCTAGAGACAGCGACCAAGCTTAATCGCGCCGAGCAGGAACTCACACAGATTATTCAAGACATTGATGATTCTCAGGCACTCATTGTGCTCACCGTCGGAAAGCTCGATGATTCTGCTGCGATCACGAAGCACCTCAAGGAGAGGCGATTTAGCACCATCGTCAATGCCCAGGGACGCGTCCTCAGCGACATTCACTCACTCCTGACGACGCTGCCACCGCGGAACAACCGCTAGGAGGTAACACGCCATGACCAACGCCCTCGTCATGCTGCAGACGAACAGCAATCAGCCCTTCATCTTCTCCTCGCCTCGACTGCGCGAGCAGATCGGGGCCTCCTTCGAAATCACGCTCCTCTCACGCTGGGTCGAGGAGGAAGCGAAGTGCCTCCTCAAGGCTGAGGACCTACCAAACACCTTCTGGGTGTCCGATTCCTCGGGGAAGGTGATCGTCCGGTTCACTGAATCTGACGGAGATCCGGAGAATCTAGCCAAACAACTGATCCGAGAGGTCACCCTCCGAGCGCTGACCGATGCCCCAGGCCTCGACGTCACGGGAGTCTTTGCTCAGACGTCATCCAACACGGTTGATGCGAGTGACCTGAACGTGCTTGATAGCGTGTTCCTGGAGTACTCGCTGAACCGCCGTCCGGCGCTAGCACGCTTCCCGCAGTTCCCGTTCCTGAAGAGGGCGGACGAGTCGGCGTTCCCCGCCTCAGCAGCACTCTCGGATGAGGAGCTCGACAGGATCCGCAAGTACGCGAGTTGCTCACTCATGGTCCCGATTCTTTCGGACGACAACGGGCAGATCCCAACTCAAACCGAAAAAGACAAGGATCGATCTCTGTCGCTCCCCTCGCGTGTCAAGCGCGCATGGTCGCGTTCGGCGCGCCGCTTACAGCTCAGGGAGGTCATCAAGCGCCAGGATTCAAATCTGAGTGAGGAGGCACTCACAGAGCGAATCAAGAAACTGAACGAGGACCCATTTCAGCTGGAGAAGGCGTTTCAGCAAACGCCCGATGAGGATGACGCCGCAAAGGAGGTTCCTGAGTTAGCATCCGTCGGAGTCATCCACATCGACGGCAATGGCGTGGGTGCGATCATGCGTGACCTCGGCACGGTATACGAGACAGTTAAGACACACATCGGTTCCTTTGAATCCACTGCAGATGAGTGCAAACCAAACCCTTGTGAACGCGACAAGGACCCGTTTCAATGGTTCATCATGGAGGTGAACTACCGTCTTGACAGGGTCGTCAAAGAAGCGGTTACCCGCTCGTGGGCTCACGTTGAGTACCTTGCAAAGAAGGACGATGTTGATCTCGTTCCCGTCGTTCCGGTCATCGTGGGCGGCGATGACGTCACGGTCTACACGGACAGGCGCTATGCGATTCCCTTCGCTGAGGCCTATATTCGCCATTACGAGGAGCTCACGAAGGACGATAGTCTCTTGTCGGTTCTCGCCATCGTTGCAGGCGGGAAAAAGACCGATGCACCTGAGCGGGACTGCTTCAGGCTTGAAGACTACATCGTTCAAGAACCTGGTCCCCTCACGGCCTCGGCGGGGGCGGCCATCGTGGGCCGCAACTTCCCCTTCCACATCGCCTACGACCTGGCGGAGGGCCTGGTGTCACGAGGAAAGAAGCTCGGCAAGAAGCCGGGGGCCTCCCCCTGTTCGACGATCGACTTTCACGTGCTGCGCGACACGACGGTCCTTGACCCGGAAGACACGCTGGACGAGTACGAGGGCCGCACGCAACGCCCCTTCCTCGTCGGCCACTACGCGCCGGAGCGGATCGGGGACGCAACCACGGCCTCGGCTTCCGACGGGGTGCCACAGTCGCAGGACCAGTGGAAGCGGATCCTCCAGGCGGTCGCGGCCTTCAACGGCAGGGATCCAGACTCCCCCGACGTGGCGCGCTCAGACCCGTTCCCGCGCGCACGCGCGAACCGCATCGTCAAGCTCCTCGCCGAAGGCAATAGCGAGCAGGCAGTCAGCGAATGGGAACTCGCGCTCGATACCACCCCGGCTGCGCGAAAGCTCCAGTCTGCACTGATTGACCTGAGCGCGAAGGAGAACGCGGAGCAGGTGCGGTGGCTCCTGGACCTGATCGACCTGTCCGAGAACTTGCCTGACGGGTATATCGCTTGCCGGGTAGCCCGAGACGCCAACGGCCAGATAGCTTGCGTCGAAGCGTCAGGCGCGACCACCGCAGGAGGTGCCAAGTGAGCGCTGAATCCACGACGAGTAACAACACACCCGGAAGCGGCCACGTCACCATCGTGTTCACCTCCGACTGGGGCGTGTCCACGGGGGTGGGCCAGGCGGGTCGCACGCACTCAAAACTTGAGCGCGGTAGCAACGGCCAGCCGGTCGTGCGAGGCACCGTCATCGCGGGAGTCCTGCGTGAGCAGGCATTCATCGCAGCCCGAGCGCTCGACAGCGCGGCGGGAACCCCCGACGCGTCCGGCTCGCGTGACGCTTCCGGAGCGCCTGACATTCCGAAGGGGCCGTGGGAGCGCTTCGCCGAGTGGCTGTTCGGCCAACACCCAGACCTCTCCCCCGAGTCAGCACCCCCACCCCCGCCACGTTGTCTTCACGGACGCCTCACCCATCGCGTACCTCCCCGTCCACGACACGGTCTCCCTGTCCATCGACCCCACCACGGGGACGGCGCGCGACCAGTTCCTACGTTTCACGGAGAGAGCCGCGCCCGGCGTCCTCACGGGCACGTTCACACTCATCGACGAGGCCGGGGCTGAGCTCTCCGACCCTGCGACGATCAAGGCCGCGCGCTTTCTCCTGGGGGTCGCAGGCCTCATGGTCCGAGGCATCGGCTCGGGGCGCAGTGGGGGCGACGGCGAGTGCACGGTCGCGGTCGCCGATAGAGACAATTTGGCGGATGGCCAGCTCGATGGCGAAGCCGCTGAAGCTCTCGCGAGGATCAAGAAGAGTGTTGCGCGCGAGGGCGACGACTCCTCGCAGGAGTTCACGTACACCACGGCGGATGTCGAGTCCGTGGCGAAGGCCGTGCGTGGCCTCGTTCGAGGAGAACTACCTAAGGATCCTCCCCAGCCACGTGACTCGAAGGAGCGTGAGCGCCTGGAGGTCACGATGCCCTCGGGCGACGGCGACGAGGCAGGGGCCACGACCTGGTACGAGGCAACCCTGGACATCGTGCTTGACTCCCCCGTCGTCTCCTACGAGGTCCCCTTCTCCAACGAGGTGCGCTCCCTGGACTTCCTGCGCGGAACGGTGCTGGTTCCTTGGCTGCACGGGCTGCTACGCAGGAAGTTCTCTGACGAAGATCTTGTTGGTTCGGCGATCGTCAGCGGCGATCTGCGAATCGGGGATGCCCTGCCGGTTTACCGAGATGCACCGGGCCTTCCGATTCCCTTTGTTTTTGAGGAGGAGAAGGTTCCTGCAGATGCTCATCCTGAAGACGAATCGAGCAAGGAGAAGCCTTGCACTCTCTTCAATCGACATATCCCCATCGCCTCCCAGGAGTGCGGGCGCAACACAGTCCCTTTACGCAATCGCTACGTATTCCTCACCCTCTCCAGCGACGAGCCTGACGAACACGATGGGGCGAACGTATCGGTAACAGGATGGGTGGGTAAGCCCACGCTTATCGGGCGACAATCCACTGCCATCGATTCGAGCACCGGGGCCGCCAAGGACGCCAGTCTGTTCCTGGTACGCGCCCTCCCCGCTGGCCTGCTTTTGCGTTGCTCGGTTGTCGTGTCCGCGCGACTATTGGCGGTCCTTCGACCCACCGTGACCGGAGAAGATGCCATTTCTTCGGGCTCGACACAGACCGTCGAGCTCGACCTTGGAATCACCCAAGAGAAAGCGCTGCTCGGATCCCGGAAACTGACGGGTACCTTCGGACGCGCCCGCTGCACCTTGAGCAAAGAATTCAGACGTGTGGGAAGCACTCCGTCTCCGCTTCAAGGATCGACGAACTCCGGCGATGCATCGGTATCATCCCGCGACCTGATCGAAGTGTCCCTGTGGTTCACGTCCGACGTGTTGGCTTGCTCAAGCGCACTAGGACCGGGCGGCACCGTTAAGGACCTGGAACTCGCATTCCGGCGCGCCGGGATCTCTCTTCAGGCAGTTCAAGAGAGCAGTGGCGGCGATTCGCGACTTCCGTGCCCTGAGCAAGACGAGGAACCCTGCCCATCAGGAACCGACGATTGCCCACCTCACAGAAACCGCAAGCATATCGTCACCGCGATACGGCACCGTCGCGTGGACTCGTGGTCTACGGCGGACAACGCACCTCGTGCTACTCGACTGGCGATCCAGGCGGGTTCGGTGATCCGTGTGAGAGTCGCATCCGAGCAGTTGAATACGCTGAAGACCCTCGGACACGTGGGCGTCGGCGAACTCACCCCGCAGGGCTATGGGCGTTTCAAGGTGGATTCTCATGCCCTCAGCAGGCCGAAACTACCACTGATCAAAACCGTGAGTAAGTGCTTCACGGATAACGAATCGGAGGTTTGCCAATGACCATCTTCCGCTACGACATGACCATCCCCGTACGCGTGACGTCGGTCCTCCACTCCGGTGGCATCGACAGCGTGCCCGAACGGCCGATCACCGACGATGATGGGCGCACAGCTCAACCCAACGCTTTCGCACGCAACGGCCTCGGCGAGGCGATCCTCCCCGGACGGTCGATCAAAGGGGTCATTCGCGTTGCTTTCGAGGAGCACGCGGAGACCCTGGAGTTTGGGAAGGGGGAGTTGAAGAGGCTGTGGGGCGGGGAAATGCGCCGGGAAGTCGGTACTTCCAAGAAAAAACACGGGACAGAAAACGATGATCCCCTGCCCCTTCGGGCCAGCGCTCTCGCTTTCCACCACGCGGTGGTGTGGGAGCGAAAAGACGGCAAACTCCCCCACCGCATGAGCACCGCCATTGACCCGGCAACCGGAAGTGTCAAGGACGGCGCGCTCTTCGCATACGAATACCTTCCGGTGGGTACCTCCTTCGACATTCGTATCAGCGCCGAGGCCACGGATGACGGTACGGGGGGCAGTGGGGGCGACACCAAGCCTGCGAGCCCCGACCTGGTTGTGCGAGCCTTGAAGGCAATCCTGACTCTCATCAAGCATGACATGATCAGCTTGGGCGGTAAGGCCGGGTCCGGGTGGGGGCGCATCGAACTCCGCAAGGAGAAAATCACCTACGAGAGGGTGTCCATACCCACCAAGAAGGACGAGAAGGAAAAGAAAGACACGTCCACGGACCCTCTTTCTGCACTCCTAGGTCTGTCAGAAAACCCCCCATTAACGTTGAAGCCGAAGTCGAATCCTATCCGCCGCTCCACGTCAACATCCATCGAGATTGAGTGGAATGCCCCTTCCGGGCTATTTGTCGGAATGCACAGACCCAAGGGAATCCGTTCTGACGAGAAGGAGACCATTGCTGCTGCGCCGCTGCGCAACTGGCGCAAGAACATCGGGCCGAAAGGAGACGACGCGTTTCTAACAACCCATGGCGAGGCCTCCTACCCAATTCAGGCGGAAGGCGATACCGCTGCTTTGGTGCTTCCCGGCACCTCGATCCGCGGGGTGCTCCGCTCCAGGTGTGCACGCATCGAAAGCAACGTGCAGAGCGCTCCGAACTCCGAAGAAACCCCCCTCTCCCAATACCTGTTTGGGACGACAGAGTACCGAGGGGCTGTCCGGGTAGATGACTGTGAAGGCGACCTGTCCGAGTCCGGAGACAACAGCCCCCTGAAGCTGATGCGTAACGCCATCGACCGGGTGACAGGAAGCGCGGCTCATGGAGCGCTCTACGCCGAACTGCTGTACCCGCACGCGAAGTGGAAACCAATCAGGATCGAGATCGATCATAATCAGCTGTGTCGGAACATTCTGCAGGACTCTGCGGTGGCGGCTTTCCCGGAGAAGCAACCGGACGGGTCAGCCTGCAGGTCAGAGGCTGTTAAGCAGAGACTGCGCGCAGCATTCCTTCTCTTGACTTTGTCCGTCGTTGACCTGTGCGAGGGAGTTCTGCCGCTTGGAGGCGGATCGGGAGGGGGCCTCGGCTCGATCGAAGTTTCGCGGGTGTCTTTCGACGGGTTGCCAGACGGCGCATCCGGTGTCAGTGCGATCTATTCTCCCTCAGTGTCCGGAAGCGACTCCGCTACCGTGCGGAAGGAACGGGCGATGTACGCCCGAGACATCCTGCGTAGCGTCCTGTGTCACCTGGGCTTCGAGGTTGACAGGAACGAGGACAAGCGGAAGCTGAAGGAGCGGGTGTTGTCCCTCGTCCGCACTGCTAGCGCGTCACCCCAGCACCAAACGGAGGACACGAAATCCTCCCGGCATGTGAGCACCATTTGTCCAACACGCGTAACAATCAGCTGGACGTCACCTACGGGCGTGTTCGTACACGATCCTCAAGCAGATGAAGGAAATACCCAACATCCCCTGCGGGCTAAGACTGCTAGCAAAAACGGGGAGAACAGCACGGCTCCCCTGCTGCTCCCCGGCACCTCAATTCGTGGCGCACTGCGCTCCAGGTGCTCGCGGATCGCTCGGACCGTACTGTACGCAAATTATCCCCCATCACAGGTCGAAAGCTTCACTCAGGCGGATAGCGATGGCAACCAGGCACCTATCGATATTCACGAGCAACTAGCCAAAGAACCACGGCTCGTGCGTTACATGTTCGGTACGACCGAATACCGTGGCGCGATCAGGGTGCGTGACTGCACGACGGTCAAGCTAGGCGAGAAGATCAAGATCCCCCACAACGCGATCGACCGTTGGACCGGCGGGGTGGTAGACGGCGGACTCTTCAGCGAGATCATCTACCCACACGCGCAGTGGAACAACATTGAAATCGAGGTTGACACGGATCGCCTGCTGCGCAACGTGCGCAACGACTGCGCAGGAACGGGCCTCTCGGAAAAGGAGATTGAGAGTCGCGCGCGAGCTTCGTGGTGTCTCTTGTGCCTCGCGTTAGCGGAGCTGAGTGCCGGCACGCTTCCGCTCGGTGGTAAGACGACGCGAGGCCTCGGCCAGGTCGAGGTCACGGATGTCAGCGTGTCGGGTGCAGACGACGTGATCATCGACGCTCCGACTACCGAGAAGCTATGGCCTACCGAACCGGTGGAGGGCACCGAGGCGCCCCAAAGCGCAGCGCATGCTCTCCTGGCCTATCTGCGACGAGAGTCCGACGGTCGCGCATCATACACAGGGTGGGCCAATTACCTCCGAGGTCCCAGTGCCACGGCAAGTGATAGTGCACCAGCAAAGCAGGACGTGAAAGAACATGAGTGACGACAAAACACAGAACGACGAACGTACGACCGCACCTATCCCTTGCCGCCTGGAGGTTGCCGAGCACGAGGTTCATAGTGCCGCTGAGCTCCCCGCAATCCTGGCTCGGGTTTTCGGAGACTGTAACGTCGCGGGGATCGCGTGGGCGACGAACGGGACGGGGCGCATCCTGAAGATCGGCGACGCGACACTGGAGGTCTCCTCCCCGGAGGGTTTTGACCTTTCCCGAGTATACGAGGCACGCGTTTGGGAGGTCATCACCGACGAGGTCGCCGACGATCGGCTCGCACACGAGTTCCGTTGGGTGAACGGCGTGGGGTCCCGTGAGCTGACGCTCCTGTCAGTGTCACCGGATTCTCCTGCACGCTCCGAGAGCGGGGTATCGGCAGACGAAGCTGCCTCCCCCATCGGATACGCCCACAGGATCACCTACATGCAACACGATCCGCACCGTGGCCCGCTCGAAAAAGAGACAAAACTAGAACCAATGAGCGCGATCGAGTACATCACCGAAGAAACCGCATACGGAAACACGACAGTCACCGATCAACTATTCACGGGAGAGTGGCACGAAAATGCCTAAGATTCACGCAGCGGCAAACAGAATACCAACCCTACGTACAGACGAGCAGCTTCGTCGTTTCCCTGAACTCCAGGATCGAGAACCGCTCCCCTTAGATCACCTCCCGGCACAAACATGGTGCGGCTCAATCAAATTTTTGATAACAGCCAAAACTCCACTCGTATACGGAAATGTAGACGAAGAAACCCGCTCCATCTCTATCCCAACTGAAACACTCGATAGCTCCGGTAACACACTGAGAGAGATTCCAGTCCTGCCTGCAACAATGGTCAAAGGCATGCTGTCTAACGCCTTTGAGAGAGTAACCACATCCCGCTTACGAATCTTTGGCAATTACTCCGATCCACTAACCTATAGAACAGATCCAGCTGCGAGCCCAAAGCTAATCCCTGCGATCGTGAATCCCAAAGAAAATAAAGCACGACTCCTAACCGGAACACATCCCCGCCTGACAGAGGTCGAGGTCCTCACGAATAACAGTTTTAGAAGGCGAACAATCCCCATAATGAGAGCCGCAACGCTCCGAACAGAGCCGGGTAACAAAATCGAGTTTGTACCCGGAATGACTCATGAGCTCCTGCTGGACATGATTCTCCCAAGTAACGGAGCAGTAAGCAGAAAGATACGCTTCGACGCCAAGCTGGTGAGTAATGGAAATTACGCTTACTGGTTCATCTACGCCCTTTACTCCGATGACAACGATGAGCGAAAACCGATATTTGACGAAAATAAACTGACCGGAGAAGACCTTGGAGAAACACTTACCAAACGGTCGGGATACGTGTATTTAACTACTGATCCAGAGGACCTGCGCAAACATAGGAGAACTTATAATCAGAAGGTGTCGGAACGCGTCTTTTTTACAGAAAACGAACGTAACTCCCAAGTCGTCGCGATCCCGCACGCAGCTAACGACCACCCGTCTCCGATTGACCGCTATCTCCTAACAGTTCAGAGCTATGTTGACAACTGGCTCGACGAGCTCAAGCGCAATCCCGAAACTACCCGCACACCAAACAGGTTCATCAGGCAACACAAGGCACCACACCCCAAGCCACTCTCCTCTTTCCTTGCATATGTACTTGTTTCCAAGGATCTATCTGGTGACGCGACAGTGGATAGCATCGTGCCAATTTCTATCGGCAGAGACGCCTACGCATTATCTCCACTCACAGTAGCAAGACACGCTAATGTTGCCCCGCCGCAAATTTTGCCCGAGCTTTCTCCAGCTGATCGACTGTTCGGCTTCGTGGGGCATTGCGACGATACGAGTCAGGACGCCAAAGAGAAGAGCAATCCAGCAGCATCATTCAAGGGGCGCATTTTCGTTACCAAGGTCGACTATGCTGGCGGTGGAGGGCTGTTTTACCCATCTACGCTTCGACTCAGGCCTCTCTTAAGCCCTCGCCCATCCTCAGCACGCAGGTTTTTGACGCGTGTCGATGGCGCAAATATCAACTCAGCCAGCCAGCAAGTTAAACGTAGTCAGTATTTTTCTGTCGAACCCGAACAATCCCTTGGTGCCACAACTTATCCTGTCGACCGAAACGCTTGGGTCAACATTGACCAGACTACCGAACTTCCCAAGAAAGCAATCATGAAGCCGGAAGATGCTAGAAATGTTACTACCTCAGTCGTTTCGTACCTCAAAGCAGGCACGACTTTTAAAGTAACTCTTCGATTCGAAGCTATGAGTAAGTTCGAGCTTTCGTGGCTCATCTGGCTACTTAATCCAGCCAACCTCGCTCCTCGCACCGAAGCCAACCGACCTGGCTTCACCGCGAAGGAACGCCCTCTAGGTTATCTGCGACTTGGGACCGGAAAGCCCCTGGGCCTAGGAGTTGTCCAGGTAGAACTCGTTAAGGATGGATTTGAAGCAATCGAGTCATCTGAGGACTCTACAGAAGAATTGACCCTCAGTTCGGCATACCACAATCTGTCGGGTTGCTTGGGAACGGCATGTTCAACCACCGATTCCACGACGTTTGAGGTGTCCGATGAGTATCTTGACACACCCTGGGTTAAGGCATTTCAGCGAGCATCCTTTGGTTACGAAGACCAGTATGAAGTCCGGCATCTTACTCTTGAAGAGAATCAAGTGAACAACAAAACAAATGGAAGGAGCGGACTGCCTTTGTCGGGTCACGGCGTCGAACCAGGTGCTCTTTGGGGTGCGCGGAGCGGTGATCCGATTGAGATTTGTCAGTCTCGGTGTTCACACCGCTAGCCCCTCACCACACCCCGCGACACAACCCCACGTCGTCGAGCGCTACGGCCGCGCCGAGTATGTCGGCGCGGCCGGCGCAGGAGGCGCAGATCGGGTAGATGTGGATGACGTCTTCGGCGTCTGTGATGGTGGCGGAGAGCAGGTGTCGCACGCGGGCCAGTGAGTCGGCGTCGAGGCGCAGCTGGAACACGGATTCTTGGATGCGGTAGCCCCAGGATTCCAGGATCTTGGCGACTTTGAGCCGTCGCCGGTTGTTGGCGATGTCGTAGGCGATGACGTAGATCATCGCCACGCGATTCCTCTCCACTGGTAGTCGGGCTCGGTGATGGCGCGGGCCAGGAGTTGCGCCTCGTGCGTGATGTGCCGGCGCCACGACCCCGAGTACCCGGGGAGGGCTCCGGTGACGCTGCGCTGGGAGGCGGCCTCGTACGCGTCGACGAGGATCTTCTTTCCTTCCGCGCCCAGCCACACTCCCCCGCTCTCGGGTTCGATGGCGCCGTGCTCGGGGCGGAGCTTCCGCGTGCGCAGTAGTGCCAGGACGGTTTGGTCAACAAGGAGGGGGCGGAACTCCTCCATGAGGTCCAGGGCGAGGCTCGGGCGTTTGTCGGTGGGCGCGTGGGCGATGCCGAGTGAGGGTTCGAGCCCGGCGGCGTGGAGCGCTCCGACGCATTCTCCCAGGAGGATCGCGTACCCGTATGACAGCGCAGCGTTGGGCAGGTCGCGCGGCGGGCGTCGGCTGCGCCCGCCGAAGGGGACGTCGACGGGGACGCACGCGGCGAGGGCGTCGAAGTAGGCGGTGGAGCAGGCTCCTTCGATACCCATGACGTCGTTGATGGTGCGTGCGTCTGCGAGGCTGCGCCGGCAGTGGTGCATGTGGGAGGTCGTGTCGGCGAGGTGGAGGCCCGGGTCGCGCCTGGCGATGCGGGTGAGCACGTGGATTTGTCCGCGGATCTTCGAGCCGATGAGGGCGGCGGCCAGGGGAACACGGCGAGTTTCGTC
>ERZ773008.2494-NODE-2494-length-11981-cov-12.767483_pt1 | contig 11981 bp, 12 predicted proteins | sample MGYA00580664_ERZ773008 | MGnify/ENA primary metagenome ERZ773008 (study PRJEB29015, sample SAMEA2738016) | human oral metagenome | biome: human oral; feature: human-associated habitat; material: dental | place: China | collected 2048 ... | reverse complement strand
CCCAGTACCGCTCCATGCAGGCCTTCGCCATGTTCGCCTCCGACCTGGACGCCGCCACCCGCCAGCAGCTGACCCGCGGCGAGCGCCTCATGGAGCTGCTCAAGCAGCCGCAGTTCACGCCCTACCCGGTCGAGGAGCAGGTCGTCAGCGTGTGGACCGGCACCAACGGCTATCTCGACGACCTCGACGTCGCCGACGTCCTGCCCTTCGAGGCCGCTCTCCTCGACCATCTGCGACGCAACACAGAGATCCTCACGACCATCCGGGAGGCGGGCGTCCTGGACGAGGAGGCCGAGGCCTCCCTGCGCCGCGCCGTGGAGTCCTTCCGCAGCACCTATTCGGCCGGGGACAGGATGCTCTCCGGGGAGGTCGCCGCCGCCGAGGACGAGGTCCCCGCCGAGCGCACGACCGAGCAGATCGTGCTCAAGAGGGGCTGACGTGGCAGGCAACCAGCGCGTCTACAAGCAGCGCATCCGGTCCACCCAGACCCTCCAGAAGGTGTTCCGGGCCATGGAGCTCATCGCCTCCTCCCGGATCGGTGCCGCACGCCGCAACGCGCAGGGGGCGAGCCCCTACGACCACGCCCTGAGCGAGGCCGTGGCCGCCGTGGGCACCTACGCGCACCTCGACCACCCGATCATCCAGGATCGCCAGGACACGAGCCGGGTCGCCGTCCTGGTCGTCACCTCCGACCGCGGCATGGCCGGCGCCTACTCGGCCACCATCCTGCGCGAGTCCGAGCGGCTCATCGACCAGCTCGTCGAGGACGGCAAGGAGCCGGTGATCTTCACCTTCGGGCGTCGCGCCCACTCCTACTTCACCTTCCGCGAGCGCGACGTGGAGTACTCCTGGGTCGGCGAGTCCGACCGCCCCTCCGACACGGCCATCGACGAGGTCGCGACCGTGCTGCTCGACTACTTCCTCGCACCGGTCTCGGCCGGGGGAGTGGGCGAGGTCCACATCGTCTTCACGCGCTACGTCTCCATGGTCTCCCAGGTCCCCGAGGTCCGCCGCATGCTGCCGCTGACCGTCGTCGACGTCGATGGGCCCGGCGAGATCAACCGGGAGGACATCGCCGCGACCCAGCCCCGGCTCCACCCCGAGGCGACGGGGGCCGAGCCCCTGTACGACTTCGAGCCCTCCGCCTCCGAGGTCCTCGACGGCCTGCTCACGCGCTACGTCCGCACCCGCATCCGCAACGCCCTGCTCCAGGCGGCGGCCTCCGAGCTCGCCAGCCGTCAGCAGGCCATGCACACCGCCACGGACAACGCCGAGGACCTCATCACCACCTACACCCGCCTGGCCAACGCGGCGCGCCAGGGCGACATCACCCAGGAGATCACCGAGATCGTCTCGGGTGCCGACGCCCTGGGGGCCGAGTAGACCGAGAAGCCCCGACGTCGTCGAGACCCCACACAGACTCACCTCACCGAGCAGGACCCCCTCTCAGCTCTGGAAGATACGGAAGAACGCACATGGCTGACACCACCACTCCCGGGACGGGACGCATCACCCGCATCATCGGCGCCGTCGTCGACGTCGAGTTCCCGCCTGATGCGATCCCGGCGATGTACAACGCCCTCAAGGTGACCGTTCAGGCCACCAGCGCCGGCGAGGAACCCCACGAGATCACTCTGGAGGTCGCCCAGCACCTGGGTGACAACATCGTGCGCACGATCTCCCTCAAGCCCACCGACGGCCTCGTGCGCGGCTCGCTGGTGCGCGATACCGGCGCGCCGATCTCCGTGCCCGTGGGCGACGTGACCAAGGGCCACGTATTCAACGTCACCGGTGACGTCCTCAACCTCGCCCCCGGCGAGCAGATGGAGATCACCGAGCGCTGGCCCATCCACCGCCAGCCCCCGGCCTTCGACCAGCTCGAGTCCAAGGAGCAGATGTTCGAGACCGGCATCAAGGTCATCGACCTGCTCACCCCCTACGTCCAGGGCGGCAAGATCGGCCTGTTCGGTGGCGCCGGCGTGGGCAAGACCGTCCTCATCCAGGAGATGATCCAGCGCGTGGCCCAGAACCACGGCGGTGTCTCCGTGTTCGCCGGCGTGGGGGAGCGCACCCGTGAGGGCAACGACCTCATCGTCGAGATGGACGAGGCCGGCGTGTTCGACAAGACCGCCCTGGTCTTCGGCCAGATGGACGAGCCGCCGGGCACGCGTCTGCGCGTGGCCCTGTCCGCCCTGACGATGGCCGAGTACTTCCGCGACGTCCAGCACCAGGACGTGCTGCTGTTCATCGACAACATCTTCCGCTTCACCCAGGCCGGCTCCGAGGTCTCCACCCTGCTGGGCCGCATGCCCTCGGCGGTGGGCTACCAGCCCAACCTGGCCGACGAGATGGGTCTGCTCCAGGAGCGCATCACCTCGGCGGGCGGCCACTCCATCACGTCCCTGCAGGCCATCTACGTGCCCGCCGACGACTACACCGACCCGGCTCCCGCCACGACCTTCGCCCACCTGGACGCCACCACCGAACTGTCCCGCGAGGTGGCCGCGCGCGGCATCTACCCGGCCGTGGACCCGCTGGCCTCGACCTCCCGCCTGCTCGCGCCGCAGTACGTGGGCCAGGAGCACTACGAGGTCGCCACCCGCGTGAAGTCGATCCTCCAGAAGAACAAGGAGCTCCAGGACATCATCGCGATCCTGGGCATCGATGAGCTCTCCGAGGAGGACAAGGTCACCGTGGGCCGGGCTCGGCGTATCGAGCAGTTCCTCTCCCAGAACATGTACATGGCGGAGAAGTTCACCGGCGTCCCGGGGTCCACCGTGCCCGTGGCGGAGACGGTCGAGGCCTTCAAGCGCATCGCCGACGGCGACTACGACCACCTGCCCGAGCAGGTGTTCTTCAACATCGGCGGCATCGAGGACCTCGAGCGCCGCGCGGCCGAGAGCGAGGCGGCCTGACATGGCCGGGCCGCTGACCGTGGAGGTCGTCTCCCGCTTCGGCGGGGAGGCCTGGAGCGGGAGGGCCGCGCGGGTCACGGTTCCGCTGGTCGACGGCGAGCTCGGCGTCCTCCCGGGGCGCCAGCCGATCCTGGCGATCGTGGGCCGCGGCGCCGTGCGCATCGTCCCGTCCGAGGACGGGGCCGGCGAGGGCGAGGCCGTCAGGGTTCCGGTGGCGGGCGGCTTCTGCTCGGTGAATCACGACGTCGTCACCGTGGCGGCCGATGCGGCCGGGGACGACGCGGTCGGCAGCGTGCCGGCCGAGGTCGAGGACGTTCCCGACATCCCGTACGTCGAGGACTGAGGAGCGCATCCATGGGGCATCCGGTCTGGGCGACGGCGGGCGCGGCGGCGGTCGTCGTGCTCCTCCTGACCGGGGTCTTCATCGTCCGCCTGCGTCGTCTGGCCGGGCGCGTCGGCTCCTTCGAGTGCGCTCTGCGACGACCCGGGCGGAGCCGCTGGATGAGCGGCATCGCCACCTTCGGCGGCGACTCGGTGGAGTGGACTCGACTGGTCTCGCTGTCCCCGCGGCCGCGCTACCACTTCGATCGCGCCGATATCGAGCTCGGCGAGGTGCGCCACCGAGGGGTGGACGGGCGCATCGTCGACGTCGACTGCACCTACCGCGGCGAGCACTTCGACCTGGCCATGGTGGAGGACTCCCACTCGGCGATGGTCGCCTGGTTGGAGTCGGCGGCTCCGACGCAGCCCAGGCTCCTGTGAAGCCCGTGAGGGCCCCGGGGGACACGGTGCGCGGAGCCGCTCGCGAGACGGTGCCGGGCCTGTAGGCTGCCGGGGTGCGCGTCGTCATCGCCAGTTGCTCCGTCGACTACTCCGGGCGCCTGGACGCCCATCTGCCCCGGGCCACCCGCCTCATCATGGTCAAGGCGGACGGATCGGTGCTCGTCCACTCCGACGGCGGCTCCTACAAGCCGCTGAACTGGATGAGCCCGCCCGCCCGGCTCGCCGAGGTCGCCCCCGACGAGGAGGACCGCGAGGCCGGCGTCGTCTCCCGCTGGGAGGTCACGGCCGCCAAGACCGATGACAGGCTCGTCATCCGCCTGTTCGACGTCGTCTCCGACACCAGTGCGGATCTGGGCGTGGATCCGGGGCTGACCAAGGACGGCGTCGAGGCCCACCTTCAGGAGCTCCTCGCCGAGCAGATCGAGATCCTGGGGCCCGGCTGGCGGCTCGTGCGTCGCGAGTACCCCACCGCCATCGGCCCGGTGGACATGATGGCCAGGGACGCCGACGGCGGCTCGGTGGCCGTCGAGCTCAAGCGCGTGGGCGGCATCGACGGCGTCGAGCAGCTGAGCCGCTACCTCGAGCTGCTCAACCGCGACCCGGTCCTGGCACCCGTGAGCGGAGTCTTCGCGGCTCAGCAGATCAGGCCGCAGGCGCGCGTGCTGGCTGAGGACCGCGGCATACGCTGCGTGGTCCTCGACTACGACGCCATGCGCGGCCTGGACGACCCCTCCTCCCGTCTCTTCTGAATGGTTCCGCCACTATGGTCGCGACGACGGTGACGACGGTCCGCGCTCCGCGCGAGATGTCCTACCTGCGGCTGGTCGCCCAGGGGCTCGTGGAGGCGACGACGGCGCCCGCGCCCACCGAGGCGGTGCGCCGTCAGCTCGCCATCCAGGGCCAGCAGGTCGCCTCCGTGCCCCACGCGATCATCTCCCGAACGGCGGGAGCCGCTCGCGCCGACGTCGAAGCGGCCTTCGAGGCCGGGCGACTCGTGCGCTCCTGGCCCATGCGCGGCACCGTTCACGTCACGGCGGCGGACGACCACCACTGGCTGCGCGTGGCCCTCATGCACCGGGTGGACGCGTGGGCGAGGCGCGCGGAGAAGCAGCTGGGGATCGACGACGCCCTCCTGGAGCGTGCGGGCGAGCTCGCCCTGGCGGCGATCGCCGACGAGGGACCGCTGCGCCGCGCCCGTCTGCTGCGGGTGTGGCAGGAGGGCGGCCTCATGGGAGCCGGCACCGGGGCCGCGGCGCAGCGCCGGCGCCATATCCTGGTGCGCCTGCAGCGCGAGGGCGTTCTCGTCCAGGGGCCCCGGCGGGGCCATGAGCATCTCGTCGTGAGCGCGGGGACGCTTCCTCCGGCCGAGGCCGGACCGGGCGGAGCCGGTGGGGGAGCGCGCGGCACCGATGGCCACCGCGCCGCTCTGGCCGAGATCGCCCGGCGCTACGCCGCGAGCCACGGGCCGGTGCGCGCGGTCGACCTGGCCCGCTGGACGACGCTGCCCGTCAAGGAGGCCGCCCGGGCCCTGGAGGACGCCGTCGAGCGGACGAACGCCGCCGACTACAACGTCCGGGCGGAACGCGGCGAGGTGCCGCTCACGCGAGCGGAGGCCGTCGGCGGGCTGCGCGGCGGCGTGCGCGTGCTCGGGGCCGAGGGACGGGCGGCGGCGTCGTCCGGACGCGCCGCGCCCCTCTACATGCGCGCCGACCTGCCCGACCTGCTCGCCGCCTCCCGCGAGCGGGTCGCGGGCACGCACTTCCTGGCCTCCTTCGACGAGGTGCACGTGGGGTACAAGGACCGCGCGTGCCTGGTCGATGCCGCGGGCGAGCGGCTCATCTGCCCGGCGGGCAACGGCATGTTCCGGCCCCTGCTCGTGGATCGCGGGCGGGTGGTCGCCGTCCGACCGGTGGGGGCGGGGCTGCTGTGGGCCGACGACGCCCGCCGCTCGGCCCGCCTGGAGCGGGACGTGGAGCGGGCGGTGCGCCGCATCGAGCGGCGCCTGGCCTGACCCGCGGGGAGGGAACGGCCCGACTCCTGCGCCTCATGCGAACAAGAGGTTTGCAGAACAAAGTAAGCGGGGTACTCTTGATGTGCAGTTTGAAATGCAAACTGATTTTCGATGCCGAACTATGAGGAGTCGCCATGGAAGCCCCCGCCGCGCCCCGACGGGCGCCGTCGTCGTCGGCCGCGGAACGCCGCCCGTCGAGCGGTGCGCCCCCGACCGGGGACCCGGTCATGGAGTGGCGCCGTGCGGTCAAGCGCTATCCGGGGGCCGCTGCCCCCGCCCTGAACGATGTCTCCTTCTCCGTCCGCCCCGGGGAGATCGTGGTCCTGGTCGGCCCCAACGGCTCGGGCAAGACCACCGCCATGGAGATGGTCTCCGGCCTGCGCCTGCCGACCTCGGGCGAGGTCCGGGTGAACGGCGGGCCCGTGCGCGCCTCCGCCTCGCAGCGCGCTCTCGTGGGAGTCCAGCTGCAGGAGACGAGCCTGCCGCAGCGTCTCAAGGTGCGCGAGGCGATCCGGGGGGTCGCGAGCCTGTACGCCGACCCGGGGCCGGTCGACGAGATCGTCGCCCAGCTCGGCCTCGACACCCACATGACCGAGGCGATCGGCTCCCTGTCGGGCGGATGGGCCAGGCGCCTGGACGTCGTCCTGGCCTGCATCGGACGGCCCCGCGCGCTCGTCCTGGATGAGCCGACCAGCGGCATCGACCCGGTGGCGCGCGCCGAGCTGTGGGAGTTCCTCCGGCTGCGGCGCAGCGAGGGCGTGGCGGTCCTCGCCTCCACCCATGACCTGAGCGAGGCAGAGGCCTACGCCGATCGGCTCCTGGTCCTCGACCGCGGGCGTCTGGTCCTCCAGGGGGCGGTCGACGACGTCCTCGGCCTGGCCGGCGGCCGATGGCGACTGAGGCTCATCGGGGTCGCCCCCTCCGTGGACGCCTGGGCGCGGACTCGCGGCGTCGAGCTGGTCGGATCCGGCGAGGTGCGCGTGCTCATCGCCGACAAGGAGTCCGTCGTGCGGATGGGCGAGGAGATCGAGGCGGCTCGTGAACGCGGCGAGCTGCACTACCAGGACGCCCTGACGGGGCCGATCCGGCTGGAGGACGTCTTCGCCGAGGCGGTGTCGCGAGCGACCCGGGAGACGGCCTCATGACCCGGTGCGGCCCGGTGCACCACTCGGCACGGAGTCCGGAACGGCCCTCAGCACCGGCGGACGCCGTCCGCGCTCCATCCGCTCCGAAGGCCCGGCCGGCCCTCGCGCCCGGGTGGCGCGTCATCCTGGTGTGGGCCCGGCAGGAGATCGTCCTGCTGGTGCGCGAGCCCGTCGCCGTGTTCTTCTCCCTCGTCTTCCCGGTGATCATGTACGTCTTCATCGGCATCCCCTACGCCTCGACCGAGGTCGCCCCCGGCGTGAGATTCATCGACATGATGCTCCCGTCGCTCATCCTGACGGTGGTCGCCAACCTCCTGCTCATGGGGATGCCGATCTACCTCGCCGAGCTCAGGTCGCGCGGGATCGACCGGCGCTACGCCGCCCTCCCGCTGCGGGGCGGCCACTTCGTGGCGGCCCTGCTGCTGTCCACGCTCGTGCTGGTCGCGGGCGGGTCGATGATCATCGTCCTCGTGGTCGCCGCGCGCGACGGCGTGAGATCCGAGCTGTGGAGCCCTCCGCTTCTGCTTCTCCTGGCGGGCTCGGTCGTCTGGCTCTCGGCGCTGGGCTTCCTCCTGGGCGCGCTGCGGGTCTCATCGCGCACGACGCAGGCGCTGTCGACCGCGATCTTCTTCCTCATGTTCTTCGGCTCGGGCGCGGCCATGCCCCTGGATCAGCTGCCCGAGATCGTCAGGACGATCCTGGAGTGGAATCCCCTCAAGCAGTGGCTCGACGTCGCGGTGGGCGTCTACACGGGCACCGGCGTGGAGCGCGTGGAGTGGCTCCGTCTTCTCCTGGCGCTGCCCCTGGTCGCCTGCTGCGTCCTGGTGGGGGCACGGCTGCGGAGGCGGCGGTGACGGGGCGACGGGCGGCGATCGACGGTGAGTCGAACGGCGGGCATCCGATGAGGGGCGCATGCGACGGGTAGCCTGCGGCCATGAGCACCGCCGCGCACGCTTCTGCGAGCCCTGGGGGGTCTGGGGGCCCTGAGAGCACTGCGTACCGCGGGAGCCTCGTCACGCCCTCCCGGATCATCGCGGACGGCGCCGTCGTCCTCGCCGACCGGCGCATCGCCTGGGTCGGCCCGGCCTGCGAGGCCGGGAGCGCCGGCCTCGACGACGTCGTCGGCTCGGCCGTGAGGGCCCCCGAGGGCGGGTACGTCCTTCCCGGCCTGGTCGATGTCCACTGCCACGGCGGCGGCGGGGAGTCCTTCCCCGATGCCGGGACCGCGGAGCGGGCCATGATCGCGGTCCGCGAGCACCGCCGCCACGGCACCACCAGCCTTGTCGCCTCCTGCGTCACCGCGGCTCCCGACGTCCTGCGGGCCCGCGCCCGGGTGCTGGCCGGGCTGTGCGATGCCGGCGAGCTCGCCGGCATCCACTTCGAGGGGCCCTTCATCTCCGCCGAGCGCTGCGGCGCCCAGGACCCGGCCCGCATCATCGATCCCGATGCCGGGCTGACCCGCGAGCTGCTCGCCCTGGGCCGAGGCCACGTGACCACCATGACCATCGCCCCGGAGAAGCCCGGTGTCACCGGCGACGGCGGCCTCATCGCGGCCCTCGTCGCCGGCGGCGCCGTGCCGAGCCTGGGCCACACCGACTCCGGGGCCGGTCCCGTCCGCGCCGCCCTGGCCGACGCCGGCGCCCGCCTGGACGCGCGTGCGCGGGCGGGGCTGCCCCTGCGCTGCGACCGCCCCACCGCCACCCACCTGTTCAACGGCATGCGCCCCATGCATCACCGTGCGCCCGGGCCGGTGCCCGAGCTCCTCGCGGCGGCGGCCAACGGGCGCTGCATCGTCGAGATGATCGGCGACGGCGTCCACCTCGACCCCGACGTCGTCCTGGACGTGTTCGAGATCCTCGGGCGGGAGGGCATCGTCCTGGTCACCGACGCCATGGCGGCGGCGGGCATGCCCGACGGCGACTACGTCCTGGGCTCCCGGGACGTCACGGTCGCCGGCGGCGTCGCCCGGCTGGCCGACGGCGGTGCGATCGCCGGGGGCACCGCGCATCTCATCGACGTCGTGCGCACCACCTGGAAGGGGGGCGTGAGTCTGGTCGACGCCGTCTACGCCGCCTCCGTCCAGGGGGCGAGGGTCCTCGGGGACGACTCGGTGGGGGCCCTGGAGCTCGGACGCCGGGGCGACCTCGTCCTCACCGACGCCGGGCTGCACCCGGTCGCGGTCGTGCGCCGCGGTGAGGTCGTCGCCCGACCGGCATCGTGACCGGGGGGACGGGCCGTGCGCTCAGGGCTCTCAGGCCCTCATCACGACGCGCAGGCGGGTGATTCTCCCGTCGGGTGCGAGGTCCGCCGTGTCCGTTCCGGCCAGGGCGATGAGCTCGCCGGAGGAGCGCCTGACCGCCACGACCCAGTCGACGACGACCCTGCCGCCGTGCGTTCCCGCGCCCCGTCCTCTGGCGCGTCCTGCCGGGGGCGGGTCAGCCACAGGTGGCGGGTCTCGGCGTTGCGCGCGAAGAAGTCGTGGAAGAACTCGCGGATCGCCGTCGTCCCCTGGACGGCCGGGCCGGACGCCGGTTCGATGCGGGCGTCCGGGGCGAACATGGTTCCGTGCTGCGCGACCATCACCCGAGCGCCGGGGACATCCGTCTGGTGACCGTCCTGCATGCGCTGGCCGACCCCGTCAGGCTGTCGGTCGTCCGGCAATTGTCCGATGGGCGCTCGCACGCCTGCGGTGCGAGCGACATGCCGCTGGCTGCTTCCGCCATGACGCGGCACTTCCGGATCCTGCGGGAGTCGGGGGTGGTGCGCGCCGCCGAGCCGTGCGGGACGAGCAAGCTCCTCACCCTGAGGCGCGAGGACCTCGACGCCCGTCTTCCGGGGCTGCTCGACTCCGTCCTGCGGGCGCCGGCGGAGTGAGTGGGCCTCCGCTCCCCTTGACCTCCCCTCGACTCCTCCGGGTCGCCGATGCTCACGGCAGCGATGCCCGATTGTCGGCGAGATGACGGCGAGCGCTTTCGACGTCGAATAGAAATTGTCCCAGAGTCAGTATTGCGAGCGGGACCAGGACGGCGGTCTCGTGACCGGATGCTACAGCCCATCGTGCGCCGAGAAGTGCATCGGCGGCCAGTAAGGCAGACAGAATGATGTTGCGCGTCACCAATCGCCACCTGACTCGTTCTGCGGACAGCGCGCCGAAGCAGCCGCATTCGGTGACGATGCCTCGGCGCAGTGCCTGAGCCATGGCGCCTGCGAGAATCAGAAGATAGCAGGCGGTGATGAGGTTGATCGCCCGCGGGTGCACGCCCGTGATCAGGCAGGGGCCGAGAAACATCTCCGCTCCCGTGACGAGGCCCAGGATCAGGGGCTGCATTCGGCGAGGAACCAGTCGATACCCTTCTATCGCCTGCAGACGACGGTCGAAGCCGCTTCGGCGCTGAGCGATGGCGGCCAGAACGAGAACTCCTCCAATGGATATGCGTGCTGCCGCTAGCACGATGCCGAGCATTGACTCTTCCTCCGCCTCCGGTTCGCGGACCGATGAGGTTCTCGTGGTCCTCGGTCGGGAATGGTCATGAGGCCGCCGACGCTATCCGCAGGGCGGGGCGCACGCGCACGGGGGCGCTGCCCCGGCTCGACTTGCCGAGACGCTGTCGGACCTGGCCGTGCAGAACGGTCCCCGAGACGACCTCCCCCTCGACCGGCTCCTCGCCGGCGAAGAGCGTGAACGTCCATCTGTCGCGCAATTCGGAATCGGGCGCCCGCAGGTTCTGGATGACCAGCGAGCACCACAGCTGGCGCGTCATGAGCTCTCTCGTGTCGACATCCGCCACTGTGAATGAGTCATCGTCATGGCCCGTGATCTCGTCGTAGCTTCCCATGGCGGGACCGGCGTCGGAGACGGCTGCCGCGAACAGCGTCCAGGGCGATGTCGGGTCGGTCGCATCCGCGCCGCGCGGGAGACGAGCATCGACGAAGTCCGGCCTCACGATGTCCGGATGGCTGTCGCGAATGCGGTCGTCCAGCGCTCGGCGGACGTCGAGCAGTGCCGGATTGGGCACCAGGAGCGGGCCGTATGACACGGAATCCGAGTATCGGCAGTCGCGGAAGCGGCTCTCCAGGAGCTCGCACGCGTGATCGACCTCCTTCCACACCGAGGGGGCGAAGACCTCGCGGAGGAAGTCCCCGTCGGGTAAGGGCGCCCCGCTGTCGGACAGGACGCTCCTCACCGAGGCGAACGCGGTCCAACCGCTGTTGGCCAGGTGGTCCACATGACGCATCTCCATCTCCTATCGTTCTCTCGGCGGGTCGTGCGGTGCGCTCTGCGCCTGGGAGGGGCCTTGTCGAGAAATGCCGCCGAGCGCCGCCGGGGACCCCGTGGCGTTCAGCCCTCCAGACCGAGAAGACGGTGGGAGTAGACGGCCTGGCCGGAGTGCTGGGCGGCGTCGTCGATGATCGAGGCCAGCCGGGAGGCGAGGGTCACCGGTGGATCCCAGGCGCGGTCCACGACGTCGTCGAGCGAGGCGGTCGTGAGACCGGCCAGGTAGCCGCGGATGAGCGCGTAGGCGGCATCGAGGTAGTCGGTGAGGACGGTGAGATCATCCACTCGCACGAGGGCGGCCTGCTCGGGCGTGTGGTGCCAGTCCTCGGTGTCGTCGGGCAGCGGCAGGGCGAAGCGCTCCTTGAAGCCGCCCGCGGTCCACAGCGCCTCGGCGCCGGTCAGGGCGGAGACCTGCAGGTCGATCTCGCGGGCCGTGTGCCAGACGAGCCAGCTCAGGGAGTCGACGCGCGGCGCGGTGCGCGGGGCGGGCTGCGTGTTCGCCTGCTCGACCGTGACTCCATTCAGGGCTCTGTTGAAGCGCTCGCGGGAGCGCTCCAGGGAGGCGGTCAGCAGGGCGGTGCAGGGGGCCTCCTCGGCGCCGGTCCTCGTGCGACCCTCCATGCGGGACTCGACGGGGGCCGGCGGGGGAGTGGCGGTTGCGGGGGCGTCGGCATCATCGGTGCTCGTGCTCATGGTTCCACCGTAGGCCGGGGGGGCGGCGTCGGTTCGAGGGCGCGGGCGCCCCAGGTACCAGACGGTGGCGGCCGTCACGGCCGTCTCGGCGAGCAGGGCGATGACGGACGGAGTGGTGAACCGGCTCCATCCGGTCAGGGTCTCCTCCCGGCTCAGAG
>ERZ773008.2491-NODE-2491-length-11990-cov-22.918475_pt1 | contig 11990 bp, 9 predicted proteins | sample MGYA00580664_ERZ773008 | MGnify/ENA primary metagenome ERZ773008 (study PRJEB29015, sample SAMEA2738016) | human oral metagenome | biome: human oral; feature: human-associated habitat; material: dental | place: China | collected 2048 ... | reverse complement strand
TCAGCTACGAGTGCCCGATGGCGCACGTCACCAAGATCCCGATGTCCACCGAGGCGGAGGTGCCCCCCACCTGGGAGTGCCCCGAGTGCGGTCAGCCCGCTGCCCGGCGCGGTGAGGACGAGCCCGAGCCCGACGAGCCCAAGAAGACTCCGCGCACCCACTGGGACATGCTCCTGGAGCGCCGCAAGGTCGAGGAGCTCGAGGTTCTTCTCAACGAGCGCCTCGAGGCTCTGCGCAGCGGCGAGGTCTACCGCGAGCGGGTCAGCGGCTGAGTCTCCTGAGGGCTACTGAAAACTGCATGGTTCGAAGAGGAAGGGCCGCCCCCAACAAGGGCGGCCCTTCTGCCGTCGGTGTTGGTGAGGTATCAGGCCATCTGAGTTCAGGAGCGCTTCTGACGGGATGAGGCCGACGGGCGCTGCTGCTGGTAGCCGGCGGCCCGACGGCGCTTGTCCCGGGCCGCGCGCAGCCGGCTTCCGGCGACCTTGGCGGTGTCGAACAGCTGGCCGGAGCGCTTCGCAACGCCCCAGCGCGTCACCAGGGACAGCTCCTCGGTGAAGATGCCGCCGGAGAGCTTGGACTGTCCGGCCTCCCGCTCCAGGAAGGTGATGGGCATCTCCACGATGCGCCCCCCGGCCTCGTCGACGAGCTTGGTCATGTTGACCTGGAAGCCGTACCCGAGGGCCTCGACCTTGCTCAGATCCATGCGGCGCAGGATGGAGGCGCGGAAGACCCGGAAACCGGCGGTGGCGTCCTTGACGCGCAGCCCCAGCATTGCGTTGATGTAGAGGTTCCCGGCCTTCGACAGGGCCACGCGCTTGGCATCCCATCCCTCCGTGGCGCCGCCGGAGACCCAGCGCGAGCCGATGACGAGGTCTGGCTCGTCGGCCATCTCGGCGCGCTGGATGAGCAGCGCCAGGTCCTCGGCGCGGTGGGAGCCGTCGGCGTCCATCTCGATGATGAGCTCATAGCCGGCGGCCAGCGCCCAGGAGAATCCGGCGAGGTAGGCCGGGCCCAGCCCGTTCTTCTCCGAGCGGTGCAGGACATGGATGTGGGAGTCCTCGTCGGCACGGGTGTCGGCGTAGTCGCCGGTGCCGTCGGGGGAACCGTCGTCGACGACGAGAATGTCCGCCTCGGGAGCGTGCTCGCGGACCCGGTCCAGTGCCGTGGGCAGGGACTCGATCTCGTTGTAGGTCGGAATGACGACGAGTGCCTTCACTTCTCTCTCCATGGTTGAGCTGCGTGGCACCAAGGCCACCTGAGACACCCCGAGGGTATATGAGATCAGCGCCGACGCCGGTGAACCTGCGCCGCCGTCTTCCTGCGCAGGCGTGCCTGGTTCAGGATACCGATTCCGAGCAGCACACCCGCTCCGGCCAGGATGATGAGGCCGGGGACGGGGCCGAGGCGGTCGGCGACGGTCTGGGAGCTGCGCAGCGGGACGTCGGCCACGAGGCTCGCCTGCGTGTAGGGCCGGGTGACCTGCTCCACCTCGCCGCGGGGGTTGATGATCGCGGTGTAGCCGACGGTGGAGGCCTGGATGACGCTGCGGCCGTGGACCACCGCCTGGACACGGCCCTGGGCGAGTTGCTGGGCCGCCTCGCCGGAGTCGAGGAAAGAGGCGTTGTTCGTTGGGATGATGATCGCCTGCCCGCCCTGTTCGACGCCGGTGCGCAGGGCGTCGTCGTAGGCGACCTCGAAACAGATGCCCATGGCGAAGGTGACGTCCCGGCCCTGGGTGACGGCCGGAACCGTCAGTGTGCTGGGGCCGGTGCCGGGCAGCATGTCGATGCCGACCCGGTCGACCTGGGTGGTCAGGCGCCGTACCAGAGAACGGGAGGGGATGTACTCCGCGAAGGGCACGGGCCGGTGCTTGCGGTAGTAAGGATGAGCCGTCTTGCCCGAGACGTCTCCGGGATTCCAGATGAGGACATCGTTGTAGCGGATGTCGCCGACAACAGGAACCGCGCCCACGAGCACCGGCGCCCGGATCGCCTGGGCGGCCTCATTGACAATGCTCGCCGAGGCCGGGTAGTCGCGAGGGTCCAGGTCCGCAGAGTTCTCCGGCCAGATGACCATGTCGAGGCTGCCGGGGCCCACGTCGGCGGCCAGCTGCTTGGTCGCCTTGGCGTGGTTGCCGGTCACCTCCAGGGCCCGGTTGAAGGCGTCCTCGAAGTCGGTGGCCACATTGCCCTGGACGGCTCCGACCCGGACGGTACCGTTCTCAGCGCGCGTCTGCAGGGGCAGTGTCCGCGGCGCAACGAGCACAGCCGCCGCGATTGCTGCGCAGAGGAGGACCGGCATGGCGCGGCGCTCATAGATGGATCGAGCTGCATGGGCGAGGCATGCGGCCGCCAGTGCCACCAGCAGCCCCACCCCGGCGCTGCCGACATAGGCCGCCGCCGGCAGGACAGGGGCATCCGCCATGGCGAAGGCCAGGCGCCCGAAGGGGAAACCGCCCAGCGGCCACACCGAGCGTAGCTCCTCCATCCCGGACCACAGCAGGGCGAAGAAGAGCACGTCGGCCGCGCCGGCCGGCACACGCCGCGCGAGCCGCCCTCGTCGGGCGGCTCCCTGCAGCAGCGGGAGACGGCTCACCAGGGACCAGGCCCCGCCGAGTGCGGCCAGGTAGAGGGACTCGAAGAGCGTCAGCGCGATCCAGCCGATCGGGTTGCCCATGCCCACCATCGTGAAGTGCAGCAGAGGAGTGAACAGGCCGAAGCCGTAGAGCAGTCCCAGACCGGTGCCCGCCCAGAAGCGGCGGCCGCGGATCAGGAGCATGAAGGCCCCGACCCCGATGAGGGCCGACCACCACAGGTTCACCGGGGGGAAGGCGGCGTAGGTGGCCAGCCCCGCCAGCAGCGCCACCACCGCCGGGGCTGATCGACGAAGCCAGCCGGGGGAACGAGAGAGCATCCGGGAGGGCAACCGAGAGGGCACTGTCACGCGGTGAAGCATACGGGTACGTTGATAGTTAACCTTTGTGACGGCGGGCCAGAGCGTGATGCACGGGCCGCCAGGCCAGGGCCAGCAGGGTGCCGATGACGGCTCCGATGAGGCAGGACATGGCTGTTCCGGTGATCCAGGACAGGACTGGGTTGTGGGTGAGTTCCTCGGCCCACTCGATGGCGTGGTGCAGCGGGTGGAAACCGACTTTGGCGAGGTTGGCCGCCAGGATGTGGCCGCCCACCCACAGCATCGCCACGGTCCCGATGATCCCGATGCTGCGGAAGAGGGCCGGCGCAGACGTCACGATCGCTCGGCCCATCGAGCGGATGGCGCCGGTGCGGCCCTGTCCGGCCAGGTGCGCGCCGGCGTCGTCGAGCTTGATGAGAGCCGCCACCAGGCCGTAGACGGCGAAGGTGATGAGCAGGGCGATGAGGACCAGCACGATGATGCGCCGCATGGAGGACTCCCCCTCCACCTCGGCCAGGGCCAGCAGCATGATCTCGGTGGACAGGACGAAGTCCGTGGTGATGGCCTGACGGACGATCTGGGCCTCGTCGACCGGGCCGGTCTCCTCCTCTGCATGAGCAGTGATACCGAAGCGCTTCAGGATCTTCTCCCCGCCCTCGAAGCACAGGTAGGCACCACCGAAAATGAGTGCGACCGGCAGGAGCGCCGGCGCCACCGCAGTCAGCAGCAGGCCGATCGGCAGGATGAAGAGAAGCTTGTTGCGAAGCGAGCCCAGCGTGATCTTCTTGATGATCGGCAGCTCGCGATCCGGGGTGATGCCTGTGACGTACTGGGGCGTGGTGGCCACGTCGTCAACGGCGGCCGCCGATACCTTCGCGGAGGTCTTGACGGCGATCGAGGCCGTGTCGTCAACAGTGGACAGCGTCAGCTTGGCGAGCGTGGCAATGTCGTCGAGGAGAGCGAAGAGGCCTGACATAGGGGCATGAGTCCTGTCGTTCGAGGTGTCGGCTGCGACGAGCCTACCCGCCGCGGTGCCCTAAGGCGGCTGGAGAGCGCAGGGCAGGCATCTCACATGGCGGACCAGCTCACCACTCCCCGGTTGAGATCCAGGGAGGCCTCGGCGGCCCGCATCGACAGGTTGGTGACCGCCCTGGCCTGATCGGCAGCGGCATCCGGTGGTGGTGAGAGGCTCGCGATCTGGCCGACGACGTCGAGCAGCTGCTTGCACCAGCGCACGAAGTCCCCGGCCGTCAGCTCTGTGGCATCGAGGATGTCCGCCAGCTGGGCGCCGTCGCACCATGCCTGGACGGCTCCGGCCAGCGCCGGCTCGGCTCCCGAGGACGCCTCGATACGAGCCAGGGACTCCAGGTCATGGATCCGGTGCGAGACCCCCAGCTGTGTGCGCAGGCACTGGCCGAGTCTGGACCCGGGTGCCACCGGAAGCCCGATCGACTGCGCGCTCAGCCGTGGCTCGTAGACGCAGGCGCTCAGCGCCCCGGCAAGTTCCCCCGCGCTGAGACCCACGAAGACGCCCGTGCGCAGGCACTCGGTGATGAGTAGGTCCCGCTCAGCGTAGATCCGAGCCAGGATTCCGCCGGCACCGGTGACCCGCAGCTCGAGCTCCGGGTGGCCGCGGTCCACGGGCCGCAGGTAGCCCAGCTCGAGCAGCACCTCACACACAGCGTCGAAGAGACGCGCAATGGTGCCGGTACGGGTCTCGATGCGCCGCTGGAGACGCTCGGCCTCGGCCTTGGCCCTGGACCACTTGCGGCCGATCCGAGCGTGTCCCTCCCGGTCGGGGCACCCGTGACAGGGGTGCGAGCGCATTTCGTGGCGCAGTCGCTCAAGGTTCTCAATCGCGCTGTCCCGGCGAGCCTGTGCTCGTCCGGAGCGGGTACGCGTGCGCCTCACGCCGTCCTCCAGGTCCCCGGCGCGCAGAGCATCCACCAGGCGCTGGACGAGCCGGTCACGGTCCCGGGGCCGGTGCGGGTCCACCGACTCGGCCACCCGCAGCGCGCCCACGCGCATGACGCCGTCCGGCGCCGTGTCCGGGGTCAGCGCGACCACTCGCGAGTCCTCCCCCAGCACGGTGAGTGTGGGGGTGCCGGTGCGGTCGGCTCCCACCTCGAGGACGATGCCGTGCCGGCGACGTCGGCCCTTGCGGAAGACGACGACGTCGCCGCGCCCCAGCGCGCTCATCGCCCGTCCCGTCTCGCTGCGGCGCGCGGCGGCCTTGTCACGCGACAGGTCCGCCTCGGCGTCAGCGATGGCCTGGCGCAGGGCGGCGTACTCGCGGAAGTCGCCCAGGCGGCAGGCCATCTCCTTCTCCAGCCCCTCCAGACTGCGGCGCTTGCGGCGCGCCTGGGCGGCCAGCTCGACAACGCCGCGGTCGGCCTGGAACTGGGCGAAGGACTCCTCGAGCACCTCACGGACCCGCGCCCGCGGCATGCGCTCGAGCAGGTTGACGGCCATGTTGTAGGTCGGCCGGAAGGCGGATACCAGCGGGTAGGTGCGCCGGGAGGCCAGCGAGGAGACCGTGGCCGGCTCGACGTCGTCGGCGGCCAGGACGACGGCGTGGCCCTCGACGTCGATGCCGCGGCGCCCCGCCCGCCCCGTCAGCTGGGTGTACTCCCCCGGGCTGAGGGTGACATGGGCCGAGCCGTTCCACTTGCGCAACGACTCCAGGACCACCGTGCGTGCGGGCATGTTGATGCCCAGTGCCAGGGTCTCGGTGGCGTAGACGACCTTGACCAGGCCCGCGCTGAAGAGCTCCTCGACCGTTTCCTTAAAGACCGGCAGCAACCCCGCGTGGTGCGCAGCGACGCCGCGCTCCAGGGCGTGGGCCCAGAAGTGGAAGCCGAGAACCCCCAGGTCACCGGCCGGGATGTCCGCGGTACGCCGTTCGATCACCTCACGGATCCGGGCCGCCTCGGCCTCGGTGGTCAGGTCCACCCCGGCGTTCACCACCTGGTGAACGGCCTGCTCGCAGCCGGCTCGGGAGAAGACGAAGACGATGGCGGGCAGCAGCCTCGCCTCCTCCAGGGCCCTGACGACCTGCAGTCGTGAAGGTGGCTTCAGCCTGGCAGTGCGGGCTCCCCCCTCACCACGACGAGGGGCGCGTCCGCCTCTTACGGTGCGCTTCCAGGGCTGCGGTCCCCGGCCCGTGCCGCCGCCACGGCTGCGGTAGCTGTTCTTGGATGCGCCACCGGAGGCGGCGGCACGCCGGGCCTGCTTGACGGCCTTGAGCAGCTCGGGGTTGAGCGGGGGCTGTCCCGTCTGTTCCGACTGGCCTGCCTGCTCCGACTCCGTCGCGTCGGCGGCCTCGGAGGACTCTGCGGCATCAGCAGGGCGGGAGTACAGGTGCAGGAGCCGGCGACCGACCATCATGTGCTGGGTCAGCGGGACGGGGCGCTCCTCGGAGACGATGACGGCGGTCCTGCCTCGCACCTGGCCGAGCCAGTCGCCGAACTCCTCGGCATTGGAGACCGTGGCGGACAGGGAGATCACCTGGACCTCGGCGGGCAGGTGGATGATGACCTCCTCCCACACCGGCCCGCGGAAGCGGTCGGCCAGGTAGTGGACCTCATCCATGACCACGAAGCCCAGTCGGTCCAGGTCGCGTGAGCCCGAGTAGAGCATGTTGCGCAGTACCTCGGTGGTCATGACCACGACGTCCGCGTGAGGGTTGACGGAGGTGTCGCCGGTGAGCAGCCCCACCTTCTCCTCGCCGTGCCGGGCGACGAGATCCAGGTATTTCTGGTTGCTCAGTGCCTTGATCGGCGTGGTGTAGAAGGTCTTGAAGCCCCGGACCAGGCCCAGGTGGACGGCGAACTCCCCCACCACCGTCTTGCCGGCGCCCGTCGGGGCCGCGACGAGGACGCCCTCGCCTCGCTCGACGGCGGTGCAGGCCTCCTCCTGGAAGGGATCGAGCGGGAAGTCGTAGCCCTGGCTGAAGCAGGCGAGTTCACTGCCGGCGGCGGCCTGTCGACGACGAGAAGCGGCATAGCGCTCGGCTGGTGAACTCATGGGGACACCTTACGGGCCGGATCCGCCCTGGGCCGGCAGGAGCAGCTGCACGGCGTCGGGGACCGCCTCGAGGCGCAGGGGCAGCTCGGCCAGCGGCTCACCGTCGGCGAAGGGGTGTGGAGGTGGGCGCAGACCCCGGTCACGGCCGGTGCGCTCGTCCAGAGCCTCAATGATGACGCTGCGACTGCGCTCGACGTGAACGGCCGGATCGGTCAGGTGCGTGCCTTGGGAGAGCCGACGGAACAGGGCAATCAGGCGGGCGCGGCTCACGGGATCCAGGCGCAGGACCTCCAGCAGGCCGTCGGCGGGGTCGGCCTGGGGCGCCAGGTCCATGCCTCCGCCGACGTAGCGCGTGTTGGCCACCGCCAGGAGGAGCGCCGGTCCTTCCCAGGTGCCGTCGTCGGTGGTGACCCGGTAGCCGTAGGGCGCCAGCGCTGCGAGCTCAGCCGCGAGGGCTCGCACGTAGCGTCCTTCGCGGGCCGGCCATGTCAGGGTGTTGGCGCGGGCGTTGACGGCGGCATCCACTCCGGCACTCACCACAGCCAGGGACCAGCGACGCTGCGGAGCGAGCAGGGTTCCGTCCGGGCGGGAGGCGTAGATCGCGTCGGTCGCCTTGATCGCCCCCTCACCGGACAGTGCCTGGTTGATGAGGCGCGTGGAGGCCGCCGCGTCCCTGCTGGGCAGGCCGAAGTGCCTGGCGATGTCGTTACCGGTGCCGGTGGCCACGATGCCCAGAGGCACGCCTGTCGTGGCGACGATGTCCACCCCCAGATGCACCATGCCGTCCCCGCCGACCACGACCAGCGCCTCAACGTTCCGGCGGGGTCCGTCTCCCAGAAGAGCCCGTCCGGCGTGACGTGCCTGCTCATAGGAGCTGCCGCGCACATGGAGCACCTCGTGCCCGGCCTCGATCAGGACCTGGCGGGCGACGTCGTCGGCGGCCGCATGACGACCCCGGCCTGAGGACGGGTTGGACAGCAGGGCGATGCGCATGACGGAGAATAGTGAGAAAGCAGTGGGAGGAACGATGGAGCCTGACGGTGCCGAGCGCTACTCGGCCAGGGCGGCCTCCAGCTCGGCGTCGAGCTGATCGCGCTTCTTCTCCACCCGTTTGTCATGCCGTACGGAGATGAAGCAGGCCAGGAAGTACAGACCAGTGACCGGAAGGGCCATGAAGATCATGGACCAGGGGTCCGGCAGCGGGTTGGCGAAGGCCATGAAGGTGAAGATGGCGACGACGGCCCAGCGCCAGCCCTTGAGCATCGTCGTACCCTTCATGAGTCCCAGCATGTTGAGGGCGACGAGCAGCTCGGGCAGGAGGAAGGCGAGTCCGAAAACGACAACCAGCCTTATGGCGAAGGACAGGTAGACGCCTGCGTTGATGAGTGCCGCAGTGGGGCCATCAGGAATGAAACTGGTGAGGATGGCAACCGCGTGTGGCATCACCCAGATCCCTAGGGCGGCGCCGGCGGAGAAGAGCAAGAGTCCAACAACGCCGTAGGCCCAGGTGTAGACCTTCTCCTTGCGGGTCATGCCCGGCCCCACGAAGGCCCAGAACTCGTACATCCACAGCGGGGCCGAGAAGAGGACGCCGAGCCAGATGGAGACCTGGAGCCTCATGTCGAAGGAGGCCAGGATCGTGTCGAAGTTCAGGGTGAGGTTGGCGCCGCGGGCATTGGCGGCGTCGATCGGTCGGGTGATGAGGGAGAAGGCCTGCTCGTACAGCAGATAGCCCACAACCGACATGGCCAGGACGCCCAGGGCCGAGATGAAGAGCCGGTTGCGCAGCTCACGCAGATGGTCCCCGATGGACATGCGCGCCTCGGGATTGTCCTTGCGCCTCGATCGTTTGATCCGAGGGAGCTTGGGCACCACGGCCTCCTTCGTCTCCAGGTCACCGGTTCTCGCCGGATGACGTCACTTCTGGGATGAGCCCTCGGTGCTCTGAGCAGTCTGACCGGACTGGGTGGGCTCGGTGTAGTAGGTGCCCTCCTGGGGCTGCTGGATCTGAGCGGCGGGCTTCTTGTCGTCGTCCTCGTCGCGCAGCTCCTTGATCTCCTTCTTGAAGACCTTCATGGACTGACCCACACTCTTCGCGATGTCGGGAAGTCTGCTGGAACCGAAGACAACCAGTACAAGGACAAGCAGAACGATCATGTGCCAGACTTGAAAACGCATGGTGCTACTCCTAGGTGGTCGAGGCTATCGATACGGGCTGAGTGTAGCCTCCCCGGCAGGTGCCTCTGAACGATGGCACCGTCGGTTCCCCCCAAGGCGGACGGAGCCGGCTGCTCCTGGAGCGGCCTCACTCCGCATCAGTGTCATAGGAACTCAGGGCCTGTTGAGCGGCCTCGGTGGCGTCGTGGGCAAGGTCCGCAGGCTCGACGGCGATGAGGTGACGGCCCGCCGAGAGAACCAGTCCGATGAGCCAGGCCCGGTCGCGTCCTTCCACGACAACTCTGAGACCACCGTCGACCTCCTCCTGGGAGAGGCACGGGATCTGCTCAGCGAGCCAGCGGCCGGTCGGGCGCAGGGTCAGCGTGGCGCGGGGCTTCTCCCCTACGGAGCGATCGATGTTGGACTGGTGCTTTCTGCGTGGGGCGCGGTGCCGGACGGCAGGGACATCGAGCACCTCGACCGATGTGATCCGGTCCAGACGGAAGCTGCGCTCGGCCTTGGCGCTGAGGCACCAGGCCACAAGAGTTATATGGGATCCGTCACTTTCCAGGGTGATGGGATCGACGTCTCGCTCAGAGGGAGTGTCGGTGGCGGAGACATAGGTCAGGTGGAGGCGGTGCCTGTCCCGCAGCGCGGAGCGCACGGCGGCCAGGACCTGGGCCGTATGGCCGCAGCGGTCGACATGCTCGGAGACCAGACCGGTTGACAGACCGGCCCGCACATCGGCCTGCGTGTCAGCGTCGTCGGAAGCACCTGCGGTGAGCAGGTCGGTGACCGCCTGCTGGGTGGAGGCGATCACGGGTGCGGATGCCTCGTCGTCGGCCAGGAGATCGGCGAGCACCCTGAGCGCCATGAGCAGAGAGATCGCCTCCTGTCGGGTGAGGCGGACCGGGCGGTCCAGTCCCAGTGGTTCGGACAGGCGCAGGCGCCCGGCCTCGAAGTCGGAGGCGTCGAAGTCCACAAGGTCCCCGTGCAGGCCTCCGGGCAAGCCGGAGACCCACAGCGTGTTGACATCGCGCTCAATGACGGCAGGGGCGACGCCGAAGTGCTCGGCGGCCTCCTTGATGGACACGCCGGGGTTGTCCGCGACCCAGGCGGGCAGGGCCAGTAGCCGCGTGAGCTGGTCGGAGGCGGATACGCGCGGCATCGTCACTCCCCCTCCGGTGCCGTGAGTCCGGCGGCACCTCGCAGGTGGGCCAGGACCGCCTGGCGCAAGGAGTCAGGGGCGAGTACCACGACGGCGTCACCAAGAGCCGCGACGGTTCCGGCGAAGGAGAAGGGATCCTCGTACTCGACGGCGATGAGATCGTGCCCCTCCAGGTGCGCAGGCAGGGCGGTCTGCGGGTCGTGTTCGGGATCGAGGTGGGCCCCGGCCAGACGCAGTCCCAGAGCCCGCTCCGGAAGGGCGGCGAGCAGAGCGCGCTGGCGGCTGGGGGCATTGGCGGGGAGCCGGGTGAAGGCTCCGGGGTGTCCATGAACGGTCACCGGCCCCGCAATACGGGCCAGGCGGAAGGTCAGCATCCTGACGGCGGTTCCTTCCGGCTCCTCTGGATCCTTGCTGCTGTCCGTGTCGTGGCTACTGGTGGGCTCGACGGCGTCGAGGTACCAGGCACCCTCGGCCAGGCGCAGGTGGTGGGGCTCGACGGTGCGCGCCCGGGTGCTGCCCGAGCGAGCGGAGACGTAGTCGAAGGTGACCAGGCGGCGCTCGTCGACCGCAGCGACGAGCGCCTCGGGGATCTCGTCGCCGGACAGGTCAGCCGTGAGAGCCGGAAGGCCGGCGGAGACATGTCCCGTCGATCCTTCACTGACGGCCCGCAGCTTGGTCAGTGCCCGCCGGGCGGTGGCGGGCAGGTCCCCGTCGCGCCATGCGGAGGCGGCCAGGCTCAGGCAGGCGGCCTGCTCGGCGCTCAGGTGCAGCGCGGGCAGCGTGTACTCCTCGTCGTCGATCCGGTAGCGGGGCTCGTCGGGGCGCCCGGTGGTGGTCACCTCAATACCGAGCTCGCGCAACGTGTCCTTGTCCCGCTCGAACTTGCGGCGCGCCGAGACCGGATTGGTGACCGGGTCGCCCGAGGCGTATCCCGGCACGCCGGCCACGAGCTCCTCGGCGCTGAGCCCGGTGGTGGTGTTGCGCAGGGTGAGCAGAAGGCTCACCAGGCGCTCCTCAGTGCTACGGGACGGCTGGCTCACGGTGCCCCAGCCTAGGAGAATCCGGTGGCCTGCGGCTGGTGGCGCGCGCGCCCGGATAGTCTGCCGCCATGATGTGGCGCGACGGCGTAGTGACCGGGACCAGGACGGCATGGGGACCCGCGGGGCGATCCTGCGCCGAGCTGGACGTGGAGATCGTCGGAGCCCCGAATGGTGCGGACGGCCTGCTGCCCGGCCAGCGGATCCGCGCGGTCGCCTACGAGGCCCTCACCGGGCTGCCCGGCGCCGCCGAGCGGGTGAGGCTGGAGGTCTCAGCCCTCGACCGCGCCCTGGGCACGGGCGGGCACGCCATGGTCAGTTCTCGCCTGGACGTCCTTCCGCCTGACCCGCCGCGCGAGGGGCATCTGGTCAAGGCCCGCTACATGCCGGACCAGGTGATGGTCACCGGCGTTGACGAGCAGGGCACGGCCCACCACGGCCTGCTGTCCCAGCCGATCGGCAGCCTCCATCTGGAGGGGATGCCGGTGGTGGTGGCCGACCTGCACTCGAGCCTGCCGGCGGTGCTCGCCGGGCTGCGCTCCCCCGACGGCCAGGAGCAGCCGCGCGTCGCCTACATCATGACCGACGGCGGGGCCCTGCCCCTGGCCTACTCACGTGTTGTTGCCACCCTGAGCCGGGCCGGGTGGCTGGCCGGGACCATCACGGCCGGCCAGGCCTGGGGCGGCGAC
>ERZ773008.2490-NODE-2490-length-11995-cov-2.609213_pt1 | contig 11995 bp, 8 predicted proteins | sample MGYA00580664_ERZ773008 | MGnify/ENA primary metagenome ERZ773008 (study PRJEB29015, sample SAMEA2738016) | human oral metagenome | biome: human oral; feature: human-associated habitat; material: dental | place: China | collected 2048 ... | reverse complement strand
TCCATTGACTCAACCATCTGACCAAGTCTTCTGGATACATAGAACTTATCGGCATTAGCCTGAGGTGATCCAACGAAGATAACACCTACTACGTCGATGTCTTCATCATGTACTGACTCAAGAACTAGTGGCTCTCTCCAGTAGTGTCTGGACATTTCCTTTGAAGCAGGTCCGATACAAGTTAGAGCGTGGATACAACCATCTAGCACCTCGAGTGGGTTAGCCATTACCGGAACGTTACCAAGGTCAACGTTTGGCTTAGCTCCTAGTACGCCTACAGGATCGTTAGGGAATAGGAAGTTGTCGTGCATAGCACCCTGTCCCATGATTTCCTTAACGATAACAACCTTCTTCTTTCCAGGGTGTCTTGTCTGCTTAAGAACCTGCTCCTCTGATGGAGTAACATCCTTAAGATCTCTTCTCATAGCTTCTCTGATCTCAGAAACTACGTGGTCTACAGCAGTATGAACTGCGATAGGTCCCGGTCTTTCCATGTTCTTTAGGTTGTCGATAACTGCGTGAGCAATAATCATAAGCTCACCCTTATCAACAGCTCCTGGACGACCCCACATCATGTTCTCGTCAATGTATCCCTCGGATGAACCGAACTCACCAACCTGAACACCTTCTTCTGTAATACCAGTTACGACCATTACTACACCATCAAGAACCTGAGTAACGCCTTCACCAAGTCCCATATCGGAATCTGCCTTTGTAGCAATTGGCTGGATGTCCATTACTGTCTCTGTGTATACGTGGTAATCATCCGGTGTGATTAGGCTAAGCTCTAGGGACTGTACTAATTTCTGTGCTTCAGCACCCTCTGTAGCTGCGCTCTTACGAACGTAGAGAGTATCTCCCTCAATCTTAGTCTCGTCTCCAAGAACAACCTTGTTGATCTTGTAGTGCTTTCTTGTCATCTCTCTTAGAACAGTCTCAGTATGCTCTTCAACCGGAGCTGCTGCTACTGCTGCTGGAGCTGCTGTTGCTACTGTCTGAGCTGGAGCTACAACGCCACCACCAAGTCCTGCTGGGAGCTCGATGTCGATGTTCTTTCCCTCTCCGATGTGTAGCTTGATTGTTCCTGTTGCTGCAACTGAAGCTACTGGAGCTGCTGCCGCAGCTGGAGCCTCCTCTACTTCAGCAACTGGAGCCTCTTCCTCTGCAACCTCATCAGCATCGTACTTATCAACGATGTCTGCTGTGATTGGAGTTAAAGAATCAACAGTTTTAGTTAGTTTCGATCCGTTTAGTACCTGACCGAGCTTGAGAGCGCCATCGACATTCAGCAGACCAGAATCAATTAGATCTGGGAAAATTGCTGGATCTTCGAAGTTAGCAGGCTCAAGAACGGTTCCTTCTTCTGCTCTGCAGCATAGTACCGCTGGGTCGTTCGCATGTTGTTTAGCTGTTTCAGCTGTGATTGACATATCGATCTTCCTCCTTAAAAATATTGCCTTTGCAAATGCAAAATTTTATATATTTACTCCGTCCATGCTTCATGCGATCGGGCACATGAAACACTCGGATTAAATATCAACTAGTTGTTCTCAACGTTATCTACTACGTTAAGATCCTGATCAACCTGCTTAGAAACTCTCAGAGTTCTATATAGTGGATGATCTACCGCTCTCATGATGTGGTCTGTCTGGTGAATTACCTTTAGACCCATCTTAGGTCCAGAAGCCATTACAGTGTTCGAACAATCTGAACAGTTTCCGATAATAATGTATTCACACTTATCCTTCTTAAACTGTAGGTTGTTTGATACCTGACCTGGGCAATTTCCTGGTCTCTCACACTTCCTTGTGCCATTAGGCATCTCCTGTGCCTGCTTGCAGTAGCCGAGTGACACTTCCTTTGCCTTGTACTTCTTGCAAAGCTCCTGCATTCTCTCATAGTTTCCACCACATGCGCAAACGAGAATCCCCATGCTTGCTCCATGTAAATCCATGAATGGCATGGAAACTAGGATAGCTCCTGTTGTCTTTGTGATAGGTGCATCTAATGTTGTTGATTTACCAGTGAAGGCACCACCCATTACGATTTCACCATACTCACCGTCAATTCCACCAGCTCTCTCGATTAGAGCACCAACGCTTGTACCAACTGGAACGTCCATGAACACATGTGCATCGTGCCCACCGTTTAGCTTACCTCTAACTGTGAGGTGCTTTAGGAATGATGGCTTTCTCTCATCTACAGCCTCAGCTACTCTTGAGCAAGTCTCACTGTTGATTACAACAGACTTAGCTGCTGATGGAAGCTGGCTTGGCTCTAGCTCAATTCCTAGACATTCTCTTACTACAGCTCTTTCTTCTCCCATTGGGTAGATATCTGGTAGAAGATGTCTAGTGATATTTGGCTCATCCTTGAGACATTCGTCTAGGATTTCAACCGCCTTACGATTCTTCTTCTTAATAGCAAAGATTGCCTTATCTGCTCCGGAGATTTCCATACAGAGCTTAACTCCACGGATAACCTTCTCTGGTTCTTCCTCAATCTGCTGAATGTTATGCTTTAGTCCAGGCTCGCACTCAGAAGCATTTACAAGGATGTAACCACCATCCTCAAAATGAGCATCTAGCTTTACTGCAGTAGGGAATCCAGCTCCGCCCATTCCTACAACTCCAGCAGCCCTAACCATCTCAAGAGGAGTTCCTTCTTCAATAGGAACGAACTCGTCCTTCTGCTCTTCATCAGGCTTAATAACAATCATCTCGTCTGTTATTTCTTCAACAACACCGTAAGCGCTGGAGAAGATATTTGCGCCGAGACCTGTTGGTTCTGCAATGAGGGTTCCTTTCTTAACTTTGTCACCAACTTTAACAATTGGAGCACAAGGTTTACCTACATGCTGTCTCAACAAAATCTGCAAATTTTCCATGACACAGTCTCTCCTTAAATATTTTTGACTCTACAAATCATTAATGCGTATCGTTCGAAAAGCCACACAAATAAAGGTAATGCGCACTCTTTTCTAGATTGATGATAACATAACGATTTATTTATTTCAATGATAATTGTTAGATTATCTATTGAGTTTTTCAATAGATAAATTTCTGTCATATCATGTTTCTGTTTATACACTATCTATCTTTTTTTGTCATGTTTTTAATCAGTAATTTTTATCGATACAAAAACTTTGTTATATTTTCTTGATAATCAATTCACAACATTTCCGTTAAAACAAGATCGTTTCAGTGTATTTGAACTTACACCTATATTATCTGTATATTAATTTTAGTTATATGCATTTGTTATATTATTGACTTTTAATATTTACTGCTCTATAGTTTACTTAGGTGGCAATTATTTATTTTTATACTTATGTAACCTAAGGAGGTACATGATATGACACTAACTGCTAAGATTGATTACACTAAGTACACTGACGCTATCAGAACTATAGAAGCTCACACTGAAGGTGAGTACTGCAGAGTAGCTCTTGATTGCCCAGAGACAGAAGGTAATACAATGATTGAGAGAAAACATTACCTCGAAGAGCATTACGATTACGTAAGAACTGCTCTCATGTTCGAGCCTCGCGGACACCACGATATGTTCGGTGCTTTCGTTGTAGAACCTTGCAATAAGGAAGCTGATTTTGGAGTATTCTTCATGGATGGAGGTGGATACCTCAACATGTGCGGACACTGCACAATCGGTGTTGTTACTGCAATTCTTGAAGGTGGTCTAATGGAGATGAAGGAACCTCAGACTGAGGTTGTTTTAGAAGCTCCTGCTGGTATCATCAAGACAATCGCTGATGTTAAGGATGGTAAGGTTACCGGTGTAACACTTACAAACGTTCCTTCATTTAGATACAAGAAGGATCTTCATGTTGAGTTTGAGGGCAAGGATGTTGTATATGACATCTGCTTCGGTGGTTCTTTCTTCGCTCTTGTTGATACAGAGAAGAACTTCGGAATCAAGGTTGGTCCTGACACAGCTGGCTTCCTAACAAGATTCTCAAGTTTCATGCTACAGGAAGTTAACAAGACCGTTTCCATACAGCACCCTGAGCTTGATATCACATCTGTAGACCTAGTTGAGAACTACTCAACAACAGATACTCCAGATGCCGATCTACGTAACCTCGTAGTATTTGGAGACCCTGCAGATCCTCAGCTAGACAGATCCCCATGCGGAACTGGTACATCAGCTAAGATGTCCCTACTACACGCACTTGGAGAGCTTCCTGTTGGTAAGGAATTCGTTTATGAGTCATTTATCGGAACTAAGTTCTACGGCATGATTCAGAGCGAGACAAAGGTTGGCGAGTTCGATGCAATCGTGCCTCAGGTAAAGGGTGGTGCATATCTCTGCGGAGAAGCTACCTGGTTCATCGATCCAGACGATGCTCTAGGAAAGGGATTCGTAGTTCCTAAATAATATATTAAATATGATTTATATTCATAAAAAATAAGGGCTGTAAATATCAGCCCTTATTTTTTATTGTAATCCTATTATATAAAATAAAGAGCCAGACTAAGCCTGGCTCAAAGGAGTTGATCAATTATCTATCTATGCGGTTAAAAAATGGTTCTAAACTGGGAACTCGATTGCGATGTCTTTGCCCTCCCCGATATAGAGCTTAACAACGCCGCCAACAACCGACATGTTAACGTTCTGTACTTGTCCATCAATTGAAGGTTCTGTTATTGCACCTGCTTCAGATATTTCATCAGTTTCTTCAGCAGCCTCATTAACTTCTTCATCATATTTATCAACGATATCTGGAGTAATTGGAGTTAGGGAATCAACGGTCTTCGTTAGCTTTGATCCGTTGAGCACCTGTCCAAGCTTAAGCGCTCCATCTATGTTAAGTAGTCCAGTATCAATTAGATCAGGAAAAATCGCCGGATCTTCAAAGTTTGCCGGAGTTAACTCAGTTCCCTCCTCTGCTCTGCAGCATAGAACCGCAGGGTCATTCTTATGCTCTTGCGCTGTTTCAGCTGTAATTGACATTACATACACCTCCATAAATTTTCATTCTCATTACGTTAATGAGACTACCACCTAAGGCTTTTAATCTCAATAGATTTACCTATAGTTAAAATCTATTTGAAGATGTTCTATTATTAGAGATTTAAAATTGAAATAATCAATATATAGGCATAAGTCTTGCCTGCAAAAATCAAAATACTGCAACTCCACTGAGTTGCAGTATTTTGTGTGGTGCGCCCACAGGGACTCGAACCCCGAACCTTCACATTCGTAGTGTGACGCTCTATCCAATTGCGCTATAGGCACTCAAAGCACTACATCAATTTAACATGGTATGGTGCTGTTGTCAAGTGAATTCAATGGTTTTGCAAGCCTATCTTTAAAATTTACTCTTCTGACTGCGTGCCACGATACCGAGCACTATGTCCCTTGGCACTAGCTTCGAAGCAATTGCAGCTACTCTTACCATCATATTAGGAATAATTATTATCTTACTCTTATCCGCTTCGTCGATGCAATACGATACACATTCACGCGCAGTTATCCCCTTGAGTGAGAATTTAACGTTTGCAACATCGTTAAACTCTGTATTTACCGGTCCCGGGCAGAGCGCATGAATCTGAACGTGGCTACCAAGTCGTTTCAGTTCTTCTGCAAGTGCATTTGTAAGAGATACTACATATGACTTTGTCGCATAATACGTCGCCATATAAGGTCCACCAGGCATAAGTCCAGCAACAGAGCCTACATTGATAATATGACCATAATCACGCTCTATAAAATGAGGCATCAGCTGATGAGCGATATAGTGAAGAGCTCTAACATTGACGTCTATCATGTTAAGATCAGTTGAAATGTCGCTCTTATCAAATCTCCCAACTGCACCAAAGCCAGCATTATTGATTAGAACATCTAGAGGCATATGTTGCTTGGACTTAAGATGCCGAACAAGTTCGGCACATTCGTTTAAATCCGTTAAATCTGCTGTTATGCACTCGCAATCTACATGATAATCACTTGCGAGTTCTTGCCCAAGGTCAACGAGCCTTTCCTCTCTTCTTGCAACTAAGATAACCGAATACCCTTCGACTGCAAGCTGGCGTGCAAACTCTGCGCCTATACCTGAGCTCGCCCCAGTTATACAAGCAAGTCCACTAGACGACTTGGTATATTGCTTATTGGGAATACTAATAGTCTGCACTTTCATTAGAACCTATTTCTCCTATTATTCTTATATAGCAACATGAAATAGTAAATGCATAAAGCGAACAGAAATCCGCCAAGCACAACACTTATTATGCGAATCATATTAGCACCTTCTTTCTATTGTTAGTATTTATGACACTTACATGCAGTGCAATTATCTGGTTACCGGAAAGACATTTATCCAACTTGGGTAGCTTCTAAGCAGTATTTATACCGCTTGGTATATCATCTATAATTTCAAGATTAATATACATTCCTGTTGAATATCATCTAGTTATAGAAGGGGGTTTCCTCTATTGATATCATCTAGTTCTTGGAGTAGTACTTCCCCCTCTTCGGATAAACCTCCTTGATTGTTCCCTTGCGGAACTCAGCATTTAACTGCTGAAGGTCATCTATCTGAGACTGCAGCACCTTCCCTATATCTGTATCTATAATCAGCATACGCTCAGGGAGTGTGTGGGTCGTTACAATGTTAGGGCTTTTAAATTCCTGTGTACCATCTGGCTGGAGCGGGTGATATGGTTCGTGTTCCGATAACGCCATAAACCATGAGTTAAATATAAACGTATATCCAGCAATTCCAGTAGTTTTCTGGTAAGCCTTTGAGATACCACCGTCGATAACTATAAGTTTCCCTTCACCTTTAATCGGACTTTCTCCGTCCTTGATTTTAACTGGAACATGTCCATTGAGAATAATTCCCTTCGATGGATCAAGATCGAAGTCACGTATAATCTTGATGCAGATGTCCTTATTCTTAATCAGCTTATAATATGGAACCGTATGCTCCTTGTGCGTGGATTTATCCGCAATAAAGAGTCTCTCAAATGTAGTCATCTTATCCTTACCAAATAGCGGTGAATCCGGACCTAGCCATAGGTACCACATTAGATTTGCAGCATCTGCCTTATCGAGCTCGCATCTAGGGTTAAAATACACCTCTCTTAGTTCCTGATCGAGTTGCCTCATGAGATCTGCCCCATGGTTGGTCTTGCCAGCTATTGTCACTTCCATGAAGTCGCCATCCTCCGTAAATGGGATGCATCCATGGAACAACAGATTGCCATTGTATGTGGTAAAAAGAGCACCATGCGTATACAGAAAGTTAATATGTTCTTGTAGCTTTTTAGAGTTAGCTATAGACGCCTCAAGCGCCACCATCACCTCTTCCTCTTCAGGACTTAGCTTGTATGGATCTGATGAGTCAATAGTCGGAAGGTTCGTATCCTTAATTGGATAAATTTCTCCGTAACAATTAACCGTTCCGTCCTCAAAATTGATTTTATCGAGCATCAATCTGTGGTCCAGCTTGAACTCAGGATGGTTCATTATTGTCTGACCTTCAACCTTGAACTGGATAATCGCAATCATCTTGTGCATCTTAGCCGCAAGCTCCTCAGGGATTGGATCAAATCTATTCTTTTCGAGTACATGAGGCATAAATCCTGTGCACGGATCATCCCCATAAATCTGTTGTGCGCGTGTTGCTAGTGGACGTAGATTAATACCATATCCATACTCCAGCATATCGAAATTGTTGTAGCTAACGTTCATGCGAATGATATTTGCAATGCATGGTCTATTTCCGCACGCTGCTCCCATCCACACAACATCGTGATTTCCCCACTGAATATCAATACTGCGCCTGGACATGAGGAAGTCCATAATCCTATGAGGTTTAGGCCCCCTATCAAAGATATCACCGATGATATGCAGATGATCGACTGCTAGTTCGCTTATCGTGTTAGCAATTTCTGTGATTAGCGTCTTGGCAATTTTAAATTCGATTACAGAATCGATGATTTCTTGATAATACTTCTGTCTGTTATCATCGTCATCAGCAAACATTAGCTCATCCATAATATAACCAGTATTATCAGGAAGAATCCTTCTAACCTTAGACCTAGTATACTTATTAGATACTGCTCTGCAAATGATTATCAACCTATAAATAGCCGAGGAGCACCAAGCATTAAAATCAGCTTCATTGGCTTCCCTTCTCTTAAGCTCGTTCACCGGATCATATATGAGCGCGGCTAATTGTTCTCTATCGGTTGCGCTAAGAATGGTTCCGAAATTCTCATCGATTTTCATCTTAATAGTACCTGATGCACTGCGCACAAAATATTGGAACGCATCGTATTCACCGTGAAGATCACTTAAAAAATACTCTGTACCCTTTGGCAGAGCTAGAATCGCTCTAAGGTTAACAATTTCTGCATTGACAGAACGATGATTCGGATATTTCTGAGCTAGCATCTCAAGATACTTGTTGTTAGACATCGTGTTCCTCCACTCTCATGAGGTCTGCACCCAGACTCTTGAATTTTCCTACGAAATCCTCATATCCTCTTTCAATATGATAGATTTCACTCACTTCAGTAGTTCCAGTTGCTACCAAGCCTGCAAGCACCATTGCCGCACCTGCACGAAGGTCTGTCGACCTAACCTTTGCTCCGTGAAGCTGCTTACTTCCAGGAATCGTCGCCTCCCTGCTGTTATCTGCAGAGATATCAGCTCCCATACGGTTAAGTTCAACTACGTGCATGAAGCGGTTTTCAAAAACTGTCTCTCTAACCACGCTGGTTCCTTCGACGGTAGTCAGAAACGCCATGAACGGTGATTGAATATCTGTCGGAAATCCTGGGTATGGCAGTGTCTTTATATCAGTCGCAACGAGATTTCCCGTAGTTGCATCTACGAGTACGCCCCCTTCATCGACAGTTACCGAAACTCCGCATTCCTTCAGCTTTGCTATTATCGGTCTTACATGACCGGGTATACCATTTTTAATGAGAACTTTTCCTCTAGTGATAGCTGCAGCTAGCATAAATGTTCCACATTCTATTCTATCCGGAATCACGGTGTGAATCGCACCTGAAAGTTCATCTACTCCCGTGATGCGTATAGTGTCTGTACCTGCCCCTTTAATCTTCGCTCCCATCTTGTTGAGCATATTCGCTAAATCAACAATCTCAGGTTCCTTGGCAGCATTCTCTAGAATAGTAGGTCCCTTGGCAAGCGCTGCTGCCATCAAGATATTCTCTGTCGCGCCAACACTAGGAAAATCGAGGTAAATAGCATCACCAACCAAACCACCTTTCGGTGCTTCAATTATGATACTCGAATTCTCTAGGTCCTCCGTCACGGTTGCTCCAAGAGCTTTAAATCCCTTGAGATGAAGATCGATAGGTCTCTTTCCTATTGTGCATCCTCCAGGAAGTGGCATCACAACCTTACCACATCTTGCAAGCAGAGGACCCATAGCCATTGTAGATGCCCTCATCTGAGACACGAGCTCAGCATCTCCTTCAACCGTGGTAATCTCAACAGATAGTCTACCTGGATCAGACATATATACGACAGCCCCAAAGCTCTCGAGCATCTTTCGCATAACCATTACATCCGACAGGTCTGGGACATCATCGATCACACATGTGTCTGGTGTCAACAGAGTCGCTGCCATGAGAGGCAGAACTGCATTCTTTGCTCCGCTAATTTTAACCTCTCCTTCTAAGGGTCCGCTGTTGTTAACTAGTATCTTTGCCACTGAAAACTCTCCTTGATAAATAGATATAGAGATGCTGAAAGCACCTCTTAAATAATTGCCTTATGTACGTTATCTGCGCTTTCTCTTACGAATCCTATTAGGACGCTCATAATTCATTTCGTCCATCTCGTACCTATTCGCACGCTTCTTCGACTTTCTACTGAATGACTTGAGTGCACCAGCAGCAGTTCCTACATTTCCCGCAGTCCTGATAATAGAGCGGTTTTCATTTATTTTATTGCCCACACTCACAAACATATCAATCGCATGGTCAATCTGTTCATCGACCTGCTCAGTTCTAGCTGCTGCAATTGTAGTCATCCTCTTGGTATCGGCGAGCAGCTCATCCACGTTTCTAAGCGTGTCAGCAAATTTGATAGCCAATCTAATCAAGAAAATTATGAGTATAAACAGTGCGATCAGCACTAGTAAGATTGTCGCTTGTTTGATATCTAATGAGACTCTCATCATTCCCTCCTTCTACTCTTTAGTAAGTATATAAATTATACCTTAGGCATATTGTATGTTCAATCTTATAAATACATGATATATCAGATATGTGTTGGTATTATCTGTCTTGCATACTAGGTCTACAGATATATGCGTTTGATCAGCTCTGTATAGCCACTGCCATCGGAATTGTAGACGGCAATCTCTGGCAGCATCTTAAGATCAGGCTTTGCACCTGCTACTGCATGAATAAGAACTAGGTTTGCTGGTGCTGAGCTGCTCGGCACGACGAGCTGCAACTCCTTAGGCTCCAGTGATGCTGCTCGCAAGGCTTGGCTGATGTCTGGTAGTCGCGATGGTCTATGAATCATATAGAAGTCGCCTCCAGACTTCAAAATCCGACTTCCACACTTTGCAAATTCAGCGATTCCAGCCGTGGTCTCATGACGCGCAATAAACTTTGCGCTATCTTCATTTGGAATCCCAGCCCCACGTCTAAAGTAAGGCGGGTTGGTAACAACAGCATCGAAAGTCTCATCGTATCCATCAAGTTGAGAAATATCCGTAAGCACGAAGTTTATTCTGTCTTCAAGCTCATTCATCTCACGCCCACGTACTGCTCTTTCAAGCGAAATCGGATTTCTTTCAAATCCTACAATTTCAGACATAGGAAGCTTATGTGCAAGTACAAACGTGATTATCCCATTCCCTGTACCGAGGTCAGCTACACGCATCTTGAGCCTGCTCTTGATAGGTTTAGCACCGGTTTCACCACTGGCAAAAGCCGCTAGCAAAACCGCGTCAATCCCGTAGCTAAATCCATCTCCTTGCACTACTTTAAATCCGCCCATGCCTATATCGTCGATTCGATCTAGTTTTCTTTGCATATATCTCCGATCCTCATCACTCGAAACATCAATGCGTCTAAATTAGTCGCGTGTTAGCTCTTTAATCTCTTTCAGAGTCTCCTCATCGAGATCTCCTAAGTCATCACTTTTATTATGAGGGTGCTTCTTATCTATACGCTTAATTTCTTTTTTGAAATAGATATTGTAATCAGGACCTAGCGTATCCTCTCCAGTTTCTTTATCCTCGACAATCAGCCTAGCTGTGACACTTCCGTTAAATAAATCAACGTTTACAACCTTGGCTATGCCGTCAGGAGTTTCTATGTGTTCTCCCTCGTTAGGCATCCCCTTGCGGAGTTCTTTATATGTCTTGTTTTCAAAGTTCAAGCAGCACATAAGCCTACCACAAGTTCCAGATATCTTAGATGGATTGAGGGACAGATTCTGCTGCTTGGCCATCTTGATTGAAACCGGCTGAAAATCATTTAACCACTTGCTGCAGCAAAGCGGTCTACCGCAAATCCCTATGCCACCGAGCATCTTCGCTTCGTCTCGAACTCCAATCTGGCGAAGTTCTATTCTCATCTTAAACTGAGAAGCAAGGTCCTTTACAAGTCCTCTAAAATCAATTCTTCCATCTGCCGAGAAGTAGAATATAACCTTTGTACCGTCTATAGTAAATTCTGCATCCACAAGTTTCATGTCCAGCTTATGCTGTAAAATTTTCTCTTCGCAGACCTTCATCGCACCGTCGCGCTTAGCCAAATTATCCTTGTATCTCTGAATATCTTTCTTCGTTGCCTTGCGCTCTACACCCTTTAATGGCGCAACAAGCTCACTCTCATCGATCTCGCAGTTTGCTATTGAAATATGACCTAGTTCCATACCTCTAGCCGTCTCCACTATCACTAGCTCGCCTAGCTCGTAGCTAACACCTGCAGGATCGAAGTAATATGTCTTGTTGGCTTTCATAAAGCCTACACCTATA
>ERZ773008.2487-NODE-2487-length-12002-cov-4.780028_pt1 | contig 12002 bp, 14 predicted proteins | sample MGYA00580664_ERZ773008 | MGnify/ENA primary metagenome ERZ773008 (study PRJEB29015, sample SAMEA2738016) | human oral metagenome | biome: human oral; feature: human-associated habitat; material: dental | place: China | collected 2048 ... | reverse complement strand
TCGAAAACAATGTCGATCCCAAGCTGCGCAGGCACTGGGTGGCAGGTGCGACCATACGGGTTATCGACCGCAAAACCGATGAAGTGATTGCCGAAAAGACCATCTATGCCTTTGAAAAAGGCTTGGGTAGCACGGGTGGGGCAAGAATGCCGTGGGCATTTGCCGTCAGGTGTGCCAATCAAGAATTTTCCGATAGATACCCAATAATCAGTTTTTTAACCAAAGTAGTAAAACCAATAGGAGACTGAAAATGTCAAATACTGATACCCCAAATACCAACATTCCCAATGCGGTAACCCTTTTGGAGTTTGCCAGTTTGCGGCGAGCCGCCCTCCACTCCCAATATCCCACCCAGACAGCCTGAAAAACCATTTGCCCGTGCAGGCTGCTTTATTTTGCAGGCAGCCTGCACTTTTAAACTGAAAGGCAACCATGATCGCCATCATTCTGTTTATTATTCTGATCATCTGGATTCTGCTGGCCAAATTCGCCATGAAAATCGGCAGGCATCTGTTCCGCCGTTTCCGCCCTGACAATCCCCGCGCGGAAAAATGGGGCGCGTTTTGGGGATTTATGCTGGCAATGGGCTGGGTGTTGGTTTATTGGACGGTGGAAGCGATCGTCGTCCGCGTTTATGCGGCACAAATGTGCAAGCAGGCGGGGGTTACGGTTTATGTAACGCCGGAGCAGTGGAGGAATCTCACGAAGGAAAGTGCGGATAATTTGAGAAAAAATGCGCCTTTTTATTTCAGAAATGATAAAATTATTTTTAATAATCAAGAATTTTATTCTTTTCATTCATCATCAGCGTCAAGAAATGCCATCGTTACATATATATACACACCTAAAGAAATAAACTATACAACTCTGTATTACGAGATTTTTTTTGATAAAAAATATCAGGTTATTCTATTTAAAAATGGGGCTTAGGAAGCAAAATTTATTTTAAAGGATTTTCCCGCAACATTCTCAGCAGTATTTTATATAAATCATCATGCCTGTGATTGAAGCGGAACTCGGTTTCTTTTAAATGCAGGTAAAACGTATGTTTCGGCACCCCGTTAAATTGCACCAAGCGATGCTTGGCGTAACTCCAAAAAGATTCAATACCGTTAATATGCCGCGTACCACGGACAAACTCATTGTCACCATGATGTACCCTGAAATGTTTGGCAAAACCCATGTCAACCAATCCCTGATAACCGCGCCAACCGTCGGTATTGATGACACTCTCGATACCGACACGACCTCTAATGACCTTTTGCAGCGTTGCCTTGGAGGCATCGGGAACAATCTCGGTATAAACCTTGTCCCCGCGTTTCAAAATGCCAAAAACGATGGTTTTCCCACCCGCACCGCGCCCGCGTTTGCCTCTGATGCGTTTGGCACCAAAATAGGATTCGTCCAATTCTACAATGCCGTATAAAGGTGCCTGCCTCCCGCATTCGTCAGCCAAACGCCGGCGCAATTTCAGGTACAGGTTATTGACACTTCTGATGCTGACACCCGTCAGTTTTGCGGTATCGGAGGCAGTCAAATCCAAAGCAAACAGCCGCAGGAGCTGGCGAAATTTGGGCTCGGTAATTTTACTGAACTTTTGGTACTTGTTTTTTAAATTCATTTCAGAAGCTTATCACTATATTGAGTGATTTTGCTTCCTAAGCCCCTATGTAAAACTTCAGCCGCACGCGTTAAGGAACCACAAGTCATTACAGCATAAAAGATATCGAGATGTCTTAATTTCATTCCATGTAGCCTACTGATTATTTATTTCTACGGACTATTCTAACGAATAAAGTATAAATAATCAGATATACTCGTCATAATTCAAATTTTGGTTTAGTTGTCACGAGAATTAATTCGTAAACGTGCAAGCTAAATAGATTGACTAGGGGAATATACGGGGTAAGAAAGCGGCTCGGCATACTGCCCTATAATAAATTGTTAGGAGAAGTACGCCGAGTAGTGTGTAGCTATTAGGTAAAGTATGTACCAATTTCAATAAATATTTTAATTAAGATACTGTTTGAAATATCAACAATAAAGGCACCGACCATAGGAACGACAAGGAAAGCTTTATGTGATGGTCCAAATGCTTTTGTGACTGTTTGCATATTCGCAATTGCTGTTGGTGTTGCTCCCATACCAAAGCCACAGTGACCCGCGCTGATCACGACAGCATCATAATCTTTGCCCATCATTTTGAAGGTGACAAAGCAGGCAAATAGCACCATGACAACAGTTTGTACAGCAATGATAATTAATACTGGCCCTGCCATGCTTGCCAATTGACCAAATTTTAATGACATTAACGCCATTGCCAAGAAAAGCGATAAAGCAACGCTACCTAATACATCGACGGTCGGCTCAAACACTTCGTGTTTAAATACATGAGTCAGTGTATTACGGATAATAATACCGACAAATAAACACCAGACAAAAGTAGGCAGTTGCAGAAAAGTATCTTTAAACAATGCACTGATATAGCCACCAACAACAATACAGATAATCAGCATTGAAATGGTTTCAATAACGTTATTTGCATTGATTTTTCTTTTGACGCTTGGTTGCTCAAAAGCTTCAACGATAGTGTCGCGCTCTTGCTCGGTTGTTTTAGGAATAGAGACCTTTTTCAAAAGATGACGGGCAACAGGGCCGCCAACTAAACCACCCAACACTAATCCAAGTGTTGCACAAGCCATCGCTAATTCAACGGCGCCTGTTACACCATATTTATCAGCGAGAATAGGGCCCCATGCTCCGGCATTACCATGACCACCTGTTAGAGTAATTGAACCTGCAATTAAGCCAATAAATGGACTTTCATTCATCATGACAGCCATACTCATGCCGACAGTATTTTGAATGGCGATTAGGATCGTTACTGCAATAGTTAATAGAACTAACGGCTTTCCTCCTTTAATCAGTCGAGAAAAGTCAGAACTTAGCCCGATAGAGGAAAAGAATGTGAGCATTAATAAACTTTGCAATGAAGCATCAAAAGTAAACGAATAACCTGATGTTTTATCAATAATTAACAGAACAATTGCAACAATAAAGCCACCAACGACGGCTTCTGGTATGTGGTTTTTTTGTAGGAACGGGGTAAATTTTACGACAAACATTCCTATGAGTAGCGCGATACATGCGACTAATAATGTATAACTGGCATCTAGGATCATTTTTTTACCTCTATTAGTTTACCAGAATTTTCACTATAACAATTTAACAATAGTGAAAAATGAAGTTACTTTGGTTAACTAATCTTTAACAATGAGTTTTATTAGGGTATCCATAACTTTTAGTTAATAGGGTCATAATTTTAGTGTGATCTTAATCATGAAATATTAAAAAGATTAAAATAACAACAATGGTATTTAATGATGGGTAAACCTAAATACCATGCGGGATCCGCACTATTTTCGGTGATAGCAAAAAATAAAAAAGTATAAATAATAAACAAAATTATAAGAGAAGGAGAACATGATAAGCGCAGGCCGAGCAATTTAAAGAAGTGTGATATACAACATAAAACAGCAGCATGACCTTTCTATATTTCGTTGCTTATCGAAGTGTTAATTTTCGGGTGGATTACTCTGTTTGTTGATTAATAACGGAGAAAAATATGATTGCTGTAATATTTGAGGTGCAAATACAACCCGACCAACAAACTCGCTATTTGACTTTAGCTGAGGAGTTAAGACCACTATTAAGTCATGTAGCTGGTTTTATTTCAATTGAACGTTTTCAAAGTCTAGCTACAGAAGGAAAAATGTTATCGCTATCTTGGTGGGAAAACGAATACGCAGTTCTGCAATGGAAAAATCATGTTTTACATGCGAAAGCTCAACAAGAAGGGCGAGAGTCAATATTTGATTTTTACAAAATTAGTATTGCTCATATTACTCGCGAATATTCATTTAAAAAGGACAAGGATAATGTTTGATGTTCACGTTGTTTTAGATAATCAAATAGGACAATTAGCATTACTAGGAAAAACATTAGGTAATAAAGGTATTGGATTGGAAGGGGGAGGGATATTTACGGTTGGTGATGAATGCCATGCTCATTTTCTTGTTGAACAAGGAAAGGAAGCTAAAATAGCGCTAGAGCAAGCTGGACTGTTAGTACTTGCGATCCGGACACCATTAATTCGTAAGTTAAAACAGGAAAAACCGGGGGAACTTGGCGAAATAGCACGAGTATTGGCGGAGAATAACATTAATATTTTAGTGCAATACAGTGACCATGCTAACCAACTGATATTAATAACGGACAATGATAGTATGGCTGCATCTGTTACGCTCCCTTGGGCAATAAAGTGAACTTGCGATGGCTAATTTAATACGAAAAGAGGTTACCTTTGAGTCCTCAATAGCCGCGATAGGGGCGGCTATGTCTGACATTTCACGAGTTAAAATACTCAGTGCTTTGATGGATGGGCGAGCTTGGACGGCCACTGAGCTAAGTTCTGTGGCGAATATATCAGCTTCAACGGCGAGCAGTCATTTATCTAAATTATTAGATTGCCAGCTAATCACAGTAGTAGCTCAAGGCAAGCATCGTTATTTTCGGCTAGCAGGAAAAGATATTGCTGAATTGATGGAAAGTATGATGGGGATCTCCTTAAACCATGGCGTACATGCCAAAGTTTCCACGCCAGTGCATTTACGAAAAGCACGTACTTGCTATGATCATTTAGCTGGCGAAGTTGCCGTTAAGATCTATGATTCCCTTTGTCAACAGCAATGGATCACTGAAAATGGTTCAATGATCACATTAAGTGGTATTCAATATTTTCATGAAATGGGAATTGACGTTCCTTCCAAACATTCACGTAAAATCTGTTGTGCGTGTTTAGATTGGAGTGAACGCCGTTTCCATTTAGGTGGGTACGTTGGAGCCGCATTATTTTCGCTTTATGAATCTAAAGGGTGGTTAACTCGACATCTTGGTTACCGTGAAGTTACCATCACGGAAAAAGGTTATGCTGCTTTTAAGACCCACTTTCACATTTAAGTTGTTTTTCTAATCCGCATATGATCAATTCAAGGCCGAATAAGAAGGCTGGCTCTGCACCTTGGTGATCAAATAATTCGATAGCTTGTCGTAATAATGGCGGCATACTATCAGTAGTAGGTGTTTCCCTTTCTTCTTTAGCGACTTGATGCTCTTGATCTTCCAATACGCAACCTAAAGTAAAATGCCCCACAGCGCTGAGTGCATATAATGCATTCTCTAGTGAAAAACCTTGTTGGCATAAAAAGGCTAATTGATTTTCGAGAGTTTCATACTGTTTTTCTGTAGGCCGTGTACCTAAATGTACTTTTGCTCCATCGCGATGACTTAGTAAAGCACATCTAAAACTTTTAGCGTTATTACGTAAAAAATCTTGCCAGCTTTCCCCTTCTAAAGGGCAAAAGTGAGTATGGTGCCTATCTAACATCTCAATGGCTAAGGCGTCGAGCAAAGCCCGCTTATTTTTTACATGCCAATACAATGTAGGCTGCTCTACACCTAGCTTCTGGGCGAGTTTACGGGTTGTTAAACCTTCGATTCCGACCTCATTAAGCAGCTCTAATGCGCTGTTAATCACTTTACTTTTATCTAATCTAGACATCATTAATTCCTAATTTTTGTTGACACTCTATCATTGATAGAGTTATTTTACCACTCCCTATCAGTAATAGAGAAAAGTGAAATGAATAGTTCGACAAAGATCGCATTGGTAATTACGTTACTCGATGCCATGGGGATTGGCCTTATCATGCCAGTCTTGCCAACGTTATTACGTGAATTTATTGCTTCGGAAGATATCGCTAACCACTTTGGCGTATTGCTTGCACTTTATGCGTTAATGCAGGTTATCTTTGCTCCTTGGCTTGGAAAAATGTCTGACCGATTTGGTCGGCGCCCAGTGCTGTTGTTGTCATTAATAGGCGCATCGCTGGATTACTTATTGCTGGCTTTTTCAAGTGCGCTTTGGATGCTGTATTTAGGCCGTTTGCTTTCAGGGATCACAGGAGCTACTGGGGCTGTCGCGGCATCGGTCATTGCCGATACCACCTCAGCTTCTCAACGCGTGAAGTGGTTCGGTTGGTTAGGGGCAAGTTTTGGGCTTGGTTTAATAGCGGGGCCTATTATTGGTGGTTTTGCAGGAGAGATTTCACCGCATAGTCCCTTTTTTATCGCTGCGTTGCTAAATATTGTCACTTTCCTTGTGGTTATGTTTTGGTTCCGTGAAACCAAAAATACACGTGATAATACAGATACCGAAGTAGGGGTTGAGACGCAATCGAATTCGGTATACATCACTTTATTTAAAACGATGCCCATTTTGTTGATTATTTATTTTTCAGCGCAATTGATAGGCCAAATTCCCGCAACGGTGTGGGTGCTATTTACCGAAAATCGTTTTGGATGGAATAGCATGATGGTTGGCTTTTCATTAGCGGGTCTTGGTCTTTTACACTCAGTATTCCAAGCCTTTGTGGCAGGAAGAATAGCCACTAAATGGGGCGAAAAAACGGCAGTACTGCTCGGATTTATTGCAGATAGTAGTGCATTTGCCTTTTTAGCGTTTATATCTGAAGGTTGGTTAGTTTTCCCTGTTTTAATTTTATTGGCTGGTGGTGGGATCGCTTTACCTGCATTACAGGGAGTGATGTCTATCCAAACAAAGAGTCATCAGCAAGGTGCTTTACAGGGATTATTGGTGAGCCTTACCAATGCAACCGGTGTTATTGGCCCATTACTGTTTGCTGTTATTTATAATCATTCACTACCAATTTGGGATGGCTGGATTTGGATTATTGGTTTAGCGTTTTACTGTATTATTATCCTGCTATCGATGACCTTCATGTTAACCCCTCAAGCTCAGGGGAGTAAACAGGAGACAAGTGCTTAGTTATTTCGTCACCAAATGATGTTATTCCGCGAAATATAATGACCCTCTTGATAACCCAAGAGGGCATTTTTTACGATAAAGAAGATTTAGCTTCAAATAAAACCTATCTATTTTATTTATCTTTCAAGCTCAATAAAAAGCCGCGGTAAATAGCAATAAATTGGCCTTTTTTATCGGCAAGCTCTTTTAGGTTTTTCGCATGTATTGCGATATGCATAAACCAGCCATTGAGTAAGTTTTTAAGCACATCATCATCATAAGCTTTAAGTTGGTTCTCTTGGATCAATTTGCTGACAATGGCGTTTACCTTACCAGTAATGTATTCAAGGCTAATTTTTTCAAGTTCATTCCAACCAATGATAGGCATCACTTCTTGGATAGGGATAAGGTTTTTATTATTATCAATAATATAATCAAGATAATGTTCAAATATACTTTCTAAGGCAGACCAACCATTTGTTAAATCAGTTTTTGTTGTGATGTAGGCATCAATCATAATTAATTGCTGCTTATAACAGGCACTGAGTAATTGTTTTTTATTTTTAAAGTGATGATAAAAGGCACCTTTGGTCACCAACGCTTTTCCCGAGATCTCATCTATTGAAACAGCTTGATAGCCTTTTTCAACAAACAATATTCGTGCTGAGTTAACCAGTGATTGATAGGTACTCTTAAAATTTTCTTGTTGATGATTTTTATTTTCCATGATAGATTTAAAATAACATACCGTCAGTATGTTTATGGTATCATGATGATGTGGTCGTGACAATCTTAAGAACATTTAGGTTATTTTATGTATATTGAACAGCATTCTCGCTATCAAAATAAAGCTAATAACATCCAATTAAGATATGATGATAAGCAGTTTCATACAACGGTTATCAAAGATGTTCTATTATGGATTGAACATAATTTAGATCAGTCTTTACTGCTTGATGATGTGGCGAATAAAGCGGGTTATACCAAGTGGTATTTTCAGCGGCTGTTCAAAAAAGTAACAGGGGTCACACTGGCTAGCTATATTCGTGCTCGTCGTTTGACGAAAGCGGCTGTTGAGTTGAGGTTGACGAAAAAAACTATCCTTGAGATCGCATTAAAATATCAATTTGATTCCCAACAATCTTTTACACGTCGATTTAAGTACATTTTTAAGGTTACACCAAGTTATTATCGGCGTAATAAATTATGGGAATTGGAGGCAATGCACTGAGAGATCCCCTCATAATTTCCCCAAAGCGTAACCATGTGTGAATAAATTTTGAGCTAGTAGGGTTGCAGCCACGAGTAAGTCTTCCCTTGTTATTGTGTAGCCAGAATGCCGCAAAACTTCCATGCCTAAGCGAACTGTTGAGAGTACGTTTCGATTTCTGACTGTGTTAGCCTGGAAGTGCTTGTCCCAACCTTGTTTCTGAGCATGAACGCCCGCAAGCCAACATGTTAGTTGAAGCATCAGGGCGATTAGCAGCATGATATCAAAACGCTCTGAGCTGCTCGTTCGGCTATGGCGTAGGCCTAGTCCGTAGGCAGGACTTTTCAAGTCTCGGAAGGTTTCTTCAATCTGCATTCGCTTCGAATAGATATTAACAAGTTGTTTGGGTGTTCGAATTTCAACAGGTAAGTTAGTTGCTAGAATCCATGGCTCCTTTGCCGACGCTGAGTAGATTTTAGGTGACGGGTGGTGACAATGAGTCCGTGTCGAGCGCTGATTTTTTCGGCCTTTAGAGCGAGATTTATACAATAGAATTTGGCATGAGATTGGATTGCTTTTAGTCAGCCTCTTATAGCCTAAAGTCTTTGAGTGACTAGATGACATATCATGTAAGTTGCTGATAGGTTTCCAGTTTTCCGCTCCTAGGTCTGCATATTGTACTTTTCCTCTTACTCGACTTAACCAGTACCAACCCAGCTTCTCAACGGATTTATACCATGGCACTTTAAAGCCAGCATCACTGACAATGAGCGGTGTGGTGTTACTCGGTAGAATGCTCGCAAGGTCGGCTAGAAATTGGTCATGAGCTTTCTTTGAACATTGCTCTGAAAGCGGGAACGCTTTCTCATAAAGAGTAACAGAACGACCGTGTAGTGCGACTGAAGCTCGCAATACCATAAGTCGTTTTTGCTCACGAATATCAGACCAGTCAACAAGTACAATGGGCATCGTATTGCCCGAACAGATAAAGCTAGCATGCCAACGGTATACAGCGAGTCGCTCTTTGTGGAGGTGACGATTACCTAACAATCGGTCGATTCGTTTGATGTTATGTTTTGTTCTCGCTTTGGTTGGCAGGTTACGGCCAAGTTCGGTAAGAGTGAGAGTTTTACAGTCAAGTAATGCGTGGCAAGCCAACGTTAAGCTGTTGAGTCGTTTTAAGTGTAATTCGGGGCAGAATTGGTAAAGAGAGTCGTGTAAAATATCGAGTTCGCACATCTTGTTGTCTGATTATTGATTTTTCGCGAAACCATTTGATCATATGACAAGATGTGTATCTACCTTAACTTAATGATTTTGATAAAAATCATTAGGGGATTCATCAGGGCTCAACCTGCGAAAAGAAACGAGTTGCTACGTAAGTCCGAGAACATGCTTTCCATGGTCTCTGAGCTCGCCTTTGGGACCGACATATCGGTAGAGAGTGACGCGCTCGATGCCGAGTTCCTTGCAGAGATCGGAAACTGAAGTATCGCGCTGGGCCATGGCGGCTTGCGCGAGACGCACCTGAGCTTTGGTGAGCGCGAATTTTCGTCCGCCCTTGCGACCGCGCGCTCTCGCGGAGGCGAGACCCGCCATGGTGCGCTCTCGGATCAGATCCCGCTCGAACTCGGCCAAGGTGGCGAAGATTCCGAACACCATGCGACCGGACGCAGTCGTGGTGTCGATCTGAGCGCCCTTTCCAGTCAGAACCCGCAGGCCGATCTTGCGGTCTGACAGCTCCTTCACCGTGTTGACCAGATGGGCAAGCGATCGTCCGAGGCGATCGAGCTTCCAGACCACCAGCACATCGCCGTCACGCAATGACTTGAGGCAGGCAGTCAAGCCAGGGCGATCATCACGACCGCCGGAAGCAAGATCATCATAGATATTGTCCCGTTCGACACCTGCGGCGCGCAAGGCGTCGTGCTGCAGGTCGAGAGACTGCGAGCCATCGGCTTTGGAGACGCGGGCATATCCGATCAGCATGTATCACAAACGTTGGTTTGAGGCGGCGCTTCGGCCACGATTGCATTGACCTCTGGAAATGTATCTCAACCAGCTTCATAAACAAAGCGTCTTGAACGCTATCAGATTTTGAAAAAGGAACATGTATGCCGCGTCGCGTCACTCTAACCGATCGGCAGAAAGACGCGCTGTTGCGCTTGCCGACTTCACAGACGGATTTGCTCAAGCACTATACGCTGAGTGATGAAGACCTTGGGCATATCAGGCTGCGTCGGCGCGCTCACAACAGGTTCGGCTTCGCCCTGCAATTGTGTGTCCTGCGCTATCCCGGCCGGGTGCTGGCTCCAGGCGAACTGATCCCTGCAGAGGTCATCGAATTTATCGGAGCGCAGCTTGGCCTGGGTGCCGACGATCTCGTAGACTATGCTGCCCGCGAGGAAACACGGCACGAGCATCTTGCCGAGTTACGGGGGCTCTACGGCTTCCGCACCTTCTCCGGACGTGGTGCGAGCGAGCTGAAGGAATGGTTGTTCCGAGAAGCCGAGATGGCGGTGTCGAACGAGGATATCGCCCGTCGCTTCGTAGCCGAGTGCCGACGCACCCGCACTGTCCTTCCCGCGACATCCACGATCGAGCGGCTTTGTGCCGCGGCTCTCGTCGATGCCGAGCGACGCATCGAGACGAGGATCGCCAGTCGGCTGCCTATGTCGATCCGAGAACAGTTGCTGGCATTGCTCGAGGAGACGGCTGATGATCGGGTGACCCGTTTTGTGTGGCTGCGCCAGTTCGAGCCTGGCTCGAACTCTTCGTCGGCCAACCGGCTGCTCGACCGGCTCGAATATCTGCAACGCATCGATCTCCCCGAGGATCTGCTTGCCGGCGTTCCTGCCCATCGGGTGACTCGTCTGCGCAGGCAGGGTGAACGGTATTATGCCGACGGCATGCGCGATCTCCCGGAGGACAGGCGGCTTGCGATCTTGGCTGTTTGCGTCTCGGAATGGCAGGCGATGTTGGCCGACGCAGTGGTCGAAACCCACGACCGGATCGTCGGCCGTCTCTACCGTGCTTCGGAGCGTATTTGCCATGCAAAGGTCGCAGACGAAGCGGGGGTGGTGCGTGACACCCTGAAATCCTTCGCCGAGATCGGGGGCGCCCTGGTCGATGCACAGGATGATGGCCAGCCGCTGGGCGATGTCATCGCGAGTGGGTCAGGGTGGGACGGCTTAAAAACCCTTGTTGCAATGGCAACCAGGCTGACCGCCACCATGGCCGACGATCCGCTCAATCATGTGCTCGACGGTTATCACCGCTTCCGCCGATACGCTCCACGCATGTTGCGCCTGCTCGATCTGCGAGCTGCGCCCGTTGCACTGCCGCTTCTGGAAGCGGTGACGGCCCTTCGTACCGGTTTGAACGATGCCGCGATGACCAGCTTCTTGCGGCCCAGCTCGAAATGGCATCGCCACCTTCGGGCCCAGAGGGCTGGCGACGCTCGCCTATGGGAGATCGCGGTGCTGTTCCATCTGCGCGATGCGTTCCGCTCCGGAGATGTCTGGCTTACTAGGTCCCGGCGCTATGGCGATCTGAAACACGCACTCGTTCCGGCACAATCCATCGCGGAAGGCGGTCGTCTCGCTGTGCCATTGCGGCCGGAGGAATGGCTGGCAGACCGGCAAGCTCGCCTCGACATGCGGTTGCGCGAGCTTGGCCGTGCCGCTCGCGCAGGCACGATCCCGGGCGGGTCGATTGAAAACGGCGTTCTGCATATCGAGAAACTCGAAGCCGCCGCGCCGACAGGCGCCGAAGATCTGGTGCTCGATCTCTACAAGCAGATCCCGCCCACGCGCATCACCGATCTCCTGCTGGAGGTGGATGCGGCGACCGGCTTCACCGAAGCGTTCACCCATCTGCGCACAGGAGCACCCTGCGCTGACCGGA
>ERZ773008.2481-NODE-2481-length-12011-cov-3.640515_pt1 | contig 12011 bp, 9 predicted proteins | sample MGYA00580664_ERZ773008 | MGnify/ENA primary metagenome ERZ773008 (study PRJEB29015, sample SAMEA2738016) | human oral metagenome | biome: human oral; feature: human-associated habitat; material: dental | place: China | collected 2048 ... | reverse complement strand
AAAAAGGAAATAATCCATTTATTTATTGTATCTTTGCCCAAAGTTCCTGAATTTTGGTGTTTTTTCTCAAACACAAAATTACTAATTCTTGGGAACTTTTACTTCTCTAAAAAAGTTTAAACAGCTTCATGCTCTACTTCTTGTTGCTACTTCAACAAAAAGTTTTTGAGTTCTGATAAATTTTCTATACCTTTGCCCAACATATTTTTGGTTTTTATACCTAATAATATGCTACTTTATTCACTAAATTAGCCAGTTATTTTACTTGCAAAACTCAAAAAAACTATATGAAGAAATATTTTTTAGTTACCATATTGATCTTCTGTGCTAAAAATATTAGAGCTCAACAGCTCGATAGTATCTTTGAAAATCCTGCAATACAAGAAATTAACCGCTTGCCTATGCGTGCCTCTTACTTTCCTTTTGAAGAGGTGAACAAAGCGCAAACCGGCAATCTCACTACTTCTACACGCTTTTTGAACCTCAATGGACAGTGGTCTTTTCTTTGGAAAGAAGACTATAAACAGTTGCCAAAAGACTTCTATAAAACTGATTTCAACGAAAGTCAATGGAAAAAAATAGCTGTGCCTGCCAATTGGGAAGTAAATGGTTATGGCATTCCTATCTATGTAAATGCTTCTTACGAGTTTAACCAAAAGAACCCTACACCACCTGATATTCCTGATAGCCTTGCTCAAAATGCAGGTCTCTATCGCAAAACTTTCAACCTACCTATTTCTTGGCAAGGAGAGAAAGTATATTTGCATTTAGGGGCTGTAAAATCAGCTTTTAAACTCTATGTAAACGGCAAGTTCGTAGGGGTAGGAAAAGATAGCAAATTGGCTTCGGAATTTGATATTACACCTTACATCGTTCAGGGCAAAAATCTTATTGCTATGGAAGTGCGTCGCTGGACAGATGCCAGTTACCTCGAATGTCAAGATATGTGGCGCTTTTCGGGCATTTCGCGCGATTGTTATCTCTATATGCGTCCTAAAGTGCATTTGTACGACCTAAGTATTACCTCTCTCCTAACCAAAAACTACGCTGATGGGCAACTCTCAACGCTTGTAGAAGTGTGGAATGAAACTCTAGAAGATGCCTCAAAATACCGTGTTGAGGTATCGTTGTATGACAAAGACAAATTGCTGTATACTGAAAAACAGACGACTGATGGGCTGAAACGCTCTTTTGGAAAAACAGAACTCTCATTTCAAGCACTTTTCCCTCAAGTAAAGGCGTGGAGCGCTGAAATCCCTTATCTTTATCGCCTGCAAGTAACTCTATACGATGCACAAGGCAAGGTGAAAGAGGTAGTAAGTAGGTTTGTAGGCTTCAGAACGATTGAAATAAAAGGAAGTGATATATTGGTAAATGGCAAACGCGTATTTTTCAAAGGTGTAAACCGACACGAAACCGACCCTCAAACGGGGCAAGTAGTATCTCGGGAAAGTATGGAGAAAGACCTAATGCTAATGAAATCACTCAACTTCAATGCGGTACGTACTTCTCATTATCCTAATGATCCTTATTTCTATGAACTTTGCGATAAATATGGACTTTATGTAATGGATGAGGCTAATATAGAAAGCCACGGGATGCATTATGAAAAGGATAAAACATTGGGCAACGACCCTAACTGGGAATATGCACATTTGCTTAGGATGCAGCGAATGATACAACGCGATAAAAATCACCCCAGTATATTGTTTTGGAGTATGGGGAATGAATCGGGGAATGGTTGGAACTTCTACAAAGGATATAAACTGATGAAAGGATTGGATTCTACACGCCCTATCCATTATGAATTAGCTCATTACGATTGGAATACCGATATAGAATCGCGTATGTACCGCCGTATTCCTTTCCTTGTAGATTATGCGCTTAGCAATCGTACTAAACCTTTCTTGCAATGCGAATATGCCCACGCTATGGGTAATAGTTTAGGCAACTTTCAAGAGTACTGGGATATATATGAACACTACCCCAAATTACAAGGAGGTTTTATTTGGGATTTTGTAGATCAAGGTCTTTATAAAACCTTAGCCAATGGCAAAAAAATATTAGCATACGGCGGAGATTATGGCAACAAAAATACGCCTAGTGATAACAACTTCCTCATCAACGGAGTTATAGCTTCCGACAGAAGTTTTCACCCTCATAGTTATGAAGTGCGCAAGGTACAGCAAGAAATAGCTTTTGAGTATAAAGATAAAGTGCTGACTTTGCGTAACAAACATTTTTTTAAAGACCTTTCTAACTATCAAATAGTATGGCGATTGCTCAAAGATGGTAAAGAGGTACAAAGTGGTGCTTTTACAGATTTGGTAGTGCTTCCACAAAGTAGTACATCACTTGTTATGCCTGCTTTGCTCACTGATGATAAAGCAGAGTATATATTGCAATATACCGCCCAATTAAAGCAAGATGAAGGACTACTTGCAAAAGGCACTCCTCTTGCCTTTGCCGAGTTTCCTCTCACTGCCTATACTCCTCAAAAATCTATCATTGATATTACCCCTATAACCATAGAGGAAACGCCAATGTATATTCTCTTACAAAATAAATACTATACAGCCAAAATAGACAAGCAAGCAGGAAAATGGGTGTCTTTTAAAGTAAAAAATGAAGAACTTTTTGCTCCTGAAGGATTGGAGGTGAACTTATGGCGTGCAGGCGCTGATAACGATTTTGGGGCAGGTTTACCTAAAAAACTACAACACTTGCAAGAAGCTGATAAAAAAGCTGATAGTGTGAGTGTATCGGTAGAGAAATATACAAATGGACAAATAAAGGTATGTATTCACAAACGATTAGTAGATGCTACTATTGATTATAGCCAAGAATTGCTATTTGAAGGAAAACCTTCAGTAACAGTGCATAATAGTTTTAAGCCTTTAAAAGAGGATAAAACACTTACTTTCAAAATTGGCAATCATCTCACATTACAGCCTTTTCAGCGTATTCAGTGGTATGGTAGAGGTCCTTGGGAAAGTTATTGGGATAGAAAAACATCGGCTATGGTAGGCTTGTATGAAGGAACTATTGCCGACCAATATTACCCTTATGTGCGTCCGCAAGAGAATGGCAATAAGAGTGATGTGCGTTGGGCAAGACTTAGCAAGAAAGGGGTAAGCCTTACTATTTACAGTATAGATACTCTATTGAATGTAAATGCCCTGCCTTATAGTCCCGCCCAGTTATTTCCTGGAGTAGAAAAAGGACAAACTCACGCTGGGGAACTCACACCTTCACCTTACACCCATTTAGATATCGATTTGCAACAATTAGGTTTGGGAGGTGATAACAGCTGGGGCAACTTACCAATGCAACAATATCTATTGTATCTATATCAGCCTTATAGCTATAGTTATAGAATAGAAGTACACTAATCTCTAACCCTGAAACCTAAAACCTAATATGGGGGTATTTCATAGTAAATGCCTCCATTTTTTGTTGTAATTGTGCTAAAAACTGCTGATGACTTTCAGTTTCAGGGTTAAACGGGCGATGAGATAAGCCTTTTTGGATACTATCTACTTGTTTCATATCTGCTTGAGTGGCAGTTTCTATATAGGTAGCAACCAAACGCTCCCAAATATAATTGATAGCCATTTCCGATGGATGTACCATATCATTAGCATAGAAGCGATAGTCGCGCAATTCGTCTAATAGCAATTCGTAAGCAGGAAAATAAAGGCTCTTGTTATTGGTGATAAGCGGGTATAAGGCTGCAAAGAGTTGTGATTTACTTACTTGATTTTCAAAGAAACCATCTTTGATATGTCGTACAGGTGAAATGGTGAAAACTACAGTTATCGAAGGGTTAAGTTGTTTCAGTAAGGCGATAATATGGCTGAGGCTTTCTGTAATTTCTTCAACAGATAGCAATCGTTTAGAAAAGTGTTGAGAGGGCAATTTGTGGCAATTTGCTACAATAGTATCGGTGCTGTTGTAGATATATACCCAAGCTGTCCCCAAGGTGATAAAACAAAAGCTCGCCTCTTGTAAGGCTTGTTGCAATTGTATTTGCTGACTGTTAGCCAATTGTATTACCTCTTTGAGTGAAGGCTGACTCATATCCGAATGAAAATCGAAACTATGCCACAATTCATTGTGAAGAAAAAAATCTTCAGCTGTATAACGAGAATTTTCAATAGTGTGTTGCAATATATTCTCAATAGCCAAAGGGTGAAAGAGCACCCCAAACGGATTTACAGTAATAGGAAATTTGTAATAAGCGAACTTTTGTGCCATATTCACAGCAAAGCACGAACCTAAACTCACTATAGAGGTATAGTAAGTAATGCTTTCAGTTGTTTTAGAGATAGGTACAATTGTTCTGAAATCCATAGTTATAGTATTAGGAATTACTTTTTTCTAAATTGAGCAAAAACTCCTTTCGGCTAAGACCACCTGCATAACCTGTGAGCGTACCATTACTGCCAATCACACGGTGGCAAGGTACAATAATAGAAAGGCGATTTTTACTATTGGCATTGGCTACTGCACGAACGCCTTTGGGATTTCCTACCGCAATTGCTTGTTCTTTATAAGTGTGCGTTTCGCCATACGGAATGGTTTGCAATACCTTCCACACTTCTTCTTGAAAGGGTGTGCCTACTAAGGTAATGGGTAACGTAAACTCTTTGCGCTCTTTAGCAAAATATTCTTTGAGTTGCTTTTCGAGTTCTAAAAGCAAGGCGTTTTCCTGCGCCATATCTTTAGCTTCCAAGCGCAAAAGTACTTCAGCTTGATCTCGATACCAAGTTGTTTGGTCGAAAAAATCTAATACACAAATAGCTTCATCAGTTGCCATTGCTATCATCACTCCTATTGGGGTGATGATTTTCTTCTTGTATAATTTCAGTATCTTTTTCTTCATTGGTAGCTTCGTTATTAGCATCGTATTCAGTTTCTTCTAAATCTTTAGATTTATTGCCTAAGCCTATTTTAGGGTTCTCTTGAGTTCCTGTTATTTTTATAGGAATCCCTATGATTCCCAAAGGAGGTAACCCTAAACGCATTTTAAAGTTCAACCTACAGTCAAAGCTACTCTGCCCTTCTATACGTAGTCTAAACCCTGAAACCCTAAACTTAAACCGCTCTACCGTGATAAGATTATTCTTTATACTACTCTTGATGTCAATAGTCGAAAGATTAGCATCTCTCAGTCCGTCTGTCCCTGTTCTATCACTGATAACATTAAAAAGCTTAAACCCTTTTAGTTGCACGTTCTTTACCGATAGCACTCCTCCTCCTTTTATTGAAGGATAAATAGGTGACATCTCATCATTCAGTTTCCCTTCTACGGCGTAATCCAATGAAATAATACCTTTGGCGTCTTTTGCCATTGCCACCATTTCTCTGAACATCTTCACTTCTTTGTAGGCTCTTTGCACGTCAAAGTCTTTGGCTTTAATCTTAAAACTAAAATTAGCGCGTTTAGGTGTTTCATCTGCGTATTTAGCTTTTATTTGTGTAGAAACTCCTATAATATTAAAACTGACGTTTTGCAGAGCTAAGGTTCCTCTATTAAGCTGAGTATTACCTCTCAAATTGTGAATAGTAAGCCCCTGTAAAGCTACATTTTTAAGATTGGCTTTCAAGTTAAAGTTAAAGAGCTTAGGTACAATCACCACCCCCTTTTCAGTTGGAGTATCATTGGTAACCGTCGCTTCCTTCGCTTCTTTTGTTTCTTGAGCAGGAGCAGAAGTATACATAAACTCATCTACATCAAGATAGTTAGAGCTTACCGTAAAGTTTCCTTTCAGCACTTGGTTGTTTGATAGGAAGAAGTTAATAGCGTTGCTCATCTGTCCGTTCATCAAAAAGTCCGATTTCCCATAGGTAGCACGGAAATTAGTAAAGTGCATATTGTCTTGATTGAAGCGAAAGACTCCTTGCTGAATGATAAACGGTTTAGGCAAGTATTGTGTAGTGGTTTTGATATTACGCAGTTCTATCACTCCCTTATTGTGCAAAAGATGATAACGCCCGTTAGTAGCATCGCTCTGAGTGCCTTGTAAAGTAAGGTCGGCTTTGGCATAACCTTGTAATTCCAAGCCTTTTTGTGAGAATACTTTGTAAATTTTAGCAATGTTGAGTTCGCCTTTTGCTTGAATATCATAGTGAATGTTGTCAAAATTTTCCATTGCTAAATTCACTGTAAAAGGTTTATTCTCAAAAAGAAAATTGAGAGGATTGAGTTTCAACGCCAGTGTTTTCATACTGCCATCAGTGTTCTCTACCTTTCCTTTAAAATGTATGTCGGTGATAGGATTAGGGTAATAGGGTGTTTTTACATAACCTTCCGAGAATTCTAAATCGCCTTTGGTAATAGGGAATAGCTTTTGTTTTGGAGCATACGTTCCTTTAGATTTTATATTGGCTAAGAGTATCCCTTTTACCTCTAAATCCTTCATATCCAATAAGTGCATTACATTTGCTACATTGATGTTTGCACGCACTTTAGCATCAATCACTGGGGGATTGATACCATTTAAATTCAAGATACCTGAAAAATATTCTTTACCAATTGTAAAATAGATAGAATCGAGTTTGACCCCTACTTTATTCACATCTAAAGAAGGCAGACTCGTCTCTACGTTTAAGAAGAGATGTTCGGCTGGGGCAGGTACCCCTTCATAGCCTACATAGCCATCTCTCACTTTCATTTTAAAGAAAATATCGGGACTCAGGTTTTGTGAAGCAATATATTTTCCTTTCATCGAAAAGAAAATGTCAGTTTTTCCTTTAAGGGTTGCTTTTTTATGCCATTGAGTAAACTGAGGGGGCAAAGCGGTAAAGAAATCATTGAGATTGCTATCTTTAGAATTGATTTCGAAATTGAGGTCATAACCATTGCTCAAGAAGTCTAACTTCCCTTTGAAGTCTACGGGTAATTGGTTTATTTTTAAATCGTTTTGCTGAAATATAAACGATAATGAATGCGTGTTGATTTGAGTGATGAGTTCTGCATTTACGTGTTTGTCCTTTAGATAAGTTTCACCACCAAAGATAAAATCTAATGATTGTATTTGGGCTTTGGTACGCAAATCAAAAATAGATTCTTCTAAACCTCCTTTTCCTAAGTAGTTAAAGCCGTTGGCTTGAATGTAAATACCGGTAGATTTATCGTCATAAATCAATCGAGTGTCTTTTAATTCAATGCGTTGTAAATCTACGCGAGCGTCATCATCTCCTTCGTCAGTAGTTTCTTCTGATGATTTGTACACATTATAACTCGCGCCCCCTTGTTTGTCCACTTGGATATGAACAAAAGCATTTTTAAGATAAATCTCCTCTATATCAATTTTTTTAGAGAAGAGTAATTCCTTCACATCTATCCCCAAAGAGAGTCGTTTTACGGATACTAAAGTGTCGTTCTCAAAAGGAGCTGACCCTTTGAGGAGTACATCGTCTAAGTTAAGAGTAAGTGAGGGAAAATGGGTAAAGAAAGTGAGATTTGCCTTAGAGAAGTTGAGTTCACCGTTGAGGTTATCATTGGATAATTTCTTAACTTTCTCGGTTACATACTCGGGGTAGAGCATCGGGAAAACAATTACAAAAGCCAATAGTAATCCTACTAATATCCCTAAATATTTCAGTGCTTTAAATATATATTTCTTCATTCATTCAATCAATCAATAAAACTTTGGATTGCCAATTCGTAACTTTTCATCCCCAACCCTACGATTACACCTTTGGCTACTGCCGATAAAAAGGAGTGATGACGGAAGGTTTCTCGGGCAAAAGTATTGGAGATATGTACCTCTATCACAGGAGTTTTTACCGCCTTTATAGCGTCGGCTAAAGCGATAGAAGTGTGAGTGTAAGCGCCTGCATTGAGCACTATTCCCTCAAAAGTAAAACCTATTTCGTGGATTTTATCAATAAGAGCTCCCTCGTGATTGCTTTGGAAGTAGTGTAACTCACATTCGGGGAACTTAGTTTGCAACTCGGCTAATAGCGTTTCAAAAGTTTGAGAGCCATAAATTTCAGGCTCTCGTGTACCTAACAAATTGAGGTTAGGTCCATTGATAATCATTATTTTTTTCTTCATAAATACGCCTTATTCTTCTATTTTGATGCGCCCTATACCTTTTACACTTTTCTTAAACACAGGCGGATTTCCTTTTACAGTAATACTTCCTGCTCCTGCTATCGAAGCATCTACATCTTCAGTTACGTGAGCTGAAATGCTTCCTGCACCTGCTATGCGCAAAGTAGCTTGTTTGGCAACAAGCTCTTTAGCATCGATATCGCCAGCTCCTTTTACTACAGCATTGAGGCGTTCTGTTGAGCCTGCGATATCCACATCACCAGCTCCTGCTACTTGCAAATCAAGTGAAGTAGCCTCTACAGTAGCATCAAGGTCTCCACTGCCTTCTATTTTGAATTGCAAGTTACCAACTTTTAGCTTTTCTTGTGTAGATATATCAACAGCTCCTTTTGCTACTATCTTTTTTGAGGAAGTATTAATGGGTACATATACTGTTAATGAAGTCTTTAGTTTGTATTTATTGTCTATACTCACGTAGAGTACTTTGTTTGATACGCTCGTTTTCAAATACGGAAGTACCTCTTTTTGTCCTTTAACTTTCAAAGTGCCTACTTCACCTTCAGTGAGCACAAGATGATAAGCCCCTGAGACTTCTACTGATTCATAAGCAGCTACTTTTCGGTCTTCAGTTTTGATTTCTTTTTCGCCATTAGTGTTTTTTTGGCAATATGCTACTCCTACCAATAGAGCAGTCATCATAAAAGTCATAATTTTTTTCATAATACATTTAATATTTGTTCTACTTTTTCTAATATCATTTCTACTGAAATAGTTTCTATAGCTTTTTCATAGCCTTTTGGGTATTTTTTTCCGTAAACCGAAGTAGGAATGAGTGGATATTTTGTTCTATCGGCTAAAAGGGCATTCTCCATAGGTTGTCCATACGGATAAAAACCAGCATAAGGGTGCGTAACTCCCCAAAGAGTAATCGTTGGGACTCCATACATTGCCGATAGATGCCCATTGCCACTATCCATTCCTATCATTATATCTAGATGAGAAATGAGTTCTAATTCTTGTTTAAATGAAAGTTTGCCTACCATATTTTCAGTATTAGGCAATTGTATTTGAGCTACTTTTTGTTCTTCTTCTTTGCCGCCACCGAAGATGTAAATCTTACTGTTAGGATAACGTTCAGAGAGTTTTTCAATCACTTGGCACATTTTGTCAAAAGGATATTGTTTGCTTATAAACGAAGCAAAAGGGGCAACACCTATGTGCAAATCACTTCCATTTAGCAAATTTTCTACAGACTCACTCAGAGGGGTAGGAGGGAGCAAATAGTCGTCACTCAAGTCAATAGGGAAACCTAAGGCAGCAAAAACATCGGCGTATCGCTGGTACGAGGGTTTTAACGGTTCAAAAACTTTAAATTTATAGCGTGTAAGAGCGTACTTTTCTCTTCTGCCTTTGTTAATCTGTTTAAAAGGTATTTTAGAGCCTTTAAAGTAAAATTTAAGGATGTTAGTGCGCAATACATTGTGGATATCAGCAACTCCCTGAATTCCTTTTGCTTTTAACTCTTTATAGAGCTTGTACAAGCCTATTAAGCCACTGTGCTTTCCGTTAAGTTCGGGGGTAAACACCTCTACATTAGGGAGATGAGAAAACATTGGAGCAAATAACGGACGTGTGAGGTAGGTAATTTTTACGTCGGGATATTGCTCAGAAAAAGCCGTTACAACAGGTACACTGATAGCTACATCACCCATTGCCGACATTCTAAATACAGCGATATGTTCCATTTTGTTTTGGTATGAATGTTTTTATTATTATCTTTGGCAGCTGAAATGCTACCATCTCTAACTAAAATCACTGCAAATGTAGTAAATAATTTTTAATATCAACTAAATATGAGGCATTTATTTTTACTTTTTTTTCTTACGCAGTTTATTTTCGCTCAAAATAACACTGTTTTTACTTTTGATAAAAGTTTGAGAATTGACTTTAATTTACTCTCTGATGCCCAAAATACAGAGGTGATTTTTGGTCAGCTGAAGAAAGAACCATATTGGGGAGGGTCGCATTCACACCTCATTGCCCCTAATTTTGGAAATTTTCGTCTGCAAGTGTTTGATGGTACACAATTAGTATTTTCCAAGGGGTTTAATTCATTAGCTAATGAATGGGCTACTCTTGAAGAAGCAAAAGCTGAAAAACGACTTTTTGCTCACGCAATGCAGTTGCCTTTTCCAACTAAAAAACTCCTTTTGCACCTTGATAAGCGCGATAAACAAGGAGCATTTCACACTATTGCTACAAAAGAATTATCTCCAGATGATTATTTTATTGTTGAAGAAACACAACCCAGTTACCCTATAAAACAATTGCTCAACAATGGTAATGCAGCAAAAAAAGTGGATATTGTAATTTTAGCAGAAGGTTACACCACTACAGAAACTGAAAAATTCTATGCTGATGCGCAGCGTATGACTGATTATATGTTCACAATTCCTCCTTTTGATAAACTCAAAAAAGATTTTAACGTCTATGCTATTGCAGTGCCCTCTAAAGAAAGTGGCACTGATGTACCAGGGAAACATATTTATAAAAATACAGCGTTTAACGCGTCTTTCTATACGTTTAATCAAGAGCGTTACCTTACGACAAATAGTATGCAAGCCATTGCGGACGCTGCCTCAGCAGTACCTTATGACCAAATTTATGTATTGGTAAATACGTCTACTTATGGAGGTGGGGCTTTTTACAATCACCTCAATTTAGCATCAGCTGATAATGAACTTTCCGAAAAAGTGTACATACACGAGTTTGGTCACGGTTTTGTGGGTTTAGCTGATGAATATTACTACGATTGGGATCCTACTTTTCAAGAAACTTATGATTCTAAAATAGAGCCTTGGGAAGAAAACATCACTACTTTAGTGAATTTTGAGAGCAAGTGGAAAGATATGGTGAAAAAAGGTACCCCTATTCCTACTCCTCGCACTTCAAAATATAAAAATACCCTCGGCGCTTATGAAGGCGGAGGGTATACTAGTAAAGGGGTTTATAGCCCTATGCAAGACTGCCGTATGAAGTCTAATGAGCCTAAAGGTTTCTGCCCTGTCTGCGAAAGAGCCATACAGAAAATAGTCAATTTCTACACCAAATAACAAAAGCGTATAAATAAAAAACTTTGCCAAAGTCTTTACATTCTTGGCAAAGTTTTTTATTTTATTTTTATCCCCTAATCTTTTGGCAAAATGCTTTTACTATTTCTGCCGAAATTCTACCTGCTTCTTCTACAAATTCGTTATACGAAATAGCATTACCTTCGCCAGCCTTGTCTGATATAGCACGAAGCATCACAAAAGGAACTCCTAGCAGATAACAAGTTTGAGCTATAGCAGCAGCCTCCATTTCTACCGCTTTGGCTTGCGGAAAAGTATTAGCAATCTGCTGCAAACGTTCAGGCGATGAAATAAAAGCATCACCACTCACTACTTGCCCATAATGCAAGCGATACTGATGTTGTGCTGCTACTTCTTTCAGTTGTGCTGACCATTGAACATCTGCTATAAAAGCGGGAGGCATCTGCGCCTGCTGCCCTATTTCATAACCAAAAGCCGTTACATCTACATCGTGATGACGTACTTCAGTAGCTAAAATAATATCGTGCACTGAAGTATCAGCTAATCCTCCAGCAGTACCTGTATTAATAATAAGTGAGGGGTTATATTTTTCTATTAACAAAGTAGTAGCTACTGCAGCACTCACCTTACCTATACCCGAAAGTAGCACTACTACCTCTGTACCACAGAGTGTCCCCTCATAAAATGCAAAACGCCCTATCTTTGTTTCCTTACAATCTATAATGGCAGCCCTGAGAGTATTAATCTCCAGCTCCATAGCGCCTATAATTCCTATCATTTGATAAATAAATTAAAAAGAGGGACTGTTCAATCTCTAAAGAACAGCCCCTTACTTATAAATATGAACTTTATCT
>ERZ773008.2476-NODE-2476-length-12030-cov-3.699040_pt1 | contig 12030 bp, 10 predicted proteins | sample MGYA00580664_ERZ773008 | MGnify/ENA primary metagenome ERZ773008 (study PRJEB29015, sample SAMEA2738016) | human oral metagenome | biome: human oral; feature: human-associated habitat; material: dental | place: China | collected 2048 ... | reverse complement strand
GCTGCCGCGCGTGCCTTTGGGCGATTTGTGGCCCGGACCGGCGCTGCGCTGGCTGCAAGAGCGCGGCGCGCGCCTGCACATGGGCCAGCGCGTGCAGGGCCTGCAAGCCGAAAACGCCGGCTGGCGCGTGCATTGGCAGGCGGGCGATGAGGCGTGCAGCGCGCTGTTTGACGCCGTCATCCTCGCCACCGCCGCCCCGCACGCGGCGCAACTGGCGGGGGAAGCCATCACGCCACCCGCCTGGCCCCACGCGCCCCGCCTGCAAGCCTGGCGCGCCTGCGCCGCCGCGCTGCGGCACACGGCCATCACCACCGTTTATGCGCAGGCGGCGCCTGAAGCCATTGCGGCCGCCTTTGCCCGCCCCATGCTGGCGCTGCGCAGCGGCCCGGCCGCGCCCGCCCAGTTCGCTTTTGCCCTGGACGCCATGCGCCTGCGCGGCGCGGAAGGCAATGCGCAACAAGCCGCAGAACCAAGCGCAGAACCAAATGCAGAACCAAACATCACGGGGCTGCTGGCCTTCGTCATCAGCAACAGCGCGGGCCAGGAGCGGCAGGCCCTTTGCGCCGCCGTGGCCGCCCAGGCGCAAAGCCAGCTGGGCCTGGCCGTGAACGTGCTACGCAGCGTGAGCGAAAAGCGCGCCACCTTCGCCTGCACGCCCGCCCTGCCGCGCCCAGCTGCTGCCATCGCCCCCGGCCTGGCCGCCTGCGGCGACTACGTGCAAGGCCCTTACCCCGCCACGCTGGAAGGGGCCATGCGCAGCGGCTGGCAGGCGCTGGATCAGGCGCAGGCGGCTTTTCCGTGAGCGCGCTGGCCGCGCAAGCGGGCGCAGGGTCTGCCGGGCACATCAAAATCAGGAGCAAATTCAATGGGGCTGAAATGCCGTATCGCGCAATCTGCACTAGGACCTCACGCTATGGTTAAAGGAGCGAAATGGCTGCATGCCAGTGCCTGCGGCGTGCCCATCCGGCCTGCTCTTTGCGCCCGGGCCTGAAGCTGCGAACCTGAAGACAATTCCGCCCGCTTGTTCTGCCTGCTCCCTCATGACTGCTTCGCTTCTTTTGCCCCTGGCCGCCGTACTCGTCATCCTGACCGGGCTGGCGGGCGCCTTGCTGCCCGCGCTGCCCGGCCTGCCGCTGATGTTCGCCGGGGCCTGGCTGCTGGCCTGGAGCGGCGGCTACCAGACGTTTGGCGCGGGCAGCCTCATCACGGTGGGCGCGCTGGCGGCCACAGGCTCGCTCATGGATTACGTGGCCAGCCTGCTGGGCGCGAAATGCACGGGCGCAAGCCGGCAGGCCCTCTGGGGCGCGGCGGCGGGCAGTTTCGCGGGCCTGTTTTTCGGCCTGCCCGGCCTGGTGCTGGGGCCGCTGGCGGGCGCGGCGGCGGGCGAATACCTGGCGCGCCGCGAGCTGCTGGCGGCGGGCCGGGTGGGGCTGGGCGCTTTTGCCGGTTTCATCATCGGCACGGCGGCCAAGCTCGGCTGCGCCCTGTCCATCGTTTTCGTGCTGCTGGGCGTGTATCTGTTCAGCCTGCTCTGAGTCCGCCGGATCCGCTCCGTGGGCGCTCATTTGCGGATGGCAATGCTGTAAAGCCCCTCGCTGCCCGGCGGCTCGTTCAGGCGGATGGATGCGGGGCCGCCGCAGGCGGGCTTTTTTTCTTCAGGCAGCCCCTGATGCGCTCGCCGCGCACGCGGTGCGGGTTTTTCACGATCAGCAGCGACAGGTAATGCACGGTCTGCCCGCGCAAAGCCAGCAGGGCGCGGCCCGCCAGCGCCCGCTCGTCGGGCGCGCCCACGCGCTCGATGAAATGGGCCGCCTCCAGCAAGCCGCGCTGCTGGAGCCAGTCGAGCAGCTCGTCCATCAGCGGCTTGACTTTCATCAGCACCAGCGTATCGAACTCCGGCAGCAGTCGGTCCACGGCGGCCACGCCGTAGGCGGCCGGGACGATGGCCACGGTGTCGTCTTGCTCGGCCAGCGGCACGCCCGCGTCCGCGCAGGCGGCCGTGAAGGCGTTCACGCCGGGCAGCGTTTGCACGGCAATGCGCGCATCCAGCCCGCGCACGGTGCGCGCCAGGTGGCCAAAGGTGGCGTAGGTGCTGGCGTCGCCTTCCACCAGAAAGAGCACGTCGCGCCCGGCTTGCAGCCAGGGCAGCACGGTTTGCGCGGCGCGCAGCCAGGCGCGGGCGAGCTTTTCGCCGTCGTGCGTCATGGGAAACAGCAGCGTGGCGGCATCCGGCGGCGGCGCCAGCTGCGCGCGCTCAAGAATGCCCAGCGCGTAGCTGGGCGTTTTGGCGCTGCGGGCCGGATACACCCAGGCCGCGTCCGTGCGCTGCAACTGCGCCCAGGCCGCGCGGGTGATCAGCCCCGGATCACCGGGGCCGAGTGACACGCCGATGAGGCGGCCCGGGGCGGCGGTTTGCGCCAAGTCATTCATGGAGCGTCTTTCCTGCACTCCTCTACATCCCAAATCAGACAAGCCAAGTTGAATAGCAGGAGCTGCCGCTCTTGCAACTCTTTCGGGCCAAATTGATCCAGTGCGCGAAATGGAAGTTTGAAATCCTTGATGAATTTCTGAAAGTCCAGTTTGCTTTTATAGGTATCTTGCCTCAAGGTTTCATTCCAATACAGGGTATTCGCATATGACTGGAGCTTTTCTTTATAGACCTCATTATTGCTGGATATATTGTCTCTCCCTTTCATCAGAAGAATGCCGCCCAGCCGGTTTCTCTCCTGGTCAAAAAGTTCTTCATCGTCATCGAAGAGCGCTAGATTTTCAGGATTATGAGACAAAATATGCTCAATATGGAAACCAGTGACTGGCCCGCTTTTCGTTACGAGCGACTTCAGGTCATGCTTCATGCCTTGCTTCATTCCGTGAGATAAAAACAGCTCAATCCGGGCAAAGAAGTAGCGAATAAAGCGGTAATTCATGCGAATGACAGTCATACTGCGGAACATATTCCATGAAAACATGTGTTGTTTGGTTGGTGAATCTGCTAGTGGATCTATTAGTGAATTCCGGTGATAAGCAATTTCTTTTTGCAAATGTTCCCTGAAAACCTTCTTGATATCGCTTGCCGGTTTTTCACGAATTTCGCTTGAAATAGCTAAAATGAGGAGCGTCAGCCTATTGGAATCATGGATCCCCTGTAACTGTAGCAAACTGGAAATCTGATCTAATCCTTCAGATACGAGACGCAATTTTTCTTCTTCTTCCTCGTCATCCACTTTGCATGCAGAAAGCAGTAGAATAAATTGGTTATCCAGGGAATTGATCTTGTTGAAAAATATGCATGGGTAACGATCATCCTGTTTCTCGGTTGCGCTATTTATCCGGACATACAAATCGCTGTAATATGGCAAGATCTTTTCCAGAAATGTTTTCACTCCTGCTGGATTGTGCTGCAATTTTAAATGATCATTCACTCTATTTTTGAAGATTTCCCTGTGATAGTCGCCATCGAAATCACTCCCCGCATTCTTGCTATCAGCAAATTTAGCCTTGAGGAAATAGCGGAAGAAATCGTCTTCTCCATCAACCTTGATCGCATTGATGGGACGCATGGAATTCTCCCATTTTTCAGGATAATTCCCGCGTTCCATCTCGTTTTTGTCAATTTGTCCAAGAAGATTGCCTTTGAGAATTTCGTGAGGCTTGAGCCGAACACCCCGGTCATTTATAACCTCAAATACCATTGGCACTTGCTGAGATTCAACGGACAGGTTGATCAAAACCAGACGGCAAATAAAGTAATAAACGAATGTTTCAAAACGGTGTTCCTTTATAATCCTGCCATCACGTAAACGTTGATCAAGAATCCCGCAAATGACACCGAAATTGTTCTTCATGTTGCGTGCTGTCAGTCCCGAGCTTGTATCAATTTTATTTAGGGGGGTTCCTTTCATCAGCTCTTCCAAGACATTCAAATGCGCCGCATGATACAGCCAGAATTCTTTATCTGGGCCGGAGTAACCGCATATTTTGCTTTCAATCCATTTGGACAAGCCGGATTTGATATCCTCGGCCATTTTCAGAAGAGCAATCAGTATCAGTGTTATCGTCGTCAGCCGCTGCTGACCGTCCACAATAAATACGCGCCCATCAACTGTATTTGTTATGTAAGTATTCATGAAATACCATGGATATTTGTTTATATTGTTTTTGTTAGCGGCAAGTGACTGATATTCCGGGTAATTTGCATCAAACTGATAAAATACATCGTCCAGAAGCCGTTTTACCGGCTCTTCCGTCCATTTGTAATCGCGCTGATAAAAATCAATGCAATAAACCTTGTTTGAGAAGGTTTCATTGAGACTTTGTTTTTCCGGCTGGATTTCCATTTTGATTCCTTTTTGAGTAAAAGTTACGCTAAAAATAAAATTATCCTATTCCGGCTTGCCCGCGCACACCACCCACACCGGGTTTTCGGCGGCTAGGCGGTGCATGTCCAGGATAGGGCGGCTGCGGGCGGCTTGCAGCTGGGTCACGTCCCATTCGATGCCTTGCGCTTCGTGCGCCTTCAGCGCGCCGCAGGCCGCATTCAGGTTTTCAAGGGTGACGAAGTTCATCACCAAATGCCCGCCCGCGCGCAGGCGGCGCAGGGCCAGGGCGATGAGGCCGGGCAGCTCGCCGCCGGAGCCGCCTATGAAAACGGCGTCCGGGTCAGGCCAGCTCTCAAGCCCTTGCGGCGCCTTGCCCAGATGCAGGCTGTAGTTGCTCACGCCAAAGGCGGCGTGGTTTTGCGCGGCAATGGCGTGATCGGCCCCGTTTTTTTCAATGGCCCACACGTGGCCTTGCGGGCACAGGCGCGCCGCTTCCAGGCCCACGGAGCCGGTGGCCGCGCCAATGTCCCACACCACGCTGTTGGCGCGCAGCTGCATGCGCGCCAGGCTCAAGGCGCGCGCTTCCAGCTTGGTGATCAGGCCCTTTTCGGGCTGGCGCTGCGCGTAAGCCGCGTCGGGCAGGCCAAAGCGCACGGGCTGCGGCGCAGGGCGGCTGCGCCAGAGGATGACGACGTTCAGCGGCGCGAAATCCATGCCCGCCGCCTCTTGCGGGGCCAGCTCGGCGTGCACACGCTCGCCCGGCTGCAAGAGGTTTTCGGCCACGGCCATCAGAAAGTCATCGCCCAGCCCTTCGGCCAGCAGCATGCGGGCGATGCGCGCGGGCGTGTTGCCGGGGCTGGTGAGCACCAAAAGCCGCTCGTGCGCGCGCACGGCCTGCGCCAGCGCGTAAAGGCCGTGGCCGGGGGCGCTGCCGCGCTGCCACTCGCCCGCGTCTTTGCCGTGAACGGAGACGATGCGCGCGTCCTGCCAGGCCAGCCCCAGCCGCGCGCAAGCCACTTGCAAGGTGGAGAGATTGGGCAGCACGCGCAGCGCGTTCACGCACAAATGGCGCGCCAGATACGGCGCAATGCCGTGGCACAGCGGATCGCCCGTGGCCAGCACCACGCAGCTTTGGTTGGCCTGGCGCGCGGCCTGCGCCCACTGGGGCACTTGCGCCAGCTGCCCGGTGAGATCGCGCTGCGCCGCGCCCGCCTTGAACTCGTGCGACAAAAGCGCCAGCGCGCGCGTGCCGCCAATGACGAGATCGGCCGTGCGCACATGCGCCAGCGCCGTGGCCGACAGACTGGCCGCGCCATCATCGAGCACGCCAATGACGAGGCAGGGATTGGGATCGGTATGCAATGACATGAAATTCTGAAAGGGGAAAAACAAGGCGGCCAGGCGGGGCGCGGGCCGGATTCGTTGCCGCTGCCGCAAGGGCACAATGCCGCCCCCGCCCAAGGAGACAAGCTCATGACCTACCTGCTGGCCCTGGACCAGGGCACCACCAGCAGCCGCGCCATCGCGTTTGACGCGCAAGGCCGCATCGCCGCGCTGGCGCAGCGCGAATTCACGCAGCATTTTCCCAGCCCCGGCCAAGTGGAGCACGACGCCGACGAAATCTGGCAGACGCAACTGGCCGTGGCGCGCGAATGCGTGCAAAAGCTCGGCTCGGCGGACGCGGACATGGCCGCCATCGCCCCCAACATCGCGGCCATCGGCATCACCAACCAGCGCGAAACCACCGTGCTCTGGAGCCGCGAAACGGGCCGCCCCGTGGCCCCGGCCATCGTCTGGCAAGACCGCCGCACCACCGCCCGCTGCGAAGCGCTGTCGCCCGCCGAACGCCAGCTCATCCAAAGCCGCACCGGGCTGGTGCCCGACGCCTACTTTTCCGCCACCAAACTGCAATGGCTGCTGGACAACGTGCCCGGCGCGCGCCGCCGCGCCGAAGCGGGCGAGCTGGCCTTCGGCACCGTGGATTCATGGCTGGCGTGGAACCTCACCGGCGGCGCGAAAAGCGGCGGCCTGCACGTCACGGACGCCAGCAACGCCAGCCGCACCATGCTCATGAACCTGCACACGCTCCAGTGGGACGATGAGCTGCTGGCGCTCTTTGGCATTCCGCGCGCCGTGCTGCCGCGCATCGTGCCCTCCAGCGGCGAAATCGGCGCCACCGCGCCCGATCTGCTGGGCGCGCCCATCCGCATCGCAGGCATCGCGGGCGACCAGCAGGCCGCCACCTTCGGCCACGGATGCCTGGCCCCCGGCATGGCCAAAAACACCTACGGCACCGGCTGCTTCATGCTCATGAACACCGGCGGCCAGCCCGCCGCCAGCCGCAACAACCTGCTGGGCACCGTCGGCTGGCTCGCGCCCGACACGGCGAACCATCCGGCAGGCCAGCCCCGCGCCGCCTACTGCCTGGAAGGCAGCGTCTTCATGGCCGGCGCCACCGTGCAATGGCTGCGCGACGGCCTGCAAATCATCCGCACCGCCGCCGAAGTGGAAGAGCTGGCCGCCAGCGTGCCCGACACGGGCGACGTCTTTCTCGTGCCCGCCTTCGCCGGCCTGGGCGCGCCCGACTGGGACGGCCGCGCGCGCGGCGCGCTCATCGGCATGACGCGCGGCACCACCCGCGCCCACATCGCCCGCGCCGCGCTCGAAGCCATCGCCCTGCAATCGGCCGACGTGTTCGCCGCCATGAGCGAAGACGCCGGCCTGCCCCTGCAAGAGCTGCGCGTGGACGGCGGCGCCAGCCGCAACAACCTGCTCATGCAAATGCAGGCCGACGCACTGGGCGTGCCCGTCGTGCGCCCGCATGCCGCCGAAATCACCGCCCTGGGCGCGGCCCGCCTGGCGGGCCTGGCCGCCGGTTTCCGCTTTGACGAGCAGGCCCTGGCCGCCAGCCAAAGCGCCGCCCGCCGCTTCGAGCCGCAATGGCCCGAAAGCCTGCGCCGCCAGCGCCTGGCCCGCTGGCGCGAAGCCGTCGCCCGCGCCAAAGACTGGGCGCGCGGCTGAAAGCCTGGCCCAAAAGGCGCCGGGCCATGTCAGAGACCGGCTTATTTAGCTCTTTTATCAATAGCATGAGGTCCTAGTAAAACGGGCGCTGATCTGTATTTAAGGCCCCTTTAATTTGCTCCTGTTTTGATAAATTCTGACCGGCACAAGCTGCCTAAAGGCCCTGTTTTGCCCATAGCGGCCTCGTATGCCCGGCCTGGTTTGCGCGCCGTGGTTTCATCTGGCGGAAAGCAGGCCAGAAGAGAGAAAGCCTGTTTGCACTCTGGCCGCGAGGGGCAAAGACCGGGCTGAAGTAGGCTGTTTTTCAGTTGCCGGGTTTTTGGGCCTGCTCGCATGCGATCTGGATCAGCTCGCGGTCGCCTGCGTTTGGTCCCAGGCGCAGGGCGCTTAGGAAACCGCCCCAGACGCAGCCGGTGTCCAGCGGGAGGATGTCGGGGCGTTCGCGCCAGCCCAGGGTGGACCAGTGGCCGAAAGCGATGACGTCGCCCGCCGTGCGGCGGCCGGGCACATCAAACCACGGCATCAGGCCAGCGGGGGCGCTTTCCGTGCCTTCCTTGGTGGCGAATTCCATTTGTCCTTGTGCGGTGCAGTAGCGCAGGCGGGTGAGGGCGTTGGTGATGACGCGCAGGCGGTCTGCGCCTTGCAGGCTTTCGTTCCATGCGTCGGGCTGGTTGCCGTACATCTGGCGCAAAAAGCCGGGCCAGGCAGGGCCGCGCAGCACGCTTTGCACTTCGGCGGCCAGGCGCAGGGTGTCTTGTGCCGTCCAGGCAGGCAGCACGCCGGCATGCACGCACAGCACGCCCGCTTCGCGCACGGCCAGGGGGCGATGGCGCAGCCATTCGAGCAAGGCCGGGGCGTCGGGCGCGGCCAGCAGTTCGCCCAGTGTGTCGCTGCGGTGTGGCTTGCGCACGCCGCAGGCCACGGCCAGCAGGTGCAAATCATGGTTGCCCAGCAGGCAGCAGGCGGCGTCGCCATAGCCCATGAGGCGGCGCAGCACGCGGGCGGACTGGGGGCCGCGATTGACCAGATCGCCCAGAAGCACGAGGCGGTCGCGGCTGGGAGAAAAGGCAATGGCGTCCAGCAGGCGCTGCAAGGCGCCGTCGCAGCCTTGCACGTCGCCGATGAAGTAGAGTGACATGCTTGTGATTGTGATGCGGGCGCGCCTTTGCCAAAGCGCCCTGGATGCATGGAACTGCTGCTGATTTGTTTGTTGATCGTGCTCAATGGCGTGTTCGCCATGTCGGAAATGGCGCTGGCTTCCAGCCGCAAGGCGCGGCTGGAGGCGATGGCCGAAGGGGGGGACGCCGGCGCTGGCGTGGCGCTGCGGCTTATGGAAGACCCCACGCAGTTTCTTTCTACCGTGCAGGTGGGCATTACGTCCATTGGCGTGCTCAACGGCATTGTGGGCGAGTCGGCCTTCAGCGCCCCGGTTGCCAGCTGGCTGGGCGGGCTGGGCCTGAGCGAGAGGGCGGCGGGCATTGCGGCCACGGTGCTGGTGGTGGCCGCCATCACTTTCGTCACCATCATTTTTGGTGAGCTGGCGCCCAAGCGCATCGGCCAGCTCTACCCTGAAACCGTGGCGCGCTGGGTGTCGCCGCCCATGCGGGCGCTGGCGGCTTTCACGCGGCCCTTCGTGGCGCTGCTTTCCCTGTCTACCCAGGGCGTGCTGAAACTGCTGCGCATTGACAACCGCAGTGAACGCGCCGTCACGGCCGAAGAAATATCCGCCAGTCTGGAAGAAGGCGTGGACGCGGGCCTGATTGAGGCGCACGAACACCAGATGGTGCGCAACGTGTTTCACCTGGATGACCGGCCTTTGACGTCACTGATGGTGCCGCGCAGCGATATTGACTGGCTGGACGGCGCAAACACCGTGGCGCAGGCGCTGCAATATGTGGCTACTCGCGGTGAAAAACAATCGCATTCGTGGTATCCCGTGTGCGATGGCGGGCTGGATGACGTAATCGGCATCATCAGCGTGGCCCGTCTGCTTGAATTGGGTCCAAATGCCGAAGGCGCGCTGGCACAGCATTGTGAAAATGCCGCATTCGTGCCTGAAACCCTGAGCGGGCTGGAAATGCTGGAGCAATTGCGCGCCAAATCCGGGCGGCTGCTGCTGGTGGTGGATGAATATGGCGTGGTGCAAGGCATGATGACGCCGCGTGATTTGCTGGAAGCCATCACGGGCGAGCTCAAACCCGATACTGATATGGACGCATGGGCCACGCCCGCTGCCAATGGCGCATGGATTCTGGAGGGTTTGATGCCCGTCAATGAAATGAAGGCGCGCCTGGGCATTAAGGAATTGCCCCACGAAGCCAAAGGCCGCTACAACACCGTGGCAGGCTTGCTGCTGGCCGAGGCGGGAGATTTGCCACGCGCCGGAGACAAAATCCAGGCGGCGGACTGGGAATTTGAGGTGCTTTCGCTACAAGGGCGGCGCATTGATAAAGTGATGGCGCGCCCCTTAATGCCGCAGGCCATTCAGGCAAAAAGCAGCGGCTGAAAAATGATGGTATATTCAAGTCTCCAGTTTTTAACTCACTCAAGGAGATTTCATGTCATCTCTCAAAGATCTGCTGCAACAGCGCGAACAACTGAATGCCCAAATTGAGCAGGCCCGCCAAAGCGAGCTGTCTGAAGCATTGGCCAAAGTTCATGCCGTGATTCAGGAATATGGTTTGACACAGCAGGATATTTTCCCTTCCAGCGGTCGCCGCTCTTCCCGCGCCGCTGGTTCCAAAGTGCCGCCCAAATACCGCGATCCCGCCACGGGCGCTACGTGGACGGGCCGTGGCAAACCGCCGAAGTGGATTGAAGGCAAGGACCGCAGCGCTTATCTCATTGCCTGATACTCCCTTGCGGCCCGCTTGGCGCGGCGTCACAAACCCAGCAAAGGCCTGCCATCCGTGCAGGCCTTTGTCGTATGTGGGCGATGGCAAATGAAGGGCGGTGGAATAATCCGCGCCTTCAGCGTTTTCCCTTCTTCCTTTTCCCCACGTTTTCACAAATCAGAGGAGTTCTTCCGTGAGCGACACGCAACAGCGCATTGATGCCATTGTCAAAGGCCATCCCATCGTCCTGTTCATGAAAGGCGATGCCAACTTTCCCATGTGCGGTTTTTCTGGCCGCGCCATTCAGGTGCTCAAGGCCGCCGGTATGGATCTGCACAAACTGGTAACGGTGAATGTGCTGGCCGACGAAGAAATCCGCCAGGGCATCAAGGATTACAGCCAGTGGCCCACCATTCCGCAGCTTTATGTGAAAGGCGAATTCATTGGCGGCTCCGACATCATGATGGAGATGTTCGAGTCTGGCGAGCTGCAAAACCTGCTGGCTGAAAACGCCGCCTGAAAACCGATTTCAGGCTCTTGCACACCAACGGACGCCCGGCAAGGCGTCCGTTTCTTTTTGCCCATGTCACGGCAAGGCTGCACTATTTCACACAATGCGAAGATCTTTCACTTAAAAACAAACCAGGGCCATACACAAAAGGCCAAAAGAATGCCAGCACATGGCAAACGCGCATGGGCTGGCAGGCAGCAAAATGTGGAAAAAGCGTCAGGCCGCAGGCTGTTTTTCCACCGCTGGTTTTTCTTCTGCGGGCGGTTCAACCGTTTCAACAGCAGGCGGCGTTTCTGCGGGTGGTGTTTCTGCGGCGGCCGCAGGCATTTCCGGCATGGGCGGTGCGGCTGGTTCTTACAATCTCTGGAAGATTGGTATGATATCGCGAAAAGCTCAAAGAAACTCAGCGAAGAGAAAACTCAAACTCTATATATCTCACTGAAAACCAACATAAAAGAATTAATAAAAGTCTGTGAAAAATTTGAGAAAATCCTGCTTCAAAAAGCGACCAAATTCACACACGGACAAGAAGAATGGCAGGAAATAGAAAAGAAAGCAAAAGGCGGAGTCCATTTTTTCTTTGAGAAAATAAAAGACCAAGTTTTTGAGCCTTTGAAACAATTTTATTCCGAGACAAAAAACGAAAAAGGTCTTAAAGAACATAACGAATTTCTCAAAATCTGGCTGAGTGATTCGGAAGATTATTTGAATGATTTGAAATTAACGAAACTCTTAGAAACCGAGTTATTTGACACTGATAAAGATGAGAAAATCAGCACAAAAATCGCAAAAATTCCGACTCATATCATCACCTACAAACTCTTTGAACAAGGAAAAAACATTGATGAGATAGCGAAAGAAAGAGCCCTCGCGCCCAGCACCATCGTAGGGCATCTGGCTAAATTCGCTGATCAGGGCGTTTTGGATTTATCTAGAATTATAAGTTCTGAAAAAATAAGTATTTTTGAAAAAACTTTTAACACTCAGCCACAAAACAGCCTGAATGAATGGAAAGAAATCCTCCCTGATGATTTTGACTATCATGAGATTAGGCTGCTTTGGAATCATTACAAATACCTGAGCAATAAGGAGTTATAATTTTATTTACATTTTACACAAAATATGAGCAACAGCACTATCATAAAAAAATTATTTTTCATCGGACTGAAATTTAAAAAGTGGTTTATCATCACTTTACTAATTTCCCTTGCAGTGGCGTTTATCTCCACCTACCGACCTATTCTTACCAAAGAAATAGTAGATCTGGTCATCATTAAAGAAAAAAGCCGAACAGAGCTGATGAACGGGATTTATCTGATATTAGGGATGGTTCTTTTGGAAACTT
>ERZ773008.2472-NODE-2472-length-12040-cov-5.993075_pt1 | contig 12040 bp, 11 predicted proteins | sample MGYA00580664_ERZ773008 | MGnify/ENA primary metagenome ERZ773008 (study PRJEB29015, sample SAMEA2738016) | human oral metagenome | biome: human oral; feature: human-associated habitat; material: dental | place: China | collected 2048 ... | reverse complement strand
CAGGGATTCGGCGACCGCGGAAAAGACAGCCTCAGCCATGATGCTCCCTTCACATGTCGTTTCTTTCAGGCTAACCGTTGACCCAACCGCCAGATCCGGAGAGCGACGGCGCCACCGGGTGCGGCTGCTGTGGGCACTCGGGTGGCCCGGCCGCCGGTTCTGGGGAGCAGTTCCGCCAAGCGGCTGCGTGAATTGAGAAATGGCTACGATCTACTTCCCGAGGATGAGCACGCTCTCGAACTCCTCAGCCGCTTGCACGACGGTGGGGCTGGTCAACAACCAGAGTCAGCATCTACGAGGAAACCGGTCTCATTGAAAGTGGAGTGCTACACATTTCGTGGACAGTGACGAAAAACAGGTTTAATGGCTCTTCAGAGTTGGGGTGGGGGTTGGCGGCGCGTCGGTGAGGTTGGCGTTGGGGTGAAACGGGTCGAGGCCCTCAGGATTGGTGGCGACCAAACACACCGTTCCGGAGGACCTCGATGTTGCCCGGGTCTATGTTGTGTTGCCGCGCGTTGCGGTGGCACCCATGCCACGTATTGTGTTCGCTGCGATCTGCTGGTCGGTCTGGGCGACTTGCATGTGACCACCGTCGATGTCGATGCGGCCGTCGGGCTGCTAACGGTCGGTGTCGAATCAACCAGATTGCCGATGGGTTGCCCGGAGCGCGGGGTGATTGCGGATGGCCATGGCCGCAGCAATGTGACCTTGGTCGACGCGCCGTGCTTTGATCGGATCGTGCGGATCGTGTGGCGCAAGCGAACCTGGTGTTGCGGCGAGCGGTCCTTGTGTGAAGAAGGTGTTCACGCAGCAGAACCCGGTAGTCGTGGCTTCGCGGGCAGGGTTGACCATGCGTGTGTGTTGGTGGGCGGTCAAGCAGCTTCGCCGTGAACATGCCTCGGTCGCGGGCTTGGCTCGACAACTCGGAACCACATGGAACACGCTGTGGTCTTCGATCAAGCCGATGTTGCAGGTGATGGCTGACGATGAGACCCGGTTCGCTGGCGTGAAGCGGCTCGGCGTGGATGAGCACGTGTGGCACCACGTCTCCGAGCTCCCGATCAACCGTGGTGGTCGCGGCCTCAAGCAGTTGACCGGGATGCTCGATCTCACCCCGGGATGCTGACGGCACCCCACGGGTGCGGCTGCTGGACCTGGTGCCGGGCCGGTCAGGGAAGGCGTATCGCGACTGGCTCGAGGAAGGCGGCGAGGCGTTGCGTGCCGAGGTCAAGGTCGCCGCACTCGACCCGTTCCACGGCTACAAGAACGCCATCGACGACTAGCTCGACGACGCGACCGCGGTGCTGGACGCGTTCCACGTCGTCAAACTCGGCACCCAAGCCGTCGACGAGGTTCGCCGGCGGGTGCAGCAAGCCATCCACGGCCACAGCGGCCGCACAAACGACCCGCTCTACCGGATCCGCACGATTCTGCGCGCCGACGCGGAACGCCTCACCAACCGGCAACACGCCAGACTCGAGGCCGCGATCCTCACCGACGAACACCACGACGAGGTCTACCTCACATGGCAGCGCGCCCAGCAACTGCGCTCTGCATACCACGCGCCGAGCATGACCGAAGGCCAACACATCACCGAGAAGACCCTCGCATCATTCCCAACCTGCCCGATCCCAGAAACCAAACGGCTCGGCACGACCCTGAAACGATAGCAAGACGCTTTCCTGGCCTACTTCAACACCAACCGCGCCAGCAAAGGCGGCACCGAAGCGATCTGTGAGTATGACTCTGGCTGGTCTGGGATCGGCTGGTCAGGATGGATGCAGGTCGTGTCGATCCGGGTGTGACTCTCGAAGCTATTGGCCCGCTCGCGGTGCCTTTCAACGGACTGATCGAACTCCAACGACCAATCACGCGAGGACTCCGCAACCCAGACCACTACCTACTCCACATGCTCCTCACCGGCGGCGGACTCACCCACCCCCACCTCAAATAGGAAGAGCCCGTATTCTGGGCGGTCCACCAGGCCACGTGATGATTCCTCGCGGCTTGGTGGACGGGCTGACCCTTCATCGATCACCGCCGTCAGCAACGCTTGCCGCAGCCGACTCGTGCACCGAGCGGTAGTTCGGGCGTCGTTTGGGTGAACGTCCGCTGAACACACGCCGACCGCCAGAAGGCAGATCGATCGCGTCGATCACGTGATAGTCGGGCAGGTATGAAGATCACGCTCACAGCGTCACGCTACGAGTAAGTAGGCTCGTTCACAGCTCGTGGTCCGTGTCCGGTTGGATGTTTCGCAACACCCATCCCGGCATAAGGCCACGAGCTTTTGCATCAACGACCCATCACACTCAGCTACGAGCAGCCAGCAAAACTGCGGCGCATCAGATGAAGCGGAATCCGAAGAGGCCACCTTCTTCTCCTGCATCGGTAAGGACCGGTTCTATCACGTAGTCCCGCCGGTCGAAGCCTTCTATTTCAGCGGCTGCGAGCCGATCTGAGTTGAGCGTCACGACATACTGAAACCCCACCTGATCCGCGAGCCGAGCGCCAATGTTGAGACAAGATGCGATCTGCCGGTCGTCCATGGAATCAAACAGTTGGCTATCGTGCACCAATATTCGTGGCGCACGACCGATTTGGATTGCCGTCGCGGCGCACACCATGTCAAGCAGGAAGATTTTCACGCCCAAAATCCCTGCCGAGGCATCGCCATCAATCTTCGGTACGACTTTCAAGATGCCCTTGCGCGTCGCCTCGATCAGCAAGGACACGTTGCGGTCGTTGTAGATCTCTTCTCCGAGTCGCTGGAACAAGACGATGGCCGCTTCCAGAGGAACCTCGCGGTCTGCAATCTCAGTTCGGACGTTGGCTTCTGCTTCGGACATCATCGCGCGCAAGCGAAGACCTGTGTCGCTGACAGACTGCACAAGCTCCAGTTTCCGCTCCAAGTCAGCAACAAGGGCGTCCAGCTCAGTGAGTTCGCGTTCTGCGCTGCGGAACGTTTCCAATGCCATCGATTCGTTCAATAGATTCATGACGGCCGCGCGTCGTTGATCGAGAGCTTGGCGCTCCGAGCGCGCCTCAGCTAGGCGCTGACTTACAGCCAGCAACTCTGCTTGAAGGTACATTTGCCGGTTTCTCACCACGGAAGCATGAAACTCGGCGACTTCGCTGAAGCGGCGGGTCGCAGTCCCCGGCAGGACGATACCGATTTCCGCGTACATACTTTCAAGCTGCTTGGCCAGTTCTGCCCCTGCGACAGCGGGGCGCTCTTCCGTCATTGCAAGCTCGAGGTCGCGCTTTCGTCGTTCGAGCGAAAGGCCCTCATCATTGAGGTCTCTGATTGCGTGGGTCAGACGGTTCGCCTCCGCTTGGTGGTCAGCATACTGCTCATCGACCCTAAATCCCGACAGATTGGACTCCAAGCGAGACCGCTTCTCACGAGTTTGAGCCAAACGGGCACGCAACTCCGGCTCGCTGAGCGCGATAGCACCGAGCGCGCCGTCGGAAATAGCTTTATTAAGCGCTTTCCGGTTCTTCTCCAGCGCTGTTACTTCGCCAGCTTTAGCAAGGATCTCAGGCGAGAATCCAAGAAAGAAACCGATCCGGGTTCCCGACTCCCAGTCGGACTCGACACGATAAGTCTTGAGCGGATCGCTGAAGTAGTCACGGACAAGCTGTCCGAATAGCTGTCCTACTGTAGGCCTTCTGATAGATTCGGGAAGGCCAAAGAGTTTGGAGAGTTCGCGCTTCCAGTCATCAACGCTAGTCGCAGATCCATTTACGTAGACCTTCGTTCGCGGCGATACCGGTCTTTGCACTCGGCTAGGCTCTGCAGCTCCGTCTAGTTCAATTTCGGCCCAGAACGAGTGCTTGGATAGCAGATCAGCTTTGAGGCTGTCGTCGATACTCCCTCCAAGAATGTAGCGCAGGATTCTGATAAAACTCGTCTTGCCTGAACCATTTCGACTGTCCCCTGACGTGGATTCAGTCGTTTTATCCGCGAGCAGAATGTTCATCCCGTCGTGAAATTGCAACTGCTTGAAGCGTGCGTCAGATGAGCCTAGTTTATGCAGAAACATGACATCTCACCAACTGCCCAGATTTGTTCCAAGAAACTGCGTCAATCGCAAACAGCATGGACAAGGCAAGCGCAAACCAATCGAAGGTGATCTTGACGTCTAGGCTAACCTCACTTGAGTATTTCGAGAATCGCTCCCAAAGCCCCGAGACGGTTGCCGGCGAATCTAATAACGAGATGAGGTTCGCTCCAATAGTTAGCAGAGCTCGTTGAGGTTCGATCCCTTTAGTGGGAAGCAACATCGCGCAGTTCACCTCCATCATGCTCCGCAGGTGGCTCTTCGAAGATGTCACACGAGTCAAAGAAGTATGCCGTGACGGCATACACAGCATTGGCCCTTTTTGTGGAGAAGTCAAAATCTTGGCCGCCAAGTGCCCCGTAGATTCGACGAACAATCTCGCGTACATCCTGAGTAGCCCGCCTGGCTTCTTGGTAGATGACGCGGAAGCGTTGAGCCTTCTCGTCGCGCAACTCAGGGTCCGCTTGTTCGGAAAACCATTTGTTGATGCGTGTAGATAGCAGTCTCCCCGCGTTGAACTCTGCCCTCGTAGTTTCGGGGAGATTATTGAAGTCCATCTTGGTTGGGGGAACTGGGCGGATGGATTCAATGCGGTCGGGATCATCCCCATCTACCCTCTCCAGAGAGAGGATCAGCTCCACAAGATCAGCGAGCTTCACGTTCTGTGCGTGCGGAACGCCTGGAATGACTTCATCTAGCTGCGATGCGGTCAGCTTGCTAACGGCCTTCCACCATAGATCATCTGCCTTCCAAATCTCGATTGTGATGGGGCGTTGAGTACCCGGCGCATGCTGCTTCCGCAGAACCTGAACACTCTTAGTCGGCGTAGGGCCAAAGGGAGCGTTGGTCACAAAACGCCAGGTTGAGAAGCTCTCCCAGCTAGCGATCCCTCTGGCGAAGTCCGACTCCAGCTTGTCTTTGGTCTTCTGGTCAATGCCACTCGTGGCGCGCTGTCCATAGCAGGCGTACAGGATCGATCCATTGTCGGCGAGCCCATCACAGCCGCCGTCGCCGCGCCTTCCCATCGGCGTTGGGTTTAGATAGTCGACATGGAGGCGAGCCAAGATCGCCGTGACGTACTCCTCGAAAGCATCACCTGAAGCGAGACACCGTTGGTCATGCTTTGCTCGGTACCAGCTCTTCCATGCCGAGTCGATCATGGACACGATCCCCCTCTCACGGACGATTCACGTGTGCGGTCAGAACGGTGTCGCTGTATCGGGGTTGCGCCACCCTGCCAACCAAGTCTAGCTATCCACCCCGACCGCAGTCCTCGCCGACCGGTCCATGTTGCCGCTCGTGAAAAGCCTCTTCAGGGAGAGCCGAAGGAGCTGAGTTAGCAAGGATCTGGGCTCAGAGTTCAAGAAGGCGGTCCACCCGCTGCCCAGGTTCCCTTCAGCCGTTCTCGTCGCCAGCGTGAGACATGCATCTGGAGAGCGATCGTGGCGCAGGCTCGGTCGATCCTCTGCGCGGAGGCCTCCGGGGCTGCCCTGAGGGCTGTTGGGTTGGTGATCTGGTACCAGTCGCGATATGTGGTGACGACAAAGGCGCGTCGGCGCCACTGCGGCCGCCCCTGTCCACTCGCCGGGGCTTGACCGAGTGCCTTGGCCCACGGCCCGTGGGCTTGGAGAGCGGTGCCGAGGATAGCTTCGGTCCGGTTTTCGATGAGCTGGCGACGCTCGGCCAGAGCGCGTCCCCAGCGTCACGGTGCTGTTGGCTGAGTGGGTGTAGGTGGTCCAGGGGCACAGCAACGAAGCGCCGATGGCGCACCGCTGCCGACCTCCTCGCCGCTGAACCGGGCAGCAGTCCTCCAGTTGGTGGAGGTTTGAACAGCTGATACAGTTGCTTCAGATATTGCATCTATGCGAGTAAAGGTCTGTCCCATGTCCACGACGCTGACTGCCGACAAGGTTTCTGCTGACGAGCTGGCTCAAACGGAAGAGTTTGCTCAGGGTCTGCCTCAGGGCTCGCCTCTCGCGATCATGCTCGAAGGCCTGCTTGATGCGGTGCGACGCGGTGCGGACGTGACGCTGCTCGCCTCTGACAAAGAACTGACCCCCAATCAGGCGGCCCAACTGTTGCGGGTGAGCCGCCCACATCTAGTGAAGATCATGGATCGCGGGTTGTTGGCCTACCGGCTGGTCGGGTCGAACCGCCGGATCGCGATGGCCGACCTGCTTGACTACATCGAACGCCACGAACGCGCGAACGCCCATGTCAACCAGCTCTTGGGGACGCGCGCCCACGCGCAACTTCAGGCAATGGACGAAGCGGCTCCACTGACCGACGAAGACCTAACTGCCTTGGATGCGCTGATCGCGGAGTGACTCGATCAGGGCCGCGGCCGCCTGGGCTACGGGCTTGCGACGCTCACACTCAGGACAAAGCGGCAGGTCAGCGCTCTCGTCTCGTGTCGGGACGAACCACAGCCCGCACACAGCTCGAGTTGCTGCTCCTATCACCAAAGCCTCGCTGAGGTAATGGCAACCGACGTAGTGCAGATGGCTCAGGGGAGTGCAGGGCGGATTCGAATCAATCTCGCCGTCGGAGATCCCTACCGCAGCCAGAAGCTGAAACAGCTTGGCTTGAGAAACGCTGACCCACAGTTCTAACTCACCGTTCTGCGTGTACGTGGAGTCGATCATGCTGATGTCGGGCTGGAGCACGGGCAAAACCAACTGGACGAAGCTGTCACAGGAACCGCCCAGCCGTAGCTGAAGTGTGACGAGCGACGAGTCCGTTTCAGGTGCCCCAGTGGGAGCGTCATGTTCCAAGGCGATGGACAAGGTTAGGTGGGTGTTGTGGTCATAACCGGGAAAGGAGAAGGTGTCCTTCCCAGTGTTCACAGCTTCAGCCACCGCCTGACAGAAGAAGGCGATTGTCTCCCTCTGCCAGACGGAGAGTCTATTGGCCTCGGCGTCGCGGTCACGCAGCTTGTACTCCGCAGCTGTTGGCATCCAACGGTCCAGGTTCTTGAGCACGTCGCAGACTTGGGCATGGAACTTGTCATGGGGTGCCGCCCACACCAGCCACGGGTCACCGTGCTCGTCAAGAACGGCAGCACCTCGCCACGCCGCTCCCGTCCTTGAACGAACCTCAAATACCGCCCGACCGAGTTGCTTCGATGCCTCCTGGTGCCGGTCCGGGAGCCCCTGAGCGAATCGTCGCGTCGCGTCGGCAATCAGAGGATGCTCAATAGAGTCAATACGCACCTGGGACCATTCCCGGGTCTCGATAGCCTGCAGAGCACCGGGCTCGGGGAAGGACTCCCGAGGAAGGAGCCGGAGAAACCGTAACGTTGGCCGAGGCGGGCGCCGCCCAGAAAGGTCAGTCATGATGCCCAGGACTTTCGGTTGGTGCGGCACCCAACCCGAGGAAACGGTCGAAGAAGGCGCTCAGCCTGGCAATCACCCGCCGTTTCTTCTCGTCGTGACCGCCGCTCGGAGCGAAACGCGAAATCGGCGGCAAGATCTTGGTGATGGCCGTCCCGGTGGTACGCAACTCGCCGTTGCGGAAGGCGTTCTGGACGAACTCCTGAGCGGCCTCCGGCTTGAGGTTCTCGTCCGCGATGATCCTGGCGAGCTCGGTCTTGCGCTCGGCCTCGATGAAGGCCACCCATTCGTCGTCGATGTGCCCGTCAACAGAAACCGAGTCGACGAAGGCCTCGATGAGGTCCCTCTTGTTACGCAGCGTCGGGCTGGCGTTGACCGCCCGGGTGATCTCGGAGCGGATCCCTTTGTCGTCGCCGTCGCCGTGCTCGTCCCGGTACTTCTGCACCAGCATGAGGATGTAATCGACGTTGATCTCCACCTGTTTGATGAGTTCGATCTCGAAGAGAACGTCGTCGTTGATTACTTCCTTCTCGGCGTCCTGGCCTTGACGGAACTGGGCGTAGAGGTCGAGGTAGATGCTGCGGTAGTCCTGCCCTTGGCGTTCGCTGAGGATCTCGTTCCCGGCGAAGTCGTCGAATGAGGAAAGGATGTTCTGCAACCGCAGAATTGCGCCAAACAGCGCGATGAAGGCCTTCTGAGCTGCCTCTCCGATGATCGGCTGGCCGAGCGGGAATGTCGTCAGCAACTCGGCGACCTTGTCGGCGTATTCGCGGTAGTAGTCCTGGTAGGGCTTGAGCAGGACGACGCCGCGGGCCTCCCGGTTGCCGAACAGTTCCAGCGCGGCGTTGGTCTCGTCCTCCAGGTTGCGGAAGGCGACGATATTGCCGTAGGTCTTCACTGAGTTCAGGATCCGGTTGGTCCGGGAATAGGCCTGGATGAGACCGTGGGCACGCAGGTTCTTGTCGACGAAAAGGGTGTTGAGGGTGGTGGCGTCGAAACCGGTGAGGAACATGTTGACGACGATGACCAAGTCGATTTCCCGATTCTTGATCCGCTGGGAAAGGTCCTTGTAATAGTTCTGGAACTTCTCGGCGCTGGTGTCGTAGCTGGTGCCGAACAGGTCGTTGTAATCCTGGATCGCGTCCTCCAGGAAGCTACGGGCGTCGGCGGGCAACTCGTCGGTGTCGAAGGCCTCGTCGTCGATGATCCCGTCGCTGGCGGCCTCGTTGGCCCCGTAGGAGTAGATCAGGCCGATCTTCAGCCTGCTTCCGGGCGGCAGGTTTTCCTGCAGCAACGCAAAATGATTGTAGTAGATCCGGGCGGCCTCAATGGATGCGGTCGCGAACAGCGCATTGAAACCGCGCACGCGGCGACGTCCCCGAAGCGCTTCGGCGCGGCGAGAGGTGCGGCTGGATTCGGCCACATTGGTGACGACCGAATGGTCGTAACTGGAGGCGCGTTTCGTTTTCTGGTCGAAATGCTCAAGCACATAGGAGACGATCTTGCTGATGCGTTCCGGGTCGAGCAGCGCCCGCTCAGTGTCGATGGCCGACACCTGCTTGTCGGTGACGCTGCCCACCTGCACGGTGCTGACGTAGTCGATGCGGAACGGCAACACGTTCTTGTCGGTGATGGCGTCCACGATCGTGTAGGTGTGGAGCTTCTCCCCGAAGGCCTGTTCGGTGGTTTTCAGTCGAGGGTTTCCGCCGCTGGCCGCGTTGATCGCGAAGATCGGTGTGCCCGTGAAACCGAACAGGTTGTACCGCTTGAACGCCTTGGTGATCGCGGTGTGCATGTCCCCGAACTGGGAGCGGTGGCATTCGTCGAAGATGATGACGACGTGCTGGCGATAGACGTCGTGGCTGGGGTTGGCCTTGATGAAGGTCGAGAGTTTCTGGATCGTCGTGATGATGATCTTGGCGTCCCGGCCTTCCAGCTGGCGTTTGAGCACCGCGGTGGATGTATTGGAATTGGCCGCACCCTTCTGGAAACGGTCGTATTCACGCATGGTCTGGTAGTCCAGGTCCTTGCGGTCCACCACGAAAAGCACCTTGTCAACGCTGTCCATCTGGGTGGCGAGCTGGGCGGCCTTGAAACTGGTCAGGGTCTTGCCCGAGCCGGTGGTGTGCCAGACGTAGCCACCGGCGTCGATGGTGCCGAGCTTCTTGTAATTGGTGGCGATCTCGATGCGCTGCAGCATTTTCTCGGCGGCGACGATCTGGTAAGGGCGCATCACCAGCAGCATCTTGTCGACGGTGAGGACGCAGTACCGGGTGAGAATGTTGAGCAGCGTGTGCCGGGCGAAGAAGGTCTTGGCGAACGCGATCAGGTCGCGGATCGGCTGGTTCTTCGCGTCCGCCCACCACGAGGTGAACTCGAACGAATTGGAGGTTTTGCGCCTGCGGCTGGCCTGCTGCCCCTCTTTCAGGTGCTGGCTCCGGGTGGTGTTGGAGTAGTACTTGGTGAGCGTGCCATTGGAGATGACGAACAGCTGAACGTACTCAAACAGACCGCTGCCCGCCCAGAAACTGTCCCGCTGGTACCGGTCGATCTGGTTGAACGCCTCACGGATGTCCACGCCCCGGCGTTTGAGTTCGATGTGCACCAGCGGCAACCCGTTGACGAGGATCGTCACGTCGTACCGATTGGAATACCTGGCGCCGCCCTCACCCTGGCCGATCTCGTACTGGTTGATGACCTGGAGCCGGTTGTTGTGGATGCGCCGCTGGTCGATCAGCAGCACATTCTTGGTGGTGCCGTCGTCCCGGCGAAGCAGCTGTACGTTGTCTTCGTGGATGCGCACCATCTTTTCGGTAATGCCGTCGTTCTTCCCGGCAATGCAGGTGGTGAAGAACCGGCCCCATTCGGCATCCGAGAACTGAAATCCGTTCAACAGTTCCAGCTGGGTTCGCAGGTTGCCGATCAGGTCGGCCTCCGAACGGATCGGCAGGTACTCGTAGGCCTGTGACTGCAGCACCCGGATGAGTTCGGCCTCCAGGGCCGCCTCTGACTGGTAGGCGGTCTCCTCGTGTGGGTCAGGGATGTACTCTGCGACGACGGTGGACTCCACCGAGACCGCAATCGGGTCGTAGGAAACGGCCGTGGCGGGTGTGTGGTCGTTCGGTTTCATCGTGTGGCTCACAGGGCGTCGAAGAAGTTTTCATCCAGACGGACAAGGCTGGGGATCATCGTTTCTCCTCAAAAGTCAGCAGCCGGTCCCGGTAATACTCATACTGTTTCCGCCGAGCCGCTAGCTCCGCCGGAAGACCAATACTGAGATCGTTCACCAAGGAGTCGAACTTATCCAAGATCGAGACGATGCGGCGTTGCTCTTCGAGGGGTGGCAAAGGCACTGGAAAACTCTTGATGAGTCTTGTGTTGAGGTCTGAGCGGGCGCCACGGCCAAGCGACTTGAGATCTGAGTACTTTGAGCTTACCCAGAAGAAAACGTACTTATAGTCGGCTTGTTTCTCGTCTATCCTCAGGTTGCAACAATGCTGATTTGTTGTCAATGGGATCTTGTTTATAGCCGCTCGTCCAGCGGTGGCGCCAGAAATGGCTATTATAACGCAGTTCCTGTCAATCCATGAAGTTCCAGTTTTCTTTAGGGCGTGCTCTGTGATTTTTACTTCAGTGTCCCAGACCTCCCTGAAGGAAACCTCATTAGTGCGAAGCCATGGTATGTTTCCGTTCTCGTAGTACTCAGGTGTGCCAGCTTTCGGCGTCGCTCCTGACGAGACCCGTGTAGAGATTTCGCCGAGAGTTGACCATTGCACATCAATGCTGCTGGAAAAATCAAATACCTTGGCCCGGTAGTGCTCGTACTGGCGGCGGCGGGCTTCCAGCTCCGCTTCCAGCTCCGCTTCCAGCTCCGCTTCCAGCTGGGTGAACTTATCCAGCACCCTCACGATCTCCCGCTGTACCTCAAGCGGTGGGACGGGGATGCGGATCTTCCCAAGGGCTTCTCCTGAGATCCGACGGACCTTGGCTCCTGTGATGTGGCGCTTCTTCTGCTCCTGGAAAGAGCCAGATTGAAAGAAGTATGCAACATACTTGGGGTTCAGGCAGTGGTGATAGATGTAGGCATCGCCGCTGATGGCGGCCTCATCGCGACCGAGCCAGGCGGTCGCCTTGGCGACTGCATCGTCGTCCTCGCTGGTCGTGGCGATGACCAAATCCCCTTGCTTTGCCCGCCTGAGTTTCGAAGCCAGCTCAGGACTGACGAAGGACTTCGTTTGGGTGGTCCAGGTGCCATAAAGAGTATGGACTTGGCCGTAATGAATTGCTGGGGTTCCCTCTCCCAAAAGGTCATTCTTTTGTAGGCCGTTGCCGCGAGTGAAAGAGCCCATGTCACCCAAGGGTTTGAACTCGACCCCATTCGGGCACAGGTCTGCGATCAGCTTGTCGATGTGGCTCATTTCTTGCCTTCGATCTGACGGGAACCCTCGGTGCGAACCTGTCGGAATCTCCGACAGGTTGCAGCCTCGTCCAACTCTGCTTCGTTGTAGATGTTCCGAAGGTGCTCGACGATGTTGGTGCGGGAGGTCTGGAACAGCTCTGCGATCTGCTGCTGGCTGAGCCAGACGGTTTCTTCCTCCAGGCGTACCTCAAGCGCGGGGGCGCCGTCGTCGCGCCGGTAGAGGA
>ERZ773008.2467-NODE-2467-length-12066-cov-2.707518_pt1 | contig 12066 bp, 9 predicted proteins | sample MGYA00580664_ERZ773008 | MGnify/ENA primary metagenome ERZ773008 (study PRJEB29015, sample SAMEA2738016) | human oral metagenome | biome: human oral; feature: human-associated habitat; material: dental | place: China | collected 2048 ... | reverse complement strand
TATTTATATTTGATTTCTGCGGTTCTGAAAGTGGGACTAGCAGAGGTAGGAAATCAACGGAAATGAGTGTAACAACAGAGGTGATTGACCTCCTTGTGGTACTAGATTATGTGCAAGACCGTTCATTTGTAAATAAGAATGCTGTATTTCTCATGGGCTGCTCGCAAGGCGGACTCGTTGCTTCGCTTGCTGCTGAAAAGCGAAAGAATGAAGTTAAGAAGCTCGTGCTTTATTACCCAGCATTGTCTATTCCTGACGATGCACGTAAAGGCTCCATGCTAGGGGCGGAATTTAACGGGGAGGAAATTCCCGATAGCTTTAAAGTTATGAACGATATGTTTAGGGTTGGCAAAAGGTACGTTGCCGATGCTATCGTGCTCAGCGAGTGGCGCGAGATGATGCGGTATAAGAATCCTGTTCTGATTGTACATGGCACGGATGATGAACTGGTGGATATCGATTATGCACGTAAGGCTGCAAAAATATTTCCAAATGCCAAACTCGTAGAAATCCAAGGCGGAAAACATCTATTCCCGTCTCTAGAGGAAAGAAAAATTGCTGTTGCCGAGACGATAAGATTTCTTTGGGAGTAGCGAGATACATCAAATGGTGATACAATCTATAGATACAGATTTTTAAGCTGTTTAGTATGCTAGGAGGAAGCGAAATGCAAGAGTTTAAACCTTTTAAGGCTGGTAAGGTAAGAGAGATTTATGATAATGGTGACAATCTAATCATGGTTGCTACAGATAGAATTTCAGCATTTGATCACATTCTTAAAAATAACATCGTTGACAAAGGTGCAATTCTCACACAGATTTCGAAGTTTTGGTTTGATTTATCGAGTGACCTTGTGCCAAATCATTTGATTTCAATTGATAACGATGATATGCCAGAGTTTTTCAGGAGCGAGAGATTTGCTCGTCGCTGCACTATGTGCCGTAAGCTAGATATGCTACCTTTAGAGTGCATCGTTAGAGGATACATCACAGGTAGTGGATGGACGAGCTATCAGAAGACTGGTGAGATTTGTGGAATAAAGCTACCAGAAGGCCTTAGAGAGTCTGAAAAGCTTCCTGAAGCTATATATACACCAAGTACAAAGGCAGAAATTGGTGATCATGATGAGAATATCTCATACGAAAAGAGCGTTGCAATTTTAGAGAAAGCATATCCTGGAAGAGGTGAAGAACTAGCCCAGAAGCTAAAAGAACTAACGCTTGCCGTATACAAGAAGTGTGCAGATTATGCGCTTGAAAGAGGTATTATAATCGCTGATACAAAGTTTGAATTTGGACTCGACGAAGATGGTAATGTTGTACTTGCTGATGAGATTTTGACACCTGATAGTTCTAGATTTTGGCCGGTAGAAGGATATGAAGTAGGGAAGTCACAGTCATCTTACGATAAACAGTTTGTAAGGGATTGGCTAAAGGCAAATCCAAATAGTGACTACAAGCTTCCTGATGAAGTAATTGCGAAGACAATCGAGAAGTATAAGGAAGCATATAAGCTTTTGATAGGTAAGGACTTCTAGGCTGTTGTAATATGATTTTTAATGAGAGCCGTGAATGCGGCTCTCATATTATGTAGGATGATTATGAACTTGATTTTTTTTTATTGCTAGCATACTTCTGGGGGTTGGTTTAGCGATGGATGCATTTGTCATATCCATCGCTAACGGCATGAGTAGACCAGATGCTAAGTACAGATATGTAATTAAAATTACATTGGTATATGCATTATTCCAGTTTGCAATGCCAATGATTGGATGGATTATGGTGCACGAAGCTGCAAAGGCACTTGTAGCTTTTAATAAACTCGTTCCCTGGATCGCTTTAGTATTGTTAGCTTTTCTTGGCGTATGCACGATAATCAAAGGAGTGAAAAGTGGTAAAACAAAGGCGGAAGTCTGTAGTGAGAGCGATGCGATGAAGACCTGTTATGCAGAAGTCTGTAATAGAGGTGATTTTTCAGAAATAAGTGGAAATAATCCAGCAAAACTTACAGGTATGACTCTTTTTATGCAGGGCATTGCTACATCTATTGATGCTTTATCTACAGGATTCACTATTTCTGACTATGACATAGAAGCAGCCTTCGTCTGTTCGACCATCATTGCAGTAATCACGTGGATCATGTGCTTTATCGGAATGCATATAGGTGCGAAGGTCGGTGAATTATTTTCTGCTCATGCCATGATTGCTGGTGGTGTAATTCTTGTAATTATTGGCATAGAAGTGTTTACAAAAGACGTACTACTGTAATAGAATTATACTATATGGGTATTATATTCTTAAGACGAAATATTTAATGTAAGGAGATATCAGATTGGAGATTTTCTTTAAAATCGTGAGTCTGCTCGGCGGACTAGCAATGTTCCTATACGGAATGCGTATCATGGGTGACGGTCTTAAGTCGACATCTGGAGGCGCGATGAAGGCGGCTCTTGCAAGAGTTACGGACAAGCCGTTTAAAGGGTTTTTACTCGGGCTTATCGTAACGTGTATGATTCAGAGCTCGACAGCGGCTATCGTGCTCACTGTAGGTCTTGTCGGGGCAGGATTCTTGACGTTTAGGCAGTCGATTGGAATCGTACTAGGTGCCAATGTAGGGACTACGATTACAGCACAGATTATTAGATTGATGGACGTAAAAGCTGGGTCAACTAGCTTTTTGTCTTTCTTTAAATCCGATAACTTAGCTCCTATGGCACTTGTTATCGGTATAATTCTAATCATGTTTGTAAGCTCGAGAGCAGCGAACACCGTGGGGACCATCCTAATGGGATTCGGAACACTGTTCGTAGGGCTGATGAATATGAGCGCAGCGGTTTCCCATATGGGTGATTCACTAAGCAAACTGCTAGTTTCTTTTGAAGGGAACCCAGTACTTGGGTTTTTCTCTGGTGTATTCGTTACAGGAATCATTCAGAGTTCATCGGCTGTAGTCGGAATACTTCAGTCGATTGCAAGTACTATAGGAATTAAATTCTGCGGAGTTTTTGCAGTAATCATCGGTATAGACATCGGTGACTGCTTGACGACATATCTTGTTTGTCGAATAGGTGCAAAGCCAGAGCAGATAAGGACTGCACTGGTTCATATATTGTATAATTTTACGGCATCTATACTTCTATTTATAGCGGTAGGCGTGCTTAGAGGTACAGGTGTTATCGATGATCATATTTGGTATATGACGTTACGAGCAGGTGGAGTTGCTAATGTTCATGGTCTGTTTAAACTGGTACCAGCACTCCTGTTACTTCCTTGTGCTGGAATTATTGCAAAGGTTGCAGAAAGGCTCGTACCAAATCAGCCAGAGGATCCAGAGGATACGATGATTAAGGAGAGCATAAAGCAGCTTGACCTAAGGCTCATAAACAATCCTCGTATTGCCCTCGGAGAGACACACTCAATGACTAGCAATATGTTTGAGGTTGCGCTCCATAATTATACAGCTTGTATACAGCAAATGTACGAGTATGATCCAAAGCGCAACGAACGTATGAATCAGCGAGAAGATATGATCGATAAGATGACAGACGTGGCTGACAAGTATGTAGTCGAAATTTCACCGCATATCACATTGGATTACGATGATAGATTCCAGAGTTTCCTGATGAAAGGACTAGTGAGCATTGAGAGAATTGGTGATTTGGCAATTAACATCATGGACGCTATTAAGAATATGAGGGAAGATGACGTTGAATTCTCAAGAGCTGCGATGGCTGAACTAAGGGTGCTTCTGACGGCTGTAAACGACATACTTGAACTGACGGCTGATGCGTACAAAGAAAGCAGCTACGAAAAGGCTCAGAGGATTGAGCCTCTTGAGGAAGCTATCGACGAGCTTGTTGATGAAGTTCGACGTAGACATATGTGGAGAATGAAACACAATCTGTGTGATGTAGTTAAGGGCATAAGTTTCCAGAATATCTTACAAAACCTAGAGCGTATCTCCGATCAGTGCTCCGACCTTGGGGTTAATATACTTGGTATCGAAGATGATAATATCTATGGAAATGAGCACCAGTACTTGCGTGACATTCATCACTCTGACAATGATCTATATAATCAACTATTTGCAAAATTTAAGGCTAAGTACATGGGCGTGCTCGATTCGATGTCAGCTGACTCAACAGAGCATGATGATTCAGATGTAGAGAGGCAGCTTCAAATCGACGTTGTAAATTAAAAGAGTGTATGAAAACAATAAATAAACTGATTTTTGAATTAAAGGATGGAGTGTATGATTCGCTTCTCGAAGATGTAGTAAGCTATGATGATATTTTAAGGCTCAGAGAGAGACTGTGTGATGCTCTCAGTGGATTCGAGAAGGATTTCGGACAGATGGAGGTTTCTGTATACAGCGCTCCGTATACGATTCCGCTATTCGGAGACTTCACAGAAGCACAGAACGGCGCGGTGCTTAGTGCGGCCATAAATAGCGAACTTGTAGTTGTGATATGCGAATCCGAGGACAAGATGGTTCACATGCATTCTGAGGCGGAAGGCATACTCGAGTTGGATCCTTGGGGACTCAGAAGGAATGAGAATGAAGTACGTAGCCTGAAAGGTCTGGTGAGAGGAATCCTCGCAGAACTGAAACTGAGGGGGTATAAGATAGGTGGATTTAATGCCTATGTTCTAGGGAATGCGCCTTTTGATATTGATGAGATATATGTACCAACATTTGAGATTTTGGTGACGAGAGCGATATTTGAGCTATTTAATCAGGGTGAACTTAACAAATATGAGTTAGCTGAGATAGGGCAATGTGCATCGAACTCACACTACGACGTACCTAGTGGAACTGCGAGGCAACTCGCTGCATGTATGGGTGGCTTTAGCTTTGCGGATTTTAAAAAACCAGGTACTCCTATCTCCAGTAAAGTCATTGGTGAAGTGCTTCCGAGAGATTACAGATTGGTGCTCACTAAGCTTTATCCGAAGGCGATTCTCAATGAGAGAACAGATATCGTGGCTCTCGGGGATATCGTTCATGATCTCAGACAGGTTTCTGGAATCATCGGAGCTAGAGTGCTTAGAGATGTCACTAACGATGTGCTATTAGAACATGCGGAGGAGATAAGAGATGAACTCGGTGATAGGGCGCTTCTCAGAGCATTCTGCTATATGGGAGAAATCATCAGGACGCTAGAGGCTAGCAGCTATATAATCACTGATGATATCGAAAGGTTCATAAACGCGTTTAAGTCGGCAAGTGACTCTAGATTCAAATACATTCAGTCTTATGGAGTTGCAGGTGCTCCGACATTCGAAGAGCTTGCGATTGCAATATCTGTTAGCGATGAGCTGCTATATGATAGTGGTGCTACAGCCATCTTAGGTGATGGTAGACAGGGTATATCTGTTGCTATTGCAGTAGCAGGAAGGGTAGATTCGTATATTAAATCCATGCAGAAGATATTCAGCGACGATAGTGGAACTATAATATCTGAAATATATGAGTTTAGCAAGAATAGGCAGTTTAGGTTAGTTTAGCGACAGACATAAACATATATATAAATAAAAGAGCTCCAAGTAGATTGTATCTACCTTGGAGCTCTTCTGTTATAGCAGCCTTGATTCATAACAGGATAGATAACTGGTCTCTTGCCAAATTTAATATTGCTGCCGAGTTTTCCGGAAATTATTCTATATACTTCAGTATCGCAAGACAGTTTGTACGGCGTATAATAATAAATCCCAACCAATCCAAATGTAAATAGGCTACCAATATACCAACCTATGAACGACAAGTCATAGTTAAACATTTTTTCTTTATTACCATGCATCATATCTTCTGAAAGTATTAGAGCTACATGAGTGTCAATATCTGGGTTTTCAGCTAGAATATAAGGTACCATTCTGTATTTATATGCCTTAACGATTCCTGGGATGATGAATAAAATTGACCAACTAAGAATCCGAATGTTCCTTGCGAACATAGTCTTAACAATATTAAAGTAGCTACTCTTAAATCCATCTATAATGTGCAGTCCATAATGGTCATCTGCTGCATTATTCAGAAAAAAGGATCTAACGCTGATATTGAGCGGATTAATGAAGAATATTTTTACCGCTACCAATAGAAGCAGTACTAATATCATTGCGATAATTGGAAGTGAAGTAAGACGCGTGTAGAATGGGTCTTGTGCGAAGGAGTAGTCAAGAAGACCATTTCTGCCAAAATCAGTAGTAACCATCTCAAAGCGATGGGCTAATGAAAGTAAACCTCCAGCAACGAACATCCTGTAGATTATTCCGACCATTACCTTGTTCCAATAACTTGGATTATGCCTAAACTTTATTTTGTATTTGAGCGCTAATGTATCTATGTACGTAATTTGTTCCATAAGTTAAGTACCCTTCTTTAATTGATGATTCACTATAGAATATAGTTTAATGCTGGCAATGTCAATTATGTTCTCATAAATATTGATAACACAAAATATCCATTAAACTAGAAATGCAAAAAAACAAATTGTTACAGAAAAAAACCATCCACGCGTCGAACGCGTGGTTTTACTTATACAAAAAGACCTCCGTCTATAGATACGGAGGTCTTGTAATGTGCTTGTTTAAAAGCCCTGCACTACACCTAAGCGTTATTCGCCAGGTTTATATTCGATAGTATCCTCTTCAGATACAACACCATCGGACTTTGTTTCACTAGAATGTGATGAATGTGATGGGGAACTGCTTGAAGCTTGATCTCTTGTGGCTGCCGAATCATTTCTGCCAAATCCAGGTGCGTAGTATGACGGCTCTTCGTAGCCCGAAGGGCCTGTGCCAGTTCCCTCAACTCCAAAGCTGTAGTCTTCCCCACTCTTTCCTGCTAGCAGTCTGTATAGCTCTGCGTCGCACGCAAGCTTGTATGGCTGAACCCAGAAGATTGAAAGTATTCCACAAGTGAATATGCTCAAGATATACCATCCAATAAAGGAAAGATCATATATAAATGTTTCCCACTTGTTGCCACGCATAAGTTGCTCAGAACGCATTAAAGCTTCGTTGGTATCGATATCAGGGTTCTCAGCGAGTATATATGGGACAAGTCTATAAGAATATGACTTGATTATTCCTGGGATTATAAATAATAATGTCCACAGCAGTATCCATAGATTCATAAAGAACATGGTCTTGACAACATTAAGATAGTTGTATTTAAAACCGTCGCCTAGATGGAAACCTTCTGCTTCTCCAGATGAGTTCCGAAGGAAGAATGTCTGAATGCCGACATTAATTGGGTTAACAACAAATATAGCAAAAGCAAATCCAACTGCAATAGCTATCAATATCACACCTATCGCAAGACCAGCAATCCACTGCAAAGATGGGTCGTCAGCGAGCGAGTAGCTAGCATTGTAAGAAAAACTTCTGTTTGTCGTTGTAGTTGTGGTGTTGTAACTGCGTGAAGCAACGGTTGCACCGCCATTAAGTAGAAAATACACAAATGCTACTAGCACCGCATGCCAGTAATTAGCACGGAATCTAAATCTCCCTCTGTATTTTAATTTGTCTCTGTTGATATACATATTAATCTCCTCTTGTCTCAAAATCTTTAATAATTAAATGGTTTTATATAGGATAAAATGCAATGTCAATAATGTCAAATTATAACTATGACTTTAAGAAAATATTAAAAGTGGAGCTGTGACAGTGATCGATGTCCGAACAGTATCACAGCTCGCAAAAGTTACATAATTAAGAATATTTTACATATTTATTATCTTTTATTTGCCGATATATCTGCTTTCGATATAGTAACGTTTCTCGTTAGCTTCTCCCATCGAGAAAGTCTTTCTAGGAAGAGCACCATCCGCTGCAACTGCTGGGAAGAGCATGAACTTATCCATTGCTGGAAGTGCAAAACCTGCATTGCCAGCTTCGGCAGATAGGGACTCCAGAGCCTTTGTTCCGTGGATGTAGTCAATATCTACGGACTTTATCTCCTTAACCATTACGTCCAAAGCGTTCTGAAGTACTCCTACCTCTAGCTGAGCAGAAGGTCCTTCAACGATGATAGTTCCTCTTTGTTCACCAGCTAGGCAAGGGATTGCAAAGCCACCTTCTGGAGCAGCAGTACCATCTGGAGCGATGTAAGCCTTCTCGTTCTGCTCGTCTAGTAGAGCTACAGCTTCATTTACGAGCTCTTCACCAGTCTGACCGTTCTTAGCGAAGATTACACGATGAATTGGCTCAAATACGATTCCTTCGTCGTGGATGTTCTCGATTTCGCAGAGAGCATATCTAGCAGGGTGAGTAGCAGCTTCCTCTGGTGAAAGATTCTTCTTGATGTTTTCCCAGTTTGTCTTAGCTGTAGCCAGCGAATGATTTCCATCTCCCATCGCTTGGAAGATGACATTGCCTTCACCATATTTTTCTACAGCCTTATCAAACAAGTCTGACAGAGCATCCTTTGCTCCTTCAAGATCCTTCTCCTCGATGAAGCATCCTGTGATATGTCCTCCTTCGAGCATTAGGTCTGTATCATAAACTTGCTTCATAGGAGCATTTACCAATGGCTCAATTACACTCTTTTCAGGATCGTCGATGAGAATCAAGATGTGTGGTAGCTCGATAGGTGCACCTTCTCTAATTCTCAGTCTTGGTGGAATCCTCTCCACAACAGTTCCTTCAGTTGCTCTTGTAAGAGATTTAGAACCCTTGTTGAAATCATATGCTTCAAGGTCCGTAGCTATTACAAGTCCAAGACGAGTGCGCCCTTCAGCAGTTCTCTTTACGAGCATGCATCCTGGTGTAAGAGTTTCAAGTGTTCCGTCAGCCATGTACTTATCCATTGTCTGACGAATATCCTTGATTCTTTCGGCTTCACCTTCCTTATCTAGGAAAATTTCAGGTAGCATGAGACGCAGTGTAGATGGTGCATCTCCAACAATTTCTTCTACCTGATCCCAGTACGTCGGTTCTGAAGTGTATTGGTCACATGCAACTACAGCCCACTTGCTGTAATCAGTGCCAGCCTTAGGTACCATTATTTCAGGGATGTGAAAACCGAACTTATCCCAATTGTACTTTGCCATTGCTTTAATACCTCCTATGGTCATTCAAATCAAATTTTCTTGATAATTCTATTATTTATTATCAGCAGACAAATTGCAATAAATCAATTATATTTATGTTCAAAAACAAATATTTCTTTTAAATCTAGTAAAATTAACACAGATTATTCGATAGTATTTATTATTGATATTTGTTATAATTAAGCAGGGCTTTAAGAGATTATTAATATAGGGGAGATTTCAATCTATTAAGTCAACGTAGCGCATCACTATGAGCGGAGAGATTGTATTTGTTTCCGTTTTGTATGTGGATGAGCTTTTTTATTGGGATTATATAAATGGATGAATTCAATATTTTAGATAATGATAACGCGCAGTTAAAGACGAAGTATATTATAGCAGCCACTATGCTGGTGGTAGGAATCCTAATGCTAGTTTCGATTAAGACGAATGTATCATATGTTTTTATAGCTACAGGAATAATGCTTGTATATGCAACAGCTGCTAAGGAACGTGACCGAATCAAGGAGTTAAGCAAGATTAGCGATATGAATGCCTTTCAGGATGAGATAGAAAGGGCTGATAAGTTCCGAGGGATGGGGCTGATGCTTACGGATAATTATGCCATAGTTGTAAGACCGTCGCTCAATGTATATGCATTTGGCGATATGGCTAAGTTTGAGGTAGGAATTGCCGAAGGCAAGGAAAAGGCACTGTTTCTAACTGATAGAGTTGGAACTAGACACAAAATTGCTAGGACCGTAACTGGTGATGGTAACCAGACAGACTTTGATGATGCTTATAGAATAGTAAAAAACAAATTTGCCAGATTATGAAAGGAAGATGGATATGAAAATCGGATTTGTTGGTCTCGGAATTATGGGACGTCCTATGGCAAAGCACCTTGTAAATGCAGGCTACGATGTGATGGTTTCTGATTTAAATCAAGAACTCGTTAGCGAGTTAGTTGACATGGGTGCGGGCACTGGTAGCTATAGTGAAATCGGCTTGCAATGCGATATCGTGATGATGATTCTGCCGAATGCAGATATCGTTAAGTCGGTAATTTTCGGTGAAGGTGGAATTGCTAGCTCAATGAAGAAGGGTAGCATCATAGTCGACCACAGCTCGGTTACCCCAGTTGAATCTAACGAGTGTTACTATGAACTCAAGAAGAAGGGCATCAGCTTCCTGGATGCACCAGTTTCTGGCGGAGAACCGGGTGCAATATCTGGCTCTCTAGCGATAATGGTAGGTGGAGACCAAGAGGCATTTGATGTAGCGAAGACATATATGGATTCATATGCTTCTTCAATGATACTTACTGGTCCAAGCGGCAGTGGTAGCGTTACGAAGCTGGCTAATCAGATAATTGTAAATAATAATATCGCAATCGTATCAGAAGCGCTCGTATTTGCATCTAAGGCTGGAGCTGATCCAGAGAAGGTATACAAGGCGATTCGCTCTGGGCTTGCAGGTAGTGCCGTGCTAGATGCAAAAGCACCTATGATGATAGACAGAAACTTTGTGCCTGGAGGAACTATAAAGGTCAACCATAAGGATATAACAAATGTAGTTAAGACAGCACATTCGATTGACGCACCAATTCCATACAGCGCCCAGCTATATGAAATAATGCAGGCTCTCAAGGTGCACGGACATCTAGGTGACGACCATGCGGGAATTGTTCAGTATTTTGAAGCTCTTGCTGACTGCAAGGTAGAGAAGAAGGAGAACTAAGATGGCAATCAGCGCTGACGTTCTAAAGAAATACAAACCGATAGATGAAAAAGCAGTGGACGAACTGCTGGCTAAGGAGATTAAGAATAACAATAAGAAAATAGTAGTTCTCGATGATGACCCTACAGGAGTACAGACTGTTCACGATATATCTGTATATACTGGATGGGACGTTGATAGCCTTAGAGAGGCTTTTGAGGAAGAGAAGAACCTGTTCTATATACTCACAAACTCCAGAGGATTTACCGAAGAACAGACGAGAACTGCTCACCTTGAAATTGCCGATGCTGTTGATAGAGCGGCTAAGGAATCGTCAAGAGATTATATTTTTGTAAGCCGAAGCGATAGCACGCTGCGTGGTCACTATCCGTTAGAGACAGAACTACTCAAGGAGTGCTACGAACACAATACGGGTGCGCGAATTGGTGGTGAGGTTTTATGTCCGTTCTTCAAAGAGGGTGGACGATATACGATTGGGGATGTACATTACGTTAAGTATGGCGACGAGCTAGTCCCTGCATATGAAACAGAATTTGCCAAAGATAAAACATTTGGATATACGGCAGAGAATCTTCCAGATTACATTGAGGAGAAGACTGCAGGTGAATACAAGGCCGAGGACGTAATCAGCATTTCACTTGAAGATATTCATGATATGAATTTTGACAAGATTGAATCACAGCTGATGTTGGCTGATAACTTCAATAAAATAATCGTAAATGCCATTGATTACGCCGATATAAAGGTGTTTGCGGTTGCTCTATTTAGAGCGATGAATGCTGGCAAGATGTTTATGTTTAGGACAGCCGCTGCACTGGTAAAGGTTATGGGAGGAGTGTCCGACATCCCGCTATTGACACGCTCAGATATGATAGTTAATGATACCGAAAGCGGTGGTATCATAGTAGTTGGCTCTCACACAACAAAGACAACATCTCAGCTAGAGTGCCTCAAGGAGGTGTCTAGCATAGAGTTCATTGAGCTCGATGCAAATCTTGTCAGAGATGAAGGAGAATTTGCGAAGGAAGTAGATAGATGCGTGGCGCTTGAAGAGGAATATATCAAGGCTGGCAAGACAGTCTGCTGTTACACATCAAGGTCGATAGTAGTTGCTAATACTGGTGATAAGGAAGATGAGCTCAGACTTTCTGTCAGAATTTCCGATGCGGTGCAGTCGCTAGTGGGGAGACTCGCGGTTACGCCAAGCTTCGTTGTTGCGAAGGGAGGAATAACATCGAGTGATGTTGGCGTAAAGGCCCTAGCTGTAAAGAGAGCTACGGTTCTTGGACAGATAA
>ERZ773008.2459-NODE-2459-length-12096-cov-9.684661_pt1 | contig 12096 bp, 10 predicted proteins | sample MGYA00580664_ERZ773008 | MGnify/ENA primary metagenome ERZ773008 (study PRJEB29015, sample SAMEA2738016) | human oral metagenome | biome: human oral; feature: human-associated habitat; material: dental | place: China | collected 2048 ... | reverse complement strand
GGGCGGGCACGGCGCAGGAACCAGCCGGGGGGGGCACGGCGCAGGACCCGGCCATGCTGCGCGCCTCACCCGGCTGCGCCGGAGCCTCCAAGTCGAGCAGGCCGCGCTCCACGGCGACCAGCGCGCTCCAGGCCACGATCGGCTTGGTCACCGAGGCGAAGGGGAAGATCTCATCGACCTCCCCCGCCTCGACTAGCACGCGCGTGCTCCCATCCGTCTCCAGCTCCGAGGCCATCACGGCCACGGGGAAGTCGAACGCGGCGAGCGCGGGCAGAGCGGTCGCCGCGGGGAGAGCCGCGGGCAGGGCAGCGGGCCTCCCCGCGGCCGCGCCCGTGAGCGGACCGGTTCCGTGCGCCGGGGCGCTCCCGCCCTCGGCCAGCGCGGATGAGCGGTGGAGTGAGGGGGAGGTCCGCGTCACGACCGACTCAGCTCAGGCACAGGAGCTGATCGTGAAGAACCTCCAGAACGGGTGCCCGAGAGGCCGCTCCCGCGCCCAGCGCTCGTGCGATCTGAGTGGTGAAGGAGTCCACGCGCCTGGAGGAGTCTCGCAGGTCGTAGTACTGCCCGACCTCGGCGTCGTAAGCGGTCAGCGCGTCGAGGTGGTCGTCGAGCTCCGGATAGGAGTCCGTCCCGACCACGATCTCGCGCGGCAGGCGGGGCTTGTACTGGGGGTCCTGGGCGGGGTGGCCGACGAGCAGACCGAGGACCGGGTATGTGCGCACGGGCAGATGGAGCGCCTCGATGACACGCCGGACGTCACCGATGATCGAGCCGAGGTAGGTCGTGCCGAGCCCGAGCGACTCGGCGGCGACGACGACGTTCTGCGCGGCGATGACGGCGTCCTCGACGCCCTGGAGGAACAGGGCGGTGCGCCCGAGGGGCTCGAGAGAAACGCCGGCGCGCTCGCGCAGAAGGGCGTTGCGATGCAGATCGACGACGAAGACGAGGAGCTCACCACGGTCCCCGCCGACGTAGGACTGGCCCGAGGCGAGATGGAGCTGCTCGCGCACGGCGGGGTCGAGGACGCGGATGACGGTGAGCTGCTGCTGGAAGGACGCGGTGGCGGAGTGACGGGCGACGTCGAGCAGCGTGGTGACCGTGTCCTCGCCGAGGGGCTCGTCGGTGTAGGCGCGAATGGTGCGATGGGCGAGCTGAGCGGCGATGGTCGAGTTGGTGACGGGAGTCGTGGCGGGCACGCGCAGAGACGCGGGAGCGGACGTCGACGGCGTGGGCGCGTCGGCGGGCACGGGGGAGGGTGCAGGAGCGGGCACGGCATCGGTCATGCTCCGGAGCCTATCCCGGTTGCCGGACCGCGGGACCAACATGGACCGACATGGTGGGGCGAGTTCGACGACGCCGTCTCCGACTCGCGCGGAGCAGCCCGACCGCGGATGGGGCCCCTCGCGGATCGAGGCCTATACGATGCCGTCGATGCCCTTCTACCACCGCCCCGGCCGCGCGCTGCGCCCGCTGACCGCGCGAGCCTCCGCGCCCGCGGCGAGACGGGTCGAGACGCCGGTCGCAGTGAGCGCCGCCGAGGTGGGCTACGCGGTCATCGACCTGGAGACCACCGGCCTGTCCCCCGCCAGGGACCGCATTATCGAGATCGGTCTGGTGCTTCTGGCGCCCGACGGCTCCACGCAGAGCAGCTGGACCACGCTGGTGGATCCCGGCGCGAGCGTCGACGTGGGCCCCACCTTCATCCACGGGCTCGTCGCCGACGATCTCATCGGTGCCCCGGGGTTGGCGGATATCGCCGACCTGCTCGTGCGCGATCTCGCCGGTCGCGCCGTCGTCGCCCACAACGCCCGCTTCGACGTCGGCTTCCTCACGCAGGCGCTGGGCTCGCTCGGCCATCTCAGTCGCGGGGCCCGCATCCCCCGGGTGTGCACCATGGAACTCGCCCGCACCTACATCGTCACCCCGTCGCGGCGCCTGGTGACGTGCTGCGAGGCGGCCGGCGTACCGATCGGCAGCCACCACTGCGCACTGGACGACGCCCACGCCTCGGCCGGCCTGCTGCGCCGCTACATGTCCGTGGGCCGCGAGCGCGGCGATGGTCCCGTTGCCTGGTCACGATCCCTGGAGTCGGCGGCGGCCTTCACCGCCTGGACATGGGACGAGGCCGCCGCCCGGACGCAGGAGGACCGGCTGGTGCCCCGCAGCGGCCACGGCGTGCTGCGCCGACCGCGCGAGTTGCGGAGATCCATCGGCTGATCGACCACTCGGACACCGGACACCTGCGCCGAGTCGCCCCGGTCCGGTGGTCCAGACCGACTCGCGCGCGTCATCGGGTGCGGCGACCACCGACCCGCGGCCCCGCCCGCCCAGGCGACCGCCTCGCGCGCGTCGGGTCCGGGCTCAATCCAGGGCGACGAGGAACCCGTCGTCGTCCACCGCCACGCCGTGCGCGGCAGCGGCGAGCACCTGAGCGATCCGCTCGATGCGCTCGCGGGCGGCACCGCGGGCGCGTCGGGCCACCCGGGAGATCGTCTCGCCGCGAGCGTCGGCGGAGTCGCGCGGTAGCCAGATGACGCCGTAGGACACCACGCCCGCGGACGACGCCCAGGCCTCGCCCCGCACCGCCAGGGGCATCTCGTCGGTGCCCAGGACGCGCACCTCGATGGCGCCCCGGCTGGGGATGTCGGGATCGACGTCGGCGACGACGGCGTAACCGTCGCGCATCTCCTCGATCGGCTCGCCCGTGGCCAGAGCGCGGTCCTCGAGCTCCCCCACCTCGCGCCGCTGCTTCTCCGCCCGGCGCCACGCCTCATCCAGGACGTCCTCGCCGATGGACTCCACGAGTCGTTCCAGAGCCTCCTGACCGATGGCCTCCAGTCCGCCGGGGCCGAAGATATTCGTGGCGTCCATGCGCAGGCTGGCACCGGGCGCCACCTCCCTGATGAGCGTCACCGACGCGTCCGGTGCGATCCACACGGGCGCGTAGACGGTCAGGGATGTGGACGTCTCCGGATCGGGGGTCAGGAGCACGGGCCGCGGCTTGCCTCCGGGGACCGCGGGGTCGCCCGCCAAACGCAGCGCTCCGGCCAGACGACGGGCGATCGCCCGCAGCCGGGTCAGGGCGATGAGCTCGTTGCCGGTGGGCTGGGCCAGCGGGAAGGCGTCGGACAGTGCGTCGATGCCGGTGAGCGCGGCGGGCAAGGGGCCGCTGCGCGTCGGTTCGCACTCCAGCATCATGACCTGCGCGGCCCAGTCCGGCAGGCCGAGCATCCCCCGCAGCTCATCATCGACGGCCCAGGGCCCCTGAAGCTCGATGCCCGGGAGGAGCTGGAGGCGAGAGGCGCCGACCCATCCGGAGTGCAGGTCCTGGGACATGGCGAGGGCCTCGACCTCATCGGCGGTGATGTCCGCGGCCAGAACCAGCAGGTGGTGGGTATCGACACGTCCCACGGGCAGAGCGCCGAAGGCGGAGAAGGTGCCGGTCTCGGTGGGGAGGGACAGAGCGAGGTCGCCCGAGCCTATGCTCACAGCGGACGCGACTGCGCGGTCGCTGCTCGCGGCGGGCTCAGCCGCGTGTCCACCGGCTCGACGGGCGGCGCTGGGGAGCCCGCGGGCGGGGTTAGCGGCCCGACGGGCGGGACCGGGGGTCTCGCGAGAGGGGGCGGCGGTCCGAGTGGCGGCAGACGGAGTCTCTCGGGCGGGGTTAGCGGCCCGACGGGCGGGAGCGGCGGCCCGACGACCTCTAGCGGCCCGACGGGACGCACCGTCACCGCCCCCGGCAGAACCACCAGTCCCACGGACCGGACCGGCGGCCCGGCCCGTACCACCCCGGCGCCCCGTCCCTCGGGGCGCGTAGGCGGGAGCAGCGGCCTCGCGAGCGGGACCAGGGGTCTCACGAGAGAGAGCGGCGGTCCGAGGGACGGAAGCGGAGGCCTCGCGGGCGGGGTCAGCGGCCTCGCCAGCGGAACCGGCGGTCCGACGACCCGTCCCTCGAGGCGCATAAGCCGGAGCAGCAGCCCCGCCAGCGGGAGCAGCGGCCCCGCCAGCGGAACCGGCGGCCCGACGACCTCTACCGGCCCGACGGGACGCACCGTCACCGCCCCCGGCAGAACCACCAGTCCCACGAGCCGGACCGGCGGCCCGACGCCCTGTATCGGCAGCCCGACGGAGTGGCTCGCCGGGCCAACGGGAGGGCCCGTCGGCCCGGTGCGTCGTCATGCCTGCACCTCGGTTCCGGCCGAGGACGCATCATTGAAGCGGGCTCCTCCCGAGATCGATTCGCTCGGATCCTCAATGCGTATCCGGCGGAAGGACATGTGGCCCCGTGACGCCGTCGGGCCGCGCTGCCCCTGGTAGCGCGAGCCGTGCGCACCGGAGCCGTAGGGAGCCTGGGCGGGGCTGGACAGGCGGAAGAAGCAGAGCTGGCCGACCTTCATGCCCGGCCACAGCTTGATCGGCATGGTGGCGGTGTTGCTCAACTCGAGCGTGACGTGCCCGGTGAAGCCGGGATCGATGAAGCCGGCGGTGGAATGGGTGAGCAGGCCGAGACGCCCCAGGCTCGACTTGCCCTCCAGACGGGCGGCGACGTCGTCGGGCAGAGTGACGCGCTCGTAGGTGGAGCCGAGCACGAACTCGCCGGGGTGCAGGACGAAGGGATCGTCGGGGCCGACGTCGATGACGTGGGTGAGGCCGTCCTGCTCCACAGCCGGGTCGATCACCGGATAGCGGTGGTTGTCGAACAGGCGGAACCAGCGGTCCAGCCGCACATCGATCGAGGCGGGCTGGAGCATCTCTGGATCATAGGGGTCGAGGACGACACGGGCGGCGTCGAGCTCGGCGCGGATGTCGCGATCGGAGAGGAGCACGGGTCGATTGTGCCATCCCAACTCAGCTATCCCAGCGAGAGACGAAGCGCGCTGCTCGCGCTCACTCGCAAGGCCCGCGCCGGCGCGCTCGCAGCGGGCGGACGCACCGGCCGCGCGCCTCAACTGGACAGGGGGATCCCGCGGGCGTCCACGCCCCACGGCTGCGAACCGGGCTGCGCGCACAGGATGAGGATGCCCTCGACGAGCGCCCAGATCTCAATCCCGAGAACGATGAAGATCCCGATGACGATGAAGCTCAGGATGAAGCCGATGATCGTCCCCACCAGCTGGCCGACGGCCTTGTTGGTGTAGCCCAGATAGAAGTTGTGGACGCCGAACGAGCCCAGGAAGATGCCGAGCAGACCGGCGGCGACCTTGGACTTCTGGTCGTAGTAGGCGCCGGGCTGCTGGAAGCCCATCTGCCCCGGGTCCGCCCCCGGATAGTAGCTCTGCTGGGCCCCGGGGCCCGCCGCATAGGCCGCACCGGGCTGCTGGTAGCCCGCCTGCTGATAACCGGGCTGCTGGTAACCGGGCTGCTGGTAACCGGGCTGCTGGTAGCCCGCCTGCGCACCCGAGGCCGCGGAGGAGGGATAGGGGCTCTGAGCCGAGTAGGGGGCCGCCGCCTGGCCGCTGTCGGCGCTGGGAGTGCCGCCGCCGGGCATCGCCTGCGGATATCCGGAGGGGTCATACGCGTTACTCATCAAGGGCCTCTCACTGGTGGGGAAGGGTCGCCCGAGTGACGACCCCGGCCCAGGCTAACGGGTCTGCGTCCCGCATCTCCACAACTGCGGGGGGCGGAGTACGACTCGGAGAGCCTGATTGGACACGTTTTCACGTTCGGGGCCACGTGAGGTATGCTGCTCCAGCACCTCACGGCAGGTGAGCGCGGGTGTAGTTCAATGGTAGAACTTCAGCTTCCCAAGCTGACAGCGCGGGTTCGATTCCCGTCACCCGCTCCAGCAGGGCCCGGGGCCGCAGCGGTTCCGGGCTTCATTCTTGACCCGGCGTTCCCGCGCCTGACCGCCTTCGTCTCGTCGCGCCTCTCGGCCCGGCAGGAGTTCAGCGCCTGCGCCCGGCGGCCACGAGCAGCAGACCGCCGATGACGGCCGCATTGTTGAACATCCCCGACACCGCCGCGCGGCGCTTGGCCTCGTCCTCCAGCTTCCAGAAGGGGTGCCCGACGACCGTCGTCGGGATGAGCATGCCGATGAGAGCCGCGGCGGACAGGCGCGGCGCCACGCCCAGGGCGAGGGCCCCTCCGGCGATCGCCATGCCCGCGCCGTTGAGCCGGACCAGATCCTCTCCCGCCACGTCAATTATGACCCCGTACTCCTCCTTGGCGGCGTCGACCTTGGGAGCGAGGAGATGCGCGCCCTTGACCTGGTTGATGCCGCCGCTGACGAAGACACCGGCCAGAAGGCCTCGGGCGAGGAGGTGAAGAGGACCGGTCATACGTGCGCTCCTTGGGGTGAGTGGTCCAGATGCGTCTTCGCCCCAGCGTATCGGTCGAAGCCGCCCGGCGCCGCCACCTGGCCGCCCGGGTCGGCGCCCGACGAGGAGGGAACCCGACGAACAAGTGTTCGAGAAGCCGGCTCTTCCGCCGACGGCGCCCGATGAGGAGGGGACTCAGGTCAGGGCGTTCCATATGCTCGACGCCACCGCGCCGGTCGCCGCGGCGTCGACGAGGAACCAGGTGGCGAGCCACAGCACCGCGGGCACGCCGGTGAGCGCCGCCAGCGTGCGATGATCCTGCGCGCCGTCCCGGGAGACGGCGACATCGCGCAGGGAGTCCCAGGCGCCCACGAGCAGTGCCAGCCCCACCCCCGCGACGATGCCCGCGCGCAGCGGGACTCCGGCCACGGCGTCGCCCCACCGCCACAGGACGAACGTGAGCGCACCCACGAACGCGACGAGGAGCACCGTGCGCACGGAGCGGGACATGACCAGGAGCACGACCAGAACCACGGCGGCCAGGATGAGGACGAGGCCGCTCCAGCCTCCCAGCGCGGCGAGGGCGATGAGAGCGCCGAGCACCGCCGGAGTCGGGTAGCCCGCCCAGGTGGTGAAGATCCGTCCGGGGCCGCGCTCCTTGCCGGCGGTCACGGCATGCCCGGCGAGGTTCTTCTCGACGACGAAGCCCTGGAACCTGCGGCCCACGAGGACACCGGCGCCGGCGTGCCCGGCCTCGTGCACGATGGTGACCAGGGTGCGCCCCCAGCGCCGCGCCGTCGGGACGACCAGCACCGCCGCCAGAACCGCGAGGGCGATCCACAGGGCGTACCGGCCCGAGGCGCCGTTGGACAAGGGAAGGGCGGCGTCGGGCCACCACGAGTTCCAGTCGATGTTCACGGCGGGAAGTGTGCCAGGTATGGCTGCAAGGAGCCTGTGCGGTCCGGGCCCGGGCCTCAGCGGCGGAGCACCCGGGGGGGGGAGGGCGCCGTCGTCGGGCTCGCACCGATATGCCCGATTCGACGCCCGCCAGCGCCGCCGAACCGATCTCGAGCCGGAACTCGACCGATCTCGGCGAAGCACGACGATAGGGTTCCGAGCATGACCGACCGCCCCTCCCGGCTCGTGGTGGCCGCCGCCGTCGTGGACCGTCTGGCCGGCCCCACGGCCATGCTGTGCGCCGCCCGCTCCTACCCGGCCGAGCACGCCGGCCAGTACGAGCTGCCCGGTGGCAAGGTCGAGCCCGGCGAGGCGCCGACCCGGGCGCTCGCGCGAGAGCTGGCCGAGGAGCTCGACCTGGTCGTGGCCCTGGGCCCCGAGGTCCGTCCGACCCCCGAGCTGGCCGTGACGGCCCCGCCCCGGGACGCCGCCGCGGACGGCTCCTCCGCCCGCCTCCCCGGCGACGACTCCCCCGCCTGGCCCGCCATGCACGGATACCGGATGCGCGTCTGGCTCGCGGAACCGGCCGACCCGGACCACGGACCGCGATGCGGGCGGGCGCACACGTCGGTGCGATGGGTCGCATGGGACGACCTCGAGGCGCTGCCCTGGCTGCCCGCCGACCTGCCCATCCTGGCGGCGATCCGCGCAGCGGCGGACGCTTCGGCGCCCCGTCCCCCGCACGTCGTACGTTCTATATGACGGTTATCGCATTTCCGTCACCTCGTAGGTTAGGGTGATGGCATGCCGAAGATCATGGGAGGTTCGCTCGCCGAGCACCGCGAACGAACCCGCACCGCCTTGTTCGATGCGCTCTCGAGGCTGATGGCCGCACGCTCCTTCGACAAGATCACCCTGTCGGACGTCGCCGCGCACGCCGGCGTCGGGCGCACTGCGGTCTACAACCACTTCGCCGACAAGGAGGATCTCCTCCTGGCCTTCATGGAGCACGAGACCGCCCGCTACGCCGAGGAGCTCTCCGCCGCGCTGGCGGGCGTCGAGGACCCCATAGATCGGCTGCGCGTCTACGTGCGCCAGCAGGCCCTCATCAAACGGCACTTCCACTTCCCCGCGTCCGGCCCGCTGGCGAACTCGGTCTCCCGCGGAACAGCCGGTCGGCTGCGCGCGCACGCCGGGCTCATGGCGCAGATGCTCGCCCAGATCCTCAACGACGCCGTCGCCGACGGGGCGATCCCGCCGCAGGACCCGGCCCAGGTCATCCCACTCGTGCACGCCTGCGTCATGGGCGGGCGCCCGACGCCGACGGACCCGGTCGCCCGCACCGCCTACCTCGACGCCCTGGACACCTTCGTGCTGCGCGCGGTGGGCGCCCCCGCACCGGCGCACGGCGTCCCGATGGTGCCCCCCACCCACGCGACCCAGGAGGTCGGCGACGAGACGCGGGCCGGGATCGCCGGGCCCGCCGTCCGCGCGGTCGCCGGCTGACCGCACTCCCGGCCGTCCCGTCCTCGGCGTCCCCAGTGGCCTCAGCCCCAGTGGGGAGGCACGTCGCGCAGAAGCCGGCTGTCGTTGGCGCCGACGCTCTCCTCGTCGCCCCGGTACCCGAGCGCCTCGTCCTCGCGCGCGAGCGCGTCCGTCAGGGGGTCGATCCCCCGGCGCCGCTCGACCTCGGCGTCCGCCTCGGGACGATCGCCGCGCGCGACCCGCGCCCGGTCCTGCGGCGAGAGCGCGACGGCGCGCCGCCGCCGGCTCAACGGGTCCGCCGCACGGCGTTGGAGAGCACCGCGCTGATGCCCGCGCCGTGACGCGTCAGCGCGAGCGCGGCCCGCAGCTCCTCGATCTCGGCTTCCTCGTCGCGCTTGACGCCGTCGGAGCGGATCCACGCCATCATGTCGTCGAGCTGGTCATCGGAGTAGGCCTGCAGCGGCAGCCCCTCGACGATCGGGGGCCGCCGGGTGCGCCCGTCGTCGGCGCCGTGCGCACCGACGGCTCCCGGCCGCGTCGCTCGGGGACTCGCCTCAGGCCCACGAGCGCTCCTCGGCGGTGGCGGCGCCGCGGGCTCGGGCGGTGGCGGCGGTGGCGCCGTCTCCTCCACGTGCGCGGGCGGCGCCGGCTCGCGGAGCACCTGCTCGGCCCTGGAGCGCGCGGTCAGAACGGACATCACCAGCGCCTCGACCCGGCGCGCCTCCGCCTCGGGATCGACGAAGACGCCGGCGGAGAAGGCCGTGTGCACGAGCCAGCCCCGCCGCTGGAGTCGTTCCACCCAGTGGCGGTCGCGGCGTCGCAGGCTCGGCTCGGCGACGTAGGCGTCGTCGTCGGTCAGCACGGCCACGAACAGCTCACCGGGGTAGTCGGGGTGCCCGATGGCCAGAGGGATGCGCGGACCGCCGGGCACGCCGTAGCGGGGCACCACCTCCAGTCCCTTGCGCCACAGGTGCTCGGCGAGATCGACCAGGAGCCGATCGGGCACCGCGGCGTCCTCGATCTCCACGGCGTCCGTCCCCGAGGCGCGCAGGAGCACCTCGCGCAGCAGCCGGGCGCCCGGGGCGTGCAGCCGCTCGGGGTCGAGGTCGTCGGGCCCCAGGCAGGAGACGACCCGCGTGCGGTTGCGCGACACGCACAGCGCCTCCACGAGCCCCACCATCCCGCCGGCCCGGGAGACGGGGCCGAAGCTGTGGATGGTGCGGCCGTGCGGAGTCTTGGCGTAGCCGACGGAGACAATGGCGTGGTCCCGGCGCAGCGAGCGCGCCTCGGACAGGTCCACGACGACGAAGGGCTCGGCGATCCCGGCGGCGAAGAACTCCTCCAGGGCCACGGAGCCCGCCACCGCGGCGGCGGCGGCCCTGCGGATCTCCTCGGCGTGCCGTTCGTTGAGAGCCACGACCGCCAGGGAGCTCTCGGGATGGCTCAGGGCGTGGTCGATGACCAGATCGACGACGTGCTCGACCTCGGCGGGTACCGACTCCACGGCCATCTGGCCGGGTGCCGGCATGCCCCGCCCTTCCACGAGGTCGAGGGACAGGTTGGACGTCCCGGGCGGGGAGGGCACGGCCTCGACGACGCCCTCGTAGCCGTTGGTCGCCAGGAAGGCGGCGATTCGCGGGTCGAGGGTGTTGCGACCGGTGGGCAGGGTGACGCTGGGCAGCAGCGGCCCGAGCTCGGCGGCCAGACCGGAGGTCGCCCGCCGCGGGTCCCCCACGACCAGGACCTGCTCGGCCCGTACGAAGGCCGGCATCACCTGCGCGACCGGCATCTGGGCGCTCGCGTCCAGGACCGCCAGATCGACGACGGCATCCGGCGTCAGCACCTGGGGGACGAGCGTGGGCGGGACGATCCACACCGGCTTGGCGATCAGGGACACCGGGTGGGCCGCGATGATGTCGCGCAGCGGAACCCCGTCGTCGCGGGACAGGGCGCGGTACAGCTCGCGAGCGTCGTCCTTGTCGGCCTCGACGGCGGCGCGCACTCGGCGGGCGCAGGCGTGGGCCACGGGAGCGGCCAGCGAGCCCGCCTGGGCGGTGTCCAGCTCTCGCAGCGAGTCGGCCATGTCGTTGAGGGCGCGGGCGTCGAGCCCGCCCAGGGCCGGGTCGTCGCGCAGGATCCGCGCCAGCAGCGAGGACCACCAGCAGTAGGTGAGCTCGTCCTCGATCTGGCCCGAGTCGATGCCGCGGTCGGCCAGGTCCTTCGCCAGCGGCACCAGGCCCAGGTCGTCGAGCTGCGCCGTGACGCGACCGAGCTCGGGGAGGATCTGAGCCGTGGTGTCGTCGTCGGCCAGGGCGCGCACATGGGTCTTGAGGTCCCCCAGGCTCATGTCCATGAGGTCCGGGGCGCCCTGCGCGCGCCCGAGCACGGGCTGGACCTCGGCGACGGCCCGGCGGGCCCGAGTGGCGATCGTCCTCATCTCGTCCAGCCCGGACGGAAGAGTGGGCCATCCGCCCTCGGGATCGTGGCGCCGCCAGACCTCACGGCGCTGCTGGACCTCGACCAGCTCGGCGTGCAGGTCATCGACATCGCGCCCCGGGCGCACGAGGTCCTTGGCCTGCCGGATGAAGCGCCGACGGGTCGAGGCGCTCATCTCGATGCTGCGCTCCTCGCGCCATCGCCTGGAGGCCGTGGCGATGACCATGTCCGCGGCCGAGCGCTCGAAGACCTCGGGGATGAAGATATCGAGGGAGTCGCGCACGCCGTCGAGCATGTCGAGCTGCTCGCACCAGTCGGCGAGGGTGGAGGCGCAGGTGAGCCCGGTATCGGAGGCCACCTCGGCGGTGTGCCGCAGAACGGCCGGCAGGAGCTCATCGGCGAGCCGGCCCAGCTGGGCGAGCACGTCGGTGGCCTCGTCGATATCGGTGATGCTGATGCCGTTCCAGACCGACGAGCGCGTCCGCGGGGAGAAGACCCCCAGCATGTTGGCGCGAGTGAGGAGGGCGACGGCACGGCTGCACCCGTCGTCGTCGAGGCGCTCGAGTCGCTCCGGCGCGATCCGCTCCTTGGTGCGCGCCCGCACGCGCCCGGTGGTGAGGTCGGCGAGCCTCTGCAGGGCGTCGTGGGCGGACACGCCCCAGGGCTCGCGGCGTCTGTGGAGCGCCTCGACGTACCGGGTCAGGTGCGCGCGCACGGACGTCAGGCGCTCGCGCATATCGACGATCGCGGCGACGTCGAGCGCGGGCGGCGTCGCCCCGAGGGCCTCCTTGATGCCCTCGCCCGCGTGACGGCGCCAGGAGGCGTCCTCGGTCAGGTCCAGCACGATCTCGCCCAGCCCCAGGTCTCGCAGCGCATCCGCGACGGCGTGCCCGTCGGCGCTGGTGGCGGGCACGTGGAGCACGGTGCGGCCCGAGGCGGCGGCGTCGGCGGCGATGGCGGCCAGGGACGCGGCCGCGTCGGAGCCGGGCGGGGCGTCCAGCAGCAGCGAGGCGCCCGAGCG
>ERZ773008.2453-NODE-2453-length-12131-cov-22.511262_pt1 | contig 12131 bp, 11 predicted proteins | sample MGYA00580664_ERZ773008 | MGnify/ENA primary metagenome ERZ773008 (study PRJEB29015, sample SAMEA2738016) | human oral metagenome | biome: human oral; feature: human-associated habitat; material: dental | place: China | collected 2048 ... | reverse complement strand
ATTTATGAAAGCCGTTTCAAAACTGCGTTTTCCAAATATTGAAACTGTCTATACTCAAAAACAAGCACAGCAATTAGCATTTGATAAAAACCAATTAAGTAACGCTTATCAACGTTATATTTTAAATAAAACAGATTTTACCTATTTTATTATTGGAGATATTGAACTTAATCAAGTAAAGAAATTGGCGGAACGTTATTTAGCCTCAGTTGAATCAAAAACTCAGATACGTCACTTTGTCCCAACTATTATTCATACACCAACTCAATCATTTATTATGAACGGCTTGAAAGAACCGAGAGCTGATGTAGAAATATACCTTACCGCAAATAATACTTGGCGAGCGGAACAAAAATATTTATTCAATATTCTTTCGGATATTGTGCAAGAAAAATTACGCTTAATTCTACGTGAAAAAGTTTCAGGTGTTTATTCTGTAAATAGTTGGTTTATGCAAGATGCTCATACACCACAAATTGAGGGAAAAATTGAATTTAGTTGCGATCCTCATCGCGTAGAGGAACTTACGCATCTCACAAATCAGGTGCTAGATGATATTGTAAAAAATGGAGATCTTAATGGAATAAAAACAGAAGCTTTATTTGATAAAATATTGAAAGAAAACCCTCAATATATAGTTTTGGATGGAAAATATGGTTCAAATAATGGAATAGATCACTTATTTATTGATCAAAATACTGGAACAGTTTGGATAGTAGATAGTAAACAGATTGCTTCAGCAAAAATATTAGAAGATGGATCAACTAAAGTTATAGAAAATGCTGCTAAAGAATTTAGACAACTATCTCCAGATTGGATAAAGCAGATGGCAAAGTCTCTTCCAGAAGACAGTCTTGAAAAGAAAATATTAGAAGATGCAATAAAAAAACAAAATGTAAAAACAGGAATAGTTGGAGTAAATAAAAAAACAGGAGAAATTTTATTTCTTCCAGTAGAAATAAGTAATAATAGAATATAGGAGGTCAGTATGTTGGTAGGGAAAAAGAAATTTGATGAAAAATTTAAACATGTATTAGGAATTATTGAGTATTCACAGGATAGACTTGAAGGAGAAAAAATTTCATTAGAGCTAATAACTAATAAAGAAGGAGATCCTTTAAGTTGTATGACAATGTTAGGACATGATTTTCATCAAATGGCATCAGTCAATTTATTAGTGGATAAAGATATTGAAAAATTTAGACAAAATATGTATCTTAGTACAAAATTATGTTTACTTGGCTCAGATACTAGAAGTTATCTTATACCACATGTAGAAGACTTTTTCTCGGCATTAATGTCAAATAATCAAGATATTTTAGAATTTTTTAAAAAATATAGTGATATTCTAGCTTACGAAAAGGAGAAAAATTTTTATAAAAAAAGTTATAGTGGTTCTTTTTTATCAAGGACAGTTTTACTTGCTTTAAAAGGAGAATGGGAAGATGTAATATTAAGAGCTAATCTCTATTTAGCTAATCCTTCAAAGAATATAAAGGATAAATACTATTATCTTCAATTTGAATTTTTAAAAGCACTAGCAGAAAAGAATATTGAAAAAATGAAAGAAAGTATAAATACTATGCTTGATTTAAAAATAGCGAGAAAAATGGTATACAATATGGATCTTTATTTTGATTTTTATCTTCAAATATATGTACTAATCTATGCAAAGATAGCTTTATATCATGGAATAGATTTAGAAGTGGATAGTGATATTGCACCAAAAGAATTAATAGACAATACACCAGCTAAAGAATATCCAGAACCTTATGAATTTATGAAAAAGTTTGATTTGAACACTATTACTCCAGAAGAATGGAAAGCTTGGATATATGAATATTATCCAAAGCCTGAAATATTAAAAGAATTTGAAGAAAAAGGAAGTTTTATATAAGGGGGAGAAATATGGCAGATATAACAGATGTATATGTAAGAATAAAATATAAGAAAAATGGAAAAATATATGAAGATGATTTACTAGAAGATATTGATATGTATGATGCTTTATCTGATATGGAATACAATGGATTATATTATGAAATAGATGACAAACTTATTATGAGAGCTTATGGTAGAAATTACTATGCTTTATGCTTTCAAAATGACAGTGAATTAAAGGATTATTTATTTGAAATTTCAAAAGAAAAAGGAATAGAAAATATTTATTATATATTTTGTGAATATTCATATATAATGGAAGTGATTAGATACGGAATAATAAATATAGATATAGTAAATAAAAAAGTAACTGTTGATATAAAGAAAGAAGAGAAGTATATAGAAATATTTGAAAAAATTGCTAGTAAATCATATCCAAAATTATTAAAAAACTATGAAAAATATATAGATGATGAGTTAGAAGATGAAGAAGTAGAAGATTATGAAGATAAAATGGATGAAATTATGGGAAAATATTCATTGAAAGAATTTGAAAAGTTTTTAGATAAGGTAAAATTAGAATAATAATTTAGAAAAAAGCTGAATAGACAGAAAACAATGTATATTCAGCTTTCTAATAGTTTTACTTTTTCTTTTTTAAAATATCATATCCCCATATGAAATAATCCATTAAACCATCATACAGATATAAATTTCCCATAAAAGTTATGATAAATTCATCTATTGTAAAAGGTCTATAACCAAAATCTCCTAATTCAAATTTATCAAGTGTTTGTTCAAGAAGAGCTTTAAAAAATTCTTTAGTATCTTTATTAGTTTTAGTTAATTCTAATAAATATTTTTTCGCTTTTTTAAAATTTAATAATTTATAATAAAGAATAGAAAGAGGTAATAAAAATTGAGTATTCATAGATAATTTAAATTTTTTATGTAATTTTAAAGCAGATTTTTCATCTTCCATAACCGTATAAAGATGCATTAAAAGATATCTTCACCTAGGTTATCTCCTTCACATAATTTTAGCATTTCCTCACATTCAGTTATGGCTTTTTTAATCATTCTACATTGTAAAAGCAATGTCGCATATTGATGTCTTGCTCTCATATAAGGACGAGTTTCTAAAATTAACCAAAAATCTCCCATACATTCCTTATCAAAATATCCTTGTTCTTTCATTATTTTGTTTCAGCATTATATGCCATTTCTAAAAAATCATCAGAATTTTCTGAATTTGTAAAATTTGTAACTTTTAATTTTCTTACCATTTCATCTCCTCCATATAATAAATTTATTTTAAATTTTTATTGTTTTATACCATTTTTATAAATTTCAGTCTTAGTTAAATTTCCTTTTTCATCATAGTATAAATCTTCTTTTTCTAGTTTGTCATTTATGAAATAGGCTTTTTGTTTTATAATACCACTTTCATAATATTCAGCAGCTTCACCATTCCTTACACCATTTTTATAAAGAATTTTTTTCTTTAACTTTCCATTTTCATAGTAAGATAAAGATTCTCCTTCTTTTTTTCCATCTTTAAAAAATGACTTATATTTAAGTTCTCCACTTGGATAATATTCAAAGGCATCCCCATTAAGAGTTCCTCCCATTACAAAACTTTTTTCTTTTATATTACCATTTTCAAAATAGATAATAAGTTCTCCATTTAGTTCACCATCAACATAGTGAGCTTTTGTTTTCATATTTCCATTGGGATAATATTCAATTAAATCACCATTTAGAATTTTATTTATTGTTGAGATTTTTCTAAAAAGTTTTCCATCAGGATAATATTCAAAAAATTCTTTTATTGGTTTTCCATCTGCTGAGAAAAAACTATTAAGCATAATATTCCCATTTCTAGCATAAAGTTGTTCTTTTATAATTACTTTATCTTTAGCAAGAATTTTTTGTTTAATATTACCATTTTGATAAAAAGTTGAATATTCCATTTCATTTCCATTTAATACTCTTCTTTCTTTTAAAGTTCCATTTAGTGAACAAATATCTTGTTTTACTACTTCCCCATTTTTAAAAGTATTTTTTAGGATTTCATTTTCTTTATGAACTTCTTCTTCAAGTTTAATATTATCTTTAAAAATTGTTCTTCCATTTAACTTCCCATTTTCATCATAAGATTTCGCTTCACCATTCATGTTATCATTTTTATAATTAACTTCTTCTTTAATATTTCCATTTTCATAGTATGTAATAACTAAACCTTCAATTACATTATTTTTATAAGGAACAATTGATTCAATATTTCCCTCTTCATAATACTCTATACTATTCCCATCAAGAAGTCCATTTTTATTGAAAATAAAGTATATTCTTAAAAGTCCATTTTCAAATTCTACTTTTCCTAGAGTATGAGTAGTATCTAATTTATAATTGATATTATCTACTGGAGGAAAACTAGCATTATTTTTCATAGCCTTAATAAGAGTAGATTTTATAATTTTTCCATCTTTATAGATAACAGAACCTGCACTTTTACCATTTTTAAGAAAGGCTTTAAATTCTCCATCTCTTTTTCCTTCTTTAGTATGTCCTTGTATTTTTATCTGTCCATTTTTATAGTATTCTATATATTTTCCATTTGGAATACTATTTAGATTTTTTAATATATTTCCTTCCATAATATATGCTAATTGTTTATTATTATAATAGCCTTTTTGTATAACTTTCCCGTTAGTACCATATACATCTATAACAAGGTTAGAGTTCTTATCAAAATATCTATACAGAAGAAAGTTTTCATCAATAGAAGTAATAGAAAAGATACGAAAAAAATTTCCAGTTTTGTCAAATTCTTGAGTAATAGCTGTATTAGGAATTGATTTTAATTTTTTTGAAGCAAGAGTAAGTGTATTATCTTCAAATTGAAATATAAAATCTTCATCTTCAAAACCAATTGCTCCACTATTTTCAATTTTTTTTAAATTATCTTTTCTTTTTAAATATTCTTTTTTATAATCATTTTTTAATTCTTCTTTAATTACTTTATCTACTTTATTTCTAAATTTTTGAAGTTCAGCTTCATTTTTTAAGGGATTTGCGTTTAATATTGAAAATATAAAAAATAAAAAAATTAAAATAAAGAAATTTTTTCTCATAATCAGTCTCCTTAAAATTATTGTTTAACACCATTTTTATAAATTTCAGTTTTAGTAAGATTTCCTTTTTCATCATAGTATAAATTTTCTTTTTCTAGTTTGTCATTTATGAAATAGGCTTTTTGTTTTATAATACCACTTTCATAATATTCAGCAGCTTCACCATTCCTTACACCATTTTTATAAAGAATTTTTTTCTTTAACTTTCCATTTTCATAGTAAGATAAAGATTCTCCTTCTTTTTTTCCATCTTTAAAAAACGACTTATTTCTAAGTTTTCCACTAGGGTAATATTTAAAAGCCTCTCCATCAAAAAGTTCATTTATAACAAAAACCTCTTCTTCTTTATTACCATTTTCATAGTAAGATATTATTTTCATTTTTCTATTCTCTAAAAGGGATTTTTTAGCTTTTAATATCTTATTTTTAGAATAGATATCTTGTTGGATAACCTCTCCATTTTTAAAGGTATTTTTTCTTATCTCATTATCCTTATATATTTCTTCTTCTAATGTAACTCCATCTTTAAAAATAGCTTTATTTTTAATTTTTCCATCTTCAAAATAATTTATAGCTTCTCCATCTAACTTTCCATTTTTCATAAAGTATTTTTCTTCAAGTTTTCCATTTTCATAATAAAATATACCCTCACCTTCTTCATTTCCATTCTTATAGGTGTGCTTTTCCTTAATATTCCCATTTTGATAATATGAAATAAAAGTTCCATTAGCAATATTGTTTTTGAAAGGAGATATTGATTTTATATCGCCTTCTTCGTAATATTGCCTACTTTCTCCATCAAGAAGTTCATCTTTATTAAAAGTAAAATATTGCTTTAAAAGTCCATTTGGAAATTCATCAGTAACTATTTCATGAGAATTTGAATTATAATTTATATCAGTTAGTATAGAAAAACTAGCATTATCTTTCATACTATTAATCAAAGTAGATTTTATAATTTTACCATTTTTATAGAAAATAGAACCAGCATTTTTACTATTTCTAAGAAAAGTTTTAAATTCTCCCTCTCTTTTCCCATCTTTATAATGCCCCTGTACTTTTATTTGTCCATTTTTATAGTATTCAATATATTTTCCATTTTGGATAGGAGCTTCCCCTTTTACAATTTTTAATTCTTTTATATATGCTAATTTTCCATCACTATAGTAACCTTTATCTGTATTTTTTCCATCAAGAGCATAAGTATAAATAAAAAGATTTCCATTTTTATCATACTTTCTGTATAAGGCATAAAGCTCTTTATCAGCTTCACCAGTAAGGGAAGAAATCATATATAACTCCCCTTTTTTATTAAAATACTGAGTAATTTCAGTTTTAGGCTTCATATCAATATTTCTTGTAAAAAAACTACTTCCATCATCTTCTATTTCAAATGAATATTCATTATCAGCTGATATTTTTCTTTTGCTATATTCTTCTCTATAATTCTTTTTTAATTCTTCTTTTATTCTTTTATCAATTTGAGAAAAAAAGTTATCTAATTCTTTTTCACTCTTAAATGGGTGAGCATTAGCAATGGAAAATACAGATAACATTAAAATTAAAGTAATAAAAATCTTTTTCATTAAATTTACTCCTTGTCCCCAAAATTATTGTTTTATATCATTTTTATAAATTTCAGTTTTAGTTAGATTTCCATTTTTATCATAGAATAAATTTTTACCTTCTTCTTTATCATTAATATAAAATCTTTTTTCTTTAATTTTCCCATTTTCATAATATTCTATTAATTCTCCCTCTCTTTTTCCATTCACATAATTAACTGTTTGAGCAATTTTACCACTAGGGAAATACCAAAGCACTTGTCCTTCTATTTTATCATCTTTATAAAAAGCTTTTTGTCTTATACTTCCTTCTTCATAGTACCAAATATATTCTCCTTGTCCTAAGCCATTTTTATATGAACCTTTTTGTGCTAATTGTCCATATTGTCTAAATTCACCATCATGTAGCCCTTGTTGATTATATGGAACAACTCTCATAACTCTACCATTAGGATAGTTATCTATTCCTAACATATGATAACCACCATGTTCTTCCATTGTTTTTATAAGATTTTTAGATTTTTCATCTCCAATATTCATTTGAGCTTCCATTTCATCAGGAAAATTAAAAAACACATCTTCTTTCATATAAGCTGTAAGAGTTGATTTTATTTCTTTTCCATTTTTATAGAACATCGAACCAGCACTTTTAGAGTTTATTAAATATGTTTTAAATTCTCCATTTCTTAGACCATTTTTATATGAACCTTTAAGCTTTAAATTTCCATTTGTGTAATATTCTATATATTCTCCATTGGCTTCACCATCTTTATAGTTTTTAATACTTGAAATTTTTCCATTTTCATAATATATTTTTTCTGGTCCATTTTCTTTGTCATTAGATACATGAACTTCTTTTAAGATTTTTCCACTTTCATAATATTCTTTATACATTCCTTCCATTTTTCCAGCATAAAATTGTCCACTATACAAAGGAGTTCCATTTTCTCTAAAATATCTAACAGTAGCATAATAAACAGGATTTCCTACACTTAAACATACTATTCTGCTTTTTTTACCATTTTCATATAGTCTACTTAAAGTTCTAAATTTTCCATTAAGAATTTCCTTTTTAAAGACCATTTCTAATTTCCCATTTTTTAAAATAAAAAGGTATTCGTCATCTTCTAAATTTTTTTCTGTAACATCATCAGTTGCTTTTTCTTTTAAATTAGCTTTTCTTTGTTCAAAAATTTTTACATAATCTTTTTTTAATTCCTTATCAACTTCTTTATCAATCTTAGCATAAAAATCCTGAAGTTCTTTTTCACTCTTAAATGGGTGAGCATTAGCAATGGAAAATACAGATAACATTAAAATTAAAGTAATAAAAATCTTTCTCATAGAAATCACTCCTTATACTTAAAATTATTGTTTTATACCATTTTTATAGATATCAGTTTTTATTAAATTTCCTTTTTCATCATAGAATAAATGTTCCTTTTCTTGTTTTCCATTTATAAAATATGCTTTTTCTTTTATAACACCATTTTCATAATATTCAATAAGTTCTCCTTCAGCTTTTCCGTTGATAAAACTTCTTTTTTGCAAAAGTTTCCCACTTGGATAATATAAAAACATATCTCCATCAATTTTATTATTTTTATAGTTTGCTTTTTTTTGTATCATATCTGTAAAAGTTTCTAAACTTTTTCCTTCTTTTTTACCATCTATATAATTTGTTTCCCCTATAATTTTTCCATTTTCCATATATCTTTTATATTTACCTTGTATAAGTCCATTTTCATAAGTTGTTTCAGACAAAATTTTACCACTTTCATAAAATTCTAGATATTTGCCATGAAGTTCACCATTCACATTATAAGGCATATATATTTTAGGTTTTCCATTAGGATACACATCAGTAGTTGCTCCTACAATATCACGGGTAACACTTCTAAGAAATAAATCCATATCTGCAAATTCAAAACTTGCACTTAAATCTTCCATGTCTTCTTTATTCAAAGTATTTTTTATGATTTCTTTATTTTTATAAAAAATTGAACCAAGATATTTATTGTTTTCAGAATAAAACTTAAATTCTCCCTCTCTTAAACCTCCTTTGTAATTTCCTTTTACTTTTATTTTCCCATTTCTATAATATTCAGTAAACTTTCCATTTCCTATATTATCTTTATAGTGTTTTAAACGGAATACTTTTCCATCACTATAATAATCAGTTGTTTTTCCTTCTCTTAAATCATCAATATAATAGACTTCATTTGATAAATTACCATTTTCAAAATAAATCTTTCTTAAACCTTCTTTTTTTCCTTTATAGTAAGGAATTTCTTCATGTTTTTTTCCACTTTCATAGTAAGTTCTAACAATTCCTGTTACAAAATCATCATCATCTAAATATACTTCTTTTAAATTTCCATTGGGATAGTAAATTCTAGCTATCATTGAAGGTCCATCTAGTACAGCTCTTTTCATAACTGATATAATTTTTCCATTTTTATCAAAACCAAATAAGTAGCTATTATCTCCTAATACTTTATCCGCACCAAAAACATCCATAGATAGAGGTTTTAAACTGTTTTTTCTATCCTTTAAAATTTTTTCAGGGCTATTCTTTAATTCTTCATTAATTTTTTTATCAATCTCAGCATAGTAGTCATAAAGTTCTTTTTCAGTTTTAAATGGGTGTGCATTAGCAATGGAAAATATAGATAACATCAAAATTAAGATAATAAAAATTTTTCTCATAGAAATTCACTTCCTTTAAATTAAAATTTATTTATCAAGTTTTTTCAAATAGCTTTATAATATTATAATTTATTTTAAATAAAAAGTAAAATTTAATGGGCTAACTCTACTTTTGATTATAATTTTTCTTAAATAAATTTATTAATTCTAAAAAAGTATTTGATAAAAAATAATAGCATAATATATTATATATAGGAATAGTAAAAATATTTAAAAAAATAAAATTTTAGTTTTTTTAAAACGATAAAGTTAGCAAAATTACGTAAAGAATTATACGAAGAAAAAAAGACCAATGTTAAAATCTCAATTTCAATGAATGAGAATATAGAAAAAGCATTTTGGGCTAAATAATAAATATTAAGTTGCTTTTTGTATTTACAATTTAGTTGAGGTGATATAGATGGCACAAACAATTATTAATTTTAGAGTAGATAATGATTTAAAAGAAGAATTTTCAAAATTATGTGATGAAATGGGTTTATCAGTTAGCTCTGCATTTACAGCTTTTATGAAAATGACAATTAGAGAAAATGCTATTCCTTTTCCAATAAAAGCTAAAAGACTAACAAATAAGGATATTGATAATGCTTTTAAATATTTAGATTTTTTTAAGATTTGTGATAAAGAAGAAGCAGAAGAAATAATTGAAATATTAAATGATTTATCAGAAGAAGATAAAAAAAATAGTAGCTCACATGTGGTAGAGTTATAGAGATAAAAAGGAGAAGCATTTCCACTTCTCCTTTTCCAATATTTGAGGTAATTTTAGTATATTTATTCAATTTTTAAAAGATGTCCCATTCTTTCTTTTTTAGTTTTTAAGTATATTTTATTAATCTTATTAGCTTCTATTTCAATTTCTTCTCTTTCAACAACAGGCATTCCATATTCTTCAAGTCCATTAATTTTTAATGGATTATTTGTTAAAAGTTTTATAGATTTTACTCCCAATGCTTTTAACATCTGTGCAGCAACAGCATAATCTCTCATATCAGCACCAAAACCAAGATGTAAATTTGCATCTAGTGTGTCCATACCTTCTTCTTGAAGATTATATGCTCTTAATTTATTTAAAAGTCCTATACCTCTTCCTTCTTGTCTTAGATAAAGAATAATTCCTTCCCCAAGTTTATCGATTCTTCTCATTGCAGTTTTTAATTGAGAACCACAATCACATCTTAAAGAACCTAAAATATCTCCTGTAAAACATTCAGAGTGTATTCTAACAGTAACATTTTCTTTACCAGCAACATCTCCTTTGACAAGGGCAATATGTTCTTTTCCATCAATAAGATTATCAAAACCTACAATTTTAAATGTACCACTATCAGTTGGCATATTAGCAACAACATCAATTTTCATAAGTTGTTCAGTTTTTTTTCTGTATTTGATTAAATCAGCTATTGTAATAATTTTTAAATTATGTTTTTTAGCAAAAATTTCTAAGTCAGGAACTCTTGCCATAGTACCATCATCTTTTAAAATTTCACATATAACAGCCACAGGAGCAAGTCCACAGATTTTACATAAATCAACAGTTGCTTCTGTATGTCCTTCTCTTTCCAATACGCCTCTGTCTTTTGCAATCAATGGAAAAATATGTCCAGGTCTTGTAAAATCTGATGACATAGAATTTTTATCTGCCAATTTTTTAATTGTTGTAAGTCTATCAGCTATTGAAATTCCAGTTGTAGTACCTTCTTTTGCATCAACAGATACAGTGAAAGCGGTACATTTGGCATCAGTATTTCTTGCAGTCATTGGGTCTAAACCTAATCTGATTGCATTTTCTGATGACATAGGAACACAAGTTAAACCTCTTGCATTTGTTGCCATAAAATTGACACTTTCAAAAGTTGCTTTTTCAGCAGCTACAAAAATATCTCCTTCATTTTCTCTATTTTCATCGTCTACTATTATTAGAGGAATACCATTTTTAATATCTTCTAATACATCCTCAATTTTGTAAATCATTTTTTCCTCCTAAAAACCATTTTCAAGTAAAAATTCTCTTGAAATTTTACTTTTTTTATTTTCTTTTTTTTCAAGTTTGTCAAAATAGACAAATCTTTCAATATATTTTCCAACTAAGTCAGTTTCAATATTTACAATGTCCCCAATTTTTTTACTTCCTAATATAATTTTTTCTTGTGTATGAGGTATCAATGAAACAGAAAAAGTATCATCTGTTAAAGAAATAACTGTAAGACTAGCTCCATCAATAGTAACTCTCCCTTTTTCAACAATGTATCTCATATATTTTCTACTAATTTTTATTTCATAAATTTTAGCAATTCCTTCTTGTGTAATAGAAACTATCTCTCCTTCACAGTCCACATCACCTGTAACTAAATGTCCACCAAGTGGAGTTGAAAGTGTAATAGATTTTTCTAAATTCACTTCATCTCCTGCTTTTAATCTTTTTAAATTAGACCTAGAAATAGTTTCAAACATACAATCTGCAATAAAATAATCTTTTGAAAACTCAGTAACTGTCAGGCATACACCATTGGTTGCTATACTATCTCCAAGTTTAACATTTTCTAAAACTTTATTTGCTTTTATTTTTAATTTGATAGATTTATCTCCATTATTTAAAGAAATAACACTACCTTTTTCTTCAACTAAACCTGTAAACATATACCACCTTACCTTATTTGTAGAAACAAATCAATACTTTAAAAATAAGTGAGTTACGAATGTAAATTTTAGATGAAAAATCAAATAGAATGAGCCGAGCAAATCTCGCTGTGTTTGAAGCTGACCTGTCAGCAAGTTTAGCGAATTTGCAGCGAATTCTTGATTTTTTATCGTTAAGAAATTTACTCAGTAACGAACT
>ERZ773008.2451-NODE-2451-length-12131-cov-29.454538_pt1 | contig 12131 bp, 9 predicted proteins | sample MGYA00580664_ERZ773008 | MGnify/ENA primary metagenome ERZ773008 (study PRJEB29015, sample SAMEA2738016) | human oral metagenome | biome: human oral; feature: human-associated habitat; material: dental | place: China | collected 2048 ... | reverse complement strand
CTTTACCAGCAGGGATTTGCAATTTTACAAGTTTTTCGACTTTTTTAGCCATTTTAAATCCTCCTTTGTGGTTAGGCGGTAGAATTTACTCAATAAAACTTGAGCATTACCTCCCACAAGCATGCTTATCGCATACCTTTCTATTATACACTAAAGAATTGAAAATGCAAGGATAATTCTCTTCTTTTTTGACTTTTTTTGTGATAAAATAAAGCTATGATGTTATTAAGAATTGCTTCCGTTTTATTTATTTTTTTAACTATTGCTTTATCTATTATTTTAATAAAATTTTTACGATTAAAACGCTTTGGTCTTAACTTTGCTGATTTGGCTTTCCCAATGTTCTTTTTGGAATTCTATATTATTTCTGACCGAGCATACTACCATAGCATGTTGCCACAGCTGGTCTTGGCTTTATCTACCTTGGCAATCGGAATTACGGTCTATTTTCTCAAGAAAAAGCAGACTTTCTACTATCCAAAATTTTTAAAATTTTTTTGGCGGGCTGGCTTTATGTTGACATTCTTTTTATACCTGGCAATGGTCATTGGCCTCTTTTTATCAAAATAAATGAAGTTGGAAAATTCCAACTTCATTTTATTTACGTTTTTTGTATAGAGCTACTGCCTTGTTAGTTAGAAATTGAAAGAACCATATCAGTCTTTCCAAAAGTAATGAAAGCAAGACAGTCATTAGAATTGCTTCGATTGAAAGGCCACTTAAATTGAAGATGCGAGGTAAAAGCAAAGCAGCAAGACTCATCCCTGTAATATTCAGGAGCATAATGCCAATCTTAATGCGATTAAGAGGTCGAATAAGCTTGTACATTATGATAAAGCCTACCACTGCGAGAAGAATAATCGAACTTGTACTGATTTCCTTAGGAGAGAGTCCAAGCCAATGACCACAATATACTGCCACTAAAACCGCTAGATAATCTACAATTGCAGCTGGCAAGGCATTTTTCAAAACCGTCTCTAAAAAACGTCCTCTAATCCGTGCCTTATTGGGTTCTAAAGCCAGCAAGAATCCGGGTATCCCAATTGTAAAACCACTGATCAAGGACATCTGCGAAGCTTGCAAAGGATATGTGAAAGCAAATATGGTCGAAGTCAGGGCTAGTAAGATAGAAAATATATTTTTAACTAGAAAAAGACTGGCCGATCTCTGAATATTATTAACTACACGCCGTCCTTCTGCAACGATGTGGGGCATATGTGAGAAATCTGAGTCCAGCAAGACCACTTGCGCTATCTGCTTGGTTGCATCATTCCCAGATTCCATCGCAATGCTACAATCTGCCTTTTTCATAGCAAGAATGTCATTGACACCATCGCCTGTCATGGCAACATTATGGCCATGACCTTGTAATGCCTGAATCAATTTTTGCTTCTGTTCTGGACTGACTCGACCAAATACGGTATATGTTTCTGCAGCTTGAATGATCTTTTGATCCGAATCCAAACTTCTAGCATCGACATAGTTTTCTGCATGTGGAATCTTTGCCTTCTTAGCAACTGCGGCTACTGTAATAGGATTATCTCCTGAGATAACCTTAACTGTCACACCTTGTCTTTCAAAATACGAAAAAGTTTCAGCAGCATTCTCTCGGACAGGATTTTCCAAAAGGATAAACAGAAGTGGACTAACAGGCGCCTCCAAGTTAGCTTCCAAGTTTGAGCCCTCATAGAGACCAAACACTAGCACTCGGCTCCCTTCTTCTGCTGCATCCTGAAAATATGATTGATAATGTTCTAAATCTTGTCGAAGGACATACTCTGGAGCTCCTAAAACAAAGGTCCCTTGGTCAAAAGATACTGCTGCGTATTTATTTTTAGAGCTAAACGGATACTGCCGTTTTATAGACCAAGCTTGTCCACTTTTTTCAAGCCCAGGATAAGCTCGCAAGGTTTCAATGGTATCATTGGCGTCCTGACTAGCCTCAAGATAGTTACTTAGCGCTTCTAATGCAAACTCTTTCTGATCTGCTACTGGAAGCAACTGGCGAACAGCCATTTTATTTTCTGTGATAGTCCCCGTCTTATCTACACAAAGGATATCTACTCGTGACAGAGTCTCAATGCCCTTCATACTGTTGAGAAGGACCTGCTGTTTAGCTAGGCGAACAGCCCCCAGAACTAAGGCAAGCGTCATCAGGAGATAGAGTCCCTCCGGAATCATTCCCACAATAGCTCCGACCGTTGAAGTCACACTGACTTGCAGAGTTTCTTGATTACTGATAAAACTGCGGAAGAAAAGCAAGAGTCCTAAAGGAATAATCAATATCCCAATGATCTGCACTAGGCGATTGACAGCATGAACCATCTTGGATTCTTCTACACCGCTTATTTCTTTGGCTTCTTTAGCTAGCTGGTTAATATAAGCCTGGTCTCCTACTTTGTCCAGACGAGCATAGGCTTGGCCAGCAACTACAAAGCTACCAGATAGGACCTCATCTCCCGCATTTTTTTCAATCTCATCAGCCTCACCAGTCAGCTGGGATTCATTTACTTTCAAGTTTCCTGAGAGAATCTGGCCATCGGCGTAAATCTGATTTCCTGCAGAAAATTTAACCACATCATCCTGAACAAGTTCTTCGACAGAGAGCACCTGCTCTTCTCCATCTCGAATCACATTGGCTGAGAAAGTGTGTAAGAGTTTCATTTGGTTGAGAACTTTTCTGGCCCTCAATTCCTGAAAAATCCCAATCAAGGAATTAATGACAACGATGGGAACAAAAAGTAGATTATTCCATGACTGAACTAGGACCAAGAGAATGGCCAGTACAAGAAAAATAAAATTAAAATAGGTGAAAATATTGGACCGAACAATCTGCCAGGTCGTTCTTTCTGTAGAGATAGTAACCTGATTAGTCAGACCTTTTTGGCGACGTTCTTCAACTTGTGCTTGACTAAGTCCTTGAAATTGATTCTGATGCATAGAGTTTTCCTTATTGAATTTGCTTTACTTATTGTAGCAAAAACTGGGTACCATTTCTTCAGACTTTAGGCTGAAGTATGGATAGTTAAAATTGCCCTTGTAAAATAGAATTACATTTTCATTCGTGAATTTCCAGAGGTAGCCCATCTGGATCAAAGAAGAATGCCATCTTACGGCCGTCAAAGTCATCATAGCGTAGCTCGGTATGGGGAATCTCCAAATGGTCAAATTCCTCCAAAATTTTTTCGACATCTGTCACTTGAAAGGCCAGGTGTCGTAGCCCAGTATGTTCTGGATTAGGAAGAGCTGGTCTTTTGGGAGCGTCTGGCTTGATAAAAATTTCCAAAGTTAGATTTCCTTTTCGGACATTAAAGAGAATATCCTGTTTGTCTGGCCTGTGGTGCTCATCTAGCATGTCAAAGCCCAGCTTATCCACATAAAACTCCCTAGTCTTGGCATAATCATGCCCTATGATGGCGATATGGTGAACAGTATCTAATTTCATTCTTTTTTCCTTTCCTTGGTAATGTGTAAGTAGAGAAAATCTGCCGGCTGGCTGCTGGCAGATTTGTTTTTATCAAATGGTTATCTTGCTAGCAGACTAGTGAAATTAGAATCAATTCGTCTGCAAAACCTTTCTCGGCTTGGTTCCTTCGGCTGGTCCGATAACGCCTGCCGCTTCCAACTCTTCCATGAGACGTGTAGCTCGGTTAAAGCCGACCGAGAGGCGCCGCTGGATCATAGAAGCACTGGCTTTTTGAGTCTCGATAACAAGGGCCTTAGCTTCTTCAAAGAGCGGATCTCCTCCATCATCGCTACTACCAGACTCCATATCGCTTTCAGATACTTCGCCCGGATCAAAGCTATCGTCGTAGTCCGCTTCAGCTTGGTTCTTGACAAAGGCTACGATTCGCTCCACATCTTCATCTGAGATAAAGGAGCCCTGCAGACGAACAGGATGGTTTTCATCAATGGGCTTAAAGAGCATATCCCCACGACCCAAGAGCTTCTCTGCTCCATTTTCATCCAGAATGGTCCGACTGTCTGTCCCGCTGGATACAGCAAAGGCAATCCGAGAGGGTACATTGGCCTTAATCAGACCGGAGATAACATCTACAGATGGCCGCTGGGTAGCCAGAATCATGTGAATACCAGCCGCACGCGCCTTTTGTCCTAGACGGATAATGGCGTCCTCTACTTCCTTACTAGCCACCATCATAAGGTCAGCCAACTCGTCCACGATGACGACGATTAAAGGCAGGGGCACTTGCTTGTACTCTGACTGAGCATTGTACTCAGCAACCTTAGCATTGTAGCCGGCAATGTTACGGGCACCAACCTTGGAGAAGAGTTCATAGCGGTTTTCCATCTCGTCTACAACCTTCTGAAGCGCACGGCTGGCCTTGCGAGGATTGGTTACGACTGGGATAAGCAAGTGGGGAATATCATTATAAACAGACAGCTCCACCATCTTAGGATCCACCATCATAAACTTGACTTCATCTGGTCTGGCTTTCATGAGAATGCTGGCGATAATCCCGTTGACGGCCACAGATTTACCAGAGCCAGTAGAGCCCGCCACCAAGAGGTGAGGCATCTTAGCCAAGTCAAAGGAGCGGACAGAGCCGTTGACAGCTTTACCGAGTGGGATTTCTAGGAGCTTGCTAGCATCGGTCTTAGACTGCTCCCAAAGTTCTCGGAAGGTCACGGTCGCAATTTCAGAGTTGGGTACTTCGATCCCAACAAGAGACTTTCCAGGAATCGGCGCTTCAATCCGCACATCCTTAGCAGCTAAGGCTAAAGCCAAGTCATCCGCCAGATTGGAGATCCGATTGACCCGAACGCCGACAGCTGGCTTGACTTCGTACTTGGTGACAGAAGGCCCGATTTCAGCTCGCTCTACAGTAACCTTAATCCCAAAGCTAGCAAAGGTTTCTTCCAAAATTTTGATATTCTCTCGGACAATCCTCTTTTCCTTGGACTGGTTTTTGGGCTTGTCAGGCGCAAAGAGATTGATAGTCGGTAGTTTATAGTCTAGATTTTCTTTAGCTGTAAAATCCACTTCTACATCTGTATCTGCCTCTGCTTCTTCTATTTCCTCTTCGCTGTCAAAGTCCAGGGGCTCATGAGAATCATACTCTCCCTCTTCAGCATAGTCCGCCTCATCAAAGTCCATAGGCGAGTAAGACAAGTCCTCACCATCTAAAATCTCCCCCGTTTCAGGATCCACTTCAGCTTCTGCCTGCTCTACCTCAATGGCTTGCATAGCTGCCTGTGCAGCTTTCTCCTCCTGCTCAAGAAAACGAAGCTGACGTTTTTCTTCCTCTTTTTCCCTCCAGTTTTGGAAAGCCAGGCTAAATTTCTCGGCAAGATCGTAAAGCGACCATGGACTCATGAGCAGAGCACCCAGCAAAATCAGGAGCAGCCCGATAAAATAAGAGCCGATATTTGAAAAAAGAAAAGAAATCGGAGCATAAAGAGCCGCCCCAATCAGCCCCCCGCCAGCAAATGAGGACACTTTAAAGGCCAACAAATCTGTCAGAACTCTTGTAAGCGTTGTAGATAAAACCTGCCCTTTCAAATGCAAAACATGAACAAAATAGGCTTGAAAAATTAAGCTGAGTCCTAAGAAAAAGCTGATGAAGCCTGAAATCTTTCCTTCATATTTATGCAGCCACTTAAAGAAAAAGAGATAAAACAAAGCAGCTAGAATCGCCACATAAGCCAGACTCCCTACTAGAACCCGAATTAAGTTATAAATGGTGACTCCAAAAGCTCCCAGCTTTAAAGCAGCAAACAACAAAGCGATAGCCAAAACAAAGGTGACTATCATTCGTCGAATCGCTTTTTGTCTTTCTAATTCCGCTTTTGTCGGCCGTCTCGTAGTCCGACTGTTTTTTGTATTTTTCTTATTTGCCATAAATTTCATTATACCATATTTTAAGATCTTCTAAAGAGAAAACTAGCTGCCTTTTGCAACTAGTTTCTGCTTTATTCTTCTGGCAAAATCAACCAGAAAATGAGGTAGGGAAGAAGTCCAATCCCATAAGCAAAGAATCAGACTCCCCAGATGACACGGATGATGACCGGATCTATATTAAAATACCGAGCTAGCCCGGAGCAAACTCCCGCAATGATTCTATCATCAGCACTTCTTGTTAAACGTCTTACCATAATCAAACTCCCTTCAAACGAACGATAAATTTTTATCAAACGAAACCAATGATTTTTATCTTATTTTACCATAATTTTTCCTCAAATAATTGTTGGAACTTCACTATCGCCCTCAAAATCTTCGACTTTTTCTTAATTCGGGAAAGATTTCTGGATACGCCCTAGTATAAAAGACGAGAATGAGCCAACCAGGAGAAAGTTAAAGGAAACAGCCATTACAAGATTTGTTCCCCGAGCTCCCAAATAGCTTTCCATTGACAAGGACACACCCTAATATTTTTTCAGCGCTTATGTTGATCTTTCAAAAAACGAAAGAGCAGATCTTTGACCAATGGTCCCACTAAAAGAACATCTATTAGAAATGCTACTATAAAACCAGATGAGCAAGATAGCTTCCTTAAAATTTATAGGCACAAGTGCTCCATTTCTGATGTATAACATTCAATCTAGCATCTATATTTTTTCGTAATCAGAAATTTCAAGAAAGTGTTTCTATAGCTCAGATTGGTAATCTTTAGCTATTTTTGCTAGACTATTTAGAAGAAAATATCGGAAAGGAGAATAGTATGCGAGCAGGTGTGATTGTCTACAATCCTTTCTTGGACAAGATTTTGCTCATTCACCGCTGGAAGAATGGGCAAGAGTATTTCGTGATTCCCGGTGGAACTATCGAACTTGGAGAAGGACCTTTAGAAGCCGCCTTACGGGAAATGAAAGAAGAAGTCAATCTTAGCTTTTCTGCTGACCAGCTGCACACAGCTTTTTCCTTTAACAATCAGGGAAAAGAGGAGTATTATTTCTACACCAGTCTAAGTACGGCCGAGACTTCCCTCATGCAGGGCGAGGAAGCCCGGCGCAGTGGTCCCCAAAACATTTACCAGCTCGAATGGGTCAGCTTGCAAGAACTTTACAACCACAATCTGCGTCCAGAAAGCCTCAAATCCCTGCTCTTGGAATTTCTGACGCAGGAAAGTTTGAAAAACTAAAGCACTTATAGTAAAATAGCAATAGTTCATAAACTTACGCATAGAAAGGTTATTTATGAAAAAAATCATTCTTTTTAGTCTTTTATCTGCACTTGCTCTGACAGGCTGCTCCACTAAAGAAGATTCTACTACCAAGTCCTCCAGTGCTCCTAAGCAGTCTTCTGCTACCGATACCAGTTCTGAGGCAGCTGAAGCTCAAAAACTCCGTGAACAGTACAAGGATGCCATGACCAATGAAAATGCCAACTTCCCACAACTATCTACAGAAGTTGCCGAAGATGAGGCTGAAGTCAAGATCATCACAACACAAGGAGACATTCGCCTCAAGCTGTTTCCTAAATACGCTCCTTTAGCTGTCAAAAATTTTCTGACACATGCAAAGGAAGGCTATTATGATGGGGTCATTTTCCACCGCGTTATCAATGATTTCATGATTCAGACCGGCGATCCTAAAGGAGATGGCACGGGTGGCGAATCTATTTGGAAAGGCAAGAATAAGTCTATTGACTCAGGAAATGGCTTCAAGAATGAATATTCTCCTTACCTCTATAACTTGCGCGGTGCACTAGCCATGGCCAATGCTGGAAAAGACACCAACGGCAGTCAATTTTTCATCAACCAAAGCAAGAAAGACTTATCCAAACAATTACCGACCGACACCTTCCCAGCTAAAATCATTGAAGCTTACAAGAACGGCGGAAATCCAAGCCTTGACGGCGGCTATACTGTCTTTGGCCAAGTCATTGAAGGCATGGACGTAGTAGACAAAATCGCTGCCACAGAAACTGGCGATAAAGATAAACCCAAAACAGATATTAAAATCGAAAAGATTGAAATTATAAAAGAATAGGAAAAAGTCAACTCGAGCTCTGCTCATCTTATGAGTTAGGTCTTAGTGTCAACAAAACAAAAAACCAGTCCCCAAAAGAGGACTGGTTTTACTATGTATTTTTCTAATCATACAGCAGTTCAACTCCACTTTTAAAGTGAGATATGTAGCTTCTAACTTTTGAGAATAAGGTAGACACTGAGTCTGCAATTAGATTTTACTGGGCATAATTACCACCTGTAAAATGATAATACTCTTCCAGTGTGAGGCCAGATTCGGAAATTTCCTTGGCCTCTTTTCCTACATAGCGTAGATGCCAACTTTCAGGCACATAGCCAGTAGACCCCTCCTTGCCAACAGGATAGCGTACTACAAAACCATATTTATAGGCATTGTCCAAGAGCCACTGACTAGCTCCCGCTTCTTCAACCAGATTGCCGCTACTATCAATCAGATCAAATGCTAAACCAGTTTGGTGCTCGCTGTAGCCTGGTCTTGCCGAATAACGATCAGCCGCAGCTTGTCCATCTTGATTCACATAACTTTGATAAAGGCCGACCTGAGTTTGATAGCTACGAAAACCGCTATATTGGTTGCTGATAGGATAACCTTTGGACTGCATATCTGCGATTAACTTAAGTAATTCTGCTTTAGCAGTCGGATTCTCACCTGGATTGTAATCAGCTGATAATGGATAGTGTTTATTGGCGATGACTATTTCGTCATATTTACCTTGAACGCTATAATAGCTTCCGTTGTAAGAAACATTTTTATCAACAGTTACGTCCTGTTTCTGCTCCTTCTTAGACTCCGCACTATCCGATTCACTCCCTGTATCTTGGCTAGATGACCGGTCTTTTTCAGCCTCTTTTTTTTCAACAGATACCTTTGAGCTACTTGCCTGCTTGTTTGTACTACTTTCAGTCTTGTCTTTAGCTGCTGAGCAAGCACTTAAAAGCAAGACTGACATTGCTAGAAAAATAAGTTTATTATATTTCATTGTATTCCACTAACTTTCTGAAACTTCAATATTGTAGATTGCAAAGGAATTTCCAGTCGGCTTCAAATAGTAAGTTTTATTTTTTCGATTGACACTATTTGGAGTACTATCAATATAGTGAACTGTATAGTCCTCATAAGTCGTCACAATATAGGAGCCGTTCTCCTCTCTCACTTCACGGATATCCAAAGCTCCTGGATCGTAATAATCAATTTTCGCCTTCTTGACACCACCACCTGTAGTCCACTCAACCATCTCTTTGTATGATGGACTAGAAGTGTCATAATATTGAGCATAATAATTAGAACGATTAGAGACCGATCTGAAAACAGCTGTGCGATATTCACTAAGGAAATTGGTGATTTTTGCCTTGTTAGCTTCTACCTTTTTAGCTTCTTCGTCCTTTTCTTTGATCTTATCTGTCACTTCTTTAGGTAAAGATAAAGCAACATCAAGCGTGTCTCCTTTGACAACAATACTTTCCTTGTTGGTTACAAAAGTGTTATCAGCAACAACAAACTTAGCATAAACTTCCAGTTCTTGATGTGGTACAACTTGAATATCTGTTTCCAAGCTACTACCAATTTCCTTGCCATTTACAACAATTTTAACGTCCGTTTCATTTGTAGCTTCTGCTGGCATAGTAACCTTCAATCGTTTCTTTTCAGACTTAAGATCCAATTTAATTTCATTATTCTTAGCAGTTGCTAAATCAAGCTGAATCTTACTCTCAATTTCTCCGACTTCCGTCTTCCCCTTAAGGGTAAATTCCTGCTTGATAAAATGATATTTGCCAATATTCGTCTCAGCATTCTTACTCAAAGGAAGGCTTTTCTTATCTCCTGCTTTGATGCTCGCATTGTCTAAGTTCGTGTTAACCTTAACCTCTACTGGATAGGCCACTATTTGATATTCCTGAAAAATCCCAAATTTCTTGCTTTTTTCAGTTACACCTAAAAGTTTATTCTGATTGTCATCAATATAGGCTGATTTTCCCTTTGACTTAGCAATGTTGTCCAGCTCGGTCTCAATATTGATTTCTTGACTCTCTAAGTGCTCGACCAAAGCCCTCGCGTCTGCACGTGTCCACTTATCTGAGTTAGAAGAAAGTAGGTTTGCGATTCCATCATAATCCTTTTTAGTAACCGCTTTTGCAAAATCATCCGTAACAACTTTAACACCTGTCACCGAGCTCAAATAAAGAAAGGCTGCCAACAAAACAAAAAGTAGAATAAGAGGAAAAGCAATCATCACGGCCTTCTTCTTCGACCTTCTTTTTTGTATTGGTTTTTGAGGAAATTCCGATTCCAGTAACTCAGAGCGAATAGGCAAATTAGCAAAACCTTGATTTCGTGCTTCTAAAAATTCCTCTTTAGTCGGCTTTCTACCAATATTCGTCTCGAAAGCTTGCAGCCAATTCTCCCGTTGCTCTTGGTATTGATCCGATTCTGAAATCTCTTGCTTTTCTTCTTTAAGAGGCTCCACAACAGATTCTTCTTTAAAAAACTCTAGGGCTGGCTCCTCTTGCCCAAAATTTTGTTCCTGAGTCACCGAGCTTTGCTTCTCTTCAGCTGGCCCATCGTTACTTTGTCCTGCTGGAGCCGCAATAGAAATAATCTTTCGGGGATCAAAATCAGAACGTTTTCCTTCTAAAAACTCATCTGCGGTTGGCTTTCTACCAATCACTTGCTCAAAAAGCTCAACCCACTTTTCTTTCGTTGTCATAAATCACCTCCAAGAACCTTACATCATCATAAGACTCATCAGTAATGAGAAAGCGATGAAAGTAAAGATAAATGTTATCACACCATTGACAATAATTGCCAGTAAATATTTATAAAAAGGATCCATTGACGTGCTAGATTTTGAATAAATCAAAGCAAAGGTTGCACCGACCCCAATTAACACTAAGCCGATCCATGCTAGGAAGAGGGAAACAGACATAATCCCAAGTAAGCTAAATAAAGCAGAAAGAGCCACAAAAGGTAAGACAATCGCATAGAGTCTGCCATACCAGTCAAATGCCTTATTAAAGCTAAAGCTTCCATCCTTATAGACCATGCGTTTTACAGCAAAGCCTCCTAAAATAATGGAGAAAAGAACGAGGGCTGCCGCTATCAGTGAGACCAAGAAAAGTCTAAAATCAAAAGTCGGACCACTATAAAAGCCAAAACTCACCGAATGAATAAGATTATAAAAATTATAATTCACCACAATAGCTGCAAAGAAAACAGTCAATCCTAGAGAAAGATAGCCATTTAATTTGCTACTTTCAACTTCTGAAGTTGGCGACTTCCAAGCAGAAATAAGCCAGGCCCAGAAACCTTTCATCGTTTTAGAAAATTCACTTGGTTGCGCCGGCTGTTGCTGACTGTAGTAGGCCTGTGGTCCTTGCTGGAAATTCTGCGCATTGAACTGGCCTTGCGGATTGTTTTGATAAGCTTGCTGATTGAAGCCTTGCGGACCAGAAGATTGAGGCTGACCAACGAACTGGTTAGGTTGCCCACCATTTGGCTGTTGATAAGGATATCCCTGTTGAGCAAATGATTGTGTTTGATTAGCAAAATGATTTTGGTTAGGATGTTGCTGAGGAAGCTCTTGATATTGCTGCCCAGTTGGCTGAGTGAACAATGCTTGCCCATTCTGTTCCTGAAAAGCATTTTGCAGCTGAGCATAGTATTCACCGTTTGAAGCTCCTCCTTGTGCTCGAACAGAGTCTGATATGATTGAGCCAGTTTCACTTCCAACTTGGTTCGTACTTGTCACCTCAGGTTCCACAAATTCACCAGCCAGCAAAGCTTGAGTAATTTCCGCATCCGTTGCTGAACGGCCATTCACAGCTTCAAAATATTCGAGCCAATCTTGCTTTAACATATAAAAATCTCCCATCAATAAATGATTATCCTAATATTAGTATACAAAAAATCAGGTAAAAATTCAATCAAGGCAATAGGCACGCATAAATAGCAAAAAATATGAAGTAAGCCAAATACTTTAATCAAAAAGTAAAAAGACCACATCCTATATGGATACTATCTAATTTACGAAAACTTATAAATTATAGAGACATTATAGAAAAGCAAAAAACCAGAACCCATAAAATATAAAAAACAACAGCAAATAGCCGTTGTTTTTTATGAATTAGCGTATCGGGAAGACAGGATTCGAACCTGCGACACCTTGGTCCCAAACCAAGTACTCT
>ERZ773008.2449-NODE-2449-length-12135-cov-11.910762_pt1 | contig 12135 bp, 13 predicted proteins | sample MGYA00580664_ERZ773008 | MGnify/ENA primary metagenome ERZ773008 (study PRJEB29015, sample SAMEA2738016) | human oral metagenome | biome: human oral; feature: human-associated habitat; material: dental | place: China | collected 2048 ... | reverse complement strand
CTAAACTCATCGAATATGTTAAAGAAAATAACATCAAAACTATCTTTGCAGAAGAAATGGCTAGCCCAGAAGTATCTAAAACTTTGGCAAAAGAAGTTGGTGCTAAAGTAGAAACTATTTACACTATTGAAAGCAAAGAAGACGACAAAACATACCTACAACGTATGGACGAAAACCTTGCAAAAATTCTTGAATCTTTGAAATAAGATAAATGAAAAGTAGCCCTAAAATATATGTACCCCTTTTACTGGACAACTAGAAAATGCGGTACATATCAAAAGGGCTGCTTTTTTATTTTGTCTGCCAGGTTAGTTTCAACTAAAGTGTAATGAATATAGTATAATATATATTACGAGATAAAATAAAAAGGAGGTCCAATATGGTTATCACTAATAAATTAGGCATTACTGATTCTCCTACTTTGGCTAGGGAAGAAGAGCGGATAAGTAAAAAGGCTGCGACTAGATTGTTTGAGCAGAACCTACTTAACAACATGCCTAGTGGTACTTGGACTACATTACAAGACATCCATAAGGTATTATTTCAAGATATATATGATTTTGCTGGTGAGCTACGTACTGTAAATATTTCTAAAGGGAACTTCCGTTTCGTTCCTGTTATGTATCTATCTGAAGCTGTTAAAACTATTGAACGTATGCCACAAGATACATTTGATGAAATTGTAGAGAAGTATGTAGAAATGAATGTGGCTCATCCTTTTAGCGAGGGTAATGGACGTAGTATGCGTTTGTGGCTTGATCATATGTTTTGTGTTGAACTACAAAAAACTATTGATTGGAGTCAAATTGATAAGGAAAAATATTTATCTGCTATGGAGCGCAGCCCTGTAAATGATCTAGAAATTAAAGCTGTATTAGCGGAGGCGCTAACTGATGATATCAATAATCGGGAACTATTTATGAAGGGCCTTGACCATAGTTATTATTTTGAAGGTTATCAATTATTTAAGAGCGAGGATTTATAAGGTAGAGTATTATGAATGGTTTGTTTGGTCCTTATATAGAAAAATGGATGCATTTCATCACTATTAAGAACATGTTATTACTAACAGTGGGATCTCTAATTATAACTGATTTAGGTTTATATATATTGATGCTGCTTTTCCCAGAGAGTCCATTTTTTAAAACTCTTATTTGGGAGGTTATCAGTCCTGTAGAACTTGATGTAGTTGCTATTATTGGCTATGTGCTTGGGATTGGAGTATTTGTTCTTGTAAGCTCTGGTATTTTATACGGTGTTTTTAAGGTGTTTAAGGGGCAAGTTACCTATAAGCAACTAGTGGCAGACTTACTTTTGAATAGCTGTATTGCCAGCTGGATTCATTTGATATTTGTACTTGTTGCTGCGCCTACGTATCTCTTGTTAGACTTACGAATTCGAGGTGGTACGGGTGGATTAAGTACGATGGAGCTTTTTAATGTCTTTATTATGGCTCATCTTATGTCTAAGCAATTTGGATTAAATCCTTGGATAACGGGGATTACCTTTTATATAGTATCCTTTATCTTTGGTGTTGGCGGCATTATGTTATTCATGGCAACTTAAATACATATGTAATTGAAAGGTTGGTAGATTCCGTTAAGGCATCTACCAACCTTTTTTGGCTCAGCACGGTTGTTAAATAGTTTCGAATAAATTTATATTTATTTTAAAAGTTTCTTATGATACAATGAGAAACATATATGTGTGTTGTTTGCGTTTGTAGGAGGGCTTATGGAAACAAAATGGTATTCAGATTTTAAGGAGTTGTGTATATCTCCCTTTAAGACGGGAATCCCCCAAATCGTAGCATATGGATCTTGTATGAAAGGGTTTTATGCGTCAGCTGCAGTCAGTGTTGTAGGCTCACTGCTGACCACGTTTATACCAGCTCTTATTATATCGATGATGCAGTTGCATCATACATTTTATGGTCGTGTTTTTGTAATGAGTGCTAATGGTGGCGTTGCTATGCAATTAGCATTTAATCTATTTCTTACCTTTTTAGGTCTATCTCTTAATGCCTATTTAGTTTCTTGGGTAGCTAATAAATTTGATGCTCGGACGACTCCACAGGAAGTGCTAAAGGTGAATTGGTATTCTTATGCGTATGGACAATTACTGGCCCTTATTGGTGGGCTTTTGATAACGCCTGCTAGCATCTATTTCTTTATTAATATTGATTATTTTGGGCGATTACAAGACCCATTCGATTTACCTTTGACGATTATTCTATATGTACTTATCTCTTTCTTTATCCTGATAGGGATTTCTATGTGGACTTGGTGGGTAAGTCTAAATTTGTTAAGCCAACAAATTAACAAACCTAAACTCTCAACATTTGGTATTAGTGTATTGGCTGGGCTAATTCCTTTTATTATCATAAGTGCTATTATGGCATTCATCGTTTTTACAGTAATGAACATGAGATATTCTAGCGGATTATTTTAAATAGCCATACTTAGATTGTATGTGATATAGAACGATAGTTTTGGAGGTATTATGGAAAGAAAATGGTATTTAGATCTATGGTTACTAGTTACATCACCCTTTAAACGTGGTATTTCAGAGATTGTAGAGTTTGGTACAATTCAACGAGGCTTTGCTGCAACGGTAGCAATGGTTGCGATAACTTTAGTATTTTCTGCTATTATAGAGTTGCTATTGGCTTATGTGTTTGGTGTTCATATAGCGAAATTGGGTAGTGTTATGGGCCAATTCGCTGGTCTAGGTATTATGTCCTTGACTCTTGGCTTGATAGGTATGTTTGCTTTTTTAGCAATTTATTCTGTTATTTTTAGTCAGGTAGCTAATAAGTTTGGGGCCAATACTAATTATGAATCTGTTTTAAAGATTTGTTGGTATCAAAGTGCATATACTCAATTTCTATCAATAATGATAGGAGTTCTTGAGATTCTGCTAATTATCATAGCAAAGGGATTAGGCTTTTATGAGGCCTCATCATCGATTGGATTAACCATATTTAATTACTTTTTCCAAATTACCAATGTAGGCGCTTTTATTTGGTTTTGGTGGGTCAGTTTAACGCTTATGGCGCGTCAAATTAAAAAGAATCGTTTGGCTACCTTTGGAATTACCCTTATATCTGCTTTAATTCCAGTCTTAGCTATTGGTATATTGGGTATATTGCTAGACATAGTTAAGCTTGCGGCTCGTATGTAATTAAATAGTAATGAAAATAATGAAAGCAAGGTATGAATGTACCTTGCTTTTGTGTTATAATGATGAACAGAAAATGAATTAATAATAAACTCATTATTTAAATTCGTGATCTATGTGTTGTGTGCCGCATCATCCAAATTTGGGTGATGCTTATTCTTATTGTGTAAAAGGTGGTGAGCGATATGATGGTTGGTTTAGTAGAGTTTATGTATCGCTTATTAAACCCCATTGAAGAAAAAAGTCCACGTATGTATCACTTTAATGTTGCTTATGGGCAATTAATAGGAATGCTGTTATTGTCACTCATATGCTATCAATTTACCATTGTTGGTGAAGGTGTATATATAGATGCTATACGTGCATTTATACGGAATTCTTCCTTATTAGTGAAGTGGCAATTATTTGCCCTTCCAGTTGGTCAACATGAAATACAAGTTTTCTTTGAACAGCTAGGAAAGCCCCGAGAGTTTTGGAATGCAGGGCGCTTTACGTGGGTAATTGTAAAAAGCATTGTTATGGTAGGAATTATTGTTGGTTATGCCATGATACAAAAGCGTAAGTTTTACGTAAGTGCTATAGCGACAGGTGTATTGCATATGATGGCCTTAGCGCAGCTGGTGGTTGCTTTGTATACATTTACAGTAGGTATCATGTTGATACTTACCACTGTACCATTAGTACTACAGGCCGTTATCGGATTCTGTATGATTGTCTTATGTGTATTAAGTACAGGGTTACTGTTACAAACGATGGGACGTATTACAGGGGCTTGCATTAACGGAACTACTTATGAAGGTTTGAGCGTTATGCTCGTGGCTATTCTCGTGTCACTCTTGTGTGAAGGTCTTTATATGTTGACTCGATAAAATACATATACTATAGTTAGGACGAGGTACGCCTCGTCCTTTTTGTATGGCTCGATGATTTCTATTTTGCTATTGCTTTGCTATTAGCAATATAAGGTCGGTCCATTTAGTATTAATTATTACGTATTTCCTAACTATATAGGTTGAATATAAGGAGTATCTATGAAGTGGTATAAGGATATATTGCACTTGTTTACAAAGTTGAGTGATCAATCCTTTCAAAATATTCTTGCATATGGCACTATAGCGAGAGCACTGACTAATTTAGTGGTCTCTACTATTGTATTATATGGAATTACCTATGCCTTGCCATTGCTGGTGAAAGCAATAGCGCCTATGCTTGGCATCAAGCGTATGACAGGCTTTGCACATTTTGATATGGTCAGCGCTATTGCAAATGTATCTTTTTTGATTTTTCAGATCCTCATAGGAGCCTTTGTTATATGGCGCTTACTTATTTTATTAGGTGGTAGTGGTACGTATAGAGGGGTTATGTGTAATTATATATATGGGTTAGCCTATACGAATGCACTTCGTACAGTGGTATTAGTGTTTGTCCATATTATAGGCCTTATTTTATTTGCCATATCACAGCAAAAATACGTAGCAGATATAGCGTATTTAGTTACTATGTTTAGTCAGTATTATGCTGTATTTATCGGTGCTCAACTTATGCGACGCTATGTAGGTCTTGGTATTGTTAAGACCTATATTGTAATGTTTGTTGTAGCCTTACTGTCCGTATCCGTTTTACCTCAATGGATTCGGTTTTTCCATACTTTGTTCAAGTAAACAGCTTTAATATAGCTCTATATAACCGTAAGATGAAAGTCTTGCGGTTTTTTTATGTTTTAATTTATATTAAAATTAATTATATTTAATTTAAATTTTGGGATTTATGATATAATTAACTTTAGAGTGTAGTTGAGAGCGGAGTTAGTTATGGATACGACATTTTTACGAGAGCTATCCCTATTGGTGCGTTCACCAAAGAAGGGGATAGATGAAATTTTCTGGTTTGGTACTTTAGAGAAAGGTATCAAAGCGGGGCTAGCCGGTTGGTGCGCTACCCATATGTTAGGCTTTGCCTTAGGTATTATATTATTACCTTTGGTCGCCGCTTTTGGAGGCTTTTTATTAGGCTTTATACCTGCTGTATATGGTATATTTTCCATCTTGCGTGAGGTCATTGGTCTTGGCATTTATTGGTTTGTAGGTAGTTTTATTTTGTGGAAACTACTGAGTGTACTCCTTGATCGAGAGTTTGACTTCAAACAAGTATTAATGGGAACAGCTTATATCGAAGGGTATACAGGGGCATTGGGATTAGCATTAATCTTAGTATCTATCATTTGTATATACATTGCTCCTATTTTGATGGTTCTCTTAGTTCCTTTGGGCTTAGCCTATATGGGGGCCGTTATTTACGTAGCCGTTATGCTTTTATCTCGCCTTATGAATGTAGAGCCTCTTACAGTAGGGGCCATTTATGTGATCTTATTTATTATCAATCATTTATATAACTGGATTATGCGTATACTTTTTGCGTAAATAACAAAACCTCCTAGCATTTGCTAAGAGGTTTTTTATTATGCCTAAAGTTGCGCTTCGTAATATTGTAGTAATAGGTCTACATTGTCTTCATCGTACTCAATGTGTTGTGACCATCGAGCAATTTGTTGTAAAGGCCTTCCTTCGATGGCGCTCGTCATGAGCATATACTCCGTGCCATCCTTTGCATAGGCTATGATAGCTTCTAAGGAGTAGTCTGCAAGCATATCGATTTGGCGATACAAGATATATTGGTAAACCTTACTAAAAATGCTCATATCTTGTTGATGTACATAATTTTTAACAGATGTAATGACCAGGTCTATATTTTTAGATAATGTATCGACTTGTGTAGTCCAGGTCTCATCAATAGGTTCCGTAGTCTTGTAGAGATCTAATAGCTGTTTATAATATTCTACATTAGGGCTTGGTGTATATTGAAATAGAGTAGGCTCTAAATCAAAGGCTAAAAGTTGAAACACATTTTCTAGTTTTAGACGTTCATCAGGACCAAATTCATTATCATCATCTTCAATGGTAAAAACTAACTCTCTATTAGTATCGTCTTTTGCTAGTAGTTCCACGGATGCCTCACAGGATAAACCAACACCACATAGCTCTAGGTCTTCGATGTATTTATAAAATCGCGGGTGCATATGACAGGTGTCGCAAAGGCCTTCTTCGCCTAATTCGAGCACTACTTTGCAAAGCCCTTTTTCATTGAGTAAAGGGCACATAGGTTGTTCCTTGGAGAATACGAAATGGCTGCCTTCATCATCAACGGTAATCGCTTGGCGCAAGCTTTCACCAAGAGGTCCAGTCATAGTGTGATAGCGCTCAGCCGTCGGTTCATCGATGTCGATGGTCCAAAGTTGGCAACATGTATTTTCACAGCGATCAGCTTTGCACTGAAATTCGTGATATATCGTAGGATAAATTGAAATCATAGTCAGCTCACTTGTAGTTACAAAAATTATTCTACGTGCATTGTATCATAGGGCGTAGGTCCACGCACTATAATTATAAATAAAGATTCATATAGCTTATCAATTTAGTGTATAATTGTATATATACAATATGGTCCTGTTTGAGAGATGGAGGAGCCTATGAAATCATTACTTATAAAAGGTAGCCTTGTATTGGCGTTAGCCGCAGTGTTTGGCATGCCTAACGTGAGTGCCGCCCCTTTAGTAGCCGTAGAGCCAACTGTTGCAGTTGTTGATGGCAACCATGCGGCAATTGTAGGTGCTAATGGTTTATTAAATGCATTCATTCAAAATCATCCTAATGCGGTTATTACGGAGATTGCCTTTGATGCTGACGGTGGTCAAATCAAGTATGACGTAGAAGGCGTTGATGAAAGTGGCAAGTATGAGTTAACTTATATTTACGCAACGAATCAAATCTTTGAAAAACGTGAAGGTGATTATCATAAATCCTTAAAGAAAATATCTTTTGATCCTCGTGAGATTTTGCCTCCAGCTGCAGTAGTTAATTTTGCTTATGCTCAAACACAAGGAAAAGCTACGAGCCTTAATAAATGGTCTGTACATCATGAAAAAGGTAAGATTATTTACAAAGTTACCTTTGGTACCGAAGGTAATAAAGAAGTTGATGTACGCATTGATGCTATAAATGGTACATTGCTTTCTGTTAAATTTGATAACTAATGTATGATTGACTAGTAATTATAGCTTAATAATTCCTAGTTAATTAATTTTGAATATAATAATTAAATGCCTCAATACTAGTTTTTTCATAGAAAATTGCTAGCATTGGGGCTTTTTTTGTGAAAGTTTACTCATGAATGTAAATCTAAAGATAATGAGATTTGTAGTTGTATGCCGTTCGTCCTTTATACATGGGATGGACGGCAATTGATATGGGATTCATAGAATATTTAAATGGAAATCGGAAACTAGGGAATTTCATTTTAAATATATGCAAATTCATTTTAGACTCACTACAAAATAGGCTTTTCAGTATGGCTCTACATTTTTATTTCATCGACTGTCGATAGTATGTGTACCAGTCCAAGGACGAAACTCAAATATATCGGATTTTCCAGACTATATATCTACAGTCCACGCTAGATATATGTTTTGGAACTATATCGATAACACCGAGTTGGTTAAAAATATATATGAAATACTACATATATATGAATTATCAAGGAGGATATTATGAAAAAATCTATTCTTAAAAGCAGTATTGCTTTAGCAGTAGCTGGCGTATTCGGTGCTACTGTAGCAGTAACAGCTGCTGAACAAGCAGCCCCAGTACCTGTGGTACAAGAAGTAGCAGTAACAGCAACTCCAGTGGCACAACCTGCAGCAGATCAAGCTGTTCCTAAAATTGAAGTGGCTCCAGTGGCTAAAGCTGAGGTTGCTCCAGTAGTTCCAACAGCAGCAGTTACTCCAGCACAACCTGCTCAAGATACTACACCAGTTCCAACTGCTACTCAAGATATTAAAACTCCAGTAGCTCAAGAAACTGTAGTTCCTGCAACAGCTAATCCTGCAGCAGCAACTCCTACAATCGAAACTGCAGCTGTAGCAAAAGCTCCTAGTGAAACTAAAGTAGTACGCGTTGGTGATAAAAAAACAGAGCCTTCTGCAAAAGCTGAAAAAACAGTAAAAAACAATAAAAAAGCGCATGCAGACAAAGCTCCTAAAGCAAAAGCTGTAAAAGAAGAGAAAAAAGCTGAAAAAAAAGAAACTACAAAAGAGGAAAAAAAAACTCTAAAAGTAGAAAATCACAACCTAGCACAACAAGTCAGCCCACAGGCGTAGTCGATCAAAATAGTATTTTCGTAATTGGTGCTAATTATTTAATTGACCAATTTGAAACTAAATTTGGTGACTCTAAGATTACGAATGTATCCTTCAAAGCAGCAGATAAAACTGCTATCTATGAAGTAGCTGGGTTCAATGCCAATGGCGCTCATTCTTTGACCCTTGATGTAGCGACTGGCAATGTAACTGAAAGTACTCCTAAAGCGTATGATGCATCTATGGAAGCTAGTGCTATTGATGCTGGTACTGTGTTACCTCCACATGTGGCGATCAATGCAGCCTTCGCACAAACTGGCAACGTAGCTACTGGTATTAACTCTTGGTCTGTAGCTAATCAAAATGGTGCACCTGTATACAACGTAGAGTTCCATGATGCACAAAATAAACCTGTATCCATCGTATTGGATGCAAAAACAGGTATGGCCGTAAAATAAGTAAAATTTATTCCTATACCACTGTAAAGCAAACCCTTTTAACACGAACACTAAACACCCAAAACTATACACACAACACATAAATACACTTACACACACATACACAATACACACAATACACACAATACACAATTACACACACGCAGCCCTCTGGATTGGATAGACAAACATTGACTCTCTCCTATGCCGTCTGTCGTTCAGAGGGCCCTTATGATTTGTGGTTCCCTCCCAATCATAAGATTATATACTTGGTATATAATACTCTCTCACAATAAGAACGTAACTGCTTTACAGTACGCTAGGTATAGGGGAGCAGGAAAGCCCGTAATGCATGTAGACCGCTGCATGTGTTACGGGCTTTTTTCGTAGGATATTTTTATATTACACGGAAGATATACGATATAAGATAAACATTACAAGATATAAGATAAAGATTACACGATATAAGATATAAGCTTATGAGCTCTTAAGAATTGCAAAAAGAGCAGATGTTTACTTTCATCTGCTCTTTTGTTATAGGGTTAACTCCTTAAAAAGGAGTTAATATTTAATTGTATAGTGAAAATAACTTTATATATATTGGCGAGGTACACGCTCAGAGAATCCACAGAAGATTTCGTAAGGAATCGTAGATGCAAGGGCGGCAATCTCAAGTGCAGAGATGCTTTCATGACCTTGAGAACCTAAGAGAACAACCTTGTCACCAGGTTTCACCGTAATCGTATCTGGAACGGCTACCATGAATTGGTCCATACAGATGCGGCCTACTACAGGGCAGCGTGTGCCATGAATCAACACGGTACCTCGATTAGATAAGCTACGAGGATATCCGTCAGCATAGCCTACAGGAATTGTAGCAATTGTCATAGGCTCAGGTGTTACATATGTAGAACCATAGCCGATGCCTTCACCTGCCGGAACTTGTTGGACGTGAACGACTTCGCTATGGAAGGATAGGACAGGTTTTAGGCCCAAGCGATTTGGTACATCTAAAGAAGGCATAATACCGTATTGAATGATACCAGGGCGAGCGTCGGTGAACAAACTATCTTTTACGGACAATAAACCAGCACTATTGGCAAGGGAGAAGCGATAATCTGCACCAGGTCGGAACGCTTTGATTTCATCTACCATGCGATGGAATTTCATAGCTTGGTTATGAGCGTGTGTTTGATCTGCAGCGTCCGCATTACTCATATGAGAAAAGAAGCCGTCTACTTCAAGATTTTCGTAGGATTCAACGCGTTGGATAAACTCTACAGCATCCTCGGGTTTAATGCCAATACGATGCATGCCCGTATCAACAGCGACAGCAACGCGAATAATCATATCGTGATTTTCTGCTACTTTATCGAGGGCCTCTAAATCGGTAGATTCACATACAGCAGGGATGGAATTGGTGTCTGCTACAAGCTCAAAGGACTGAGGTCTAGTGAGGCCTAATAGATAAATTGGCACCATAATACCTGCGTTGCGAAGAGGCACAGACTCCTCGGGAATGGCAACCGCTAAGGACTCATAACCTTCCTCTACGGCGATACGGCCCATCATAACACTGCCGTGACCATAGCCATTGGCCTTGATGACAGCCGTAGATGTGCTCCATTCCGGTAAACTATCTTTAATTTTGCGCAAGTTCTCGCGAACGAGACTTGTATTTATGGTCAAATAGGTGGGTCTCATGGTATTCCTCAATTCTATATAACATTACTTTTATTTTATAACTTTTGGGGAATTACACAATACTTTTGTGAAAGTTTTATACAGAAATTCTGTTTTTTATGATTTTTATACATACATTATATACAATAAACGTGAAAGTATACTAATTAATATAGTTCTCCGTGATATTAGTAGTATAAATTTATATAAATAATAGTATAATTTATGTAGAAGTATTATCCCTAATAGGTGTATGTAACGCCTAGATTTGGGCGTTACGTATATTTTATAAAATTTAATAACTATGTAGGAGGTTCTCATGAGCGAACGTGTAGTAGTGGTAAATGCAAGTAAAATGAATTACGACCAAGCATTAGATTTCTCCGTATTATCTAGTGATGTGCAGGTTTATGATGATAGTACAAATGAAGAGCTTATTGAACGTATTCAAGGGGCTCGCGTTGTAGTTACAAAAGAATTACCAGTAGAGGCTGATTTGCTTTCACAATTCCCAGATACTGTAAAACTCATCGTAGAAGCGGGGACAGGTTATAATAATATCGACCTCAACGCGGCTAAGGAAAGAGGCATCACAGTGTGTAATATTCCAGCATATAGTACAGAGCGTGTAGCACATACGGTAATCATGATGATCCTCAATTTTGCGTCTACCATGCAGAAACAAATTGGCATGCTTGCTAAAGGCGATCGCAGTAATTTCACAAAACATTTACAAGTGAGCCACACAGAAGTGAACGGTAAAACATTAGGTGTTGTTGGTGCTGGTCACATTGGTATGGAGGTAATCAAAGTAGCAAAAGCACTCGGTATGAATATTTTGGTTCATACACGTACACCAAAAGCTGATGGGGATGGTATTCGTTATGTAAGTCTTGATGAATTACTTGAAAATAGTGATTATATTACATTGCATTGCCCATTGAATGATCAAACTAAACATCTTATTAATAAAGAAACAATTGGTAAGATGAAACCTAATGCAGTCATCGTTAATACTGGTCGTGGTGCCCTTATCAATGAAGCTGATCTTTGTGAAGCATTAGCAGCTAAACGTATCGCTGGGGCAGGTCTTGATGTACAAGAGGTAGAACCACCAGTTGAGGATAGTCCTCTCTATACACTAGATAATGTCATCATTACTCCGCACATGGGTTGGAAAGGCCTTGAAACACGTCAACGCCTGGTAGGCATTATTCGAGATAATATACAAGCATTCTTAAAAGGTGAACCAATTAATGTGGTGTCATAATAGTTACGATAAAGATTTATAACAGTATAATTTATACTATTACACCTTGATTTAATATAAAGGTCTATATTATAGGGTTGTTTGAACATCTACAGTATAGTGTAGTTTATAATATTACATAATAGGTTCTATAACGGCATGGAAGTAATTGTCTAATTTTGTAGGCGATTCTTTCATGCCGTTTTTTACCCACCATAACACCATTTCGACAAAACTACCTGAAATGTGATTGATAATAAAGTCATCCGGTAGATTTGTATTTGCTTTACGGTCTTGATTGATGAAATATCCTTGCACCAACTCATTTAGATGATCTCTAAAATAGCGCAAAAAGATTTCGTTATTATCACTAGCTAGTAGTTCGAGGATTTTAT
>ERZ773008.2445-NODE-2445-length-12138-cov-32.192916_pt1 | contig 12138 bp, 15 predicted proteins | sample MGYA00580664_ERZ773008 | MGnify/ENA primary metagenome ERZ773008 (study PRJEB29015, sample SAMEA2738016) | human oral metagenome | biome: human oral; feature: human-associated habitat; material: dental | place: China | collected 2048 ... | reverse complement strand
TCTCCTTTGTATTTTACATAGGACTACTATATCAAATTTCAGCTACTTTTACAAGATTGTGCCTTGTTTTTATGGTTATAAAAAAATCAGAGTTTTCACTCTGATTTTTGTGATTATTTCAAGTTTTGAACAACTTTGACTAGATTTTCAACTGTAAATCCGTACTCTGCCAATACTTTTGGTGCTGGGGCAGATGCTCCAAAGGTATCAATACCGAGAACTGCACCATCAAGACCAACATATTTGTACCAGTTTTGGGTTGCTCCCATTTCGACTGCAACACGACGACGAACTGCATTTGGAAGGATTTCTTCTTTATAAGCTGCGTCTTGTGCGTCAAAGACATCTGTAGATGGCATGCTGACTACACGGACTTTTGCACCTTGACTAGCCAATTCTTTGGCAGCTGCGACAGCGAGATTCACCTCTGAACCTGTTGCAATCAAGATTGTATCAAAGTCTGCTGCACTTTCATAGACAACATAGGCACCTTTAGCAACCTTGCCAAAGTCTGTCCCTTCTTCAACAGTCAAGTTTTGACGTGTCAAGACAAGGGCAGTTGGTGTTTTTTCGCTTGTCACGGCAAGATACCAAGCTGCTTGAGTTTCACGCGCATCTGCTGGACGGAAAACATTGAGATTTGGCATAGCACGAAGACCTGCTAGGTGTTCAACTGGTTCGTGAGTTGGACCATCTTCACCAACCGCAATAGAGTCATGGGTGAAGACATAAGTCACAGGAAGTCCTTGTAAGGCTGACAAACGGACAGCTGCTTTCACATAGTCAGAGAAGACAAAGAAAGTACCACCGTATACACGAAGTCCACCATGAAGAGCCATCCCGTTCAAGATTGTTCCCATTGCAAATTCACGAACACCAAACTGAATGTTGCGGTTCAAGCGATTGGCATCATCTTGAAGTCCGTCAGTCTTGATATAAGTCATGTTTGAGTGAGCGAGGTCAGCGGATCCACCTAAGAAGGTTGGCAACTTAGCTGCCACAACGTTCAAAGCATCTTGGCTTGAATTACGAGTTGCTTGAGAGAAGCCGTTTTCTAATGCTGGGAAGTCTGCTGGAGTTACCTCAACTGGGTCGCGTCCGTCGATGATGGCTTCGACTTCTGCAGCCAGTTCTGGATGAGCTTCTTTATAATCAGCAACTAGTTTTGTCCAAGCTTGATAAGCTGATGCGCCACGATCTGCAACATTTTCTTTGAAATCAGCGTAAACTTGCTCTGGGATTTCAAATGGTTCATAGTCCCAACCGAGAGCTTGGCGAGTAGCCGCAGTTTCATCTGCTCCAAGAGGAGCACCGTGTACCGCATTCGTTCCTTGTTTATTTGGAGAACCGTATCCAATAACAGTCTTCACTTCAATCAAAGATGGTTTTCCTGAAGATTTGGCTGTTTCGATAGCGGCATGGATTGCTTCCAAGTCTGTCCCATCTTCAACCAAGGCTGTATGCCAACCGTAGGCATTGTAACGGTCACGAACACTTTCAGTAAAGGAATCCTTTGTCTCACCATCCAAGTTGATGTCATTTGAATCATAAAGGACAACCAACTTGTCAAGTTTTTGCAAGCCTGCGTATGAAGCCGCCTCGCTTGAGACACCTTCCATCAAGTCTCCATCCCCACAGATTACATAAGTATAGTGGTCAAAGATATTGTAGCCTTCGCGATTGTATTTTGCTGCTAGGAAACGTTCTGCTTGGGCAAAACCTGTGGCAGTAGAAATTCCTTGTCCTAGAGGACCTGTTGTAGCATCAACCCCTGCTGTATGCCCAAATTCTGGGTGACCTGGTGTTTTGGAACCCCATTGACGGAAGTTCTTGACCTCATCCATGCTGACATCTTCAAAACCAGAAAGGTGAAGAAGGGCATAAAGAAGCATTGAACCATGGCCTGCTGAAAGAATAAAACGATCACGGTTAATCCAGTTTGGTTGTGCTGGATTGATGCGAAGTTGTTTTGTAAAGAGGCTATAAGCCATCGGAGCTGCTCCCATAACCACCCCTGGGTGACCTGAGTTGGCTTTGTTGATAGCATCAATTCCTAGGAAACGAATTGCATTAACAGATAGATTTGACATAGAATTTCCTTTCTCTTTGAGGTGATTAATGAATCACACATCCTATTTTACTATTATATGAAAAAATGCATAGAATAGCAATCAAACAATTCGATGCTCGATAAGTCTCCTATTTTCTAATCTCTAGTCGCCTGATAATAGGGAAGCAAGCGCTCATAAGCATCTTCTAGCTTCTCCAATATTGCTTCTACTGACTGATTTTCAATGAGGGAAACATCTACCTTAACCAAAACTTTTCGGACTTCCTGACTTCTCACCTTCTCGCGTAAAGTACAACGATTCTCCTCAGTAGCCTCCATCTTATGACTTTCCCCATTTGAGTAGACTAAGTAATAAACACCTTCTACTGGTGGAATATCTAAAATCTTGGCTTGTTTGCTCAGTGTCTGCTCATCCTTCTTGCGCTCGATGAAACTGACTTCTAAGGAAATTCCAAAGTCAGCGGGTGCTCCATACAAACGCAGCGCCAACATGGGTTCTGTTACCCGCCCCTCTCTCTGTAGATAGACCCAGAAATGTGGTCGCAAGCGTTGCGCTTGATTCATCCACTGACTAGTCTGTTGTAGTTGCCATTCTGGATGACTTGCTTGGAAGGCCTTGGCTAGATTTGTAAAAGCCTTACGAGCCTCCTGGCCTTTGTGGCGCAATTCCAGCATCTTCTCTCGCTCATCTCCAGACTTATCTGGATTACGATACTGGATTCCCGCGTAAGATAGATAGTTTCTGATAGTTTCCATCATCGGTCTCTTCTCCTTTTTTCTAGCAAAAAATCAGGTCAAGCCTGATTTTGTTTATTCTGTATCTACGACAACATAGCGATTTGGCTCATCACCCTCAGAATAGCTAGTCACTCCATCCATGCGTGAAATAATGCGATGGATAATCTTGCGTTCGCTATTCGACATTGGATCTGTTTGCTGGCTACGACCTTCCTCCAAAACGCGATTCGCTAATTTTTGAGCGTAGGTTTGCAAGACTTCTGCACGGTGTTCAACATAATCATTGACGTTAATCGTAATGTAGAAAGTTCTTGAATAGCGATTATAAAGATAATTTTGTGCCAAGAGTTGAAGGGCCTTTAAAACTTTTCCATGATAGCCGATAATACGACCTGGTTCATTGGTATCAATTTGCAGGTTGATAATGCGGCGATTATAATCGCTTGAAATGATACCTTCAACATCTATATCATCCAAAATTGTTTGAACATAATCAGTTACTTCTGTCGCTACTTGTTCAATATCATAGCTCTGTTCAACTTTTAAACCTAAATCTTCTAGGGACTGACTTTTTTTCTTCTCTTGCTCATCTACAAGTTCTTTGGCCTCTGTTGACGCTTCTGTTCTAGCTTCTTCTATTTGCAACTCATTTAAAATTTCAATATGCCCAGTCTCTTCAAGAATAGTGCTAGCATGTTTCTCATTTTTCAAGATTTCAGCCTTGATTTCATCAGAAACACCCTGACCTTCCTCTTCGATTTTTTTAATCGCCTCAACAACATGGCCGAGATCAACTGTCGCCTCTGTTACTGTCTTAACAGGTTCGTTTTGTTCATTGATTTCTTTCGGAACACCTTTTACGGCTTGTTGATTGGCCTTAATCACAGTCGTCTCACTAATCGCCTCAATATCAACTTGAGCTGGTTTTTTCCCAAATAAGCCTAAAAAACCTTTCTTCTCTTTGGACACAACCTTTATATGAGTCTTCATTCGAGGAAGACCTAATTCTTTCAATCCCTTTTGAATTGCTTCTTCAACTGTTGAACCCGTATATAACACCATAACCAGATTCCTCCTTATTACTTCATTTTCTGAGCCTTTTTCTTGGCTTTTCTTTTTCTATTTTCTAAATCTTTTTTAGCTTGTAATTCCGCCTCGCGCGCTGCAATCATCTTGAAAGGATTATTCAAGAAATAGGTTTGCAAAACTTGATAAGCATTGGATACTGCCCAGTACAGGGCAACTCCACTAGGCGCAGAGATGGCAAAGATAAAGATCAGTACCGGCATCCCGTACATCATCCCTGTCATAGCTCCACTTCTTTCAGGCAAGGCCTTATTTGATAACCAACTGCTCAAGAAGGTAAAGACTGCCGCCAAAATCGGAAGGATAAAGCTTGTGTCTACTCCCCCTAGGTTCACCCATAAGAAGTGCCCTGTTTTTAAAAATTCCACTCGACTCAAGGCTTGGAACAAAGCCAAGAGGACCGGCATTTGTATTAGAATCGGCCAAATAGAGGACGAATGTTTGACCCCCAATTCCTTATAGACCTTCCGCATCTCCTGGTCTAGCTTGGTTCTACTTTCCATATCGCGACCCGGATATTGTTCTTGTAGAGCCTTGATGCGCGGTTGAGCCTCTTGCATTTTTCTAGAGGCAACCATCTGAGTCTGAAAGACTGGTAATAGAATCGTACGAATCAGGATTGTAAAGAGGATAATCCCCACTCCGATACTAATGTCAAAGGACAAAAAGCGGATAATTTCAGCAAAAAAATAGACAAATTTGCTCCAAAGATCTGTCGAATCTGCCGTTATGTCGCTAGCTGTACCATTTGTTGCACAGGCCGTCATGGTAAACAAGGACAGACCCAACAAACTAGTCAACTGTAGTTTCTTTTTCACTTCCATTTCCTTCCTGGTATATCTTTGATAACTTTAATACGTGGAGTAGATTTTTCTCCATCTCTGCATATTCCAAGGTTTCCACCCCTTTTCGAGCAATCACAACAAAATCGACATGATCTACCAGACTTCCCTTTGCATTTTGTATGATATGTCGGATTCGTCTCTTAATTTGATTTCTGGTAACTGCATTCCCCAGTTTTTTACTAACGGACAGTCCTACTCGAAAATGGTTTTGCTGGTTTTCCAATTGGTAGATAACAAATTTTCGATTGGCAAAACTTGTTCCTTCCTTGAAAATTGCCTTAAAATCTTTCTCTCTTTTTACACGAAAGTTTTTCTTCAAAACTCAACTCCATCTATTAAATTACTACTATTATACCATATTTTTCAAAAAAACCAATCATAGCAAGGTTTTGGACAATTTCACCATAAAAAGAAGCTGGAAAAATCTCTTTCCCAACTCCTTGTACGGAATATTTTTACTAGTTTTACTTATTTTTTCAAGCGTTCAACGTCACGGGCAATGACCAATTCTTCATCAGTTGGAATAACCAAAACACGGATCTTCGCTGCCTCTGTTGAGATGTCTCCTGTCACACCAAATACGTTCTTTTCTGGATCAACATCACAGCCAAACCAAGAGATACCTGAGATAACATCTTCACGTACATTTGCTGCATTTTCACCGATACCTGCAGTAAAGATAATAGCATCTGCTCCATTTAGGACCGCAAGGTATTGACCGATATGTTTTTGGATACGGTCAACATACATTTCATAAGCCAAAGTGGCATCGTGGTCCCCTTCTTCCATAGCAGCAATCACATCACGCATATCACTGGATTTACCTGAAACCCCCATTAGTCCTGATTCACGATTAAGGATGTGACTAATGTCTTCAGGAGTATTAAAGTCCTCTGTATATTGTATTAAGTAAGGAATGATAGCTGGGTCAATATCTCCTGTACGAGTTCCCATCATCACACCACCAAGTGGAGTGAATCCCATTGAAGTATCAACAGATTGACCGCCCTTAACTGCTGTAATAGAAGCACCATTACCGATGTGGCAAGTAATCAATTTTAAATCTTCTAATGGACGTCCCAAGAGTTTTGCAGCTTCTCCTGCTACAAACTGGTGACTTGTACCGTGGGCACCATATTTACGAACCTTGTTTTCTGTGTAATATTTTGTTGGTAGAGGGTAGCGATAAGCTTTCTCTGGCATAGTTGTGTGGAATGAAGTATCAAAAACAACTACACTGGTGATGTCTGGCAACAATTCCTTGAAGGCACGAACACCTGCTGCATTAGCTGGATTGTGGAGAGGAGCCAACAAGCTCAACTCTTCAACTTTTTCTAAAACATCTCCCTCAACAACTGTTGATTCTTTGAAATATTCTCCACCTGCAACAACACGGTGTCCAACACCTGTAATCTCGTCATAAGCCTTGATAATATCGAAACGAATCAAGTCATCCAATAAAATTTTAACGGCTTGTGTATGATTTTCGATATCCAAAATTTGTTGTTCAGAACGGCCGTCAAATTTTACAGTTGAAATTGAATCTTTCAAACCGATACGTTCAATCAAACCTTTCGCCAATACTTTTTCTTCTGGCATTAAGTATAACTGCCATTTCAAACTTGAACTTCCCGCATTGATTGCAATTGTTTTTGTCATAACATGATACCCCTTTTTAAGCGTTTTCATCTATTATAACAAAATCTATTTTATATTTCAGTACCTTGAGTCCATTTTTGAAAATTTTCTTTAAATTTCATTAAAACACTTGCATCTTGCAGGTTAGCAAGTGGATAAACAAAAGGCTCTACTGCTGTTTCATTTTTCTTCTGTAGGATAAAAATAGTCTTGGATTGTTTGGCATTGGCAAAGAGATTTTCAGGCAGACTAATCATAGCAACTAGATTCGCCTCCTCTTTCAACCAGCCTTTCAACAAGTCACTTTGAGGACTGGTCAACAGATCACTCGGAGCTAGAAAAATAGCATATCCATCTGACTTGAGATACTTAAGTCCTTGTTCCATGAGCAAGTGATGGGCGTAAGTATGTTCTTGGCTTGAAGCAACTTGATGGCGCGACGCAACAGCATCATCAGGATAATAGCCGACAGGCAAGTCGCTGATGACCACATCGCTTTCTTTGAGCATTTGTGGACGAACGGCATCTCCTTGGACAAAGCCAGCCTGCAAACCAATCACATCTGCCATGCTTGCTGCCAAATCAATCAGCAAATCATCCACTTCCATTCCCAAGTAATCCACCTTTTTATCAAGCGAGGTCAAGAAAGTAGCGCCCAAAATTCCCATCCCAGAACCCATTTCGAGGATCGTAATTTCCTCCTCTTTAAACAACTCTTCCACAATAAACACCAAAAGTAAGGTAATAGCATCCGGTGTAAACTGGTGATTGGCCTGTAGGGGTTCTGTCTGCCCAGCCTTCATCAAGAGAAATTGATAGGTCTTGAGCCATTCTTCTTTGCGTAGTGCTAAGCGTTTAAGGGCCTGATTGTTCTCCTTGACCTGCTCTAACTCAGTCTCACCATCCAAATAGATGCTGTTTTGCTCCACCAAGGCGTCATAAAAGTTGGTTGCCAAATCACTTTGGATAACTTGGACATTCTCTAGTAAATACGTATAAGCTTGTTCAATTTTTTCAAAATCCATATTCCTATCTTATCAAATTTCCCTTCCTTTTTCCATCCTTATAGAAAAATCACTCCCTGACTAGGCGAGTGATTTTTGGGCTACTGTTAAAAAGAGTTCTGAATAATTTCCTTGAAACAGGTCTTCAGCGCTATAGAGGATCTGACTATGCACAGATGAAAAGCCATGCTCAATTAGCTGTTTTTCCAGTTCAGCTAAATCAAATCCATGATGATTAGCCTCTGTCTTGGTAAAATCAGCAAGTAGGAGTTGTCCGTCTTCCTTCAAATGTTGATGAAACAGTGAAAGAGCCTCATCCAAATCAGGCATATGGTGAAGAACCCGACTGACAACAATCAGATCAAACTCTTGCTCCATAGGATTTTTCAGTAAATCTTGCTCCAAAAACTGGATATTCTTGATGTCTTGCTGCTCCGCTTTCAAACGAGCTTGCTCCAGCATTTTCTCCGAAATATCCACCAATGTTACAGACTTGACCTGCTTGGCTAGGGGCAAGGTTAACAGACCCGTCCCTCCACCGAAATCCAAAATTTCTTTGTCTGATAGAAGATCAATCTGTTTCTCGACTGCTTGACAAACTAAGTTTGCAAGGAAGATATTTTTAGGGGAATCAAAAGTTTCTGCTTTGTGGTTAAAATCATGTTTCATATTTTTAGTTTAGCACAAAGTAGCTTGATTGGCTAGGAATTCTCTTTCTTTTCAGGCTTCTCTTCTGATTTTTTCTTCTCTGCTTTTTCGCTTGAATCAGTCGCTACCTTTTCCTTTTTATCTGTTTTCTCTTCTTTTATTTTGACGGAAGGAAACAGGAACTCATATTGACTCTTAGGCGTGCGAACCCTTGTCACCAAGTTTGTTTTCTTATTTTGATAACTCACCTGACCCAGATTAAAGGCCTGTTCCCCACTTTCCTTATCAACCTTATCTTTGGTTCGCTTGGCCATAGCAAAAGCAATCAACTTTTCTTTATTCAAAGCATAGTCTTGATAGTGGGCGACTTGTCGATTCAAGTAAAATTGTAACAAAAGACTAAAGATGGCTGCCATGGTGACTGCATAGAGGAGAACACCTGCCTTAACTTTTTTCTTTTTCCACACGATAGATGAATTCCCTTTCTAAGCCTTTTTGGAACTGAAAACGAAAACGTACCAGTTGATTGACCTCTGTAATCTGCGCAGATTTGAGTCCATAAACCATAGGCTGATAACCTCGTCCACTGGCATCGGTTTTTCGAAAATCATCCGATTTTGACTTGCCGATAGAGATATCCTTACCATCCTGCTTCATATAGAGGCGATTACCCTCCACTTTTTCGAATTGCGAACGATCTAATTCTGCCTCCAGCTGGTCCACAAACAAGAGCCACTCTTTTTGCTCGCTTTGTTGCTGGTAGTGAACTTCTGAAATGAGGAGCTGACTCATGGCTTGAAAGAGGAGTAAACTTCCACTGATAACAATAAGGGCAACCAAGGATTCCAACAAGGTAAAAGCCTTGACCTTATGGCTCTTTGATTGCCAACAACTGTTCTGAACCATGGTAGACCTCCAATCCCTTTTCACTAGAAAACACCTGAATCTCAACTCCGTTGATGTTTACATGATTTTGACCTGTCTGCAGGGCCATCTTAGCTACACGCAAGACTTCTTCCTTTTGCAAGATTTTTGCTTCTTCTTGCCTATTTTTTTGAACTTGTCCCAAAAGGAGGGTCGCAATGCTGGCAAAGATAGCTAGAGCAACTACTGCTTCCAGTAAAATCACTGCCCTAATTTTTTGTTTCCTGAATGCGTTTAATTTTTCCATTTCCTAGATATAATTGATAACGAATCGCTCCTTTACTAGTCTGAAATTCAACCTTAGCCAGGGACGAATTGCCCCCAGCTCGGTCAAATGTGATACTTTGTCCCGATGGTGCCTGAATCCCTTTAGGAACTGTCAACTTTTGACTGCCATTGCTAATGGTCTGTCCGTCTATGCTCAAACTTGTCTTTTGCTGACTAGCTACACTGCGTTTTTGAGTTTCCCGATAGAGTTCTTCAAACTCCATAAAGAAAATCTGCTCCTCTACCGCCGCAAAAGTAGACTGAACAGAGCTGGACAAGCCCAAGGCAAGGATACTCACAAGTCCCAAAACTAAGAGACTTTCCAGCATGGTAAAAGCCTTAATCATTGACTGTACGATTTTTTCCTCCATTTTTTGTATAGTATTCATTATAGGCTTTAGCCTGCTCTTCTGTGATTCGCCCATCTGCTTGTAACTTGCTTAGGCTAGCCTCTTCATTTTTATCTAAGCTATAAAGTTCTGCCTGGCTTTCCACCACCTTCACAACAGCTGCTTTTCCTTTGTCATTGACTGTATCTTTTTGCTTGGTCAAATTAGGTACAAAGAGCAAGAGAAGTACGCTGATAATCAGCAAGACCACCAACATTTCCACAAGTGTAAAAGCCTTCACTTTCGCTTTTTTCAAGAATGTCATCATTTTTTTCATGTTAAAAATTTACCTCCATATTTTGATACATGGGCATGAGCATTGCCGCATAAAGTAAAACGATAATCAGAGCCACAAAGATAAAAACCATTGGCTGCACCAAATTCATGGTGCGGTTGACTCGGGTAAAAAAAGCTTCCCAAGTCTTTTCCGCATAGATTTCCAACTCACTCCCCAGCTTGGACTTGACTTCCCCATATTCGATGATGAGACTCAATTCCTTCCTAAAGAAAGGATAGGTTCCTATAGTTTGAGAAAACTCACGACCATTTTGGAGGGCTTGAGCTAAGTCTTGACCGATTTCTTTAAAGAGCTGGGAACCTTGTTCCTGCATGATCTGAAAAATCTGCGTCAGCTCCATCCCCTGCGAAATCATATTCCCCCACTCACGCGCATAATAGGCTGTCAAATAGGTCTGCACAAAGATTCCAAGAAAAGGAAGGCGTGCTAGGATAGAAAAGACGCGCATCTTAGAACTTCTTTTATAAAAAGTTAGTGCTAAAAGGGCAAGTATGGAAACAAACCCTACCATTCCTAGAAAGATTTGTGGCAGATTGCCGATAATTTGGGTGGCAATATTGCTACTATCCAGTTGAGGTAGTAGGTAGTTACGCAGTCCCAGCATAATTAAGAGAAGAAAAGCCAGCAAAATCAAAGGATAGGTCGCAACTTCAATTAACTTTTTCTTGACCTTGGCTAGATTGTCTAGATATTCTTCTATCTTTTCCAAACTTAGGTGAAGATTCCCATGGACTTCAGCTAGGGATAACTGAGTGACAATAGCACTTGAAAAGCCCAAACTTTCCATCATTTCTGAGAATGATTTCCCCTGAGACAAGCCCGTGCGCATCTGGGTCACACACTGCTTGTCCAACAAAGCACTCCTATCTAAAAAGGAGATAGTCTCCACCAAATGAAAACCGCTGGAAAAGAGATTGTTAAACAGGGTGATGATATTTTTTTGCTTAGCTGTAGCTAATTTTTTCCGTTTCAGCCTGAAGACTTGTGATATGTCCATCTTTAAGAAGCTGGTCAATCTGTTCATTCCAGCTAGTTGGCTGGTGTTCTTGATAGTCTTGGTTTGCAAAGTCAAGGATTCCTCCTCCCCCAATTAATCTCTGATAGCAGACTCCTTGCAGAACAACTGCTAGTTCCTCCTCCGTCACACCCAACTCCAGAAGGCGTTCATAAACACCTCGGATACTCTTGGCATGAATGGTTGAAAAGACTGTCGCCCCTGTCAAACTGGCTCTGATCACTGCACGCGCCGTTTCGCTGTCTCGAATTTCTCCGATAATCAAGAGATCTGGTCGATGACGTAGGGAAAGTTTGATGAGATTTTCATAGGTTAGTCCGATCGCTTCATTCAACTGTAATTGGAGCATGTCGTCCTGCTTGATTTCTACAGGATCTTCGATGGACATGACTTGCTGTCCTTTAAAGAGAGACTTGGCCAATTCATGCATCAGGGTTGTCTTGCCACTTCCGACTGGACCAGCAAAGAGATAGAGACCACGTTGCCTGTACTGCTTGCCCAATTCATCAATATCCTGAAACCAAAAATGCAAGTCCTGTTTCTCATCATGCAGCAAGCGAATAACTAAACTCTCATGCCCTCTATAATCGCCTACTGTAGATAAACGTAGGGACGCCATCTTCTGGTCATATTCATAATCACAGGAACCAAGTTGACTACGTCGCTTTTCTCCCACATTCATACCCGCCACAAACTTAAAGTGACTAATAACGGCCGCAAACTTTTCAAAATCATAGCAACCAATTTTACATCGCTCGTCTCCTACCCTCATATGAAGCTCATAAGCGTCTAACTTAGGGACAAAATAAATATCTTGCGCCCCTTTTTTCCGAGCTGAACGAATGATTTCTTGTGCAATTTCTTGAACCATACTTACCTCCTCACCTATACTATTCGCAAAGATTTGGAAAAATAAAAAAAGCAACTCCAAAAAGTTACTTTTTCTCTATCTTAATTTCATACGGCAAGAACGGTGCCTTTCCTTACCTGTTTGTTTTTCATAGCCTGGACGTAATTTTTCATCTGGGATAACCTGCTCATCCTGCAAAAGAGCCAAAGAATGGTATTGTTGTAAATAGTCATCACATTCATCACACCAGCGTTGGTCTTCTGGATCCCAAAAAATGGTCATCAAATCACTTCTACTTTTATAAAGAGGGGATTCTTGTTCCAATCTAAACCAGCAAGTTTTATAGTATTTGAGAGCATCATAAT
>ERZ773008.2437-NODE-2437-length-12156-cov-6.657301_pt1 | contig 12156 bp, 11 predicted proteins | sample MGYA00580664_ERZ773008 | MGnify/ENA primary metagenome ERZ773008 (study PRJEB29015, sample SAMEA2738016) | human oral metagenome | biome: human oral; feature: human-associated habitat; material: dental | place: China | collected 2048 ... | reverse complement strand
TCCTGCTCCTGGCGATCTGGCCCTTCACCCGCCTGGTCCACGCGGTCTCCGCGCCCGTGGGCTACGTGACCCGCCCCTACGTGGTCTACCGCTCACGCGAAGGGGCCACCTCCACTGCCCGGACCTCACGTGGCTGGACCCCGGTAAGGACCCAGGGCACCGGAAACCAGGGGGTCAACGACGTCGCCCCGTCCCAGGGCGCCTGAACCGGCCGCCCCCGCCTGACGAAAGGACACGCATGAGTATCTCCCGCCGCACAGCCATCGCCGCCGTCAGCATGCTCTCCGTCGTCTCGCTCGCAGCCTGCGGGGGCGGCGCATCCAACAGCTCCACCGGCGCCGCTTCGGGCGCCGCCTCTGCCGGCGCTGAGGAGGCCACCGGCAAGGTCACGGTCCTGGCCGCAGCCTCTCTCCAGGATGCCTTCGAGGAGATCGAGAAGACCGTGGAGAAGGACAACCCCGGCCTGGACGTCTCCTTCGACTTCCAGGGCTCCCAGGACCTGGTGACCTCACTGTCGGGCGGCAACAGCGCCGACGTCCTGGCCACCGCCAACAACTCCACGATGAAGGACGCCGCGGACCAGAAGCTGGTCGGCTCCCAGACGGAGTTCGCCACCAACGTCCTGACCCTCATCGTGCCCAAGGGCAACCCGAAGGGCATCACCGGACTGGACTCCTCGCTCGAGGGCGCCAACCTGGTCATCTGCGCCCCGGAGGTGCCTTGCGGCGAGGCCACCAAGAAACTCGCCGACGCCCAGGGTGTCGCCCTCAACCCGGCCTCCGAGGAGCAGAAGGTGACCGACGTGCGCGGCAAGGTCGAGTCCGGTGAGGCCGATGCCGGCATCGTCTACACCACCGACGCAGCCGCGGCCAAGGACAAGGTGGACAAGATCGACATCCCCGACGGCGGCGTCGTCAACCACTACCCGATCGCACAGACCGCCAACCCCGAGAACGCCGCGGGCGCCAAGGTCTTCATCGACGCCGTCACCGGCAAGACGGGCCAGGAGATCCTGGCCAAGCACGGCTTCGGGGCGCCCGGTAGCGCCACTGCCGGTGCGAGCACCGGGACCGGATCCAGCGCAGGAACCAGCAGCGTCCCGTCCCAGGCCGCGACCGCCGGCGAGTCGACCTCCCCGGAGGCGGACAAGCCCACGGCCGAGACGACTGCTCCGTGACGGTGCAGGCACTCGAGTCGTTGATCCGGTAGACATGGTCCGGTGAACCGGATGTCTTCCACTGCACAATCCGCACAGCAGCCGACACGACGGCCCGCCCGCGCCCTGACCTGGCGCGGGCGGGCCTCTCGTTCTCCTCTGCCGGTGCTTGTCGCCGTGCTGGCGATCCTGGGGGGGTGCGCCATCATCCTGCCCCTGGTGGGTATGGGGACCCGCGTCTCCTGGGGGCAGCTGCCTCAGCTGTTGGCGACGCCGTCGGCCCAGGCCGCCCTGTGGCTGTCGATACGCACATGCCTGGTCTCCACGGCGATCTGCGTGGTGCTGGGCGTGCCGCTGGCGCTCCTGCTGTCCCGCAGCTGGCCGGGTGTGCGGCTGGCGCGCGTCCTCGCGGTCCTGCCGATGACGATGCCACCGGTGGTGGCCGGTATCGCGCTGCTGTCGACCCTGGGCAACAAGGGGATCCTGGGGGCTCAGCTGCGTGAGTGGGGCTTCCCCATCGCGTTCTCGACGACCGCGGTGGTCATCGCTCAGGTCTTCGTCTCCATGCCCTACCTGGTGGTGACCCTGGAGGCGGCGTTGCGCAGCCGCGACGAGCGGGCCGAGACGACCGCCCGGAGTCTGGGAGCGGGGCCGTGGCGGGTCCTGGGGCAGATCACGCTGCCGCTGGCAGCGCCGGCCCTGGCGCGCGGTACCGCCCTGGCCCTGGGCCGGAGCCTGGGCGAGTTCGGGGCGACCATCGCCTTCGCCGGCTCCAAGGAAGGCGTCACCCGCACGATGCCGCTGGCCATCTACCTGGAACGGGAGAAGGACACGGCCACCTCCCTGGCCCTGGCCGCCGTGCTCATCGGCCTGTCCTTCGTCATCGTCGGGGCGACCAACATCGACTGGGGCAGGGTCGCCACCCACCTGCTGCCCCGCCACCGGCTCCAGGAGCACCAGGACCACGACACCGCTGCGTCGGAGCCCCGAGGTGCGCAGGTTTCCACCCAAGGCAGGGGCGAGCGGACTTCCGAGTCACCTCGGGGCGGCGGGCGAGGCCAGGACCTGCAGGTGGCCTTTGAGCTGCCGCAGCGCGACGTCGTCGTCGACCTGGAGGTGGAGGCGGGGCGCACGACGGCGCTCGTCGGCCCCAACGGCTCGGGCAAGTCGACGGTCTGCTCCGTTGTGGCCGGCCTGCTGGACGCCGAGAACGGCCAGGTCGTGCTGGGCGGACGAGTCCTGGACGGGCCCGGGGGCTTCGTGCGGGCGGGGCGGCGCCAGGTGGCGCTGCTCAGCCAGGAGCCGGGCGTCTTCACCCACATGTCCGTGCTGGGCAACGTGGTCTTCGCGCTGCGCTGCCAAGGGGTGAGCCGGGCGGAGGCGACGCGTCGGGCCCGAGCCGAGCTGGCCGCCGTCGGGGCCGATCACCTGGCCTCCCGCCCGGGAGGCGCACTCTCGGGAGGGCAGGCGGCCCGAGTGGCGCTAGCCCGGGCGCTGGCGACAGGGCCCCGCCTGCTGGTCCTGGACGAGCCGATGGCCGCCCTGGACGTGACCGCCCGCCAGGAGATGCGCCGCCTGGTGGCACGCCGATGCGCCGAGGAGGGACTGACGCTGCTGCTGGTGACCCATGACGTCCTGGACCTGACGGCGCTGGCCGAGGACGTCGTCGTCCTGGAGCGGGGGCGCGTGGTGGAGCAGGGGCCGACGGCGCGGGTCCTGTCCGCGCCGCGCTCGGACTTCGTCGCCCGTCTGACGGGGACGGCCGCGCTCACGGGCGTCGTCGACGGCGAGGCCGAGGCTCCGGGGTTGCGGCTGCCGTCGGGGCGGGTCATTCACGGCCGCCCCTATGAGGGGCCGACCGAGGACGGGACCCCTGCACGGAGCGGCCAGGGCCGACAGGAGGACCAGAGCGAGGTTCTCCGCCCCGGAGCGCCGGGGATTGCGCTGGTGCCGCCCGACGCCGTCGCCCTCTACCGCGAGGCACCGCACGGCAGCCCCCGCAACGTCCTGACCGGCCGGGTGACGGGGCTGGAGCGCTCGGGGGCGCTGGTGAGTGTGCGCCTGGAGCTGGAGGAGGGGCAGCGGCTGTCGGCGGCGGTCACCGCGGGGGCCGTGGCCGAGCTCGGCATCACCGAGGGTCGGGAGATCTGCTGCGTCATCAAGGCGGTTCAGGTACGTATCGTGGCCCGCCGGGGCTGAACGCCCGCCACGTGTCCGAGGAGAGAATGAGGAGGAGGACATGAGTGCAGTGAACGGGAACGACGGAGACTCGATCATTGCCGAGGAGCGTCTGCGGCCGCTGAGCCGGGACGAGCTGGAGCGTTACCACCGCAATGCCCTGGTTCCGCAGGTGGGGGTCGTGGGGCAGCAGCGCATCCGCGCGTCCCGGGTCCTGCTCGTCGGTGCCGGCGGCCTCGGAGCCCCGGCGGCCCTGTACCTGGCGGCCGCCGGGGTGGGCACGATCGGGCTCATTGACGACGACGACGTCGATGTCACCAACCTCCAGCGCCAGGTCATCCATATCACAGCCGCCGTGGGGCGTCCCAAGGTGGATTCGGCGGCCGAGGCGATCAGGGCGCTCAACCCCGACGTCGAGGTCGTCACCCACCGGACTCGTCTGACGGCCGACAACGCTCTGGGGCTGCTGCGCGGCTGGGACGTGGTCATCGACGGGACGGACAACTTCCCCACGCGGTATCTCGTCAACGACGCCGCCGTCCTGCTGGGGCTGCCGCTCGTGCACGGGGCGGTGCTCGGGTTCAACGGGCAGGTGGGGGTCTTCGACGCCTGTCGGGGTCCGTGCTACCGGTGCCTGCACCCCGCTCCGCCACCCGCGGGCTCGGTGCCCTCCTGCGCCGAGGCCGGAGTGCTGGGAGTGCTGCCGGGAATTATCGGAACGATGCAGGCGGCCGAGGCGCTCAAGCTCATCATCGGTGGTGCCGAGCCGCTGCTGGGGAGGCTGGCACTGCTGGACGTCTGGGGTGGGAGGCTGCGAGAGATCCCCGTGGCGAAGAACCCGGCCTGCCCGGTGTGCGGGGAGAACCCGACTATCACTGCGCTGGTGACGGAGGCCGATTCCTGCACGATCCCCCAAACTCCTGGCGCCGACGCGCAGCCGCATGCGCGAACCGCAGAGGACGACTCCCACCGGCAATCTGAAGGGTCCAGGCCTGATTCCAGTGCGTCCCCACGGATTCAAGGGACCGGAGAGGCCCCAACAGCAGAGTCGGCAGCGGATACCGTCTCTGCTGCCGAGCTGAGACAGCTCCTGGCAGGCGCCGAGCCCCCGGCACTGCTGGACGTGCGCGAGGAGATCGAGGTGACGCTCGAGCCGATGGAAGGGGCGCTGCACATTCCGCTGCGTGAGGTGGTGGCGCGCATGGACGAGCTGGACGTCGCGCGCACGACCGTGGTCGTGTGCGCCGCCGGGATCCGCTCAGCCCGGGCCATCGAGGCACTGCGGGCGGCCGGCTACACCGGCCGACTCGTCAATCTCGACGGCGGCGTGAAGGCGTGGGCGGCCGGCTGACGGGGGCCGTGGCGCGGGGCATCGCGACTGGGATGCGGGAATGGTGTTTCGGCTGAGTGAGGTTTGCTCGCATCTTGCTAGGTGGGCTGGTGTGGATTGAGGTGTGGTGGACGGTCTCGGGTGGTGGGCGGAGGGGACGGCTCAGGACGTGGTGGGTCGGGTGGTTGGAGCATGTCGCGGTGGTGGAGGCGATTCCAGGGGATGGCCAAGTGCCTGGTTCGCCATGGGCGACCACTGGGGTGCATGACTGCGGAGGTCGCTGGTGCGGTCCGCGAGCCCTTGGGTGCGTCTGCGAGCCTCCGGGTGCCCCGGGGCTGGCGGGTTCTAGTGGCCTTGGGCTTCCTCGGCGTCGTCAGTGAGGTAGGAGACGAGGCGGACGAGGTCGTAGGGGGTGGAGGTCTCGGTGGTGGTGATGGTGCCGTCGATGGTGCGCCACTGGGTCTCGCCGGCGGGGCGGAATCGGGTGGTCCAGGTGGTGGTCAGGGTGGTGGTGACGTCTTTTGCGGTGTGCTTGTAGTGGTGGGTGACGGTCTGGTGGGGGTAGGGGGCTCCGGGGTCGGTGGTGGTTGTGGTGGTTCCGTCTCCCCAGCTCCAGGTGTAGGAGGTGGGGGTGAACTCGACGTCGATGGTGGTGCCCAGGATGGTGGTCGTCTGGTAGCGGGTGGCGGGGTTGGTGTAGACGATGAAGGCCTTGGAGATGATGACCTTGGGGCCGGGTGGTTGGCGGGTGATGCCTGAGCCGGAGGCGATGAGGGTGGCGGCCTGGCGGGTGGTGATCGTGATCGTGCGGGGCTGGTTCCTGTTGCCGGCGTCAGTGGGGATGGTGTCCTGTGGTGTGGTTACCATCTTCCCCAGCTTGCATCCCAAGAGGCTTGTCGGGCTTCTGGTCGACTTTGCGTTGCAGTCCCAGTGGGGTTGCTCCTCCCACATCGACGGATCCGAGGCCGTCACCGCCGGACGATCCTGAGAGGGAGATCCGCCAGAATCTGATGGGCCTTCTTGGGTGATGGTCTCGCTTTTTTCTCCGCGAACAGTCGGGGTGTTGTCTTGGTTTTCAGCACCGTAGCTCCCTTTTGTTTCGGATGGTAGTGCTAGGGAGCTATTTCCGGCGGCTACTAGAAATGCGGATACTAAGGTGGTTAAAACAGCAATGCAACGACTCATTTTTGTTCAACCCTCACTCCGCCAACCTGCCAGCGGCCATTAATGTAACGTACTGCAAAGTCTAGTATCTCATTTTCGATTGGGTTTGATGTTTCAGCTTCCGCCCCGCCTCCTGGGTGAGATGTGATCGTTTGACGGCTCACGGAGACTTCAACCCTATTAAATTCATATCCTTCAAGTTTCTCGTAGTACCTGACATTCGTGATCTCTTGTTCCCATTTGTCATTCCACCCCCCTGCTGCATGAAGATTCGTTGCATTGTCGATTGTTGAGCGGCAGAATTTGCATTGATCTTCGCTCATGGCGGCGAGTTCGGTGGTGTTGCCGGTGACGTAGGCGTAGCGGTAGAGCTCGAGGAAGTAGTGGACACTGGAAGCAGCCCCCTCGGGGCTCTCCTCGTTCATCTGCTCGGGCTTGGCGGGTGCGGGTTCGGCCAGGGCGGCATCGCGCTTGGCGCGCAGCTCGGGGGTCAGGGCGGCCTCTCGGGAGGCGGTTGCTGAGGCGTTGGCGTCGGCGATGCCCTGCTCAGCCCGCCCAACAGCAGTAGACGCGCTAGCACTGGCGCTCGCGCTGGCTTCGGCCTTGGCATCTTTCACCGAGCAGGCCACCACTCCCAGTGCCAGCACACACACCACCACCAGCCCAGCCACGCCCCTGCGCCACCCACGACGACAACCGGGTCGAGCCCTGCATCCCGACAGCGCTGAGCTGCTCAGCCGTTCCGCCAGTGCACCCCACCCCGTGCTCTCACTGAGGCCGTTGGGGAGCTGGTGGGTGTGGCGGTCACGTGCGGCGAAGCATGACTCCGGCGCCGGTGGCCGACTGCTTGGCTGCTCCGCCTCTCTCGCCAGTGCGGTCTGTCCCGCGTGCTTGCCGGGGTTGCCCTGGTCCAGCTGGATGTGATGGTTGTGCGCGGTGGGGTGCCGCCACGGCGCGGCTGGTTGGCCAGAGCCGATTGCTGGCCGCCGCACACCCGTGGGTACAGCAGATCGTAGGGACGCACTCATCACGGAAGCCTCCTCGCCACCGAAACAACTCCTCACACCGCCAGGCCGGGCGACACTGCCCGTCCACGCGGTGTATTGACATTACCCGCCCACACGCCCCCATGACCAGCCCCTGAGATCATCCTGTGGAAAACCCAGAAACAGGAGCTCTGCATTCCCCGGAAGAGTCGACGCCCCTTGCATCACCCTGCCCACAACCGTCAACCTCAGCCTGGGAGAGTCATGGTGACTACGTGAGCTGTGCTCATTGTCCACCTGACCTCGCACAACTCCACCAAACATCACACAGCCACAACGCCTCCTAGGGCCCGCTGCTCAGCCCGCAGACTCAACTCAGACCACCAAGAATCGAACCTGCACCAACCCGGAAAACCAGGGTAGTCCTCGGCCTGGCAGTCCGGGTCATCTCCGACCCGCTCACCGGGACCCCGCTGGTTCTGCCCCTTCCGCGCGAGCCCCGGGACACGACGTCGGCCGGCAAGGCCGGGTAGGGAACGGCGGCGCCCACAATCGGACTTCGGCCAAGCGCGATCATCCGCGAGCGTCCTCGAACCTCGCTGTCCACTCGCCGGCATCGGTCTTCGCCCGTTCTCGCGCCGAATACGTCGTCCCCACGAACCAGGACCGATACTCCACGGTCCCGCCGGGTGGCCCTGACACAACCTGCCAGGCGGTGGACCCGCGTCGAGGCCCGCACCTAGTCTTCACGTATCAACCCGCACTGATGTGAGGACTGCTTGTGACTGCTTCTGCTCCCGCCCTGCCCACCACCATGCGCGGCGTCGTCATGCACGCCGCCGGTGACGTCCGCGTCGAGGACCGCGAGGTCCCCCGCGTCATCGAGCCCACCGATGCCGTCCTCAAGCTCGAGGCCGCCTGCGTCTGCGGCTCGGACCTGTGGCCCTACCGCGGCATCTCCCCGGTCAACGAGCCGCGCCCCATGGGGCACGAGTACGTCGGCACCGTCGTGGAGGTGGGCGATCAGGTCACGAGCGTGAAGGTCGGCGACTTCGTCGTCGGGTCCTTCTGCCTGAGCGACAACACCTGCGAGATCTGCGAGGACGGCTACCAGTCCCGCTGCATCAACGGCGGCTTCATGGGCGACACCCAGGCCCAGTACACGCGCGTGCCCCTGGCCGACGGCACCCTCGTGGCGGTCCCCGGCGGCAAGCCGGAGGATCCGGGAATCATCGCCTCGCTCCTGGCCGCCTCCGACGTGCTGGGAACGGGGTGGTTCGGGGCGGTGGCCGCCCAGGCCGGCCCCGGCAAGACGATCGCGGTGGTCGGCGACGGCGCCGTGGGCCTGTCGGCCATCCTGGCCGCCAAGGCCCTGGGGGCGGAGAAGGTCATCGCCTTCTCCCGCCACGATGACCGGGCGGCCCTGGCCCGCGAGTTCGGCGCTGACGTCGTCATCGCCGAGCGCGGCGACGAGGGCGCCGCCAAGGTCAAGGAGCTCACCGGCGGCTACGGCGCGCACGGCGCGGTGGAGGCCGTGGGCAACCAGGTCTCGATGATGCAGGCCATCGACTCCACCCGCCCCGGCGGACACGTCGGCTACGTGGGCGTGGCGCACGGGGTCTCCCTGCCCGGTGACAAGCTGTTCGGCGCCGAGGTGAACCTGCTGGGCGGGCCCGCACCGGTGCGCCGCTTCCTGCCCGACCTCATCGACCGGATCCTCAAGCGCGAGATCAACCCCGGCAAGGTCTTCACCATGCGCCTGCCCCTGGAGCAGGCCGCCGAGGGCTATGCCGCCATGGATGAGCGCCGCACCATCAAGGTGCTGCTGGAGGTCTGAAAGCCCAGAGCGCCGAATAATGCGGCGCTTCATCGGCGTTCCATTCTTCTGGCGGGGCCTGCTTGCAACGAGCCATTGGGGGCGTTGCAAGCAGGCCCCTTCCTTATCGATGCTGCAACCGCGTTCAAGCACCTCCCTGAATCATCAGCGCAATCCCACCCGGCATCGGAACGGGGGAGGATTTCCTCCCCCGCACCCAACGGGCTGGCAACCGCGGGGACTGCTTAGAGTTGATAAGGCAATACCGCCTCATGCACTCGATTCAGGGGCAGAGCCTTGTCGGATACCACGTCAGAGTCAGATACCAAGCCGGATACGGGGCCGGATAAGAACGTCGCGCTCGTCCGACGCCTCTACGAGTCGGGAATGGCACCGGACGTCGTCGCTGAGATCATCGCCGACGACCTCGTCTGGGACATCACCCCCGGAGCCCCCTTCGGCGGCGTCTACCACGGCTGGGACAGCGCCAGCAACGATTTCTTCGGCCGCCTGCTGCCCCACCTGACCTCGCTGACGGCCAGGCCCGAGCGCTACGACGGCGCGGAGAGCTCCGATCATGTCTTCGTCACCGGCCATTACGACGCCGTCCGCCTCTCCGGCGGCGATCCCGTCCAGGTCCGCTTCGTCCACGACTGGACCATCCGGGACGGCAGGCTCGCCGCGCTGAGGCAGACCGCCGACTCCACCACCCTTCACGACGCGCTCGACGCCTGAGCCGGGACCCGAGGAGCGATAGAACCATGACAACAGTTCTCATGCTGGTGACCGCCGCGGACCACTGGACCCTTGCCGACGGCACCCGGCAGCCCGCAGGATTCTGGGCGGAGGAGGCCCTGGGCCCCTACAAGGTGTTCAAGGACGCGGGCTACAGGATCGTCGTGGCCACCCCTGGGGGCATCGAGCCGACGGCGGCCTCCAGAGCCTCACCGCGGAGTTCAACGGCGGCGAGGAGGGCGCCCAGCGCATGCGCGAGGCCCTGGAGGCCGCCACCGAGCTGACCGAGCCGATCCCGGTGGCCGATGCCGTTGCCGGGGACTACGACATCATCTTCGTCCCCGGCGGCTGGGGCCCCATGGAGGACCTGGCCGTCGATACGGCCTCCGGGGACCTGCTGACGGCATTCGCCGCCACTGGCCGCCCCCCTGGCCCTGGTCTGCCACGGCCCCGCCGCACTCCTGGCCACGATCGACGCCGATGGCGCCTCGCCCTTCACCGGGTACCGCCTCACTGGCCTGGCCAACGCGGAGGAACGCGCCAACGGCCTGGCGGATCGCGCCAAGTGGCTCCTGCAGGACCGGACCGCCTGATCTCCGACCTGCACGCGGACTACAGCGAGGACGCGCCCTTCGAGCCGCATGTGGTGGTGGACCGCAATCTGTTCACCGGTCAGAACCCGGCCTCGGCGACTCCCCTGGCCCAGCGCGTGGTCGAGGCCGTCAACTGACAACCTGACGTCGTCCACTGGGCACGGTGGTGCTGGCGGCGCGGGCAGAGCACCAGCGCCGTCGGCACCACCGGCTCCTCCAGCACTCTCAGTGCTTATTCAGTACTTCCTCAGTGCTTACTCGATGCTTCTTCGATACCAGCGCCGTTCAGCAATCGGCCCGGGTCCTTCCCACGTCACTTCCATGGCATTCCAGAACCGCTCAGACGAGGAGCCCCATGCCACGCAGTCATCGCAGCACCGAGCTCGGTGCATTCCTCAGGAAACGCCGTGCCGAGCGCTCCCCCACGGATGTGGGACTGCCCGGCTCCGGGACCGGGGAAAGCCGTCGCGTTCCCGGGCTGCGCCGCCAGGAGGTCGCGGAGCTGGCCAGCATCAGCACGGACTACTACACGCGCATCGAGCAGGGCCGCATGCCCGCCTCCCTGCCCGTCCTGGGCAATCTGGCCCGCGCACTCAGGCTCAGCCGGGACGAGTGGTCCTACATGCTCAAGCTCGCCGTCGAACAGCCCTGTGATGATGCCTGGGCCCGCAATGAGCCCTCGAGCGTGGACGCCACTGTCCAGCGGATCCTGGACGACCTGGGGCGGACCCCCGCCTTCGTCATCGGCCCGCATACTGAAGTGCTCGCCTGGAACCGGCTGGCAGCACGGATCTTCCTCGATTTCGGTCAGATCCCGCTCGAGCAGCGCCTCTTCGTCCGGCTGCTCTTCACCGACCCCCGGCTGCGCTCCTTGTACGACGACTGGGAGGAGGTGGCCCACCTGGCCATCGACCAACTGCGCATGCACACCGCGCACGATCCGGACAACCCCGGCCTGCTCGCACTGGTGGCGGAACTATCCGCATTGAGCCCGCAATTCGATGCCTGGTGGGATCAGCGCCAGGTCAATATCCGCACCACCGGGACGAAACTCCTGCACCACCCCACGGCAGGGGACCTGGAACTGGAATGGTCCACCCTGACCTGCGCTGCATCCCCCGATCAGCAGATGGTCGTCTGGACCGGTGAGCCCGGGTCCGCCACATACCGGGCCCTGCAATCACTCGCCTGGTGCGCCGCCGGCACTGCGCACCAGGATTCCCCCGGCCTTGAATCGAATTCCCTCATACCTGCTCGTAGCGGAAGCAGTCGATCAGGTGATCATTGACCATTCCGCAGGACTGCATGAAGGCGTAGCACGTGGTGGGGCCGACGAAGGCGAACCCGTCCTTCTTCAGGTTGCGGCTCATGCGCTTGGACGCCTCCGTCACGGCGGGCACCTCGGCGATGCTCCGCCAGGCATTGCGCACCGGCCCGCCGTCGACGAACTGCCACAGGTAGTGCGCCAGATCCCGCTCATCGCCGATCGCCTCCACGGCCCGGGCGTTGGTGCGGATCGCCAAGATCTTGCGCCTGTTGCGGATGATGCCGGTGTCCTGCAGCAGCGCGGTCAGCTCCTCATCGGTCATGGCGGCCACGCGGCCGACGTCGAAACCGTGGAAGGCCCGGCGGTATCCCTCGCGCTTGTCGAGCACGGTCCGCCAGCTCAGCCCCGACTAGCATCCCCTCCAGGCACAGCAGCTCGAACAGCCCGCGCCCATCGCGCAGCGGGACGCCCCATTCCTCGTCATGGTAGGCGCGTTCGCTCCCACTGGCCTCGTCCCAAAGGCATCTCCTGATGTCCACTCCATCCCCGTCATCTCCGCGCAACTTCCATACCGTCCCCGTGGTGAGCCCTCGCCCGTCCAGTACGCGTCCGCCCACTGTATACCCGCGCATCGACGCGCCAACCCGGGATTGAGAAGCAGCCCGGCCCGCAGTGTGCGTGATAAGGCCCTGCGCGATGAGATCGTACGGGTCCATGGCCAGAACTACTCGGTGCTGGGAGCACGCAATATGCACGTAATGCTCAATCGCCCTGAGATCGCCGAGCGTCACGAGCATGTTAACTAGCCTGCGTAAGCCCCGCCTCCTAGATGGTTGATTCTAAGTTGTGTGGTGCGGCGTGGGAGCAGGGTGATAGGAAGGTTATTCAGGGGTTGGTGTAGGCGTAGAGGGCTAGGGTGGCTGTGATAGTT
>ERZ773008.2436-NODE-2436-length-12159-cov-15.138962_pt1 | contig 12159 bp, 9 predicted proteins | sample MGYA00580664_ERZ773008 | MGnify/ENA primary metagenome ERZ773008 (study PRJEB29015, sample SAMEA2738016) | human oral metagenome | biome: human oral; feature: human-associated habitat; material: dental | place: China | collected 2048 ... | reverse complement strand
TTTCGGACGTGAAACGCTCGCTGGAGGAAGCTCCACCCTTTAGGGCGGAGAGTACATCACGCTAGTGTTGCTTGATTAAATGTGTCAAGTGATGCGATGGAGCAGTGGTTGAAAACCTGACTATGAAACAGTCAGGTTTTTCTTTTGCTTGATATTTGAAGCTGATTTGAATGATGCCATCAGTATTTTAGATTATCGGTTGATGTATTGAGAGCACACATGAAATTTAACAACGACAAGAAGTTTGCCAAATTATTTTCCGATTACAAGCACTACACGGCTATTTACATGAGCATGGAGGCTGATAGTGTGATGTCGTGCGCGGCAATGGCCGATGCTTATCCGCACTTTTTTCAAGATTGCGATGTGGACGGTCTCGCCTACGCCAAGTTTAATTTAAATATCTTTATCGGCGACGCGCGTCTCGGATTCGCTTCATCGCTGGCCGAGCATTTGAATTTGTTGGAACATCGCGCGATTGAGCCGTTTATGCGAATGCCGGTTTATATACCGTTGAAAGATGGCAAGCCGTATTTTGATGGTAATACTTACCATGAGCGTGTTTACTTAAATTTCGCCGAAACGGCTTTGACTTACCAGATGTTTGATAAGAAAAACATGCGTTTCGTTGTGCCGGACATTAGCGTAAAAGTGAAGAAAACCATTCAGGCTGAGGCTGTTAAGTTGGCAAAATATCTGGTGTCTGAAAAACTGGGGGCGGTGATTGACAATGAAATTATCCAATTGGTAAATATGGGCTTGTTTGATAACATTGCTTACAATGTATTGCCTGAACGTAAGAATATGCGTGAGTTTTTCAATTTTGACGACCAGTTTAACGATGCTCAGTTGAATTTGGGTTACTTTGTCGCAAAAATGCGTTCTGCTATGGGGAAAATGAGTGTGGCGGATATTCTTGATGGCAAAGAGGACAAGGCGTTTGCCGCAAGTGTTCCGATTGATAGTGTTGAGCCGGTGAACGACGAGCAGTAATAATCGTTAGAAAGTGCAAATCGGCGTGAAAACTTTTGTTAGTTTTCGCGCCTTTGTTTTGCCTGTGATATAGTGAGGAAATCTTAAATTTAGGAGTTCATCATGTTTTTTATTGCTGCAATGGATGCCAACACTCAAGGCATGGGGTTTGAGGGGAAACTAGCTTGGACACGCAAAGAGGGTGCACAAGACATGAAACATTTTCAAGCCAAGACAACCGGTAAGAACGTCGTGGTCGGTCATACTACTGCTATCGGCTTGCCACCATTAAAAAACCGTTATGTGATGGTGTTACGGCATAGGGAAGATGGCTTGCCCCAAAATGGGAACGAATACACTTTGGATGAGCTTTGCCAAGCAGTAGAAAAAATGGAGACCCGTGTTGAAGATGGTAAAGATAGCGTGGTCATTTGTGGTGGATTGGCAACTTATCTGTTGATGATGCGTGAACCACGCTTGCGAAAGCACCTGACACACGGCTATATCAGCCATATCAATGCTACTGCAACAACCCCATACGACACTTATTTAACTGAGTTTTATGATTTGGTTAGGCAAGAAGCCAAATATGCTACCGTGGCAGAATTACCTGATGGAACGAAATTGGAAACATTTGTATTTTAAAATGAGAGCCGGTGTAACACCGGCTCTTAGTTTTTAACTCGTTTGACTAAAATATTTTGATACGTGAAATAGTGAATATGGCAAAAAGAAAATCAACAGAACAGCAGGAACACTCTGTGTTCCAAGAGCTGTTTGAAGTGGCAGTTAATGCAGTTAATAACAACAAGTTACGATGGCGAACAAGATATTTAATGCCCATCTTGCTGGACTCGGATAAAACCAAGTTGTACCTGTACATGAAAGACGATTCTTTCCGTGATTTTATGGACATCTTGGTAGAAGCCAGTTCCAGTTATGGTGACATTGTGACATATGACGGATTAAATGTATACCCATGTCACATACGTTTGTCATCAACAGAAATACAAGAGTTTTCGGAAAAACTGAATGAGTTATGTAGTGATAAGTATGTCAACAATGAACAGATAAAAACATGGAAACGTCACGCCTATGCTTGTTGCCCAGAGTTGATGTTATCTTTGCAACCCGATGAAATGTGGGACTATATCCGCGACATAATCTACGGGTCATCATCATCAGCAAATCATTGTTTTACCGATGGTGTTTTTGGTGTCGGCGATTATTTTACTTCAAAAGACAAACTTGCTGTTGCTGTAAGGAAAATTGGGCGCGAGAAAGACTTAATGGGCGCAATCCAACAGATAGCAGTATCACGATATTGTGTAGAACGATATTCTGACTCCTTTAAAACCCCTGTCATGGATTTCAATGATTGCGATAAATTGATTTCCTATTTAAACTCTAATATAAAACACCCAATCAATATTACATTTCCATTGCAAAACAGACATAAGATTGACCAAGTACACAACCGTCTCCCAAAAAATGATGTTTGGAGGAAGATTTTCTCACTAGAAAAGAAGCGAGATTCCGTTTGTTCCAGATTGGTATTGAGTGATTATTACCTTGCAATGGGAAACGGATTGTTGGAGATATACAAGGATACGAACAAGTTTAATGTGTGGAAGCAAATTAAAGAGACAAAAAGCGGTGATGGTTATGTGGTTTTGGGGCTTAAAGATTATTTGAGTGACATTACTGATTATGCCAATGATTTACTTTTATCGAAAATGTTTAAAGATGCCGGTTTTGTCGTCAAAAAAGCACCACAATTAAAACTGGATGCGGAGGAGTATGGCTTTGAACATGTAAATCATCCAAAAATCATTGAAAAGATTGACACTGTTTTGTCTAATGATGTGGTATTGAAAGACAAAATCATTGATTTGATTGTGGATGTCGAGCAAACCGCATTGTCGGAATTGCGTTCGGGGATGAAAAACAGGAAGACTTTGAAAGTTTAATTCTTGATTTCTATTTAAAAACAGCAAGTTGCTATGTTCGCTTGCTGTTTTTGTTCGCGTGCATCTTGCTTGTGCTATGATGTACTCAACTTAAATTTCAGGAGTTCTGACATGTTTGCTGTTGTTTCAATAGGAAATAATATTTTCCGTCCATTCGATACCTATTTTGATGCGTTGTTGTTTTTGTTGGACATCTATCAAAAAGAGTGCAAGTTAAGCAATGATAATCGCAAAGATGGTGAGTCAAGCGATGATAAAGAATTGAGTTTTAAGGAAGCTCAAAAGAAACTCCAAGAGACTCGTGATGAGCTTGCCGTAATTGCAACCAGTGGTGAGAATTTCCGGTTGGAACTTGTTGAAGGAAACATTTTGCACATCGATTCCAAGAGACAAGTAGCATACATTTGGTTTGATTGGACAGATGAAGACTATCTTTTGGTCAAATTGGAAAACGATGAATCCAAGTGGTGATTGAGACAGGCTGGCAAAAGCCAGCCTAAATTAATGAGTGGACAAAATGAAACACACTGAAAATCAAGAGCAAGCCGTTTCTAGTCTTTTATCAGCAGTTATTCCTTTAATTAAGAATGGCGTATGTGATACAAACGATGAATATGTATTACCTATCTTGCTTAATGCAGATAAGACAGCGTTATATCATCACTTGAAAGACACACATTTCATTGACTTTATGATTGTTTTGCAAAGAGCCAGTTCTGATACTTCCCATTATATGGACTACATTATAAAACGCGTGAACAAGGTAGACAAATATCCTTGCCGGTTGTACTTGAATAAAAATGAAGGTGTCGAATTTCAAGATAAATTAAACGCTTGCAAAGAAAAACTGCCAGACCACGGATACGATGTTGAAAAACATGTTTTTGCCTGTTGCCCTGAATTTCTATTGGACATCGAAGACATGGAGTTTTTTAAAAACTTGTCGTGTGTTGTCGAAGATGGTGTGTCTTTTCATGCACATTGTGCGTTCGTCCCTATTTTGGAAATCGGTGACTTTTTCACATCCAAACATCCTGTGGCACAACGAGCATGTTTGTTGGATGAAAAACATACACATCAATGGCATAATGTCCAAAATATCATGCGACGAATACAAAGTTGTTTGTTGTTATCGGACAAACGCATTAAGAAATATGCAGATTGTTTTACTACACCTTGTGTGTTGCTGGATGATTCGGGAAAAATTTTGAAATTCCTGCGAGCAAAAATTCCGCATAAAATGTATTTCAAAGGAAAATTTGATTGGGGCGATGATGTTGTTTTGGCAATTGCTAAAATGATATTCTCAACAAAACAATACAAGGAAGTATTGCGCTATTTTAAAGCATTAAATTGTAGCAACAATTGGAATGTCATCGTAAAAGAGTCTACCGGCAGGACGGAGTTAGTAGATGCACAGACAATCAATGAAAATGATTGCCGTTATTCTGAACGGCTTGATGTATGTGCCTGTAGTGTATTCCGTGATTATGTTCGCTTCATGATTAGCTCTAAACTGGTTTCTGATGGGCACACTGTTGATAAAATGCCGGTTTTAAGCGAGAAGAACTTCAATTATTTCGTTCTGTCTGAACAATTGGAAAAGGAATTTCCTGTGTTGGCAGAGATGTTTTCGTTTGCTGCAGAAGTCATGTTGTCTTCCCAATATCGTGACGAACGAAAAGGAAAACTGAAAGTTTGAGTGGTGCAACATAAAATTTACTTGAAATTCAATGTGATATTAAAAAACGTGCGTTGCTATTTCAAAAAAAGTTGCACAAGTTTCAAAACGTGGTAATATATCAACTTCCACGGCGGGCAAGTGGCTCTGGAAAAAAAGCCATGCGTTCATGGGGCGCAATAGAGCCAATCTTGATTTGACCAATTGTCCGCCGCCCATTGCCGATTAGCTCAGTGGTAGAGCACTGCTCCGATAAAGCAGTGGTCGGTAGTTCAAGTCTACCATCGGCAACCAGTTTTGCAATAGTGGGTGTAGTTAAGCATAACACTTACCCATATAGCCGTAAAGCACCGTCCTTTAGGACTGGGATGAAAAGGCGTTAACATTTTTGCAGGGCAGGACTTGCCCGCAGCGCGTGTCAAGTGAATCGGGCAGTAAGCCGGTCAGCAGCACGAACCCACCGAAGCGGTTGTAAAACCGCAGTAGGAATCCTTGCTCAAAGGGCGGGGAGGAAGTCAAGAGAATTGAGTGCCTATTGTGGCGGCAACCGGCATGCGGTAAGCCATAATCGCCAATTTGGTGTGCGATATGCCAAATCAATTGCTTGTGATTGAACACACAGGACTGCTGATGAAGTTACTGTTTTTCTTTTTTAGTTTGTATAAAAACAGCGGTTCACCAATACGATATTGTGTGGGGTCTGGCTGGCGACCTTAAATCCCAGCAAATACGCTCCCATCGTCTAACGGTTAGGACTACAGGTTTTCATCCTGTCAACGTCGGTTCGACTCCGGCTGGGAGTGCCAATATTACGCTTATACGCGGTGAGTTCCACCGTTTTAACCTGTGGAGTGGAAAGCTCTGGCTTGTCATCTTTTTGGCAAGTGAAACTGTCCGCAGAGAAGCAGGAAGTTAACACTGAATTTGGTTAAAGTTTAACTTTGGACAGGTTTGGATAAGTTTAACAGAACAGAGTGCCAATTCTGATGTAATTCTGATGTAGCTCAGTTGGTAGAGCCACTGGCTGTTAACCAGTTGGTCGCACGTTCGAGCCGTGCCATCAGAGCCAGTTTAATTTTGACTGCCCTAAGCCACTGTGCTTTGGCGATTATGTTGCCACTTATTTTGGCAGTCAATTGCAGACAAACGAGAACCAAGTTTGTCTGCACCCCATAATAGCGGAGTGTAGCAGAGGTAGCTTTCCAGTCTCATAAGCTGGAGGTCGCTGGTTCGAGTCCAGCCTCCGCAACCAGTTTGCAACAAGTTAGACAGATTAAAAAATCTGTTTGCGGGTACGCCGAGGCGGCAACGCAGCCTTCCAAGCTGTTTATTCGGTTTCGATTACCGATACCCGCTCCACGATTTTGGAAGAGTAAGCCGAGTCGGTCTAGCGGCAGCGGTCTTGAAAACCGAGGGTTCAGCAATGGACGTGTGAGTTCGAGTCTCACCTCTTCCGCCATTTCAATGTCTGTGTGAGCACAATTGGTAGTGTATCTTGCAGTGTCGCGTGTGTGCACGCGCGAGCAAACATTGCAAGGGGTGTCGGTTCGAGACCGACCACAGACGCAAATTTTTGGACTGGTAGCTCAGTGAGTAGAGCACGTGCCTGAAGAGCACGGTGTCGGTGGTGCGAATCCATCCCAGTCCACCAATCAGTGATTAGCTCAGTCCGGTAGAGCGCCTGCTTTGGGAGCAGGAAGTCGCAAGTTCGAGTCTTGCATCACTGACCAAACATTTTGGAGGGGCGGCAACGACGGTGGTGTTGCGGCAGACTGTAAATCTGTTCCGAAAGGTAAACATTGTTGGTTCGACTCCAACCTCATCCACCAAAACAGTTGAGCGGTAGCACAAAGGTAGTGCAACGGATTTTGATTCCGTGGGTTGCCGGTTCGAGTCCAGCCCGCTCTGCCATACAGATGACGACTTGGCATAGACAGATGTGCACTTGGTTGCAACCCAAGCAAGGTTGGCGCGATACCAACAGTCGTCTCCAAATGTAAGTCAGTAAGATAATGGTAATCAGCAGGTCTCCAAAACCTTGCAATCTTGGTTCAAATCCAAGCTGGCTTGCCATAAAATTTAATCAGGGCAGGACTTGCCCGCAGCGCGTGCCAAGTGAACCGTGCAGTCAGGCGGTCAGCAACACGAACCCACCGAAGCGGTTGCAAAACTGCAGTAGAAATCCCCACCATTTATGGCGGGGAGTAGGTCAATAGTAGTGAATCAGTCAATCTGTTTTCAGAGTTAATACAGTTTGTAGTTTATGGTTTTCAATTAACCGAATTGCTTATGAATAACAATTTACCGCCAGACATGATTGACCGCGAATACATGATGGGCACACTTCCTTTACCATTAGAGGGGATTCATTTGAACAGCATTTTGTTACACGCCCACAAATTCAACGCATCTGATATTGTGTTTAAGACAAATGGCGCTATTCGTGCCATGATACAAGGCAAAATGCGTACCATTACTACACGCATGTTAAACAAAGACGAGTTAGAAAAACTTGTAACCCACATTTATGAAGACTCATCCGGTCTAGCGATTTTGGGGCGAAAAGAAGACATCGACAAAATGTATGTCATTAACGATGACGAAAATCATCTTCGCTATCGTGTCAATATTACTAACTGCAGTGCCGGTGGACGTGAAATGGGGCATGTCATTACTATGCGTACCATTCCAGTATTGCCACCCATGTTGAACAAAGACCTAATACCTGAAGAGGTTTACTCACAGTGGTATCACACCAACGGTTTGGCTTTGGTGACCGGTCCTACCGGTTCAGGTAAATCGACTCTGATTGCCAGTATCAATCACAATTTGATGCTAAATCCTGATTTCAGGTTTAACAACATGTCTGCCGAAGCACCGATTGAGTTCTCCTTTGAGGGCGTGCCTAATTTGTACTCCTCATTTGTACAAACCGAAGTGCCTACCATGTCACCATCTTTTCAAGCATTCATGCGTGGCGCATTGCGTCGTGCGCCAAACCAGATTTTCGTGGGTGAGTTACGTGATGTGGAAACAATGGAAATGGCTTTGCAAGCCGGTGCGACCGGTCACTTTGTATATGGCACAGTACATACAACCAGTGTGGCACAAACATTGAAACGTATTGCAGACATGTTCCCCGGCGATATGCGGCAAAGCATTATCAATGACATGGTTGCCAGCTTGCGTATCATTTTGACCCAACGTTTGGCATTGACTACAGATGGCAAACGCGCCCCAATCATCGAATATCTTGTGTTTGACAACCATATTCGTGACGAACTCAGTGGTACACCAATTGACGGAATTACTGCAAAATTGCAAGAAATCGTGAATAAAAAAGGTGTGCCATTTATCACGCACGCGCGGCAACGCATGTTTGAAGGGCTGATTACTGAACGTCAATTCCAGTTCGATTATATGAATAACACCTCCATGACGTTAGAAGAAGTGGACAACCGTATTCGTGAACTGAAAGAAAAAGGAAACGTGATGTTCCAGAACAACGATTTGTGAGAATAGAGCCGTAAAACCCCGTCCTTTAGGGCGGGGATATAAGGCGTTACATTCTGTTTTTTAATCTGTTACAATAAACACATTGTAACACTTTTCCACACACGTTCACATGTATCAAGCTCTCCGATTACGAATATACCGTAAGCACAATGCCAAGTTAAACAAACTGGCAAGTGCGGTGAATTTCGTCTGGAATTATGTGAACGATTTGTGCCTGCAAATGTGGCGTAGGAAACGTGTCTTTCCCTCCGCTTATGAAGTGGCAGAATATACCAAAGGTGCAGGGGAAGAACTGGGCTTACATTCACAAACTATCCAGTTTATTGGTGAGAAACACCACCAAGCACGCAAACAGCACAAAAAAGTCAAACTGGCTTGGCGAACCAACCGCAAAGATGTCAAACGTAAAGCATTGGGTTGGATTCCTTTTAAAGCATCTGCCATCAGCCATGTGAAAACCTACAACACCGGCAACAAAGCATTGAAATCCCAAGTGCAACTGTCTTGTGGTAAAGAAAAACTGATACTGACTGTGTATGACCAATATGACCTGCGTCGTTACAGCGGTTTTCGCACAGCCGAAATCGTGCAGGATAGTTGCGGCGACTGGTATCTGTGCTTACTGGTTAAGGTAGAACCAAAAATTTGCACTGCAATCGGTGAAGTTGGTATTGATTACGGTTGTAAAACTGCTGCAACATGCAGCAACGGCGACAAGCTGGAAACCAAGTTTACCCAACAATATGCCGAAAAACTTGCTATCGCTCAACGGGCGCATAAGAAAAAACAGGCAAAAAGGATAAATCGAAAAACCAGAAATTCACGTGCGGATGCGACACACAAGTTTACCAGCAAGCTGGTAAAGGAAAACCGGCTGATTGTCGCCGGTAACGTGAAATCAAGTTCGTTTACCTCGGGCAAACTAGCGAAATCGGTTTACGATGCCAACTGGTTTGCCATTAACCGACAACTGGAATACAAAAGCAGACGTGCGGGTTGTCAGTTTATCGTGGTAGACGAGAAATTTTCCACCCGAACCTGCTCACACTGTTTGGCGATACCGGACAGTGCACCGAGAGGTGTTGCAGGTCTCGGAATAAGGGAATGGATTTGCGACTGTTGCGGTCAGTTAAACGACCGTGATGTCAATGCCGCGAAAAACATTCTCCGTTTCGGACGTGAAACGCTCGCTGGAGGAGACCCCATCCTTTAGGACGGGGAGTACGTCACGTTAAAATCACTCCGAAACATTCAATTTTGGAGTAATGATGGCAAGCATTCAATTTTGGAGTAATGATGGCAAGTTTGTCCCAGTTTTATGTGGTTTTAGGGGTTTCAGAACAGGCTTCTGAAAAGGAAATCAAGTTAGCGTATCGCAAATTAGCAATGCGTTATCATCCAGACCGTACCGTAAATCTACCTGAACAAGAACGGCAGGAAGCGGAAGCCAAGTTTAAAGAAATACAGGTCGCCTATGACATACTTACAAATCCAGAGAAGCAAAGAGCTTATCTGGAAGGCAATGCCGAAGCATTTAATGATTACGGTTTTGATTTCTCTCAGTTTGGCTTTGATTTTAGTTCGTCCCAGTTTGACTTTGGTGCACGGAGCGAACAGTATGCCAGCAAGGAAGAAGCCATTGAGAAAATGCAGAGTGATTATGCCAATATTCGTGACTCCATTGATGCGAGCTTGAATGGCATTAGGCAGCGTGAAAAAGAGCGTCAAGATGGCGGTGAATCATCATTGTATGGAAACATGTATGGCTTTGGTAAAAAAGATAAGCTGATGCCGGTGTTTGTCCCTTTGACTGTTGCGGTGAACGGTGGTGAATTGGTGTTAAGTATCGCTGATGAGGATGGTAAAACCATTAGTGAATCAAAGGTAACTGTTCGCCCATTGCGGATAGGAGATGTCATACAAGGGCATCCAATTAATATTGAACGTGAATATAGCAACCATGTATTGCAAGATAATGGGGAAATACATACAACGGTAGAGGTGTCTCTACATGACTTGTTTATTACAAAACAACTTGAAGTGAATTTGATTCGCTCGACGGTAAAACTAAACCTTGATTCCGATATGATTGGCAAGAAGATTCGTTTTGCCGGTTACGGTTTGGGCAACGATTTGTATCTTTTGTTGAACTTAAAAGTGCCCAGCAAGGAAGAATTATTGTTGGTCGCTGATGAGTTGGGAAAAACAAATTAACGCGCATGTTTTGCTTCAAGAAAAACATCACAAATCTGTTGTAACGTATTGATTACAAATAGTTTTATTTTAGAGAAAGCTGTGCAGAAATTGTGCACAGCTTTCCTTTTTCAAGTAAAATAATGGCTTCTAAAACATATTTGGATTGATTAAAAATGTTCTCTGTTTTAAGTGATGGCAAAGTTCTCCTTGATAATGACAACACTCCGTTTTCCATTAAGTTGGTGTTAACGAACGCCAACAACAATAATAATAAGTTCTACAATTTAAATTGGGACGGAAATCACTGCACCGCTTTATATGGTCGTGTAGGCGCTCGTGCGACGGAAGTCAATATTGGCTCATTGCGTGATATGGAACGCCAAGCAAACAAAAAGATTGCCAAAGGTTATCGAGTGGTGGACACCATTTCTACATCGGTTGAAGTGGTACACAAACCGCTGGTTGAGGTGGCAAAACGTGATTTGGTAGCTGAAGATGACCAAAATAAAGATGTCTTGTTTAGCTTGATTTCTTACTTGGTTGCACAAAATAAGCACAAGATTGCCGAGTTTTCCGGTGGTCGCATTACTGTGGACGAGGACGGTTTGGTGAAAACCGAATTGGGTGTCGTAACACAGAAAAGTATTGATGAAGCGCGTGCTATTTTGCAGGAAATGTGGGATTTGCACCCATTACTGAATCATGGGGAAAATCTATCGTACAGTATGAATTTTGACAGTGATGAAGTCGGACGTTTTTTGACGTTGGTAAACGAATATCTAATGCGTATTCCGCAGCGTGTCGGCAGTTCGCGCGGTTGGTGGGTGGATATGTTTTGCAAGAAATCGGATTTGACACGCCAGTTTGACTTCTTAGACCAATTGTCTGCCAGTATTACTTTGTTTGAGAATAATCAACAGCTTCATAAAGATGATACTGCAAATATTGAAGAACATGAGCAAGTATTTGACCGTCAGATTCGTTTGGTAACAGACCAAAAAGTAATTGATGAAATCCAAAAAATGTTTGCCGATACTGCCAATCGCTCGCATTCTTCATATGGCTTACGCTTGAAACATGTATATGAATTAGTGTCAGACAATCAAGCGTTTAAAAAGAAAGCCAAGAAAATCGGCAATGTGAAAAGATTGTGGCACGGCACACGTAATTTCAACGTGTTATCCATTATCAAAAATGGTTTGTTGCTTCCTAAGAGCAATAACGGTTTGAATATGAACATTACCGGTGCAATGTTTGGTGATGGCGTGTATTTCTCTAATCAATCCACGAAATCGCTTAACTATTCAAACGGTTATTGGGGTGGAGCGAGCCAAAATCATTGTTTTATGTTTGTAGCCGATGTTGCAATGGGCAAAGAGTTTTACGCTGCACACAAGAACGCAGAAAGCACGGCTAAAGGCTCTCCTGTATATCCGGTTAAAGGATTCGATTCCGTGTATGCGCGTGGCGGCAGACGCAATCTTACACACGGCGGTTATATGAGCAACTTGAGCAATGATGAAATGATTGTGTTCGATTTGAACCAAATTGATTTGAAATACTTGTGCGAGTTTGAATAACTTGTTGTTACCAATTAGAGTTATAAAGCCACGTCATTTATGGCGTGGATATAATGCGTTAAACGTACTTTAACTATAACACAAAGCCGGTTAAACCTGTTACAATTATTCTTTTATGTATTTCTTATTCCATCAATGTTAGTCCAAAAGTCTTACCAATACGAGTTAATCCCGAACGGAGAACAAGTCCGCAAACTGAAGCAGTTTTGCGGCTGTTGCCGTTTCGTGTTTAACCGTGGACTGG
>ERZ773008.2434-NODE-2434-length-12171-cov-5.351519_pt1 | contig 12171 bp, 14 predicted proteins | sample MGYA00580664_ERZ773008 | MGnify/ENA primary metagenome ERZ773008 (study PRJEB29015, sample SAMEA2738016) | human oral metagenome | biome: human oral; feature: human-associated habitat; material: dental | place: China | collected 2048 ... | reverse complement strand
AAGCCGTAGCTAGCATGAAATCTTCAGTCCCAACGTAGCAACTGTATTTTTGCCCGACGGGGTGGAAAATACAGTTGCTACTCATTGTCAAACAGCAGGGCATAGGTAGGGTGCGTGAGTAAGCTCACGCACGCGGTTGTTTGCCAAGTAATCTGAAGCCGTATGCGGTTCCCTGCATGCCTGTAACGTGAAAGGCTACCTGAAAACTGTTTTTCAGGTAGCCTTTCACGCAAAACCGCCCGCAAGTTTCCCTGCGGGCGGCTGTTCGGTTTAAGCCAACCGTGCGCTTAGTTCGGAGACACCAAAATCTTCACTTGGCTCTTCTCTTTCACCAGGGCTTCAAAGCCTTCGCTCACAATGTCTTGCAGCTTGATGCGTTTGGTAACCAGCTTGTCTTTCGGGAAGTAGCCTTGTTCCATCAATTGCAACACAGCGGGGAAAATATCGCGGTAGGCGATGATGCCTTTCACGGTTTTTTCCTTGATCACGATTTCGTTCGGGTGGATGGAGGCTTCGTTTTCCCAAATGCTCACGATCACGCATTCGCCGTCGTTTTCCACGGCTTCGATGGCCTGTTTCAGCACGGGAGCCACGCCGGTTACTTCAAACGATACGTTCACACCGCCGTCGGTTTCGGCTTTGATGTGTTCCACCACGTTTACTTTGGAGGGGTCGATTACTACTGCGCCCAGCTCGCGGGCTTTTTCCTGACGCTCAGGAGAAAGCTCGATGGCGTAGATGGTGGTGGCGCCGGCAGCGCGCAGGGCTTCGATGGTGAGCAGGCCGATGGGGCCGCAGCCGAATACGGCGGCGGTGTCGCCGGCTTTCAGTTTGCTCTGGCGCACGGCATACAGGGCTACGGCGGCGGGCTCGGTGAGCGCGCCTTGTTCGTAGTCGATGCTGTCGGGCAATTTGTGGCACAATTCGCCGTCTACCACGCAGTAGCTGGTGAAGCCGCCGTCGGCAGCCAGGCCGACGAAGCCGAGGTTTTTGTCGAGGTTGTATTTGCCTTTGAGGCCGTCTTTGGCCAAAATCGGCTCAACGGTTACGCGGTCGCCCACTTTCACGTTGGTCACGCCAGCGCCCACTTCCACGATTTCGCCGGCAAATTCGTGGCCGAGCGTGAGCGGGGCTTTGCGGCCGGAATAGGGATGCTCTTTCTCTACCGGGATAAAGATAGGGCCGCCGAGGTATTCGTGCAGGTCGCTGCCGCAGATGCCGGTGTATTTCACAGCGATTTTCACTTGGGAGGGGCGTGTGATTTCGGGAACGGCTACGTCTTCCACGCGGATGTCGCGGCGGCCGTACCATCTTGCAGCTTTCATTGTACTCATATCAGTATCCTTTGAGGTTGGGTTGAGAAGGAGATTCGATTGTAGGAACTTTGGGCGGCAGTTTCAAGCGAATTTGGGCTATTATTCGGATTTATTTTTCAGGTAGCCAAACACAACGGTTAGCTGCCGCTGCTTTGGCTTAAAAATTAGAAATTTATGATTGAGATACAAGAAATTACCTATCGTTACCCGCAGGCGCGGGAAAACGCACTCAACGGCGTGAGCCTGCCGATAGTCGAAGGGGTGGCGCTGGGCCTGCTCGGCCCCAACGGCGCGGGCAAAACCACGCTGATGTCGCTTTTGGCCGGGTTGTTGCCGGTGCAGGGCGGGCAGATTTTGTTTGACGGCGTGCCGCTGGGCAGGCTGCCGGCCAAAGAGCGGCAGCGTATTTCATTGGTGCCGCAGGATTTTGCCTTTTATCCCCTGCTCTCGGTGTGGGACAATATGCGCTTTTTCGCCGCGCTATATGCCGTGCGCGACGAAGGCTACCTGAAAACCTTGCTGGAGCAGGCCGGCCTGGCCGAACACCGCGCCAAGTTAGCCAAACACCTCTCCGGCGGCCTGAAGCGGCGCTTAAACTTCGCCATCGGCCTCATCAACCGCCCCAAGCTGATTTTTTTGGACGAAATCACCGTGGGCATCGACCCCGAATCGCGCCGCTTTATTTTGGATAGCGTGGCCGCGCTCACGCAGCAGGGCATCACGGTGGTGTACACCTCGCATTATTTGCAGGAAATCGAACTGTTGTGCCGCGATATTGCGCTGCTGTACGGCGGGCGGCTGGTGTATCACGGCGGCCTGCATGAGGTGCTGCGCCAAGGCGGGCAATCCGGCTTGGCTTTGCGCACCATGCCGCCGCTGCCCGATGCCGAACTGGCCGCGTTGCAAGGCCGCCGCGCCGCCGACGGCACGCTGCATTTCGATACCGATACGCCCGCCGAACTGCTGGCCGCGCTGCAAGATAAAGGCTATGCCGCCGAGGCCTGCCGTTTCGGCTTTGCCTCGCTGGAAAGCTTTTATTTGGACTTTTTGGCCAAACAGGCTACCTGAAAACCATAAAACGAATATGATCAAACCCATGCAAGCATCCCATCCCACAAGGCCGGCCTCATGTTAGCCGCCGCCATTGCCAAAGAACTCAAGCTGCTCCGCCGCGACCTGCACGGCGTGGCCGTGCTGTTTGTGATGCCGATTCTGTTTATGCTGATTATGTCGGCCGCCTTGAGCAGTAGCCGGGAAAACCTCAATCCCGACGCGCAAATCGTGCTGCTCGGCAAACCCGACAGCCGGCTCAACCAACAGTTTCTGCAAGCCTTGCAAAACGAGAAGCTGAAAGTGCAGCTGGCCGATAAAAGTCGCCTGGCCGATTTTCAGGTAGCCTTACAGCGCGGCGAGGCCGATTTGCTGCTGCTCAATCCAAACGATGAAACCACCCCGCTGGAAAAAGAACAGCCCCTGCGCCTGTGGCTCCAGCCCGATGCCGACCGCGGCTGGCTGCTCGGCATCAAAGGCCTGATGCGCCAGCACTACACCCGGGCACGCCTGGCGCAGTATTTCGATGGCAACGAAATCGTGTTGGACAACAACAAAAATCCCACCGTGCGCCGCATTCAAGACCAAGTGAACAAAGAATTGGACGGTAAGTTCGGCCAAATCGAAACTTATCTCGGGCGCGAAATGTGGCAGGAAACGTATCTGAACCGGCAGGGCGAGGCGGTGGAACAGCCCAACTCCGTGCAGCACAGCGTGCCCGCCTGGCTGATTTTCGGTATGTTTTTCATCATGATACCGCTCTCCAACGTGATGGCGATGGAGCGGCAGACCAACACGCTCACCCGCCTGAACATGGCGCGTGCCCCCGCTTGGAAACTCTTGGCTGCCAAGCTGATTCCCTACTTCTTAATCAACCAGTTGCAGTTTGCCGGCATGATTGCGCTGGGCGCATGGGTGCTGCCCCTGCTCGACATGCCCGCCTTTGCGCTGGCCGGCGGTTGGGCGGGCTATGCCGCCGTATCCTGCGCCGTGAGCCTGGCCGCGCTGGGCTACGGGCTTTTGGTGAGCGTGCTGGCCAAAACCACCGAACATGCCGTGGTGCTCGGCGGCGGCGGCATCATCATCATGGCCGCACTGGGCGGCGTGATGGTGCCCGTGCACATCATGCCCGCGCTGATGCAGCAAATTTCCCAGCTCTCGCCGATGGGCTGGGGCTTGTCTGCCTTCCAGAAACTGCTGTTAAACCATTACACCCTGGCGCAAATTGCCCCGCAGTTGCTGCGCCTGGCCGGCTTCGGCCTGGCCGCCCTCGCCGCCGCCGCCGCGCTCTACCGCCGCCAACTCAAAACCCAAGCGAGATTTTAATAGTGAACACGCCCGATTTAAGCTCCCCCGCGCTGGAGCAGGCCTTAAAAAGCCTGATTGTGCGCGAAACCGAAAAACAAGACGACGTGGACATGGCCGCCTTTGCCGACGACTCCCCGCTGTTCGGCCCGGAAAGCCCGGTCGGCCTCGATTCGCTCGACGCGCTGCAAATCACCGTCGCCCTGCAAGCCCGTTACGGCGTGCGCCTCAACGGCGACCGCATGGTGCGCAAACACATGATGAACGTGCGCGATTTGGCTGCCTTTATCCGCGAACAGCACGGCGCATAAAGGCTACCTGAAAAACCGTCTGCCTGTTTTCAGGTAGCCTTTGCCGTATCGCTAAGCACAACGCATGAACCCTAAAATCACCCAACTCCAACAGCGCAACGCCCAAGCCCGCCTGCGGCAGTGTTACGCCTTTTTAAACATTGCCGACATCCAATCCACAGATGGCGACATTGCCCGCCGGTTTGTCGACAGCGGCATCTATCGGCTGACTAACCCGGCCACCGCCACCTTCCCGTTTCATCAAAACGGCATCATCGACCACCCGCTCTACCAAGCCCAGCATCAAGCTGCCCGTGCCGAAATGCTGCGCCGGATACGCGCCTTGGTAGCCGATACGGCGTGGATAAGCTTAAGCGAAAACGGCTTCGTCTTCTGGGCGCGCATTTCCCTGCCCGCCTTGCAAGCCGCTTTGGATAAATGGTTTGAACAATACTGCGATTTCGGGCTGTATCTCGAAAACGGCCATGCGCTGGCCATCCATGAGGCGGAGTACGAATGGGAAGTGCTGGAAACGCCGGGCAGGCCGCTTGAGGCTACCTGAAAAGGGCTACCTGAAAAATGAACACCACAAACACCCCATCCCGTGCCGCCTATTTGTGCGGCAGCAGTTATTGGTGCGCACAAGGGCAGGGCAGCCGCCCGTTCGGGCTACCTGAAACCTTATTCCTGCCACCCACCCTCCGTACCGCACACGGCCTGGGGCAGCCGCGCGAGCTGCCGTATTTCGCCGCCTTCCCCGCCGCTCCGGCCACACTAGCGCAGCTGTGCGACTGGATTGAGGCTCAAATCCGACAAGCCGCTACGGCAGCTGGCTGGGATGCCGACAATCTAGCCGGCATTCCCGTATTCGTTGGCTCCACTTCCTATGTGATGTCCGACCGCGAAGCCGGATCAGGCGACCCCTCCGCCGGGCAACGCTACTACACCCTGTGCGAAATCGGAGGCTACCTGAAAACCCGTTTCCGCAGCCCCAACGTATTCAGCTTCGCCACCTCTTGCACCGCCGCCGCCCAAGCCCTGCTTGCTGCCGCCCGCAGCATCGAAAACGGCTTGGCCGAACGCGCCATTGTGGTCGGCTTTGAAAGCTTCAACCGGCTCACCTTCGAGCATTTCTATGCCATGAATCTGCTTGACACCGAGCCGGGCAGGCTGCCGTTTCTCGATTCAGGCGGGCTGGTGTTGGGCGAAGCCGCCGCCGCGCTGGCCTTATCAGCACAGCCGCACCGCGATTACGCCTGCCGCCTGCACGGTTTCACCGCGCAAACCGACCACCTCAACCTCACCGCCTCTTCCGCAGAACCGCTGCACAGCCTGCTTGCCGAATGCCTGCGCCGATCCGGCATGGCCGCACAGGATTTGCGCGGCGTGAAAACCCACGGCAGCGGCGGCCTGAGCGATGAAGTAGAAATGCAGGTGCACCGCCAAATCTGGCCGCATACTCCGGCCCTGCTGTTCAAGCCCTACACCGGCCACACCCTCGGCGCCACCGCCGCCTTGGAAACCGCCCTGCTGCACGCCGCCCTGCAACAAGGCCGCCTGCCGCCCCTGCCTGTATCCACCCCCGATTTCCCCCTGCCCACCCTGCACGGCCAGCCGCTGCCCAACGGCAGCTATCTGAACTACTTCCTCGGCTTCGGCGGCAGCCATTGCGCCTGGGTGTTGGATTGGCAGGGTTGAAGCAGATTCGTATGAAATGGTGCGGATGTTGTGCGGCGTGGATTGATAAGGCTACCTGAAAACGGATTCCCGGTATTTTCAGGTAGCCTTTGGAAAGATGCGGCAAAGGGCAAACCTACGGGTGAGAGCGGTTTGCCCTGGCTTTATGGTGTAAGCGTTAGTGCGATTGGTTGAACATATAGCGTGCGATTTTCCATTGGCCGTTTACTTTTTCCATCACCCAAAGTTCGCGGAAGTCATCGGGCGCGGTTTGTCGGGTGGATTTGACGGTAACCGAGCCTTTGGAAGTGGAGCGCACGAAGGCGTATCTGCCCAGCACGTTCATTTCCAGCACGGTGAAATCCAAATCCAAACCGACATTGGCAAACAGCCCCGAGTAGTTGCCCTCCAGCCCCTGCTTACCGGCAGCCGTGGGCGAGGAATACGGCATAACCACGCCGTCTGCCGTAAACAGGGCGGCAACGGCTTGCGGTGATTCGGTTTTGAGTGCGGCAGCGTAATCGGCCAACAGACGGTTGATGGCGGTTTGGTCTTGGCGGTTGGCATGAATCACGGCATCGGGTGCTGTTTGGGTGTCGGCATAGGCGGCGGGTGCGGCAAGTGCGGCGGCGGCCACGAGGATGATCATCAGTTCTTTCACGTGTTGACTCCTTAAAAGAAGGAAAAATGTCGGTTGGTTATGGTAAGGTTACCTGAAAAGTTGTTTTGCTTTTCAGGTAGCCTTTCGGGCTGAATCAGTCAAACAATGCAAAGCCGCCCGTCCAGCTGATTTGTTCGCGCACGGCCAGGGTGATGGCGAGGAAGCCGAAGGCTTCCAGCTCGCGCGCCCGTTTCAGGCTGCCCGCGTCTTTGCTGTACACGCCGCTGCCTTTCAGTGCGTCGACCAGCTGCTGCTTGGCTTCATCGCTGTCGCCAGCAATCAGCACGGTGGTTTCCGCTTTGTTGGCCACTTTGCGACTGGCGAGGGTGGCGGCAAAGTTGGTGTTGAAGGCTTTGAGCACACGGCTTTGCGGCAATTGGGTGGCGATGTACTCGGCGGCGGAGCTGCCTGCGGATACCAGTAGGCCATCCATCGTGTCGAAATTAACCGGATTGGTGATGTCCACCACGGTTTTGCCTGCGAGCTGCGTGGCGTATTGGCCAATAATGCCGTCTACCGAGGCGAAGGGCACGGCCAGCACAATAATGTCGCCCAACTGTGAGTTTGCTTCTCCGCGCTTCACAAATGAAACCTGATGCCCTGCCGCCTGAAACAGACCACCGATGGCGTTGCCCATATTGCCTTGTCCGAAAATAGAAATATTTGCCATTTTTTGCTCCTAAGATACGAGTTGAAAAGAATTGCTTAACCTTGGAGCGCATTGTATTCGGATAAGCATTGCTTGATAATCCGTATATTTCTTGAAACAGTTTGAAGCGGAGCTTGAGATGGAAAAGGCGAAACTGCTGCTGATTTTTGCCGAAGTGGCCAAACAGGGCAATATGAGCCGCGCCGCCGTGCCGCTGGGCATGACCGCTAGCGCGGTGAGCCAGCACATACGGCATTTGGAGCGGCTCTACGGCGTAAAACTGCTCAACCGCAGCACGCGCCGCCTGGAGCTGACCGAAGCCGGGCAGGTGCTGCTGCACCATGCCGAGCATTTGGTGCAAACCATGCGGCAGGCCGACGACGACATGGCCGCGTTGAAACACCGCCCGAGCGGGCAGGTGCGGATTTCGCTGCCCACAGGCTTCATCAACGCGCCTGAAACCCGCCGCCTGCTGGGTACGGTGCGCGAACGCTATCCTGACATTCGCATCATCCTGATGGCGCAAGATGAAGCCGTTGATTTGCAGCATAATGATGCCGACATTGCCATCCGCGCTGGCGAAATTGCCGCGTCTCCTGATAATGTTCCCCGCCGTCTGACTAGCTGCCTAATGCACATCTGCGCCGCCCCGGATTATCTGGCCGCGCATCCCGTTAAGCAGGTTGAAGACCTGCTTGCGGCACACTGGCTGTGCCATAGCGAGACTATTCTGCGCGCCGCCTTGGCCGAACTCGGCCTGTCTGGGCGTTGGCCAGACAGCCTGACCGAATGCCCTTCATCCGCCGCCAGCGCCTACTATCTTGCCGCTGAAGGGCTGGGATTGACCCTTGCTCTGTCGCTCGAAATCGTCCCATTGCTCGACAGCGGGCGCCTGAAAATCGTGTTGCCGCAACATCGGATTGCCGAAAAGAATATCTATGCCGTCGTTGCCCATGCCAAACAGTCGGCGAAAAACACGGCTGTGCTGGAAGCGTTGAAAGAAGTGTTTGGCGGAAAGAAAGCTACCTGAAAAATATGGTGAATTAACAAAAATAGGGATTGCGTTGCCTCGCCTTGCCGTGTCCCTGTGTTGTCTGCGGCTTGCCGCCTTGTTCTGATTTAAACTTAATCCACTATATCGGGCTACCTGAAAACAGAAAGGACGATTGCCGAATATGCTGGCAGATTTTTCCCCTAATCGGCCACTGTGCCGCATCCAGGCCGGCAGCCGCTTCCTGGCCGAGCCGCAGCAGCCTGATGCCGAACTGCGCCGCCTTTTGCGCGAGCAATACGGCATTGATGCACGCCGCCTGAGCCGTTTCACCCTGCTCGCCCTGCTCGGCGCCTTGCCGCTGTGCCAAGGGCTACCTGAAAACCCTGCCATTTATCTCGCCTCGCCGTTCAGTTCCCCCTCCCGCATGGCCGCGATGCAACAGAAACTTGCTGCCTGCCAGCCCTCACCGCTCGACTTTATGGCCAACCTCCACAACGCCGCCACGTTCCAGCTGGCGCAAATCCTCAGCAGCAGCGGCAACAGCGTGTTTCTCGCCGCCGATGCCGAAAGCTGCCTCAGCCCGCTGTATGCCGTGCTGAACGCATTGTTGGCTGGGCCTGGGCAAACTGTGCTGTTGGGCTGGGCTTACGAACAGGCGGGGCAGGGGGAGCAGGAAGGCAGCGTGTGGTGGCAAGTTTCAGGTAGCCTGCCGTCCCGGCAGCACGGCTGGCAGATAAGCACCGCTGCAATCAATCACACTATTACCACTATGCCGCACCAATCCGCCTTCCTGCCCGCGGTATTGGCTTTGGAAGAGCAGTTGCATCAGCAAGGCCAGCTTCTGCTGCCGCCACACGGCATCTGGCCAGCATTGCAGATAGAGCCGCTTGCTGCCGATGAGATAGGGAATGAGGCTTAACACAGTGCAGGGTGAGCCCATGCCATATGCAGGGTTTTAGCGATAGAAAGGGGCGGCGATGCCGTATCAATTATTGGATGTGGTTGAACTGATTGGAGATATTCCCGAACACCACCTACCTGCCGGCGCACGCGGCGTGATTGTGGATATATACGGGCAAGATAAGTATGAGGTTGAGTTCGTAGGAGAGAACGGCGAAACCTTAGCACTGCTCGCCTTAAATGGGCAGATGGATTTTAAGCAGCCCGGCAAGCTGGGAAAGGCTAGCTGAAAGAAAAGCGCCGTACCGCGCAGAGCAGTGAGAATCCGAGCACGGCGCAGTCGATGAGGCGGATGGTTTGGGTGGCGGCGTGAGCCAACGGGATAGGCGCGGCGGTTTGCCAGAGTGCCCAGCCGCAGAGTGTCAGCAGGGAGCAAGCTGCCCAGAAGCGGCTTTTCTGCCGTGCGGTTTTGGCCGAGCGGTGCGGGCGGTGGCGGGCGGCGTGGAGTGCAAACAGCAGGCAGCCGCCCAAGCCGAACACGCCGCCGCCATATTGCAGCCACTTATAGGCCGGCAGGGCGAGCAGCGGCTGTTGCAGCGGGGCAAAGTGTTGCACAAACCAGCCGGTCGGGTGGGTGAAGGCATCTAAAAACAGATGGGTAATCATGCCGAACAGGGCGCTGAAAACAAAGGCAAACAGCACGGCTGCCGTTTGGCGGCGGTTTTGCGGTGCAGCGGCTATGGCATGTTCAGGTAGCCTGTAGGCCGCATTGAGGCAGTCGGGCAGGAAGTCGCGCAAGGTGTGGTGCCACAAGGCAAGATAGAGCGCGTAGAGGGCGAAACACAGCGGCAGGTTCGGCCACAGCAAATTTGCCAAACTATGCCCGCCCGGCACGGCGCGGCCGTGCAGGAAATACACGAAATCCGGCGCGAGGCTGCCGATAACCATGGCCGGGAAGTGGACGCGGCGGCAGCGGGCAAGGGGCAGCACGGCAACGGGGTGGGCAAGGGTGAAGGGCATGGCGGGAGAAGATGGGCAGGCTTAGTAAGAGGCTACCTGAAGCGGGTTTTATTGAAGCTGCGCTTTCAGGTAGCCTGTGTTGAATCGGATAGGGAGATGTTGGTATGCGGGCAAAGAACGGTAGGTAAAGGCTACCTGAAAATTGCCGTCAGCGTTTTTCAAACACCAAATCCCACACGCCGTGCCCAAGCCGTTTGCCGCGGGCTTCAAATTTGGTTTCGGGGCGGTAGGCCGGGGTGGCGGCGTAGGCTTCGGCGGTGTTTTGCAGCTCGGAAAAGCTGCTCAGCACTTCGAGCATCTGCACGGCGTATTCTTCCCAGTCGGTGGCGAGGTGGATATAGCCGCCGCTTTTGAGTTTGGGCAGCAGTTTGGCCACGAAGGGGGCTTGAATCAGGCGGCGTTTGTGATGGCGTTTTTTGTGCCAGGGGTCGGGGAAGAAGATGTGGATGCCGCTTAAGCAGGCGTCGGGCAGCATGGTTTCCACCACTTCCACGGCATCGTGGCGCATCACGCGGATATTGGCAATATCCTGCTCGGCCATGAGTTTGCACAAATTGCCCACGCCGGGGCCGTGCACGTCGATGGCGAGAAAGTCTTTTTCAGGCAGCCTTTGGGCGATTTCGGCGGTGGCGGTGCCCATGCCGAAGCCGATTTCGAGGATTTTCGGGGCTTCCCGGCCGAAGGCGGCGTTTAAATCAACGGGCGCGTGTTGGAAATCTAGGCCGAAGCGCGGCCAGTTTTCATCGATGGCGCGCTGCTGGGCGGGGGTCATGTGGCCTTGGCGCAAAACGAAGGATTTGATGCTGCGCGGGTGTTGTTCGTGTTGGGCATCGGATTGGGTCATGTTGGGTGTCTGCAATGTATGGATTAAATGGCGCTATATTGCCAGCATCGGGCGGGGCGCTCAAGTTTCAACCGCTTCCCGGCAAACACAGCGGCGGTGCTTTGTGCGATAATCCGCCAGATTTATTCACACTTCAGAAACAGGGATTGATTATGGCAGAAGCAAAAAACAAGGCAGATAAAGCGTCTACTCCTGAAGACGATAAGAAAAAGGCTCTGGCCGCCGCGCTGGCGCAGATTGAAAAGAATTTCGGCAAAGGCGCCATCATGAAAATGGACGGCAGCCATCAGGATGAAAACTTGGAAGTGATTTCCACCGGCTCTTTGGGCGTGGATTTGGTGCTGGGTGTGGGCGGTTTGCCGCGCGGGCGCATTGTGGAAATCTTTGGCCCGGAATCTTCCGGTAAAACCACGCTGTGTTTGGAAACCATCGCGCAGTGCCAGAAAAACGGCGGCGTGTGTGCCTTTATCGATGCGGAAAACGCGTTCGACCCGATTTACGCGCGCAAGCTGGGCGTGAAGGTGGAAGAGCTGATGGTGTCGCAGCCGGATACGGGCGAGCAGGCGCTGGAAATCTGCGATATGCTGGTGCGTTCCGGCGGGGTGGACATGGTGGTGATCGACTCCGTGGCCGCGCTGGTGCCGAAAGCGGAAATCGAAGGCGAAATGGGCGACAGCCACGTCGGCCTGCAAGCCCGCCTGATGAGCCAGGCCTTGCGCAAGCTCACCGGCCACATTAAGAAAACCAACACTTTGGTGGTGTTCATCAACCAAATCCGCATGAAGATCGGTGTGATGTTCGGCAGCCCGGAAACCACCACCGGCGGCAACGCGCTCAAGTTCTACGCCTCCGTTCGCCTCGATATCCGCCGCATCGGCCAGATTAAAAAAGGCGACGACATCCTGGGCAACGAAACCCGCGTGAAAGTGATTAAAAACAAGGTGGCGCCGCCGTTCCGCCAAGCCGAGTTCGACATCCTCTACGGCGAAGGCGTAAGCCGCGAAGGCGAGCTGATTGATTGGGGCGATAAAGTCGGCATCATCAAAAAATCCGGCGCATGGTACAGCTACAACGGCGACAAAATCGGCCAAGGCAAAGACAACGTGCGCGTGTGGCTGAAGGAAAACCCGGAAGTGGCCGCCGAAATCGAAGCGCAAATCCGCAAGGAAGTCGGCATCAATATTGAGATTACCGAAGGCCAGCGCGACGAAACTGACGGTGAACAGCCGGAAGAGTAGGCCGACTGTAAAGGCTACCTGAAAATATTTGGCGAAAGGTTTTAGCTCCGCAGAAACTTCGCTTCGCTCCGTTTTCAGGTAGCCTTTGATAGTGGATTAAAATAAAAATGATACCAGGCGGCGAGCCGCAGGGCGTACAAGCAGTACGTCAAGGCGAGTCAACACGGTAGCATTGCGATTTTATAGTGGATTAAATTTAAATCAGGACAAGGCGGCGAGCCGCAGAC
>ERZ773008.2430-NODE-2430-length-12175-cov-4.140264_pt1 | contig 12175 bp, 4 predicted proteins | sample MGYA00580664_ERZ773008 | MGnify/ENA primary metagenome ERZ773008 (study PRJEB29015, sample SAMEA2738016) | human oral metagenome | biome: human oral; feature: human-associated habitat; material: dental | place: China | collected 2048 ... | reverse complement strand
GGAATAAAGGCATAAGAAATATAGGGGGAGAAATAAAGGGAGGAGAAGCGACACAAGTAACGTCAAAAGAGGGGAAAATACTGAATGAAAGTACAGTAATTACGGACGCATCGCTGATAACTAATGAAAATGCAAAAAGAAAATGGTTTGTACCGAGAAGGGAGACAGTCAGTCAAACATCCGCAGTTACTGAAACAATAAGAAATGTCGGGAAAATAGAGGGAGATAATCTTGTATATGTAAAGGGAGCCGAAGTAGAAAATATAGCCGGAGATATAAAAGGTAAAGGCGGGACATACATAAAAAGTACATCAAAAGATATAACAGACAAGACAATAACATTAGAAGACAATAGAAAAGGTGCAGTTGAAGCAGGTACTGACAAGAAACAGTGGGATACTATAGATAAAACAAATACAGTGTCAGGAATTATAGGAGAAGGAAAAGATACTATTCTTGATTCAGCAAGGGATATCATTCTTGAAAGTAGTAATTTGAGAGCAAAAGACGACATAGTATTGAATGCTAAAAATTATTTGATGATGCTTTCAACTGTAGATACTGAACATAAGTTTAAAACTCAGTCAAGTACGAGCGGCGGCGGATTGTTCAGAAAGAAAAAAAGAAAAACGGAAGTATGGACAGAAGATAATATTTATGCAAATCCTGTGGAACTTACAAATGACGGGAATGTTCTTATAAATTACAGAGGGATAGGAAAACCTGCGGAAAATATGGGAGTATTCGCCCAAGGAGTAAACTTTAAGACAAAAGGTCAAATAGTAGGATTGTCTGACGGAAATATTTATATACAAGGAACAAAAGACAGACTGGAAAGCACATATGATTCTAAAACTGTAAAAAGTTTCTGGGGATTCAAATACAAAAGAATACATGATTACGTAAATGAAGATAAGGAAAATTATAAACATAGTCAGTTGTATGGTGAAGCAGGAGTCAAAATAGATTCCGAAGGAAAACTCAAAATTGAGGGAGCCGATATTCAGGCAGTAGGTTCTGTATTCCTTAGAGGAAAACTTGGACTGGAAGTAATGCCCGGAACAGAAGTAAGCAGCAAATATGAAAAGCATACAAACAGAGGACTCAGATTAGCAAATATAATGGTAGGATTAAAAGACTTCTTTACAGGAAGAAAAGATATGAAAGATAAACTTGTATCAAAAAGTATCGGAACTGTAATAAATTCTAAAGAAGGTTCTATAACAGTTGAAGGAGACTATATAATTTCTGTAGGAAGTAAGATAGGAGCAGCAGGAGATATAAATCTGTCAGGAGTAAACGGAGTTTTACTAAAAGACGGAGAAAATTTTGAAAGTTTAAAAGAATTAAATGAAAAAATGAAAACAGGAACATACGGAAGAATAGGCGGGAAAAACTGGAGCGGTTCTTTCGGAGCGGAAGGCTATTATACAAGAGATATTAATAAGACAACAATAAAAGACCCTGAAAAAAATATTTTCGTAACAAATGGCAGCATATATATAAAATCTTCAGAGGGAAATATACAGTTGCAGGGAGATTTGGCAGCCAAACAAAATATAGGTATATCCGCTGAAAAGGGAAAAATATCTATAATAGATTCCCAAAGAAAAGTACTGAGTAAAAGTGAAAATATAAGTGCTCAGACAGGATTTACAGTTAATGCGACATTAGGAGGAATAAAGGATACCATACTTTCTTACAAAGATTATTTGAAAATGGTTACAGAAATGAGAAATGTGGGAAAAGTAACAAGTTTAATCAAAGATATAGCAGAAGGGAAAAGTTTACTGGAAAGTCTTGACGGTAAGGAAGAAACTTTGAATACTCTGAATACATACCTCAAAGGACCAAGTTCGGGAGGAGTATCGGCAGGAGTAACAGCGGCAGGAGCAGGAAGTTATGGAAAAACCGTAAATGAATATATTCAAAGTATAGCTACAAATTTAAGGGCAGGAAATGACATTACATTGAAAAGTAATGAACTTGAATTATATGGCGGAGTTGTAAAAGGAGACCATGATGTATCACTGGAAGCTAAAAAAATAAATGTAAATGCTTCGGAAGACAGTTATATAAGCAATATGAAAAACATTGCATCAGCAGGAAATTATGACATATTTTCCAGAAGAGGCGGAGGAAGTATAAATTACGGAAGAGGAAAAGGCGAAGGACAGAGTTATAATAACAGCCAGATTATAGCCGGAAACAGATTATACTCAAAATCTGATGAACTGACAGTACAGGGAGGAAATCTTCGGGGTAAACATACAGACATCATAACAAAAAGTCTTGTGCTGGAAACTTTACAAGATACGGAAAAAAATAGGGAAATAGGTGTTGGAGTAGCATTTAATTCAGAAAGACAGAACAGTAAAAATTCCTATTCAGGAAATGCAGAATTATTAACAGTAAAAAGAAATAAGGAATGGTCAGAAAATCAGAGCAGTATAACGGGAACGGAAAGTATAAAAGTGAAAGCAGATAACGGGTATATAAAAGGAGGAGTGATAGCCAATATAGATAAAAATGGAAAAGACGGCGGAAATCTATCAGTAAATATTAAAAAATTAATAACGGAAGATATAGAAAGTAAAGATAATAAATTAGGTGCAGGAGTAAGTGCAGGTGTAACAAAAAGAGCAAAAGTTCCTGCAACAGAACAAATGGTTATAAAAGATGCTAATGGAAACAGTATCGTAAAACAGAATAAGTTCGGAATGGATTTCAGCGGGTCAGTAGAAGGGTTTAAAAAAGAAAAAATAACAAAAGCAACAATAGGAAGCGGAATATTGATAACAGAAGAACAGAGCGGACCGATAAACAGAAATATAAACGATATGGAACAGATTACAAAAAATGTAAATGTCAATAAAGTAAATATGAATTATACGGAAACTAAAAGAGGTTGGGGAGAAATCGGAGCCATACTTGCAGCAGATGCGGGAATAATAGGAGGAATTGCCGACAGTATAAACGAAAAATGGTTTAGAAATCAGCCACAAAATATGGAAGAGGCATGGACAGAAACAGTTTACAGAAGAATAAGAAATGTGGAAGATTTTATAGATAAAAAACTGAAGAATGATATGCTTCCTATAATACCGACATCAGGACAATATGGAGGAGTACTCGAAGGAATACAGGTATTCGGAATAAAAGATAAATTTGATATATTTGATATAGTTCTGAAACAGGATGAAAATGGAAATGTTATCATAACAGGGAAAAAATTGCATAATCCTTCCGAGATTAAATCAAATGAAGTATTCTTAAACGGAATGACTGAAGAATCCGAAGTGTCGATAAGAAATGCAATCAGTCAGCTTGTATCAATAAACGATATAGAAAATAAGATAAAAAAAGGTAAAGAAGTAAATGTAACATTAGTTTACAGTAAAACAAGAGGTAACATCACTGACGGAATGGAGTCTGTTCTTGGGAAAATGTTTGACGGAACTTTAGCAACTTTCGGACTTGTAACAGGAACATCAAGAGGATTTGCCGATGTATTGACACAATTAAATCCTGACAGACAGTATAATATAACAACATATAGTCAGGGAAATATAGTAGCAATGGGAGGATTGAATTATTTAAATAACAAAGGCATAAAATTAAATGGTAATATAACATTTTATCATACAGGGACACCTGTAGCTCCAAAAGTATTTGATAAATTAAGTAAAGAAATGAATTTCAAAAATGGAGTGTCAATGATAAATAGTTTAGATCCTGTAGGAAGTGAACATGGAGGTTTTATAGGAATAAAAAGATTTGGACTGATAGCTGAAACAAAAGATTACAATGGAAAAGCCAATAAAACACTTGACCAATTGTCCTCAAAAATATTTGTTTTTGGACCTTCGTTAATGAGAAGTCAGGCATACCCGATGTTGACACTAAAACAAAAAGATGAATACACTAAGGAAGAAATCAGAAGATTATCTGAAAGACAGATACTTGATGATAATTTCTGGGGATTTGTAACATATCCTCATGGAAGATATTTTAAAGAAGATAGAGAGTTTGTACAAAGACAGTTGGATTATCTGAATTTAGTCAAAGCGAATGGAGAAACAGCAGATAATAAAATAATAGACAACATAAGAAAAGAAAGACAGACTGTTACTGTTGAGAAATTCATAAATGGTCCTATAGTTTCTGATGACCAGATAATAGATTTCAGAACAAATTTATTTTATGACGAGTTCAAGGAAAATCTGGGTGCTCATTGGATAGAAAAAGAAAAACCGCTGTTGCCTAAATTAGAAATTGGAGCTTCAAAAATACAGTCAAGAAGAAATTCAACAGAATCCATAGATGTGATTGTAGAAAGGCTAAGAAAACAGGTGAAATAAGAAATCAGAGTCTGATTTAATTTGATAAATCTATCAGATTTTTAAGAAAAACAGTAGCTTTTATAATGCTACTGTTTTTAATTTCGATATATTTTCCGAAATAATATCGATGCATATTGTGGAAAGAAATTATCGAATAAATAGAAAGAATGATATATTTAATTGGATAATATTAAAAAAATTTTTGGAAAAACATAAATATAAAAAATGATATATCTAATGAGATAACATAAAAAAACTTTTTGGGAAAATTAGAAGTACAAAAAAAATAATGATTTAATGAAAAATCACGATTTACAATTAAAGCATATATAATATTAATCTTTTTATAAATAATAAATAGTTGTATAAATGAATGGAAAAATATATAATAATATATAATTATGTGAACAGAATTATAAAATAAAAAAAGGTATAGAAAGGAAATGAAATATGAAAAAAAGTTTAATGTTGTTATTTATGGGGCTAATATTTCTGATTTCATGTGGGACAAAAACCCGGACGGATGAAAAAAAAGGAAATGGAAGCGAAATAATATTTAATTTGGAATCGGAGCCTACGTCCCTTGATCCTCAATTATTGACTGATTCCGCAGGATTTAATGTTTCTGCCATGGTTTATGAAGGTCTTGTAAGACTGAATGAAAAAAATGAAATTGTTCCTGCCGGAGCTGAAAGTTGGAATGTTTCCGATGACGGAAAAACTTGGACATTTAAAATAAGACAGGGAATGAAATGGTCCAATGGAGATACAGTTACTGCGAATGATTATCTGAGAGGAGTAAAAAGAGCTCTGGAGCCTGAAACGGGTGCAGAATATGCATTTTTAATGTATTATATTGAAGGGGCTGAAGATTACAATAAAGGAAATTCCAAAGATTTTAATAAAGTGGGAGTAAAAGTAAAAGATGACTATACAATTGAGTTTAAACTTGCGGAACCTACTCCTTATTTTGGCAAATTGTTAGTAATGCCCGTATATTTCCCTGCAAATGAAAAGGCTGTAAATGAGTATAAGGACAAATATGCCACTGAAGCGGGAAATTCTATCTATAACGGACCTTATGTAATAAAAGAATGGATACATGACAATAAAGTCATTATGGAAAAAAATCCTGACTTTTGGAACGGAAAAAATATTAAAACAGATAAACTTATAGCATTAATGACTTCTGATTTCGATGCTGCAACAAATTTATTTAAAAATAAGGAGCTTGACTTTACGAAAGTATCCATTGAAAAAAAAGCTGAATTTGAGGGCAAGCCTGAATTAAAAGCGTTTCCTGAAGGAAGAGTATTCTTTTTAGGATTTAATCGAAATAATCCTGTACTGAAAAATAAGAAAGTAAGACAGGCTCTGTCTTTGGCGATAAACAGAGATGAATTAGTTTCACAGGTATTAAATGGATTAGGAACAAAAGGTTCAGGAATAGTAGCTAATGGGATGCCCGGAGTAAATGGAGATTTCAGAGAGGAAAACGGAGACCTTTATGAAAAATATAAAAATCTTGATTTAAAGAAACTTTTTGAAGAAGGTGTCAAGGAAGCAGGAATGACTTCTGAACAGGTTAAGCTGACATTACTGATAGATGAAAAAGGAACAGCTAAAAAAGAAGCCGAATTTTATCAGGCTCAATGGAAAGAAAAATTAGGAATAGATGTAAACGTAGATGTAGTTACTTATAAAGAAAGAATTTCAAGAGGAAAAGAAGGAAACTATGAAATAATAAGATATGCATGGGGACCTGATTATTCGGATGCAATGACATACCTGGAAATATTCCTTAAAAATGCAGGTGCAATAAACTTTTCCAAATATGATAATCCGGAATATGATAAATTGGTAAAATTTGCAAGGGAAAATCAAGATAAGAAACAAAGAACGGAAGCAATGCAAAAAGCTGAAACAATATTGGCAGATGATTTTGTTATATCAGGACTGTACTATGCGGAAGGATTGTATCTGGTAAATCCTAAAATGGAGGGAATGGTAGTAAGATCCGTATCAAATATCAATGATTTTTATCATGTTTCAATAAGTAAATAAATTAATAAGCAAAAATGAGTTAAATCAAAAAATATAAAATAGATTTATTCTGAAAGGGGATAAATAAATGAAAAAAAATTTATTAACTGCCTTATTACTACTTGTACTGATTTTATCCTGCGGAAAAGGGTCAAATTCAGAGGGGACACTTCTTTTGAACCTTAAAGAAGAGGGAAAATCTTACGACCCTCAGTTGGCAAATGACTCTACCGGAGAATTTGTAGATTCTCTGATAGGAGAGGGACTTACAAGGGAAGGAGATAATGGAGAATCTCTTCCAGGAGTTGCTGAAAAATGGGAAACTTCTTCGGACGGGCTTGTATGGACATTTCATTTGAGAAAAAATGCAAAATGGTCAAATGGAGATCCTATAACTGCGAATGATTTTAAAGCAGCATGGCTGAGAGGACTTAATCCTGCTACTGCGGCTGAATATGCTTTTATGCTTTATCCTATAAAAAATGCCGAAGAGTATAACAAAGAAAAAGCAAAAGCCGAAGATGTAGGTATAAAGGTAGTAGACGATTATACACTGGAAGTTACATTGAAAGCACCTGTTCCTTTCTTTGATTCAATGGTACGTATACAGACATACTTACCTCAAAATCAGAAATTTTACGATAAAGTGAAAGATAAATATATGACATCTGTAGATACTTCAATTTCGTCAGGAGCATATATTCTAAAAAAATGGACTCGGGATTCGGATATAATATTTGAAAAAAATCCTAATTACTGGAATGCCGATAATATAAAACTTGAGAGAGTACAAGTCAAATTTATAAATGATGCAACTGCTGATTTGAATGCATTCAAAAATGGCGAAATAGATGTAACAAACTTATCTACCGAACAGGCAAGGGATTTTAAGGATGACCCTCGTCTAAGATATGTAAATGACGGCTCGGTATTTTATGTAGTATATAATATGAAAAATAAAGTATTGAGCAATAAAAAAATAAGACAGGCTCTATCGATGTCGATAGATAAGGAAGAAATGATAAAAGGAGTATTAAACGGCGTAGGAGGTGCTGCGTATACTTATACTCCTAAAGATACAGGTATAAAAGGATTTGAAAAAGATTTTGCTGTAGAAGCGGGAGAAGTATTTCCTAAATTTAACCCTGAAAAAGCTAAAAAACTTTTAGCGGAAGGACTGAAAGAGCTGGGACTTACTCAATTGCCTAAACTTGAGATGATATTCAATGATTCGGGTAATAATAAAGCAATTGCCGAATATGTGCAGGAAAACTGGAGAAAAAATCTGGGAGTGGAGATAGGTCTGTCTTCAATGACATTTAAAGAAAGACTTGCAAGAATGGAACAGAAAGATTTTGATATGGCATTTGCAGGATATGCAGGGGATTACAGGGATGCGATTTCCTATCTTGACAGATTTGAATCGACTAACGGAAATAACTACTCTCAATATTTAAATCCTGAATATGACAAACTCGTAAATTTTGTGAAAACATCTGCCGATAAAAAAGCAAGAGTAGATGCAATGATAAAAATGGAAAAAATTATAGCTGAAGATATGCCTGTCGGATTGCTGTATAACAGAAAACAGACAAAAATTATAAATCCGAGAGTAAAAGATATAGGATTTAATCCTATAGGGAAAGATTATCTGCTTGATAAGACTTATATTCAGAAATAATAAATATCGAAGAAAATAAGTGTTATTAAAAATAAATGCTAAAGAAAGTAAATATCTAAGAAAATAGAAATTAAAGAGAATAAGTATTAAAAAAAATGAAGATTGAAAAAATTAAATGTTAAATAATAGAGGGTGTCTTATAAGTCAAAAATAATTTTACTAATATAAATATTGTATATTTTTAAAAATCAAAATACGTTATTTTTATTGATTTTATAAAAATAGTAAAATATATAAAATTTATGATTTAGTAATTTTATTTACCTTATGAGATAGCCTCTATTTTTAATTTTGGATTTTTATGTTCCGGAATTTTTGAAATAATATATAATTTGAAATAGTATATATAATTTTGAAAAAAATTTGTAATAATATAAAAAGAAATATACAGTATCATTATACAGCTAAATTCTTATATAACTAAATAAAATTAGGAAGTTTTATAGTAAAAAAATAATTTTTATATTATAACAAAAGATAAATTGATAATAGAAAAAAAGTTGTAAATGTTCATATTTCTATATGTAATAACTATATGTAATGATGATTTCCTGAATTTAAAGGATATTTGGATTTGAAGAATATAAAGATTTAAATGATATAGAAATTTAAACAATATTAAGGTTTAAATAATTTCGAAGGAGAAATAATATGGGTAAAAATATACTTGTCTATGCTGATAAGGGAACAAGCAGAGTAGGGGTCGCTTCGCTAATTCAGGCTTGTGAAAATAAATTGGGATTTCCCGCAAAAAAGATTTATGCGGAAGATATTCTGAAAAATACTCTTGATGAGGCTATAATGATTATAATGCCCGGAGGAGCGGCAAATCCTTACTGTGAAAAACTTAATGGAGAGGGAAATCGGAAAATTCGCCGTTTTGTAGAAAATGGCGGAACTTATTTAGGAATATGTGCGGGAGCTTATTATGCCTGCACACGTCTTGAGTTTCATGGAGAAGAATATGACGTGAAAGACACATGGGAACTGGGTTTTTTCAAGGGAATTGCCAGAGGCTCCCTGCCTGAACTGACAGGCAACGTTTATTTCAGTGAAAGCGTAAAAGCAAAGGCTTTTGTACCTTTAAATTTTGAAAAAGAATTTTTAGAAACGAAAATAAAAACTGAATCAAAACTTGAAATAAAGGCTGAAAAAAATTTTTTTCAAAAAAAATCTCTGAAAAATATTCCAAAAAAATGTGAATTTTATTATCATGGAGGTCCTGCGTTTATAGTTGACTCTCAAGATGATAATTCTTATAAGGTTATCGCAAGGTTTGATAGCGGATTACCAGCCGTGATTAAAGGGGAAATAGGCAAAGGAAATTATCTTCTCTCAAGTGTGCATTTTGAGTTGCAGAAAGAGCCTTATAATGAATTAGTCGTAAAAACGGCTGCGGAAGAAGAACTGAAAGATGAGCTGAAACTCTATGACAGATTGAATGAAAATTATGGAAACGAGTTGTGGGAAGAAGTAAAAAAATTAATAAGAAAACTGTAACAAAATCTGTTCTCAAAATAATTGAATTTAAAAATAATCAGACTTGGAAATGAGTAAACTTGAAAATAATCAGACTTGGAAATGAGTAAATTTAAAAATGACCAGCCTTGAAAATAAATAAACTTAAAAACAGCTGAATTTGGAGATGACAGTATTTAAAGAGAAGTAAAATTGAGAACAAATGAGTTTGAAAACAGTCGAATATAATTAAATATAGAATAGTAGAATAAAAAATATAGTATCTTTTTTATAAATACAACCAATATATAAAATGTATTTATATAAAGTGTGATAATTATAGAAATTTTCAAATTTATAATGTATAATAAAAAAACAAAAACAAATGTATCAAATAAATTAGGAGGAAAAAAGTAAAATGAAAAAAATTTTATTAGCATTATCAATGCTATTAGTTATTTTAGCCTGCGGAGGAAAAGGCGGCAGTGAAAAAGGAGGAAGCGGAGCCGGTAAGACATTTACTATGAATGTAAATGCGGAACCTAACTCGATAGACCCTCAAATAACTACAGATATAGTAGGTTCTACAGTAAATGAGCTTATATCCGAAGGATTATTGAGAAGAACTGTTAGCGGAAAACCTGAAGCGGGACTTGCTGAGAAATGGGAGTCTACTCCTGACGGTATGAAATGGACATTTCATTTAAGAGACGGATTGAAATGGTCAAACGGAGACCCTATAACTGCAAATGACTTTAAAGCGGCATGGGTGAGAGCCCTCGACCCTAAAACAAGTTCGGAATATGCTTATATGCTTTATCCTATAAAAAATGCCGAAGAATTTAACACAGGAAAGGCAAAAGCCGAAGATTTAGGAATAAAAGTGATAGATGATAAAACTCTTGAAGTGGAATTAGGAACACCTACTCCTTATTTCGATGATTTGGTTACATTTAAAACATATTCCCCTTTGAATGAAAAGTTTTTTAAGGAAATGGGAGAAAAATATTTTACTGAAGCTAAAAATACAATATCTTCAGGACCTTATGTATTGAAAAAATGGACTCATGATTCGGATATGGAATTTGAAAAAAATCCTAATTATTATGACAATGCAAGTACAAAAGTGGATAAAATTGTATATAAATTTATTTCAGATAGCGGAGCTGCATTAAATGCTTTCAAAAATGGTGAAATAGATTTTTCCGAAATTACGACTGAACAGGCAAAAGAATTTAAGGACAGTCCTAAATTAATCAAAAAAAATGACGGTTCAGTAAGTTATATAATATTGAATACAAAAGATAAATCAAAAGTATTGAGTAATGCTAAAGTGAGAAAAGCAATATCAATGGCTGTAAACAGAGATGAACTTATAAATACTGTATTAAACGGTATAGGAATAAATCCTAAAACTTTCACACCGGGAGGAATAGGATTGAACGGACTTCAAAAAGATTTTGCAGAAGAAGTACCGACTTCGTTGCCGGGGTACAATGTGGAAGAAGCTAAAAAGTTATTGGCAGAAGGGCTGAAAGAACTGGGAATGGATAAAGTGCCTACTCTCGATATGGTATTTAATGATAATGTGGATAATAAAGTAATTGCCGAATATGTGCAGGAAAGTTTAAGAAAGAATTTAGGAATAGATTTACAACTGAGTGCCCTGACTTTTCAGGAAAGAGTTCAGAGAATGAAACAAAAAGATTTTGACCTTGTACTGGCAGGATGGCTGGGAGACTTTAAAGACCCTGTTACTTATCTGGATTTATTTGTAACAGACGGAGGAAATAACTACGGCTCTTACTCCAACCCTAAATACGATGAGCTGTTAAGAAAAATAAAAAGTACGTCAGACCAGTCCGTCAGAGTACCTGCTATGATAGAACTGGAAGGAATAATCGCTGAAGAGACTCCGGTACTTGTATTAAGAAACAGAGTACAAAATTATCTTATAAACCCTAAAGTAAAAGGATTGGATATAACTGCGATAGGTGGACAGTATATACTTAGAAATATTGATGTTGAAAAATAGTAAAATTTATAAGACTGGAAAAGAAAGAGAGATATTTTATGAAATATCTCTCTTTTTGTATATTCAGATAATTTATAATTTTTATCATCAAACATATAACAAATAGTTGCATAAAAAATAAAAAGAATATATAATAAATTAGTATAAAAATACAGATGAGACTGTCTTAAAGTTGAAAAAAATTACTAATATACGTAGTCGTATCAATTATTTTTAACTTACAGGTCAGCTCTAATTAGGAGGATTGTATGAAAAAAATATTTTTAATATCGCTTATGCTGATATTGATTTTAGCCTGCGGAGGAAAAGGAGGAAGTTCCAAAGGAAAGAAATTTATTATAAACGTAAGTGAGGAGCCTCAGTCCATAGACCCCCAATTATCAACAGATATAGTAGGTTCTACAGTAAATGAGCTTATATCCGAAGGATTGTTAAGAAGAAATGCAGACGGAAAGCCTACTGCAGGACTCGCTGAAAAATGGGAATCGACTCCTGACGGTATGAAATGGACGTTTCATTTAAGAGACGGAATAAAATGGTCAAACGGAGACCCTATAACTGCAAATGATTTTAAGGCGGCGTGGATGAGAATATTGGAACCTAAAACAGGATCAC
>ERZ773008.2429-NODE-2429-length-12175-cov-12.879043_pt1 | contig 12175 bp, 10 predicted proteins | sample MGYA00580664_ERZ773008 | MGnify/ENA primary metagenome ERZ773008 (study PRJEB29015, sample SAMEA2738016) | human oral metagenome | biome: human oral; feature: human-associated habitat; material: dental | place: China | collected 2048 ... | reverse complement strand
TCGACGTCGTCGGCCGCCAGCACGACGGCGTGGCCCTCCACATCGATGCCACGGCGTCCGGCCCTCCCCGTCAGCTGGGTGTACTCCCCCGGGCTGAGGGTGACGTGAGCCGAGCCGTTCCACTTGCGCAGCGACTCCAGGACCACGGTGCGAGCGGGCATGTTGATCCCCAGCGCCAAGGTCTCGGTGGCATAGACGACCTTGACCAGGCCCGCGCTGAAGAGCTCCTCCACCGTCTCCTTGAACACCGGCAGCAGTCCCGCGTGGTGGGCCGCGACGCCGCGCTCCAGGGCGTGGGCCCAGAAGTGGAAGCCGAGGACTCCCAGGTCGCTGACAGGGATGTCAGCCGTGCGCCGCTCGATGACCTGGCGGATCCGGGCGGCCTCGGCCTCGGTGGTCAGGTCCACCCCGGCGCTGACCACCTGGTGGACGGCCTGCTCGCAGCCCGCCCGGGAGAAGACGAAGACGATCGCGGGCAGCAGGCGCGCCCCCTCCAGGGCCGTGACGACCTGCAGTCGGGAGGGCGGCTTCAACCTGGCCGTGCGGGCTCCCCCCTCGCCACGGCGAGGCGCCCGTCCCCCTCGGGCGGAGCGCTTCCAGGGCTGCGGCCCTCGGGCCGAACCGCCGCCGCGGCCACGGTAGCTGTTCTTGGAGGCGCCACCGGAGGCGGCGGCACGCCGGGCCTGCTTGACGGCCTTGAGCAGCTCAGGGTTGAGCGGGGGCTGCCCCGTCTGCTCCGCCTGCTCCGCTTGCCGCTCCAACTCGGTCTGCTCGGACTGCTCGGACTGGTCAAGCTGGTCGGACTGCTCAGGTACCTCCGCGGGGTGGGAGTACAACGGCAGCAGCCGGCGTCCGACCATCATGTGCTGAGTCAGCGGGACGGGGCGCTCCTCGGAGACGACGACGGCGGTCCTGCCGCGCACCTGGCCGAGCCAGTCGCCGAACTCCTCGGCGTTGGAGACCGTGGCGGACAGGGAGATCACCTGGACCTCGGCGGGCAGGTGGATGATGACCTCCTCCCACACCGGCCCGCGGAAGCGGTCGGCCAGGTAGTGGACCTCGTCCATGACCACGAAGCCCAGCCGGTCCAGGTCACGCGAGCCCGAGTAGAGCATGTTGCGCAGCACCTCGGTGGTCATGACCACCACGTCCGCGTGAGGGTTGACGGAGGTGTCACCGGTCAGCAGCCCCACCCGTTCCTGACCGTGGCGGGCCACGAGGTCCAGGTACTTCTGGTTGCTCAGGGCCTTGATGGGGGTGGTGTAGAAGGTCTTGAGTCCCCGGGCCAGGCCCAGGTGCACGGCGAACTCCCCCACCACTGTCTTGCCGGCGCCCGTCGGGGCGGCGACCAGGACGCCGTCTCCCCTCTCGACGGCTCCGCAGGCCTTCTCTTGGAAGGGGTCGAGGGGGAAGTCGTAGCCCTGGGCGAAGCGGGCGAGCTCACTGCTGGAGGCGGCCTGTCGACGTCGAGATGCGGCATAGCGCTCGGCTGGTGAGCTCATGGCAACACCTTACGGGCCGGATCAGTCGTGAGCCGGTAGGAGCAGCCGGACGGCGTCGGGAACGGCCTCAAGGCGCAGGGGCAGCTCGGCCAGCGGCTCGCCGTCGGCGAAGGGGTGAGGAGGTGGGCGCAGGCCCCGATCACGGCCGGTTCGCTCAGTGAGCGCCTCAATGGTGACGGTGCGGCTGCGCTCGACGTGGACGACCGGGTCGGTCAGGTGCGTGCCGCGGAAGAGCCGGCGGAAGAGGACGAGCAGGTGGGTGCGGCCCACGGGATCCAGGCGCAGCACCTCCAGCAGGCCATCGGTGGGGTCGGCCTGGGGCGCCAGGTCCATGCCGCCGCCGACGTAACGGGTGTTGGCCACCGCCAGCAGGAGCGCAGGCCCCTCCCAGGTGCCCTCGTCGGTGGTGACTCGGTAACCGTAAGGCGCCAGCGTCGCGAGCTCGGCGGTGAAGGCGCGCACGTAACGTCCTTCGCCGGCCGGCCAGGAGAGGGTGTTGGCGCGGGCGTTGACGGCTGCGTCCACCCCGGCACTGACCACGGCCAGGGACCAGCGACGCTGCGGGGCGAGCAGAGTGCCGTCGGGGCGGGAGGCGTAGATGGCGTCCACCGCAGTGATGGCGCCTTTCCCGGACAGCGCCTGGTTGATGAGGCGGGCGGAGGCCTCCGCGTCCCGGCTGGGCAGACCGAAGTGCCGGGCGATGTCGTTACCGGTGCCGGTGGCCACGATGCCCAGGGGAACACCCGTCGTGGCGACGATATCCACCCCCAGGTGGACCATGCCGTCCCCGCCGACGACCACCAGTGCCTCAACATTCCGATGCGGCCCGTCCCCCAGGAGGGCCCGTCCTGCGTGACGCGCCTGCTCGTAGGAGCTGCCACGCACGTGAAGGACCTCGTGGCCGGCCCCGGTCAGGATCCGGCGGGCGACGTCGTCGGCGGCCGCATGACGTCCTCGTCCCGAAGAGGGGTTGGACAGCAGAGCGATACGCATCGAAGGAAAAGGTGGGACAAGTCAGGCAGGGACGGGGTGAAGCACCCGGCTACTCGGCCAGGGCGGCCTCGAGCTCGGCATCGAGCTCAGCACGCTTCTTCTCCACCCGTTTGTCATGCCTGATGGAGATGAAGCAGGCCAGGAAGTACAGGCCGGCAATGGGAACGGACATGAAGACCATCGACCATGGATCCGGCAGCGGGTTGGCAATGGCCATAAAGGTGACGATGCCCATGATGGCCCAGCGCCAGCCCTTGAGCATGGTCTTTCCCTGCATGAGCCCGAGCATGTTGAGGGCGACGAGGAGCTCGGGCAGGAGGAAGGCGATCCCGAAGACGAGGACCAGCCTCATGACGAAGGACAGGTAGAGATTCGCCCCGATCACTCCGGCAGTGGGGCCGTCAGGGATGAAGCTGGTGAGGATGGAGACCGCGTGCGGCATCACCCAGATCCCCAGGCCGGCGCCGGCGAGGAAGAGGAACAGGCCGGCCGTGCCGTAGGCCCAGGTGTATGCCTTCTCCTTGCGGGTCATGCCCGGTCCCACGAAGGCCCAGAACTCGTACATCCACAACGGTGAGGACAGCAGAACTCCCAGCCAGATCGACACCTCGAGCTTCATGTCGAAGGAGGCCAGGATCGTGTCGAAGTTGAGAGTGAGGTGCGCGCCCTTGGCATTGGCCTGCTCGATGGGCCGGGTAATGAGGGCGAAGGCCCGCTCGTAGACCAGGTAACCGACGACCGTCATCACCATGACGCCCGCGGCGGAGACGAAGAGACGCTGGCGCAGCTCGCGCAGGTGGTCCCCGATGGACATGCGCGCCTCGGGGTTGTCCTTGCGCCTCGATCGCTTGATCTGAGGGAGCTTGGGCACCGCGGCCTCCTTCATCTGCAGGTCACCGGCTCTGGCCGGATGACATCACTTCTGGGATGAGCCCTCGGCGCTCTGAGCGGTCTGGCCGGACTGGGTGGGCTCGGTGTAGTAGGTGCCCTCCTGCGGCTGCTGAATCTGAGCCTGGGGGTCCTTGGAGTCGTCGTCGCGCAGCTCCTTGACCTCCTTCTTGAAGACCTTCATGGACTGGCCCACGCTCCGGGCGATGTCAGGCAGCTTGCTGGAACCAAAGACCAGCAGGACGAGGACAAGCAGGACGACGATGTGCGTCGGAGTGAACTTCACGGCGCTGCTCCTTGCAGATAGGGGGCTATCGATACGGGCTGAGTGTAGCCTCCCTGGCGGGTGCCTCAGAATGACGGTGCTGCCGGTTCTCCCCAAGGCGGACGGAGCCGGCTACTCTTGGGGAGGCCTCACTCCGCATCAGTGTCATAGGAGTTCAGGGCCTGTTGAGCGGCCTCTGCGGCGTTCTGGGCAAGGTCCGCGGGCTCGACGGCGATGAGGTGGCGGCCCGCCGAGAGCACCAGCCCAATGAGCCAGGTCCGGTCACGTCCCTCCACAACGACCCTGAGACTGCCGTCCGCAGTCTCCTCCTGGGAGATGCATGGGACCTGCTCCACGAGCCAGCGGCCCGTCGGACGCAGCGTCAGTGTGGCGCGGGGCCGTTCCTCTGCGGAGTGATCGACATCGGGGTCGTTCCTTCTGTGCGAGGCGCGATGCCGGACGGCAGGAGCGTCGAGCACCTCGATAGACGTGATCCGGTCCAGACGGAAACTGCGCTCAGCCTTGGCACTGCGGCACCAGGCTACGAGTGTCATATGGGATCCGTCACTCTTCAAGGCGATGGGGTCGACGTCCCGCTCGGAGGGGGTATCGGTGGCGGAGACATAGACCAGGTGAAGTCGGCGCCTGTCCCGCAGCGCGGAGTGCACGGCGGTCAGGAGCTGGGCCGTGCGACCGTAACGGTCGGCATACTCGGAGACCAGGCTGGGTGGAGGGCCGGCTTTCACATCGACCTGCGCCTCAGCGTCGTCGGCGGAAGCATCTGCGGTGAGCAGGTCGGCGACCGCCCGCTGGGTGGAGGCGATCGCGGGTGCGGAGCCCTCGTCGTCGACCAGGAGATCGGCGAGCACCCTGAGTGCCATGAGCAAGGAGATCGCCTCCTGCCGGGTGAGGCGAACCGGGCGGTCCAGTCCCAGTGGCTCGGCGAGGCTCAAGCGCCCGGCATCGAAGTCGGAGGCATCGAAGTCCACGAGGTCCCCGTGCAGACCGCCAGGCAGTCCGGAGACCCACAACGTGTTGACGTCCCGCTCAATGACAGCCGGAGTGACGCCGAAGTGCCTGGCGGCCTCCTTGATGGACACGCCGGAGTTGTCCGCGACCCAGGCGGGCAGGGCGAGCAGTCGCGTGAGCTGGTCGGAGGTGGAGACGCGCGCCATCGTCAGTTCCCCTCCGAGGTCGTGAGCGCGGCGGCACCTCGCAGATGGGCCAGGACAGCCTCGCGTAAGGAGGACGGAGCGAGGACCACCGCACTATCCCCGAGGGCGGCCACGGTGCCGGCGAAGGAGAAGGGGTCCTCGTACTCGACGGAGATGAGGTCGCGGCCCTTCAGGTGCGCAGGCAGGTCGGTCTGGGGATCCGGCTCGGGATCGAGGTGAGCACCGGCCAGACGCAGCCCCAGGGCGCGTCCCGGCAGCACGGCGAGAAGTGCCCGCCGGCGGGGCGGGGTGCTGGCGGGCAACCGTGTGAAGGCACCGGGGTGTCCATGGACGATCACCTGCCCCGCAATGCGGGCCAGGCGGAAGGTCAGCAGCCTGACGGCGGTTCCTTCCGGTTCCTCTGAGCCCCTGGTGCTGTTCGTGTCGTGGACCGCAGATGGCTCGACGGCGTCGAGGTACCAGGCGCCGTCGGCCAGGCGCAGGTGATGGGGCTCGACGGTGCGGGCACGAGTACTGCCCGAGCGGGCGGAGACGTAGTCGAAGGTGACCAGGCGACGTTCGTCGACCGCGGCGACAAGGGCCTCGGGGATCTCGTCACCAGACAGATCCGCGGTGAGAGTCGGAAGGCCGGTGGAACTGCTTCCCGTCGGTCCCTCGCTCACGGCCCTCAGCTTGGTCAGGGCCCGCTTGGCGGTGGCGGGCAGGTCCCCGCCGCGCCAGGCGGAGGCAGCCAGGCTCAGGCAGGCCGCCTGCTCGGCGCTCAGGTGCAGCGCTGGCAGGGCGTAGTCCTCCTCATCAATGCGGTAGCGGGGCTCCTCTGGACGCCCGGTTGTGGTCACCTCGATGCCGAGCTCACGCAGCGTGTCCTTGTCCCGCTCGAACTTGCGGCGCGCCGAGTCCGGGTTGGTGGCCGGGCCGCTTGATGCGTACCCCGGCACGCCGGCGACAAGCTCCTCGGCACTGAGCCCGGCGCTGGTGTTGCGAAGGGTGAGTAGGAGGCTCACCAGGCGCTCCTCGGTACTACGGGTCTGCTGGCTCACGGTCCCCCAGCCTAGGAGAATCGGGCGGCCTGCGGCTCGTGGCGCGCGTGCCCGGATAGTCTGCCGCCATGATGTGGCGCGACGGCGTAGTGAGCGGGACCAGAGCGGCATGGGGCCCCGAGGGGCGCTCCTGCGCGGTGCTGGACGTGAAGATCACGAGGGCGCCGAGCGGTGCGCGCAGCCTGCTGCCCGGCCAGCGGGTCCGCGCGGTCGCCTACGAGGCCCTCGCCGGGGTTCCCATCGACGGGGAGCGGGTGAGGCTGGAGGTCTCAGCCCTCGACCGCGCCCTGGGCACAGGAGGACACGCCATGGTCAGTGCCCGCCTGGATATCCTTCCCGCCGACCCACCCCGCGAGGGGCACCTCGTCAAGGCCCGCTACATGCCTGATCAGGTGATGGTCACCGGCGTCGACGAGCAGGGCACCGACCACCACGGCCTGCTATCCCGACCGATCGGCGAGCTCGATCTGGAGGGGATGCCAGTGGTGGTGGCCGACCTGCACTCGAGCCTGCCGGCCGTACTCGCCGGGCTGCGCTCCCCCGACGGTGCGGAGCAGCCGCGCGTCGTCTACATCATGACCGACGGCGGGGCCCTGCCCCTTGCCTACTCACGCCTCGCCGCCGCCCTACGTGAGGCCGGGTGGCTGGCCGGGACCGTGACGGCCGGGCAGGCCTGGGGTGGTGATATTGAGGCGGTCAGCGTCCACAACGCACTCCTGGCCGCCCGGCACGTGCTGCACGCGGATGCCGCCGTCGTCATTCAGGGCCCCGGGAACCTGGGCACAGAGACGCCCTGGGGCTTCTCCGGGGTGGCCTGCGGGGACACGGTCAATGCCATCGCCGCCCTGGGCGGGCGAGCGGTGGCGTGCCTGCGTGTCTCCCAGGCCGACGCCCGCGCTCGCCACCGAGGCGTATCCCACCACTCGATGACCGCCTACGGGCGGGTCGCCCTGGCGGGGGCCGACATCGTCGTCCCCGACATGGAAGGGGAACTGGGGGCGCAGGTGCGCCAGGAGGCCGAGGCCCTGTGCGCACCGCGGCGGGGCGCCGTGCAGCACCGCCTCATCGAGATCCCCTCCGATGGGCTCCTGGAGCGGCTGCGTGCGGCCGAGGCGGAGACCGGAGTGAGACTGTCCACCATGCGGCGGGGCCTCGAGGAGGACGCGGCCGCCTTCATCACCGCGGCCGCGGCGGGCCGCCACGTGTGCCAGCTCCTGCGCACGGGGACGGCGCGTGGCTGATCGAGGCGCCCGGGTGGGCTCACCGGCCGACGAAGCGGCACTGGCCCTGACGACGAACCTGTCGGCGGCCTACGACTGGCGGGCCCGTCACCGTATGCTGCTGAGGCGAGCAGGCCGCTGGTCGCGGTACTCCGTCCCGGTGGTGGACGTGGCCCTGGGGATCATCTTCCTCGCCTTCGCCCTGGAGTCGCTCACCTTCATCCTCCGCTTCGGCGCCTACGCCGTCTACGTCGCCGACTCCGCCCTGTGCACGGCGCTGGCGCTGACGCAGTTCGGCAGGCTGCGCCTCTTGCGCGCCTCCTTCATCGCGACCTACACGCTACTGGCAGCCTACGCGGTGCTCGTCGCCGTCTCCCCGGTCAACCTCGGACTCAACCCGATCATCGCCACGGCCATCACCAGCCTCTACACCGTCACCCGATGGGAGCCCGACCGGCGCTGGGGCATGACGGCACTCCTGCTGGCGCTGGCCGGCGCTCTGGTCAATCCTGTTACCTTCAGCTCCTACTCCAGGCCGAACCAGTCCGGCGTGAATCCCACAGTGGGCGATGACTCGATCTGGGCCCTTGTCATGGTCCGGACACTAACCAGCCTGGTGTTCGTCGGTGCCGTGGTACTGACCTACCTGCTGGCGTCCTCCCGGCGCCGGGTCGCCGAGAACCAGGCCCGCGACATCGGCATCGCGGCGGCTCAGGCGGTTGCCTCCGAGCGGCTCAGCCTGGCTCGTGAGCTCCATGATCTCGTGGGCCACAGCCTCACGACGATCAAGGTGCAGGCCGCCACCGGCCTGGCTCTGGGCGGTGAGGAGCGACTGCGCAGCACCCTGACCGCCGTGCGCGACACGGCCGACGCATCCCTGACCTCCGTGCGCCAGCTCGTCTCCGTCCTACGCTCCGACACCGGAGAGATCACCCCGCTGGCGGACCTGCGCACCATCCCCGTGCTCATCGAGACGACCCGAGGATCAGGTACCCGTATCAATGCCGTGCTGCCGGGGACGGGAGTGCTGGAGCGCTGCAACGAGGGATGGTCGGCGATACAGCGGCTCACCCTCGTCCGGCTCGTTGGAGAGGCGCTTACCAACGCTGTCAGACACGGATCCGGTCAGATCGAGCTGAGCCTGATGCTGACTCCATCATCGTGCCATCTTCACGTGTCCAACCCGGTGTCCGAGGCGGTGGAGCACTCGCTGTTCGGAGGCAGCGGGCTCGTCGGTCTGGAGGAGCGACTCAGGCTCGTGGGCGGATCCATGACTCACGGCATTCAGCACGATGACGAGGACAGCAGCTTCTTCATCCTTGACGTCGACTTTCCTGTGGTGCCGCTCGAGCTGCCCGCGAGCGCTACGGATCCGGACCAGAACTCCGGTGAGATGACCGGTGAGACAGGACTAGGAGAGTCCAGATGACCCTTAGCACGATCAAGGTTGCCGTTGTCGACGACCAGCCGCTGCTGGTGAGCGCCTTCAGCGCCCTTGTGGGCGCGCAACCCGACATGGAGGTCGTTCTGGAGGCCGTCAACGGGCGCGAGGCTGTCGACCGACTCAGTGCCCGAGCCCGTGATTCTCAAGGCAGTACCGACCTGGTGCTCATGGATCTGCGAATGCCTGTGCTGGACGGGATCAGTGCCATTCGTGAGCTGCGCGCCGCACAGGTCACCGCCTCCTTGCGGGTCCTGGTTCTGACCACCTTCGATGATGAGGATCTTGTCTTGGCGGCCCTGGGTGCTGGTGCCAGCGGTTTCCTGCTCAAGGACGCTGAGCCGACGACGCTACTTGAGGCGGTCCGCGTCGTCGCCCGCGGTGGGTCCTGGTTGGATCCGGCCATCACAGGTACCGTTCTGGCCCATCTCGATACGAGTGCTGATGCGACCACAGGTTCGGGTGCGAATGCTCCACAGCTCCCGACCTCGCCAGTGGAACAGTCCGGCGGTGCCGCACCCGTTGTGGGGGCGCCGGCGGGCCCCTATGATCCCCTGACCGGGCGGGAGGAAGCCGTCCTGGCCCTCGTGTGCCAGGGGCTGAGCAATGCCCAGATCGGCGAGCGGCTCCATGTCGCCGAGTCGACGGTCAAGTCCCACGTCAAGACGATTCTGGGCAAGACCGGCTGCCACAACAGGGTCGAGCTCGTCATCTACGTCCTGACCACCGGGCTCGTGCAACCGCAGTAGCTCTCCTCCCCAGGGAGGAGACATGACTGTGGGGGCGGGTACGGGCTGTATCCCTGGTGGGGATCTGCCGAGCTACCTGCGCGCACGAGTATGGGGCCATGACATCTCCCCTGACAACAGCTTCTTCCCAGTCCCCTGCCCACGGCGTCGGTGTCGCCCCCGGGCTGAGGCTCACTGGTGTCTCGAAGTCCTTCGGCCGCCAGCAGGTCCTCACTGAGCTCGACCTGTCTGCCTACCCCGGCCGTGTCTACGGGCTGCTCGGTCTCAACGGCGCCGGCAAGTCGACCGCCTTCAACATCGCTCTGGGTCTGCTGAGGCCCGACGCCGGCCGCGTGGAGATCCAGGGCACCCCCTTTTCTCGGCGCAGCCTGGCCCAGGTGGGCGCCTCCATCAACGGCCCCGCGCTCTTCCCCCAGCTGTCCGCCTCTCGCAACCTGCTCGTCCACTGCCGCCTGACCGGCATCTCGCCGGAGGCCATTGCCCCGCTCCTGGAGCGCGTGGGACTGGTGGGAGTCGGTAGGAAGCGTGCCGGCTCCTTCTCCACCGGCATGAAGGTGCGACTGTCCCTGGCCATGGCGCTCCTGACCGACCCGGAGGTCCTCATTCTCGACGAGCCCCAGAACGGGCTGGATCCCCAGGGCATCATCGAGCTGCGCGATCTCGTGCGGGACCTGGCCGACGAGGGCCGCACCGTCGTCGTCTCCAGCCACCAGCTTGGCGAGATCGCACGCATGAGCGACGACATCGGGGTCCTGGCGACCGGTCGTCTCGTCTACGAGGGTCCGCTGGCCGACTTCGCCGACGCCGACGACGAGCGAGCCATGGAAAAGGCCTTCCTGGCGGCGGTCACCGGAGGCGGACGCCGCACCGGGACGGAGGTGTGCGCATGAGCACCGTTGTGCAGCCGCAGCCCCGGGTGAAGGTTCGGGGGAAGGCAGAAGCGAGGGTAGATCTGTGGGACCTGGTGCGTGCCGAGCTCACCCGCAGCCGGCGCACCTTCACCTGGGGCGTCATCGGGGCGACCCTCGTCTTCACCGCTCACACCGTCATCCTGGCGAACGCCTCGATCTCCTCGGGCGTGGTCAGGGAGCTCCAGTGGAACGGCAATGCTCTGGCGTGGATGCACATGTATGCCGGGGCCTTCGCGGTGCCTCTGGGGCTGCTGACCGGGGTGATGGCCCAGTGGCGTGAGCGGAGGTGGCGTCAGGGCGGAACGGCCTGGCGCGCCGTCGAGCCGCGCCGGGTGGCGGCTGCCCGCCTCTTGGTCCTGAGCCTGTCCGCGCTGGCCTGCCAGGCGGCGCTGGTCGCCCCGGTGGTGGGGCACGCTCTTATCGTTGGCAGCGGCTGGGGCCCCTGGGACAGGTACCTGCTGTTCGCCACCTACATGTGGATCGTCGTCACCGGGGCCTGTGCGTGGGGCATGGCAGCCTTCCGCGTACTGCGAGTCATCGCCGTCGGGATCGCCCCTGTCCTCGGCTTCGTCTGGTCCGTGGTGGGCGTGGTCCAGGCCGAGCGGAGTGACTGGTGGATGCTCCCGTGGGCCTGGACGGCCAGGGTCCCATTGCCCCTGCTGGGTGTTCACGGTAGCAGTGTGCTGCTCGAGGCGGACTCGCCGGTGTGGAGCTATCCGCTCCTGCCCGGGTTCCTGCTGACGGCCACCCTAACGCTGGCCGGTACCGGCCTGGCCGTTCTCGGCGGCACATCTGGGGGTGCTGGGTCCTCGGCGTGGTTCGTCGTCGGGCTCAGAGGCCTGCTTCCCGGCGGACAAGCCACCGACACTCAGCCAGAGAATGTCTCGGAACAGGCCCCGGTGGAGGCTCCGACGTCGCTGCCCCGGAGTACCCCACAGCTCCGTGCTACGCCTGCCGCCCGCATGACCCGTATTCCCGGGCCGCGAAGTGCCATCCTGGCGATGGCCGGCGTCCTGCCCTGGATCGTGTGGGCGGTCCTGACGACCCTGCTGCTCGCCTTCCTGGGTGTCCTCCACACCGTGTATCCACCCGGGTACGGGCAGAGCTTCCTCGAGCTCATGGGAGCGCCGGTTGCCGCGGCCCTCGTCGGCATCACGGTGTGGGGACGCCTCCAGCCCGCCTGGCGCACCCTCATCACTCGCCAGGGATCCTGCGGGATCCTGACCTCAGCCGCGGTCCTCAGCGCCCTCTTCCTCATCCCGGTCCTGGTCGTCTCCTGGATCGTGACCGTCCTCGGCGACACTCTGACCCGCACCGACCCGAGCCTGCCGGCGGTGACCGGCCCGGTCTACGGGCTCCTCGTGATGCCGGCCGTCGCCTTCATGATCGCGGCCGTCAGCCTGGCGGTGGCTCTGAGCACCCGGATCGTCGTGGCGATCGTCCTCAACATCATCCTGGTCATCATGGGCCTGCTCATCGGCGGTAACGAGGTCTTGGCGGCCACCTGGCTGTGGCGGCTGGCCCCCTGGGGCTGGATGAGTATCGCTCACCAGTTCCCCGAGCGTTGGCTGATGATCGTCGTCCTCAGCCTGCTCATCGGATCGGTGGCGATGGGGACAGCGGCCCTAGGTGCCCGGCGCGCCGCCATCCGGGACTGAGTGGGGGTGTTGTCGGTGTGCCGTGCGCCCTCGGTGTCACATTTGGCGACTTTTATGTTGCCTGTCGGCTGGCGTGCCCGGGCCTGTGGGGCTCTAACCAGCGCATACGTGTGCCAGGGTGCGGTGGTTGTCGGGCTGGGGTGCGTCTAAAAGTTGCCGTTTGTGACACCGCTTGTGGAGTGTGCCTGGTGGCTTAAGGCTGTAGGCGTGTGTGTTGTTGGGGGTGGGGGTTAGTGGCCTTGGGCTTCTTCGGCGTCGTCGGTGAGGTAGGTGATGACGCGGACCAGGTCGTAGGGGGTGGAGGTCTCGGTGGTGGTGATGGTGCCCTCGATG
>ERZ773008.2428-NODE-2428-length-12179-cov-3.551551_pt1 | contig 12179 bp, 7 predicted proteins | sample MGYA00580664_ERZ773008 | MGnify/ENA primary metagenome ERZ773008 (study PRJEB29015, sample SAMEA2738016) | human oral metagenome | biome: human oral; feature: human-associated habitat; material: dental | place: China | collected 2048 ... | reverse complement strand
TTGGCGACGCCCACTAAGAAGTTGCTCGAGCGCAGATTTTCGAGCGAGCTTGCGACATCCGGGCGATGTAGGATCACGTCGCTTGGGATTCCGCTTGGAATCTGCGGAGCGCTAGGCATTTTCGCGGCGGTCTGCGCCGTGCCGCGTAAAATTTCATCGTAGCTCTTGCCCGTTAGGATATTTAGCGAAGTTTGAGCTGCGGAGAGCTGATTTTGCACGCTTATGAGGCTTGCCTCGGCGCTTTGCACCGCAGCTTTGGCTTGATAAAATACGATCTCGCTAACCGCGCCCGCATCGAGCTGCTTTTTGCGGTAGTTTTGCGTATCTTGATAGCTTTTTAGGCTGTCTTTTAAAATTTTCTCCTGCTGCTTTAACGCTAGTAGCGTAAAATAGGTCGTCGCAACCGTGCTAGTAATCGTATTTTTGGCGGTTTCGTAGTCGTATTTCGTCGCATTAAATCTCGATCGCGCCGAATCTACGCTGTTGCGCACGCGTCCCCAAAGATCAATCTCGTAGCTTAGCACGGCGCCGATCTGATACGCGCCGTGAGAGTTGCGATCGGGCTGGTTGCCGAAATTATTTTGGCGCACCGCACTGCCGCTTAAATTTACATTCGGCAGGTACTCAAGCTTGCTTAGCCCTAAATTTACGCGCGCGTACTCGACGTTATTCAGCGCGGTTTGCAGGTCGGAATTCTGCTCCAGCGCGCTTTGGATCAGGGCGTTTAGCTGCGGATCATTAAAGCTTTTCCACCACTGCGTGCTAACGTTAGTGCTCGCGTAATCCGCCTTAAAGCCGGTCTGCTTTTGCGGCGTAACGGGCTTGAAGTTGCAACCGCAGAGTAAAATTCCAAGCGTCAAGGCGCTTAAAAGAGCATTATTTATTTTCATCGTTCACCTCGTTAGTTTGGACTTTTTTGCCGCGTCTATCAAGCCAGGCGTTGAAGCTTTCGAGCAGGTAGAAAAACAGTGGCACGAAAAAGATCGCGATTGTAGATGCCGCGAGCATTCCGCCTACGACGCCGGTTCCCAGCGCGTGGCGGCTAGCAGCGCCTGCGCCGGTAGCGATAACCATCGGAAGCACGCCGAGGCCGAACGCAAGGCTCGTCATCACGATAGGGCGGAACCTCATCCTGGCGGCTTCTATGGCGGCATCAGCGATAGAGCGATGATTATTTAGGTGCTCGTTCATCGCAAATTCTACGATTAAAATTGCATTTTTCGCCGCCAGACCGATTAGAAGTAAAAGTCCGATCTGAAAATATATGTCGTTATTCAGCCCGCGGAAATATGTAAATACGAGCGCGCCGAATACCGAAAACGGCACGGCGGTAAGTACGGCAAGCGGCATGAGCCACCTTTCGTATTGAGCCGCTAGGATCAAAAACACGAAGATCATTCCAAATACGAATGCCTGCGAGCCCTTGCCGGTCTCGCTAACCTCTTGATACGCGGAGCCCGCCCAGCCGATCGAATATCCGCTAGGAAGCTCCTCTTTTATAACCTCTTGGATCGCTGCGATCGCCTGGCCCGAGGTGTAGCCCGTGTTTGGCTCACCCATAATCTGCGCTGCCGGGAAGGCATTAAATCTATTAACGGAATCAGGACCCAGCGAGCGCTCAAGCCTCACTAAAGAATTTAACGCGATCAGATCGCCGCTGTCGCTGCGGACGTAGAGCGATTTTAGATCGTTAGGATCATCTCTATAGTTTTGCGTAGCGCGGATATAGACCTTAAACGTGCGGCCCAAGAGGTTAAAGTCGTTGATATAATACTGCCCGATGGTGGAATTTAGCACGGTGAAAATGTCGGCTATTCTAACGCCTAGCATCTTTACCTTCTCTTTATCGACGTAGAGCTTATACTGCGGGAAATCGGTATCCAGCGTCGTTCGAACGAGCTTTAAAGCGGGGTGTTGATTGGCTTTGGCAGTTACGCGATCCATATCTGCGCGAATTTCATCGTAGCTCTTGCCCGTCGTGCTTTGCGCGTAGAGCTCAAATCCGCCCGTAAGTGAAAGCCCCATAATAGGCGGCGGCGTGACGACGTAGGTCATCGAGTTGCGATCCGCGCCGTAGAGCTGCCCGTTTAGCGCGGCGGCTAAGGCGAAGTTGGAATTTTCATCGCCTGGGCGATCTTTCCAGTCTTTTAGCTTCATAAAAAAAGCTCCCGCATTTTCTCTAAGCGCTCCGGCTAGCATATCGTATCCCGTGATTTGGGTTATATCTTTTACGTTTGGATACTTTTTAGCGATGCTTGCGATGAAATCCTGATCGGCTTCCGTTCTAGGTAGCGTAGATGCCGATGGAAGCGTAGTCATCGCCATAATCGAGCCTTTGTCCTCGTTAGGCACTAGGCCGCTAGGAGTGAGCACAAGAAGCTTCACCATCGCATAGATGATGATGCCTACAAAAACGAGGCTGATTAGTACGTGGCGAAGAACCATGCCGACGCCTGCGGCGTAAATTTTAGTTGAGATGCTAAAAAGATTATTAAACCATCTTATAAAGAAAAAAGGCTCAGATTCCTTTTTTTGCAAGATTAGAGCGCAAAGTGCGGGCGTTAGTGTAAGGGCTACGAAGCCTGAAAAACATACCGAGGCTACGAGCGTTAATGCAAATTGTCTCTGCATAACCCCGGTAAAACCCTCCATAAACGCAACCGGCACGAAAACCGCCGAAAGCACGAGCACGATGGAGATGACGGGCGCTACGATCTCGCCCATCGCCTTTGTAGTGGCTTCTTTGACGCTAAGATCCGGCTCCTCGTGCAAAATTCTCTCTACGTTCTCGATTACTATGATCGCGTCGTCCACGACGATGCCGATAGCTAAAATAAGCGCGAAAAGAGTGATTAAATTTATTGAAAATCCGAAGGCATAAATTCCGATAAACGCGCCGCAGATTGACACAGGCGCAGCAAGCGTCGGAATGATCGTCGCTCTAAGATTGCCTAAGAACATATACATAACGATGATGACGAGAATTAACGCTTCAATGAAGGTATGAATAACCTCTTCGATTGATACTTTTACGAAGCTCGTCGTATCGTAGGCGACGTCGTAGGTCAGCTCGCCTGGGAAATTTGGTTTAAGCTCGTCTATGCGCTTATTTACCGCTTCAACTACGGCTAGGGCGTTGGCGCCACTTTGCATAAAGATAAGCACAGGCACCATCTCTTTACCGTTAAATTTCGCCGAGATATTGTAGCTTGCGCCGCCAAGTTTGACCTCGGCGACATCTTTTACGCGCAAGAAATTCCCATCTTTTTGCGCGCGAATAATGATATTTTCAAACTCTTCGACGGTTTTTAAACGACCCTCGGGCTTGATCGCATATACGTAGGGATTGCCTAAGTTCATCGGTTGCTCGCCCATCTTTCCTGCGGCATATTGGCTATTTTGTTCGCTTATTGCGGCGATTATCTCGGCGGTCGTAACGTTAAATTTCTTAAGTAGCTCAGGCTTAACCCAGATCCTCATAGCATAGTCTTTCGTACCCAGCGCTTGAGCTTCGCCGACGCCCGGCACGCGCTTTAGCTCATCTACGACATTGATAGCTACGTAGTTTTGCATCTCTACGACATCCATCTGTTCGCTAGGATCGTAAAACGCAAGCACTTCGAGCATCGTACTGCTGCGCTCGGTGACGGTTACGCCGTACCTACGCACTTCGTCGGGAAGTAGCGTAAGAGCTGGCGTGACGCGGTTGTTTACATTGACTTTCGCATCTGCTGGATTTGTGCCGATTTGAAAATATACGTTGATACGAACATCGCCGGAGGAGCTTGCTGAGCTTTCCATGTAGATCATATTTTCAACGCCGTTGATTGCGTTTTCAAGAGGGGCTGCGACGACGTCGGCGATCGTCTGCGCATCCGCGCCGCTATATGTAGCACTTACGACGATTTGCGGCGGCGTGAGTTGCGGATACTCCTCGACGGAGGAATTTTTAAGAGCCAAAACGCCCGCGATTACGATGATGATCGAAACGACGCAGGCAAAAACGGGGCGGTTGATGAAAAATTTAGAAAACATTATTTCCCGCTTTCCGCATTGCTCTGAGACGCTTCAGGCTGTCCCGCTACGTAAGGATCGGTGCTTGCGGGTACGGGAGTGACCTTGGAGCCCACGTTGATCTTTTTAAAATTATCCAAAATGATCTGATCGCCGTCTTGCAGCCCGCTTGAGATCGTCGCCGTGCGGGTATCTTGAGCCGTGATTTTGACCACTTTTTTAGCGACTTTTCCGTCTTGCACGACATAGACTATGGTGTTGCTAAGATCTTGCTTGAGCGCAACTTGCGGAATTTTAAAGCCGTTTTTCTGATAAAAGCCATCGACGCTTATTTTGGTAAAAACGCCCGGGCGAATTTCTAAGCTTGGATTTGGAATTTGAGCTTTGGCGCTGACTGACGCTGTGTTTGTATTGATGACGCTATCGATAAAGCTTAGCGTGCCATTGTAGTCCTTGCCGCCGAGATTTATGCTTACCTGACGACCCAGCTGCTTCCACTGCCCGTTTCTTAAATTTGCATCAAGCTCCAGTCTATCGACGTCCGCGATGCCGAATTCCACGTCGATCGGATCAAATTTGCTAAGGCGCACCAGATCCTCGCCCACGTTTACGTACGCGCCCACGTCCTTTTGCGTATCGCCCGCCATGCCGTCAAAAGGCGCGGTCACGAGTGAATGGTCAAAATCGATCTTGGCGCTTTTAAAATTTGCTTCGGCTACCATAAACGCAGCTTTTGCGGTGTCGAAGTCCTTTTGAGAGATCGTGTTGCTAGCTTTTAGCGCCTTGGCTCTTTTGTAGTCCGCCGAGGCGTTTTGCAGATTAGCGTTTGCGCTGTCAAACGCCGCTTGGTAGCGCGAGCGGTCGATCTCGTAGAGCACGTCGCCCTTTTTGACGCTGTGACCCGGCTCGAAAAGCTGCTTTTCGATGGTGCCCGAAACCTGCGGTTTTAGCATTATCTCAAGCTCGCTCACGGTCTGTCCGTTAAATTTCAAAATTATCGGCACGTCGGCGGATTTGGCGATAAATACGCCAACCGGTAGCGCAGAAGCCTCGCCGCTTTGTTTTGCGCCGCTTTCCTCCTTTTTTTCAAAATAGGAGCAGCCCGAAACCAAAAACGCTGCGAAAATCAAACTGGCGACTTTTTTCATGTAATTTCCTCTAATTGGGTTAAAATTTTTGTATTTGTAATAGTTATTACGAATAAATTATAAATTATAATAAAAACTATATAAATAAAACTTAAATTTAGCCCGTAAAATAATATATCGGACGGAATTATAGCGGAATTTCGATATAATCGCGCTAAAATTTTAAAGGCTTTTTATGAGAAAAATTCTTACTATCGCGGGTTCTGATAGCGGCGGCGGTGCCGGCATCCAAGCCGATATCAAGACGATTAGCGCGCACAAGATGTTTGCTATGAGCGCTATTACGGCGCTTACAGCGCAAAATTCGCGCGGTGTATTCGGCGTGCTGGACGTTTCGCCAGATTTTGTGGAGGCGCAGCTGGACGCGATTTTTAGCGACATCTTTCCGGATGCCGTTAAAATCGGAATGATCTCCAATGAGGGGGTTGCCGAAGCCATCGCAAAGAGCCTGAGCAAGCACGGCGCGAAAAACGTCGTCTTAGATCCAGTGATGGTCGCCACCAGCGGCGGAGTTTTGATGAAACAAAGCGCGCTGCATGCGCTAAAATACGAGCTCGCCCCCGCCGCGGAGATTATTACGCCTAACGTGCGCGAGGCTGAGGTCTTGGCGGAGATGAAAATTTTAAACTTAGCCGATATGCGCGCCGCAGCGGTTAAAATTTCGCAGTTTTTTGGCGGCGCGATTTTGATTAAAGGCGGCGATCTTGCGGGTGCGAGCATGGCTTGCGGCGCGGCGGAAGCGGACGCGGCGGAAATGAATACAGCGCGAAATTTTAAGGCCCGGCGATGCGAAACGAGCGAAAACGGCGCACGCGAAAATTCTGCCGGTTCGACGAAGTGTGCGAATTTCGCGAGTGAAAATTTTACTAGCGAATGCAAAATTTTAACGACGGGTGCGGAGTCTTCTTTTGGGCAAAATTTATCTGCAGCGCCTTTAGATGACGGCTTTAAACCGAGCGGCGAGGGCGGGGATTTGAGAAATTTAGCAGTCGATATTTTGTATGAAAACGGCAAATTTTATGAGTTTTCCGCGCCGAAAATTGCTACGCGTAACACCCACGGCACGGGCTGCACGCTCTCAAGCGCGATCGCGTGCGCGCTGGCGGCGGGGCTTAGCCTGCCCGCAGCCGTCGCCCATGCCAAGGGCTTCGTGCGCAGGGCGCTTGGCTGGGGTGAGCAGATCGGGCACGGATGCGGCGCGATAGATCATTATTTCACGGTCCAAGATCCCTTCGGCGCGGACTTTGACGGATCTTGCGCGAATGAAATCAAAATTATCGCCCCGAATTAAAATTTCAAGCGCTCATTGAGATCCCTGCATTCGTAAAATTTCAAAATTCCGCTGCTATTAAATTTAACCTAGCGGCACGAGATCGTCCGAATGGCTCGTCGCGACTTGTGATAAACGGCGGGATTGCGCGGCTAAAAAGCGTGTTGCGGGAGTAGTGCGCTTAAAATTTTAGTTGATTTTTAGGCATCATAATCCGCGTAGAATTTTAAAGAATTTTTGAATTTTATTGTAGGGTTCGCGTTGCAAGTTAGGGCTTTCCTTATTTGCCTTATGCTATAGCCCTGCTTCGTGGCATTGTTAAATTTGCGTTATTTCTCATAAGGCTTTATACGCGAAAAAAGAGAGTTAGAAATATAAAATTAGTCATGCACTCACTGCTCACGTTACCGCCTACCTTCACTCCTATAAGGTAGACGCATCATTGTATGCCGACTATTGCGCTATACTTGCCGCAGCATTGCGACACCGCTGCGAATTCGCGATCCATTCCTTTCGTCTCATATTTGCTGAGTTCGCTAAAATTCCAAATTTTCTAGCAAAAGAGTTATAATGGCTAAAATTACGTAAATTTAGGAATTTAAAATGCGCTGCAAAAAAGGACTACTACTCTTAATCATCGTCTCAGGGATAATCTCTGCCGCAGATAACTGGATCGCATCGCTACTGCTGCCTAGCATCGCAGATACGTTTGGGGTGCAGGTAAGCGCCGCCTCCACAGTTTTGACGGCATATCTGATTCCATACGGCTTACTTCAGCCGGTATACGGACATCTTAGCGATCGCTACGGCAGAGGTAAAATTTTAATCTCGCTAATGCTCTTTTTGGCGATATTTACGCTTCTTTGCTCCACTGCAAAAAGTCTAGCGTGGCTTGTTTTATTTCGTTTTTGCACGGGATGCGCGGCGGCGGGTATAATCGCTGTCTGCCTCGGCGTTATAGGCGATGCATATGACGATAAGGATAGACAAAAAATCGTAGCGATATTTCTGGGTTCGGTATTTTTAGGGCAGGGGCTGAGTGCGGCTTTAGGTGGATGGGCGGTGGCTAGATTTTCTTGGAGGGAGATATTTTTAGCCTTTTCTGCGCTGTCTGCGGTATCTTTCGTATCACTATTTACGCTAAATTTCAAAGACGCTCCGAAAAGCGGAGGCGAAAGCTTCGTAAAATCCCTAGCCAGCTTGCGCGGCGATGCTGCGCTTTTGAGAAGCTATTTTTTGGCTTTATGTAATGGCGTAATTGTGCTCGGGGCGTACTCATTCATAGGCGCTTATCTACTTAAAAAACTGTGCTTGAGCTCAAATTTCGCCGGAGCCTGCCTTATGCTTTACGGCGTCGCTTGCTTTTTGGCAGGAAACGCTGCTAGATATTTAAAAGAGAAGTTGCCGCTAAAAGAAATTCTATCCCTCGGCTTTTTGGCGTCCGCTTCGGCGCTGTGCCTTTTGGCGAGTTGCTTCGCTGCCACCGCATATGTAGGGACGTTTTTGTTGGGATTTGGCTATGTTTGCGCGCAGTCGGTCCTAGCAAGCGCAGCGCTTCGTTGCGGCTCCGCCAAAGGTCTATCCTCCGGGATCATAGGCACGGCGATATTTTTCGGAGGCGGCATCGGTACTGCCGTAGGTGGCAAGGCGCTTGAATATTTAAGCTACCAAGGGCTATTTTGCGGCTTTGCCGCGTTAGCCGCCGCGCTGCTGATTTTTTACCGTGCAAGCTTTAAGGGCACGCGTGAAATTTAATGCTCCGCAACAATAGCAAAATTTAAAATTAAGCACACTTCGCTACCGAGAAATTTCCTAAAATTACGCTATTTCAGGGCGCTGCATTCGGTATCGTCGTAAATATCGCAGTGCATTGCATCACGCTGCCGCTTTTAGGACTTACACCACCGCTTTTTCAGCTTCCGTGGTATGAGTTCGTTTCGGGATTTTTTTGGGCACGTGGTTTGGTTTTGGGCGATCGAAGTATTTCGTCGCGATCCACGAAACCGCTTAACCGACGAGCCAGATTCTGCGGATCGCCAAAGTACTTCGTCCTTTTAATTAAAATTTGAAATTCCGCATGGCTCCGCTAGGAATTCCATAATTTCTCAAATACGCTTGAAATTCACGATAAATTTTTATGTTAAAATTATGATTAATAAAATTTCAAAAGGAGCGGCAATGAAATATAAAATTTTAGTTGCAACCTTTACGGCTGCTCTGAGCTTACAGGGAGCGCTTGCGAGCGATTTTGACGAGCGGGCTTGCGCGGCGCTAAAAGGCGAGAAAATTTACGAGACAAAGGTTAGCGAAGCGATCTGGAATCAAAGCGGCGAAATCGGTGCCGATAAGATGTCTGCGCTAACTGGCGGAGCCAAAAAGACGCTAAAAGCCGCGCCGCACTGCATAATTCACGGCGAGATAGCCTCGCGCACGGGCTCGGACGGCAAGCATTACGGCATAAAATTTGAGCTTCGCTTGCCAGGCGACTGGAACGGCAAGCTGCTATTTCAGGGCGGAGGCGGTTTGGACGGCTTTGTAGTGCCGGCTCTTGGTGCCGTATCTATCCGTACTAGCACCGCAACACCCGCGCTTATGAGGGGCTATGCGGTCGTCACGACCGATTCGGGACATCCTACGCCTACGCCGGAGTTTGGACTTGAGCAACAGGCGCGGTTAGACTATGCCTATCAGGCTATCGGCAAGGTCGTGAGCATTTCTAAGCAGCTGGTTTTTGCGGCGTATAAAAAAGCGCCCGCGCACAGCTACTTTATGGGCTGCTCAAACGGCGGACGCTCGGCTCTGATGGCGGCGCAGAGGTATCCGCTGGAATTTGACGGCGTAATCGCGGCAAATCCGGGTTTTAGGCTTTCGCGCGCGGCGATCGCGGAGCAGTGGGACAACCGGCAGCTTATGAAGATCGCGCCTAAAAACGCCGCGGGGGATAAAATTTTTGCAAACGCCCTTACGCAGGAGGATTTGGATAAGCTAAGCATGGCGGTTCTGGATAAATGCGATGCGCTAGACGGGCTAAAAGACGGCATTATCGGCGCTTGGGAAAGTTGTAAATTTGATCCTAGCGGACTTGATCTGCCCAAAGATAAAATTTCTGCGATAAAGGCGATATTTGAGGGCGCAAAAAACAGCAAGGGCGAGCAAATTTACAGCGGCTGGTTTTACGATGCCGGGGTAAATCAGCCCGGCTGGCGCATGTGGAAGCTTGGCGACTCGCAAACGGCAGAGCCAAATGCTAGAAATATCGTGCTCTCGAAGGGTTCGATGAATTATTATTTCTTGACGCCGCCGCAACCGGAGTTTGATCTGATGAAATTTGATTTCGATAAGGATGTAGAGCGAACGTTCGAGACCGCGGCGATAAACGATGCGATTTCGACCAAACTCGATAGCTTCCGCGCTAACGGCGGTAAACTCATCATCGTAACGGGCGTTTCCGATCCCGTGTTTTCGGCGATGGATCAGCGCGATTGGTTTAAAAAGCTAGTGGAAACGAACGCGGACGCGGACGAATTTGCGCGATTTTTTGCCTTGCCTGGGATGAATCACTGCGGCGGCGGTAACGGCATCGATGACGTCGATCCGCTAAGCGCGCTTGAAGCGTGGCGCGAGCAGGGAACGGCTCCATCTAGCCTGCTAGGCAAAAGCACGAGCCGCGCGGGTAAGCAGATCCCGATTTGCGCGTATCCAAAAGTGGCTACCTACGTAGGCGGCGACGAAAATAGCGCGAGTAGCTTTGAGTGCAGATAAAATTTATTTAAAGGAGTAAAGATGAGAGGTAAAATTTTAATCGCGGCCTTTGCGGCGGCGCTTTTGTGCGGCTGCGCGGCGCACGATGCAAAGATAGGCAAGGAGGCGGATAAGAGAAGCGAAAGCGCGGCTGCGGACTGTGGCACGAGCGAGGGCGTCTGCAAGGTGCCCGCCGTGCAGGGACCGATGGTAGGCGGCGGCATGGACGAGCACGGCTGCTTAGTCGCCGCAGGGCAGAGCTTTTCAAAGATCAAGAATAGCTGCGTGCAGGTTTTTGATGTCGCGGACGTGAGGCTGCACGACCCCGATAACGCTACGCTCGCGATCTACGGGATATTTTCCGCGGATAAAAGCAGGGTAGAAATTTTTTGGGCGAGCTTGCCGCAGAGCGAAATTTTAAGCAAAGTTAAGGGTGGCTACTACGTCTCGAAGGACGGAAAAATTTCGCTGCTAAAAACAAAAAGCGGCAAGGGCTATAAGATCCGCAGAAAATAGCGGGTGAAATTTTAAACCCGCCAAATTTCGCGCGCCGCGAAAGAATTTAATCCAAGCGCGCCAAGGTTTAGCCGATCTAGTAGGGCCTAAGGCTTAAATTTAAGGGCAAGTTAATACCAAGCATTCGGTTATTTGCGGTATCTGCCGTCTATAAAAATTTAATCAAAGGAGCAAAAATGGCGATCATAAAAGTAGATCTACAAAAATCATATCCCAAATCCAGGCGCGACTACGCTCGTATCGGTCAAATACAATGGCGATGTCAATGCGATGGCGATAACGTGGGCGCAGGCGCTTGACTACGACAAGGTTACCATCGTGCCGCACAACGGCTCGTACACGAGGACGCTCATCGAAAAGAGCGGGTATTTCGCCGTGCAGATCCCCACGGCAGCGCAGGCGGAGCTAGTTAGCGAGCTGGGCGCCGAAAACAACTCGCGCTTTGATAACGCGGACAAGATGAAAAACGTGGAAATTTTTTATAAAGAGGAGTTCGACGTGCCGCTGATCGCGGGCTGCGCCGCATGGCTAGTTTGCAAGCGTATCCCCGAGCCTCACAACGAGCAGAGTTATGATCTTTTCATCGGCGAGGTCGTCGCGGCGTATGCGGACGAGAGGATCTTTGACGGCGGACGCTGGCTGTTTGAAAAGATCCCTGACGAGCTAAAAACGCTTCACTACGTCGCCGGCGGTCGGTATTATCTGGACAGCAAAGCGGTAGATACTAAGCGCACGCCCATAAGCGAGGAATAAACCGCTCGCAAAATGCTGGCAAATTTGTAAATTTAAGACGAGCGCACGCGTAAATACGCGGCGAGCTTCGGTAAAATTTCAAACCAAAGAATCTAAAAAAGGATAGAAAATGAAAAAATATATCGTCATCACCGGCGCGAGTTCTGGTATCGGAGCGGCTACGGCAAAGGCGTTTGCGAGGCGCGGAGAAAATTTGATCCTAATCGCGCGCAGAGCGGAGCTGCTGCAAAACTTAAAGGACGAGATCGCTAAAATTTCGCCTGAACCAGACGTCGTGATTAAAATTTGCGACCTTGCGCGCAGCGAGAACGTCCTAGCGCTTTGGGACGAGCTAAAAAGCTACGAGATAAAGGCGCTCATAAACAATGCGGGTTTTGGAGATTACGGCGCGGTCGGCGAGCGCGATCTATCCAAAATTTCGCAGATGCTGGAGCTCAACGTCATCTCGCTCACGCTGTTAAGCCACCTCTTCGTGCGCGATTACAAGTATAAGCCCGCTCAGCTCATCAATATCTCCTCCGCGGGCGGCTACAGCATGGTGCCAAACGCCGTCACCTACTGCGCGAGCAAGTTTTTCGTAAGCGCCTTTACGGAGGGCTTGCACTACGAGCTGGCGCAGGATAAAGAGGCTAAAATGCAGGCTAAAGTTCTAGCGCCCGCCGCGACTAGGACGGAGTTCGGCCCCGTGGCGACGGATGACGCGGGCTACGACTACGACGCGGCTTTTAAGCGCTATC
>ERZ773008.2427-NODE-2427-length-12181-cov-14.211611_pt1 | contig 12181 bp, 13 predicted proteins | sample MGYA00580664_ERZ773008 | MGnify/ENA primary metagenome ERZ773008 (study PRJEB29015, sample SAMEA2738016) | human oral metagenome | biome: human oral; feature: human-associated habitat; material: dental | place: China | collected 2048 ... | reverse complement strand
TTGCCCCCTATTCCTTTATTTACTAACATAGATTTCTATATTAAGAGAATTAATACTTTAAAAAATTTTACTCTAAAAAATAATATTTTGTACTTTTATACTGCGCAAATGTAGTTTATTTAAATGAAATCTCCAAATTTTTCTTCGATTTTTTTCAAATTATTTCTCAATAAAAATATATCTACCTGATTATCAGCAATATAAACTATTCTATTTTTATAATAATTTAAACTGTACAATCCTTGAAAACAAGATTTTTCTGTTTAAAGTAACTTTTTCAATCAATTACTTCTCAAAAATCCTATAAGGATAGATGTTCGTAGAAGACTTTTCTAACTTAATCAAGAAACTATCCTTTAAGTATTCCCATTCTGTTTCACTTACTTCTACCTCTTTGTTCTTATTTAGGTAAATATCTATAGTTCTTTTGAAACCTCCTTTTAGTGAGATTTCTTTTTTAGTACCTTTTTGTACATCTAATCCTTTAATAGTATGTTTAAAATGGCTTTTAGCAAAGGTTTTCACATCAGCAATAGTAACAATTCTACCTCGTGAAAGCAAAGCATTGCGATATTCTAAAATTTTATCAGAAGTAGTAAGTCCGCGCCTACCCCCTAAGGAAGGCCTCACTGTAATGGCCCTACTAATAGCTGTTTTGTTTTCACTATCACAATCCAACAACACACCTGTTTTTATATCATTTCCTTCTTCTGCAGCTGTATGCCAATAGGAAATAGTAAAATTCATATCCATTTCTCTATTATTTGAAGAGAATATTAAATAAGGATTTGTATTTAAAGACAGATTTTTTTCTTTTATATTTTGGTAGATAGAAGCTAAGTTTTGTCCTATTTGTTTGAGTTCTTCTTCTATAGCATATTCATTCCCAATAGCTGAAAAGGCAGCTGTTTCCTCCCTGATAAGGCTTAAGAGATGTTGCAGGTGCTCTAAAGCATTCCTTTCATCAAAGCGAGCTACTCCTCCTCTCCTTAATACAATAGAAATATTATCATCTGATAAGTAATTTTTTACATCATATCTTTTTTTGTGATTATCTGCTATATAATCTATATCTAAAAAGGAATCCTCTCCCATAAGAGGGTAAAGTGTAAGTTGTCCTTTGATACGCTTGTAATCTTCGGTATGTCGTATATTAATAGCAGGCACACAGTTTAGATTAATACGTACATTTTCTAATACTTTAGGGGAGATGACTTCATAGAATTTGAATTGCAACCATATAATATCTTTCTCTGTCATAAAGTTATGATTGAAAAAATAGTTTTCTAATAAAGTAGTTGCTACTGATTTTTCTTCTCCTTGGGGAGGGTAAAGTATTCCTTTTAGTGTAAAGAAGTTCCCTTGATAGAATTGGTTTACCTCATTATATATAGCATCTATACCTGTATAATTCTTAGCGATGATATTCTCATACTCAACACTATTAATAGGTACATTATATCCCTCTACCAATTCATATTCTTTACCCTCTGAAAAGACTTTTACTTGTTGAAGGTAATAGGTGAAAAACTCTTTTTGCTCTTTGTTATTTACATCTATGTAAAAACACAAATCTTCTAATTTTTCCACCCCTGAAGCCTGCAGTCCTATCCAAAATTCGCCTGAAGGGATATTCCTCTCTGAGCGTGCTATCTCTTCCTGATAGAAAAAACTTTCTTGTTGTAGTGCTTTATTGCCATACAGCAAATATTTCACCTGTGCTGTAGTAAGTTTCATTTCTAAGGTAGGACTGAAATAGATATCTTTCGTATTTACCTGAGTAGGGTCGTATATATTTTGAGTTTTTTTGATAGCCTTGAAGTGATTATAACGAGAAAGCTGGACGTTATTTTCTACAGGAGTGAGTTGTAACAATGTCTGTGAAGGTACCACTCCTACTATTTGATTAGGGAAAATAATTTCGAGGATTCGATCTGTAATTCTTGCACGGGAATTTTCTTGTTCAAAACGCAATTTCTCAAGCTCTGAGGCACAAGCTGAAAGTAGGAGCTCTAAGACAGGATCAAAAGAACTTTCGGACTCTAATTCACTATAGCCCCACATTCGTGAAGCTCTTTTTATCATTCTATTTTTTATCTGTTCCTGATTCATTTCTATTTATTTGATTTTAAAATAGTCGCTTTAATGATTAATTAATAGGACAAGGGGCTTACAAAAAAGGAAAAATCATACACATAGGGGCGATTGGTTTCTAAAACAATGGCTCTTACTGAAACTAAAACCTTTTTCTTTATCCGCTTTTTGTTGATCTCCCCTAAGTTTTGTTCAGAGATTCTCACATCTATCTCTTGTAAAAAGATTCGTTTTTCATGTTGTGTAATACTGTTCTTTAAACTTTTGGCAACAAAGACTTTTAGTTCATTATCACTCTTGAGCAGATCGAAATCCGAGTCCCACAATTCACAACCATAGGTCTCATCAAACTTACATTCCCCAAAAGTAGTAGTCATTAGGGTATAGATAGATTGAGAGATAGAATCTTCTAAAGCTATTTTAGCAAGGTCTTGTTTTTTTATCAAGCCTTCAAAATCAATGGGGAGTTTGTAATATATTCCTTTCATAAAGTTTGTTGTAAGTATTTGATTATTCTGTTTCAGATGATACAAAGTCATTACCTCCTGTATCTGTAAAAGTGATTTTACCTCCTACAGCACATTGTATGCAGGAAGCACTGTTGAGTTCCTTTTTGCCATCAATAGTAGAAAAAGAGGTGTTTTCCCACTTTATAGGAGCAGGCATACAAGGCAAATAACCACTTGTGGTAGGCTTTAGCTTGCACTGACCAAAAGGCATTATGTTCACATTGGCTTGTTTATCTTCCTCTGTGGCTTGGAGCTTATCATTTATTTTAGCAAACTGCTGACTTGTAACCTTTAATGTAGTTGTTACAGTACCTTGGTTACATTGTAGCTTTGCTGTTTCAGTTATTTCTTGAGGCATAAAGTAATTTAATTTATGGGAATAGATGAATCAAATATTGTTTTATCAAGACAGAATTCTTTTTTTTCATTATCATATTTATAAAGAAAAAGAGCTTCTGTTTCACTAGGAGAAAGAAATATACCCTCATTATTATGATATAAAAAATGTCTGCGAAAAATAATACATATATGGTCATTAAATAAGTAAAATACATAAACTTTCCAAATATATAGACTTCCATTTTTTATATCCAACTTATTAAATATCTTTTTTATATTTTCCTCTTCCAATATACCTCTCTCTCCTTTCAAAGGGAAAAAATCTTTTATTTCATTATATACATCCTCTCCAAAATATTTATTTTCAATTATTTGTCCTTTCTCTGTGATTAACAAAAAATCTTTTCTTTCATCATAGCTATTTGTCTGATCAAGAATATTTTTAAAATATAATATACTTTGATTTATTATTTTTATATTGTAATATGGATTCTCTAACTGTTCTTCTTGGCTAAATAAATAATGTGGTATTGCAAAGTATAAAATGAAGATAATAAGTATTTTCATAATTACAAATTTTTAAAGATTTTATGGGGTAATGTTGCTAAAACTCCATTTATATTATACATAAAAACTATACCTTCATCCCTTCGAGAAAAAACATATCTTATCTCCTCTTTAAATTCATCATTTTTTATACTCTTAATATCTCCTATTTGATTTCCAGTTCTCTGATCTATTATATCAAAAGAAGGAGCTTTTGCCCATTTTGGTTCGTAATCACTACTTCTAAACAAAACTCTCCCTCCTGGAATTTCATTATTCTCTCTTTTTCCAAAGAAACCAGCACTAGGATGAGAATGAAACCTTGTTAAAATATTTTTATTTATAAAAGGAAGTTGAATGGTGATATACTTGTCTTTGGAAGGATCTTTATCCTCATCTTTTGCAAAAGATTCTTGTACACGTCCGTCTCTATAAACAACTCCCCCAAATTCTTTATTATTGTTTTCAGGACTTTCTTCACAATCTTGCTCCACAATTCTCGCCATTTCCAATCGGATAGCTTTTTCAGCAATAATTTCAATACAATTTTGATAAGCAATACAATCAGATGTAAAAGCATTAGGATTATCCTTATTATCTTTAATAAATTTTTCGGTAGCTCTTCTTTCTTTATTTGTTATCCCTGCTGAAGGTGCCCCAGTATCAAAATTTCTTTGAATTGTCTTTACTACAAAAATTCTATTTCCGATCTTCATATTATTATTTTGGAAAGTAGTTTCTTGTGTTTGTGAAGATATTTCAGCTAAAAATGTATAAATTCTAGGTTTGGTTAAATCTTCGACTAATTGTACTTTTATAACAAGCTGTTTCTCTTTGTTTGCTCCTAATATTCCTATTTTCCAATCTCCAGTTTCTCTCCATTTTACCAAATCCTCATTAGTAAGAAAACCTTCTGCTTTAATAAATCTATATCCATTAGGGAGTTTCATTTTAACTTTTGTTTCTTCAGCATCTTCTTTCCCATTGTTTTTTGCTATAATTGTAAAATCAAATTCCTTATTCTCATTGACCTCTCTTTTAGTAATAGTAACTTCAAGCTCAGCTCTATCTTCTTTGTGTGTCTTGTTTTGTTGTACATTCCTAATGTTTTTATTAGGTATTTTGGCTAATATTCTGCCATTTTCGTTAACAAAAATATCCACTCCTATAAGGATACTTAGCTCAGGTTGTTGATCATAACCTTCCATTTCTATGTAAAAAATTCTTCCGTCTTTCATAGTTATTTTCTTTTTTTAGAGCGTTGATATTCTTCCCAAAGTTCTTGTTCTTTTACCACCCATTCGTTGTATGTGTAGTCTTTTCCTTGATAGGTTTTATAGACTCCTGTAGATTTTTATTATAGCTTTTTACATAAGGTTATTTATTTAATCTTTCAATCTTTTTAGGATTATACCCAAGAACTTTTCCAATTTTTCTTTGTAAGAAAGGAGTTGCTTTCCCTGCAAAAATGAGTTCATCTCTCCTATAAATACTTAGCTTTTTAGTGGAAAAGGTGAAAATTAAAGTCATTTCCTCAACCCCATTTTTATAGAAATAAAAAATATCACAAACATCATTTAGTAGAGGGTACTCTTCATTAAAAGAATCTTTTTTTTGTAGTGCTTTTAATAATTTATTTCCCTCTTTTAGATGTATTTTCTGTCTTTTTTCAAAAATTTGTTCCTCAGGCATTCCAGGTATATCAGGAGAAGCCTCCCTTGTGTATCCACTGCTACTTACCACAATAATACTATCTACTTCCCCTCTATAAAGTTTTTTCCACTTCATTTCCGTTGAAAGTTGACTAAAGCAAAAGTTACAAACTACAAAGAAGAATGGTAAAAATAAGTGATTCATATTATTTATTAGTTTTTTTAAAATGTTTGTAATTCATTTACAGTTTCATAATCAAATATCCCAAAATTGTCTTTATCCAATTTTATATTAAACATATTCTGAAACATTTTAGCATTTTCCAAAGTATCAGGGGAAATTTTCATCTGAGAGGTTGTATTAGAATATGTTGCAGGCAATGCAGCAATAACCGAAATAGTTGAATATAAAGCTAATATAGACGCATAGGTGTTCAAGAAATTATATCTCAGTATTTTCTTTATATCTAAAAAAGTAAGTTCTACATCTTCATTTACTTTATATTCTGTATTTAAAGCATTATTTATTAAACTTGTTAAATCTGTATGTTGTACATTATTTTTGTAATACCAAAGAGTATTCTTAGGAAATTTGAAAATAGTATCATCTGTTTTATTTTCTTTTTTGTAACTACTATTATTTCTAAATTTTGAATAAAGCGTATTTGTTGCAGGAGGAAAGCTACAGCCCCATATTTTTACTATTCCATTATTAGAAAAGGCATTTTGAAACTTTGTCATATCAAATATTCGATTTATAATATCACTCCTTCTCATATCACAATCGTTTTCATCACTTTGTGTATTTACCAATATGGGACCATCAAAATAAGCATGAGAAAAAATATGTACCTCACATAGCGTGTTAGGTTCATTTTCTCCTATATCTTCAATGAGTTTGTAAATATCTCTTTTACTGATAATTTTCTTATCTAAGTTAAAAAATCTATAGTTGGGATTACCATCTATATTTTTCCCTTTATAGTCTTCATTACTTACACTATCAAACTTAGTTTTTTTGATTATATTTTGTTTATTCCTATAAAGTTCTATTTCTGTAATATTGCCTTTTAATATGTTAACGTTATAAATTACAATTCTTTCTTCTTGTTTAGCACTAAGTTTTTTTATATAGCTATTAGTATATCTACTAAAATCTCCACTTAACTTATAGGCATTATCTTTATCTGGGTATAATAGACCTGATACCAATATATATTTTTTAGTATCTAAAACATCTAAAGAAACATTCATAGATGTAATATCTTCTCCATTAATTTCCGATATAATAAAAGTTCTTCCGTCTTTCATAGTTATTTTCTTTTTTTAGTGCGTTGATATTCTTCCCAAAGTTCTTCTTCTTTTACCACCCATTCATTGTAGGTGTAATCCTTCCCTTGATAGGTTTTATAGACTTCTGTGGATTTTTGCAATTCTTCCTCTTGTTGTTTTTTTTGTTGTTGAGCTAACTTTTCTTGTTCTTCTTTCTTTGAAGATTCAATGGTAAAAGCCTCTTTTAGTATAGCAAAACCATTTTCATCAACAGTTCCTGAAAGTGTAATTTCAGTAGCTCCTGTTTTTACTTCTTTATTGTCTTTCTCTTTAATTTTCAGACTAACAGTTTCTCCAACCTCATAATTTCGAGTTTGCACAAGAATACTTATATTGTCTCCTAAAAAAGCTCTATCAATAGTAGAAGTCATTTGAGCATTTTGCCATTCTAAACGGATAATACGTTTTTCTTTATCGTACTTAAACGTTCCTTTCTGAGGCAATTTATTAATTTCAGGAGCATTGTAGTCTATTTTACTTTTAGCTGTAATGAGAGAATTGTCACCATAAATATGCATTTGATTTTTAGCTCCTAACTCTGTACTACCATCAGTATATCCTATCAATTGTTCTTTTCCATAAAGGTCTAACAGCTTCCTTGAGTTTATTTCTATATTTCCACTGCTATTGAGAATTATTTTCTTCCCAATATCTTGTGTTAGTTCTCCTTGTACTGAAATACTACTATCTTTACCTATTTTGGTAATCATACTCTCTGTTACATTCAATTGCATATTTTTAGCATTGAGTATCATATTCTCTGGCGCAGTAATTTCTATATTTTTACCTTGGGTATCGAATCTTAGGGTGTTACCGTTTTTGTCGGATAGCAAAATGCTTTCGTCTTCGGTGAAGATGAGTTTATGTCCGCTGCGGGTTTGTATGGCTTTGATATCGTTGTTTGTGTTGTGGAAGGGGCTGTATTCCTTGCCGTTGTAGTTGCTGCCTATTACAAACGGACGTTCAGCATTCTGATCTTCAAAATCTACCCATACCTCTTCGCCTATTTCTGGAATAAAGTAAAAGCCTTTGTCTGCTCCTGCGTGGGGTTGTACTACACGTATCCAAGGGGTTTGGGCTTGGTATTTCTCTTGCCAAATAAATTGTACACGCACACGCCCTAAGCCCTTAGGGTCGTTGTTGTCCATTACTCTGGCTATTTGCTGTTCAGCTCTCGGAAGAGCTTCCTCATCGTAATAGTAAGCGATATATACATCAGGAATAGCAATGAACTCATTGTAATACTCATCACCTGATTGATAGTGTTTGATATCTATCACTCGATAGGTTTCCATTGGCTTGCCATTGATGTCTTTGAGTTTTACAAAGCCTCCTATACGCACCTTTGGATTACGGCTTCGCCCTCTGACTTGCATCAGCTGTTCTCGGCTTTCTTTCTCTCTTCGTACTACATCTTTTAAATAATCTCCTCTAAACTGTTCGGGTATAGCTACATAAGGCATTTCAGGTACTTTGGTAAAGACTTTGTTTGAGGCTTTGATAGCCGCAAACTGAAAAGGATTCACTTTGTCTTGCAAGCGTACCTCTTGGGTCTTTTTTTGTTCTGTACCTGCTTTTTCGGCATCATAGGATAAATAGGTGAAGTTTTGAGGCTTGATCATTAGTTCAAACTCTACATCCATCATATCATCTCCTTCAGAAAGCTCTACTGTGTTCTGTGCTTCGTTGCTGAAGACAAGCTGTGTACCATTGTAGTAAAAGAATTCTCCATAACGACGAGCTAACCTACTGATAAAACGATAATCAGATTCTTTGTATTGTACTGCATAAGGAATTTTATACTTAGTATTAATCATTCCTTCGGTATTTACCTTGGCTTCTTGTGGGTATTCAGTGGTGGCTTCGGCGATGATTTCGGGGAGGGTTTTGTTTTCATACGACTGACAGTCTTTACCATTTTCTAAAATGATACTTGGTGCAAAACCTGAGATATAGAGCCTGCCGTGTCCGCCTCCTTCGTCTTTGCGGTTACGGATATTGGCTATAATCCCTTTGAATGACTGTACAATACTTCCGTGATGATGGAAATGAATAGTAATGTTCTCTCCTAAAAGATCTTTGGAGTTTTTCATCACTTGTCCTGTAAAGTCATCAATAGCTGTATCATTGACCACAATAGTAAACTCATCGTGGGCATTGGTGTGCTGTGAAAGTTGTAAAGAAAAAGTGGCAGTATCTAAAAATCCTTTACCATTGAGAGAAAGGGTGATCATCACTACTGAATTTTCCTTATCTTTCAAAAAATCTTGAAAGTTCTTTACTGAAGCAAATTTAGCAAAGGTTTCTGGATCATTCGTGCGACCTGGAACTGAAGTATTATCGTTATTCATAGGATTCTTTTTTACTAATGAAATTTAAAAATACAGATCTAAACACCCATTTTCCATTGTTTGTTATGGGTGATGCCATTAATTGTTATCTGTTGTGCCGATAAAATGAGCTCAATTTGCAAAGGTTCTGTACTATTGGCATTAAAGTCTTCTGTAAAACTTATACAGAAAGCCTTCTTAAAAGAAAGTTCCTGCAATTTACTCATTGCATCTCTACGATAGTAAATAATCTTACCATCTTTGGTCTCACTAACACTATTCATCCATTTGAACAAGTCAGGTTCTCCTGTACTTTCCAAACGAATAAAAATCTCGCCACCTCTTGGCATCCCTTTTGGAAGTCCTGTTTGATCTACATTTTGTGTAAAATTATACCTACAAGCCAATACATTATAGGTTTTTCCATCTAATTCTAATTTGACTTTGAAAGACATATCTATATTATTTTAGAAATTATACTTTTATTTTATTTTCGTCTGTTTTAAGCAGAAAAGGGTAGCACCCTAAAGCGCTACCCTTTTTCCATAAGTTTTACACCCACTCATTTTCGTAGGCACCTGTTCCCATTTCTAATTTCCTTGCTGAAATGGTAAAGGATTCTGTGAGGGGTTTTTCTCCTGAGGCATCAAAATGCTCTCGATGTTTTACAAGGTAAGCCTCAGTGAATTTCAATTCTTTTAGAGTAGCTTCACTATCTCTTTTTAAGAAAGTGATACTACCATCTTTACGTTCAAAAGAATTGGTCATCCACTCGAAGAAGTCGGCTTCTCCTGTGCTTTCGACTATTACATCAATTTTTCCACCACGTGTAACGGTAGAAGGACGACCTGTTGCATCTGTTTCTTGGAACAATGCATAGCTTACGCTAAGAACATTATATTCTTTGCCAGCTACTTTTAGTTTGGCTTTGAAAGACATACGCTTAAAATTTAAAAATTAATAATTACATTAAAAAATCAAAAGAAGATTACACCCATTCATTGGTATGTTTGGCTGTACCCATTTCAATCTCTTTGGCAGAGAGTGTAAAGGTTTCTGTCAGCGGATTATCACCTGCTGCATCGAAATCTTCTTTGTACTTCACGATGTAAGCTTCTTTAAATTTCAGCTCTTTCAAAGTAGCCTCGCTGTCTCTTTTGAGGAAGATGATGCTTCCATCCTTGCGTTCGAAGGAGTTGGTCATCCACTCAAAAAGGTCGGTATCACCTGTGCTTTCCACTGTGATAGTAATTTTGCCACCTCTGGTAACCGAAGAAGGTCTACCTGTGACGTCGGTCTCTTGTAACATTCCGTAGTCCACGGAAACAATGTTGCGTTCTTTTCCCGCAACATTCAGTTTGCATTTAAACGACATAATTAAATAAATTAAAATTTAATACTCAATAATACCAATTATGGAAATATATATAAAATGTCTCCAATGCCTTATGTTGGAAGTCTAAACCTTATATCTTTTTGCTTAGGATTAGATTTTCTTCATAAGAGGTACTTTACTTTTGTTCATATTCAGTATCCCATTCATTAGCGTCAGTTCCCTTGTGTCCATCCATCTTGATAAGGAAGTTTTTAGCAGGGAAGTAAGGTTTCATATGAATGTCTAAATAGATTCTGTCTTTTTGTTTAGGGTCTTGTTCAAATCGTCTTATCTCAAAATTCTCAATAAGGTTTTTAGGACCTGTGATGCTATCCAAGAATTGGACAATTTGGTTCATAATATCCTTACGAGTAGTAGCTGTGAAATTCTCAAAAGCTCTACGGTTAAGGAAATCCATTAGCACTTTGGTTACATAGTCGAACACACGTACTACAGAATACGTTTGTAGTCCTAAGTTATCTCCATTGAATAATGTTTTGCCAGAGAAAGCCATTACTTTTCCGTATTCATTTACCATAGGGATAAGTCCTAAACTTTCTAAGTTGGCTATTTCGCTTTTCTTCAAGTCGAAACGCACGCCTTCTACCTCGTTGATACCTCCAAATTTCTTTCCTGCAGTTACCTGAGACATCAATGTTTTGTAGATTTTTCCAGCTAAAGCAGCGGAAGGAGGGACAAACAAATCAGTTGTTTCGCCTATTTCATTGAAACGACCTCTACCTACTAGCCAGTTGCAGGTCATTAGTACATTGGCACGATACACATCACCACCTGTGAGGTTTGCTTCCTCAAACATCTCCATTACATCATCGGGTTCGTCTAAGTGTTCAAAGTCAGTAACAAGCATTACTTTATTTTCATGAGCGATTTTTGCCCATTTCTCTACTACCATATTAGAGCCTAAATAACCTGGAATCACCAACAAACCATAGTTATTTCTAAGGTCTAAACGGTCGTAGTTATCAGAAAGTTCGGCGTGTATGGTATCAATAAAACGTGTGTTATCAAGGTCCTTAAGTTGCTCTAAGGAAGCGTTCATCACTGTAACGTTTTTGATTTTATCTTCCTCAGTATTTTTGTAGAACAAAGCTATAGTACGATAATTGGCTTCTAATTCACGAGTAGCCTCTACAGCATTGTATAGGTTTTTAGAAAGTAACTCTTCTGCTGATTTCTGTTGGTCTTCACAATGTGCGACCATTTCAACCAAAGAATCACTTTGTTTTAAGACACTTGCCCAAAGTTCTAAGGTTTTCTTTAGGGTATCTCTTTCTTTTTGCTTACTACTTTCGGTAAGGAATATCTTTCTACGAGCGTTTCTCTCAGGATTTACATTTTGTACATTCTCTATGGATGCTTCTAACAAATCAAAACCTCCATAACGCACTAATTTATCTAATGACTTTTCTAATGAAATAGGTGATTTCTTAACAGATTCTTGTCCTTGTGATGCTGTATTTGCTGTTTCTATTTTATTTGACATGACTTCAAATATTTAATTGTAAAATTGGGAAAATTAACTCAACTCAGCTATTAGAGCTTCTAAAGTATCTTGTAAGGCTTTTTTAGCATCAGGATCTTCCAAGGCTGCTTTAAGAAGCTTGTTTGTTTTTAGTTGTTTGATTATCTTCTGATATTGGTCTTTTTCTGTGGCCAATCCCGTAAGGAAAGCGCTTTGAGCTGTAATTCCTTTAGTGCCAAAATCTCCCAAATTCTTAAAGCTTAATTCTTCTACCTTCGTAGCTCCTTCACTATCTTCAAAATCTACCTTCATAGTAGGTTTAAAGTGCTCAAACACTTTATCTAAAGTATTGAGTCCTTCCACCAATTCAGGTTTTACAGGATTTTCTGCGCTCAACTTTTGAGCTATCAATGTGCGATTAGGAGCTATTTCTAAAATAGCTTCGCTTGCATCTATAGGCACCTCATTGCCCCCTATTCCTTTATTTACTAACATAGATTTCTATATTAAGAGAATTAATA
>ERZ773008.2425-NODE-2425-length-12185-cov-3.002968_pt1 | contig 12185 bp, 10 predicted proteins | sample MGYA00580664_ERZ773008 | MGnify/ENA primary metagenome ERZ773008 (study PRJEB29015, sample SAMEA2738016) | human oral metagenome | biome: human oral; feature: human-associated habitat; material: dental | place: China | collected 2048 ... | reverse complement strand
GGTTGGCGCGTTTGCCAAGGCTTTCCATGTCGAGCTGTTGCAGGTATTGCGGGAACGGCTCCATCGGGTTGCAGTAGGTGATGACGGCGCGGTTGTTCCAGTTGAAGTAGTGGTTGTACCACGCTTCCAGCGTCGCCAGCCACACAGGCATATTCGCCATCAGCGGCGCGGTCTGGAAGTGTTGGTCCATTTCGTGCGCGCCAGCGAGCAGTTCGGCGTAAGCGTCGTAGCCGTTTTGCAGGATGAAGGGCAGACTGATGGCCGACCACAGCGAGAAGCGGCCACCGACCCAGTCCCAGAACGGCAGCACACGCTCGGCGGCGATGCCAAAGGCGGCGCGTCGGGTTACGAAGGTAGACATAAGGCACCCTTCAATAGATTATCGGTGTATCTATTTAAGGGTACCTTAGTTCATTTGGGTATGTTTATGATTTTCTCGTTATCAAACCTTGGAAAATGCTACAAAAGATACGTTAGCTAGCGAAAAGTGCCGTTTACTAGGGGAGAGTGTCATAATCCTCCCGTGCCGCCGTTTTCTCGCGCCGCCGCATCCTAAACGTTAAGGCCAGAATCGCTCCCACCCGAGGAACCGGGAGAAGTCGTCGAGGAATTCTTCGTCTCAACGGTGACCATCCACGCATCGTCTCGATAGTTCAACACAAAAGTGACCTCATCGTTACTGGAATCACCGCTCGACTCACCCACACGAATGTCCCTGTCCTCGGGCACGTAATGGAGAACAGCATCCTTATGGCCACGGACAATACCCTTCCAACGGTATTGCTGATCGTCAACCTTCTGCGGGGTCTCCTCGGTCAGTTCAGCCATGAGCGGCGTATCGGTGCCGTACAGCCACCCTTCACCCTTTGCATACAACTCTACGTACGACTTCATCTTCTGCACGTAGATGCCGTCCAGGTCCACGACCTTGAACGGTTCATTATTACCGGTAATGGTCAGATAATTCACCGATGCGACCCAGTAGCCCACCGCCGCGTACATGCCCGAGGTCGTCTTCGACTTCATATTCTGGGGAGGGACGGGCATGGGCGGGTTCTCTGCCTTCTCCGTGGCGCTTGCGGGGCGGTAGGTTCCGGTGGACTTGTAGCTATTGAACTTCAACTCGCCCTTGTAGGGGCGCATCGGGTCAACTACGCTCGGGTCCTCCAGCGGGCGGATATCGCTCGCGCAGGCAGTCAAGGAAGCGAGCGCGGCGGCAGCGGTGATACCGAAGGCAGTGCGTCGGGTAATGAAGGTAGGCATGAGAACCCCTCAATGGTTTGTTCGTGTGCTTTTAAGCGTACCTGAGCAGGTTGGGTGACACGTTCGAAGCCTGCAGCTGATCGTCTGGGGGCAGTTCAACACAACCGCACGCAGGCCATGTAAACAAAAGCTATGCAAGCGAAAAAGGGGAAGCTCCCGCACGCAGCCTCAACTGCATACGGGGGCTTCTCTCATCGCCATAAGTGGCTAGGATAATTGGCTAGGAACGCGGGTTAGGCACCAGCGCTACTCGCCTCTGACGAGGGGGAATCGGCTTCTTCATCACTGAGCAAGAACCAGGCGCCGTCCTTATAATCAAACGGAAAATTGGTCGCCTCGCTCTTGGCCGATCCCTCAACCAGGGGAACAGGGTCATGACCCTCAACGCGAGCCTTTGCGTTGGGATCATAGATGATGCGTCCGAGCCAATCGTAACGGTTGGGACCGCCCTCGACTTTTTTGGGAGCATCAGTCAGTAGCTGAACAGAAACCGGCGCATCCGTGTCATACACCCAGCCCTTACCGGAAGAGTAGATAAGAACGGCATTGGCCTGATCGTTCGCATAGCGGCCTTCAGGGTCAGCCTTCTTGAGCGGCTCGTAATTGCCCGTCATGAACATATAGTTGAAACTTGCCACCCAGTAGCAGAGGAACTCGTACATGCCCTCAACGGTTGCCTCGTGCATCTTTTCCGGAACAACAGGCTTCGGCACGTTCTGTGCCTTCTTCTCAGCCGTGGCAGGAACGTACTCGCCGTTCTTTTCGTACTTGTCGAGTTTCACCGCGCCCTTGTACGACTTCTTAGCGGAAGACGACGCCGATGCCGAGGGGGATGCGCTCGCGGACTCAGAAGCGCTTGCCGAAGGCGAAGCCTCACCGGAGGCGGAGCTATCAGCCAGCGGGCGGATATCGCTAGCGCAGGCAGTCAGCGCCGCAGCCGCGCCGGCGCCGGTAGCAGCAGCTAGTGCGGCACGTCGAGAAAGAAAAGTAGCCATGAAAAAAATCCTTAAGTAATGTGTGTCAGAAGATGAAGAAATTTAGCTGTTGTTATCCAGGAGCATGCGCCACATGCCTTCCTTGTACTCCATGATGAACTTCGTCGTGCGAGGAATCGTCTTTTCCTCCTCAACGATAGTCGCATCAGGCTCACCCTCAATGTGGTACTTAGCGGCAGGGTCATAGGCGCCGGTCACAAGCCACTCATAACGGTTCGGCTTATTAGCAACCGGCTGAAGCTCGTTCTCCGCAATCTCAATCTTGTACGGCTGATCCGAACCGTAAATCCAACCCAGGCCCGACTCGTAGAGCTTAATCATGGTCTTAGAGTTCTTCAAAAAGGCCTTTGCCGGATCCGCCTGCATCAGCGGCTCAACATCGCCAGTCAGAATCAGATAATTCTGGGAGGCAAGCCAATAACCCATCAGAGCGTAGGCACCCTCGGGGCTGTTCTCCTTCATCTTCTCCGGGATGAGGGGCTTCGGCACGTTCTGCGCCGGCGCATTCGCACTCGCCGCAATGTAGGTGCCGTTCCGCTCGTAGTTATTGAACTTAATCGGGCCAACATACGAGCCGGGCGTGTGATCATCAGTGGGCGAAGGCGACGCAGAGGCGCTCGCAGAAGAAGCAGCAGAAGCAGCAGAAGGCGAACCGGAGGAACCGCCGGAACCCTGCGACAGCGGGCGAATATCGCTAGCGCAAGCAGTCAGCGCCGCAAGAATACCGGTCGCACCCACACCCAGGAGAGTACGTCGAGTGAAGAAGGTAGTCATCGGAAGCCCTTCGTTGGAGCCAATACAAAGCAAATCACGCCACACACCGTGGTGTGCATACGCACCCCGTACAGGCCTATCAGTACGTCAATGTATATACATTTAAGGTTACCCGAGAGCCACCAGATAGCCCTGTGGCCACCTCGCATGTTCAGAAAATTAAGACCCCACACCCAGCGTTTTACCAGGTGCGGGGTCTTACACCATGAGAAATCACCACGAGAGGAAACCTACCGCCAGACGGCAACTAAGCGGCGCTAGACAGCTCCCACTTACCGTCCTTGTACTCCAGACGGAACCTCGCCACCTTCTTTTTCGACTCATCAGCACTCGTCGCCTTCTCCGGCTGATTCCTAAAATGGCGCATCATCTTCGGGTCCATGTAGGAATAGCCTTCCCAAATAAAGCGAGTATTATCGCTACCCGGCACCTCACGCGGAGCGTCCGTTAGCAGCTCAACAATATACGGAGTTTCCGTACCGTACACCCAACCAGCACCCGACGCATACAGCTTAATCGTGCTGGGATATTTTTCCCAGCCGTAGCCATCATGGTAAACAATCTCAATCGGGTGCGGGTCACCCGTCATCATCAAATAGTTCAAGCTCGCCAGCCAGAAACTCAAGAAAGCATACGCACCATCAACGCTGTGCTCCTTCATATTCGCCGGAGGAACAGGCTTCGGCATATTCTCCGCCGGATTCGTAGCGCTCGCCGGAACATACTCGCCGGTCTTCTCATAGCTATCGAACCTCATCGCACCCTTATAGGACTTACCCGAAGACGGAAGACCCGAAGCGGCAGAAGCGCCCGCAGAAGCCGAAGGAGACGTAGCCGCAGAAGGAGATGCGCTTGCAGACGCCGACGCGGTAGCATTTTCGGAGGCGGTCGCCGCCTCCGACGGAGAAGCCGAGCCGGTGCCGCCAGCCAGCGGACGAATATCGCTGGCACACGCAGTCAACGCAGAAAGCGCGCCAGCAACAGCAACACCCAGGGCAGTACGTCGAGTGAAGAAAGTAGTCATCGGAAGTCCTTCGTCGGAACCTTCACCCCCAAAGCCATCAGCGCGGGCTCACAACCTGCAGGTAAAGACCATGTAGTACGTCAATGTATATACATTAAGCGTACCCGAGGCGCCCTCCGCCGAACCCGAACATCCGCGGGGTTTTCCCCTGGGTGTTCCCTGGGTTTCCTGCCCTGGGTTTCCGCAGAGTTCCGGCAGAATTTTCGCAGAGTTTCGGCATAAAGAAACCCCGCCCACGGTGCATTACCGCGGGCGGGGAGAAGCTCATCATAAGCCGTTACGCCTGACCATTATGGTGGGGTCTAGACAGAAGAAGAGCTAGAAGAAGAACCGGAAGCCGACGAAGAAGAGCCTTCATTGCCGGTGAGCATAAACCACTTACCGTCCTTGTATTCCACAGCAGCCTTCATCAGTTGGCCCTTCTGGCTGGAATCCGTCTTAAGGGGCTGGTCAGACTTGCCCTCACGATGAATCTTCGCATCAGGGCTGTAGTTCATGTAACCCGGCCAGTTGTAACGGGTAGTGCTACCGGATGCCTTCTGCGGTGAACCAGTAATCAGCTCAATAGTAACCGGGGTATCCGTACCGTACATCCAGCCCAGATTGCTCTCGTACATGTACGTAAATTCCTCCAGGCTCTTCGCATACACATCTGCAGGGTCAGCCTTCTTCATCGGCTCAGCATCGCCGGTCATCAGTGCATAGTTAAAGCTCGCCAGCCAGTAGCCGATGAACGCGTACAAGCCATCAACGTTCTGATCGTTCATGTTCCCCGGAACGAGAGGCTTCGGCACGTTCTGTGCCTTCTTCTCAGCCGTGGCAGGAACGTATTCGCCGTTCTTCTCGAAGTTATCGAACTTCACAAAGCCCTTGTAGGACTTGCCGGAAGAAGCAGAAGCTGAAGCGCTAGCCGAGGCACTCGCGGATGCGCTTTCGGACGCACTTGCAGAAGCAGAAGGAGAGCTGGATGCGCTACCGTCAGCCAGCGGGCGAATATCACTGGCACACGCAGTCAATGCAGCCAGCACACCGGCACCGGTTGCACCCAGCGCCACGCGGCGGGACATACCAGCAGAGGTGGGGGAAGGGCTCGTCATTATCAGCCTTTCAAAGGAAGTCAACAGAGGAAATTGAGTGAGTCGACAATCCCATCATACCGGCAAGCACACAGCCGCCCCGCAGAAGTCGCCATATAGTGTCGATTACGAAGCCCTACCTAATACCGCCCCAAAGCACTATAGCGAAGACACAGACAAGGACAACAGAAGACTAAGAAGCTGAAGCACTCGCAGAATTCGAGCTCTTATCAGCGTCCTTATCCTGCTGAGTGCTCATAAACCAAGCACCCTCCTTATACTCCACAACGATCCTCATCGCCTGGCCCTGCGCATCCGCCGCCCCAACCAGGGACTTATCGCGGTTATCGCCCTCCGTCAGATGCCTCTTCCCATTCTGATCAACCAGCGAACGGGCACGCCAGAAATAAAGAATACGGTCACCCTCAATCTGCGTGGGAGTATCCGTCGTCAGATACACAGACATCGGCTCACTCGTGTCATAAATCCAGCCGCGCCCCGTCTCATAGAGCTTGACCATCGGCTCAAGCTCCTTATAGTACTCACTACTAGGATCCGTCTTCTTCAACGGCTCAATATCACCCGTCAACGCCAGATAATTAAAACTAGAAATCCAATAGCCAATCAGCGCATAAATACCGTCAATACTCAGCTCCTGCACCTTCTCCGGCATGATCGGTTTGGGCACATTCTGCGCCTTCTTCTCAGCCGTAGCAGGAACGTACTCGCCGTTCTTCTCAAAGTTATCGAAAGTGACCTTACCCTTATACGACTTATTCGCAGACGGCAACGCCGGCGAAGCAGACGGGCTCGCCGAATCAGAAGCAGCAGTATCAACCGGCGGATGCACCGTACGCGCACACGCAGACAACACGGCGGCAAGACCAACACTGCCTGCACCCAACACGGCGCGGCGGCTCAAAGCGACGGGCTTAAAAGAGGAGCTAGTCATCAGCAGTCTTTCGGTGAGGTCAACGGACAAAGGGGAGTGAGTCGACACCCCCATCATACCGGGCGCACCTTATAGCAACCGTAAAGCGCAGGCGAACAACAAATAGCCCGGTGCACACGAAGAAACCCTGTAGCTGCCACACAATACAAGACAGCTACGGGGTGAACAACGTAAGACGCCTCGACCAAACCGGATGCACCGGCTAACAGAGCGACTAACAGAACAGCTAACGGAGCAGATGCGCAAAATTACGGCGCGCCTGAGCCACCTTCGGGCTCACCACAAACGCACAATAACCCTGCGCCGGATTCAACGCGTAATAATTCTGGTGATACTCCTCAGCCTCATAGAACACGCCCAAGGGCTTAATCTCCGTAACAATGGGGGAGGAGTACAGCTGCTGAGCACGCGCCACCGCACGCTCAAACGCCTCACGCTGCTGCTCATCCGCGTAGAAAAGCACTGAACGGTACTGCGAACCGGTATCCGCACCCTGACGATCCCAGCTCGTCGGGTCGTGGCTCGTGAAGAAAATATCCAACACCGTATCCAGGTCAATTACCTGCGGGTCAAAGCTGAGCTTCAGTGCCTCCTGATGCCCGGTCGTACCCGAACACACCGAACGATAATCAGGGTCGGGAGTATCGCCGCCCGTGTAGCCGCAGACGCTCGCCTCTACCCCGCGGAACTGGCGGTACACCGCATCCAGGCACCAGAAACAGCCGCCGGCAAGAACAACATCAGTCATGATTCCTCCTCGAATAGTGAGCTTCGAACTAACATTTAGAAAACCACACTACCTAAAGAACACCGCAACGCCGCACAATATTCCTGCACAGCCGCAGGCTTCGGCATAAACCGTCTGCAACCCCGCCACCTGCCACAATAGAGGTATGACTCAAAAACTAGAAACCCCCACCCTCGCAGAAGTCGTCGACGCCTTCCACACGCTCTTCCCGCCGCAGCTCGCCGCCGGATGGGACGCCTCCGGACTCGTCGCCGGACGTGGCGCCGCTAAAGTGAGCACCGTCCTCTTCGCAGTAGACGCCCTCGTCGCCACCGCCGAAGAAGCCGTAGCCGAAGGTGCACAGTTACTCATCACCCACCACCCGCTGCTGCTCCGCGGCGCAAAGTTCATTCCCGACAGCGACTACAAGGGCAACGTTCTGCACACCCTCATCGAGGGCGGATGCGGCCTGCTCGGCGCGCACACCAACGCAGATGCCGCCGTTGAAGGTGTGAACGAAGCACTCTGCGACGCTATCGGCCTGATTGACCGCGAACCGCTCACCGAAGCACAAACCCAGGTACTCGACGACCAGGAACACGCGGTAGGCACCGGCCGCCTCGGCACTCTGCCCGAAGAAATCACCCTCAAGGAGCTGGCAGAACGCCTCGCTACGGCACTGCCTGCAACCGCCGGCGGCCTGCGTATCGCCGGACGCGCCGACCAGCCGATCCGCCGCGTCGCCCTCTGCGGTGGTGCCGGTGACTCTCTCTTCGACGCTGTGCGCGCTACCGACGCGCAGGTGTACATTACCGCCGACCTGCGCCACCACCCCGCCAGCGAATTCCGTGAAACCGCACGAGTCGACGGCAGCAACATCGCCCTGATTGATTGCTCCCACGCCGCCAGCGAATCCCTCTGGCTGCAGTCGGCTGCAAACCGCCTGCGCGCCCTACTCGCTGAGCGTGGCTTCGCTATCGAAACGAAGCTGTCCGCACTGAACACCGACCCGTGGGACTTCACCGTCTCCACCGGCGTGGCAACCGGTCAGGACGCGCACTCGGCAAGCACCGCCGCAGCCCCCGCGTGGGAACTCTAGGGCGAGAACTCTAGAAGAATCCGCGCAGATTCCCTCAATGCGTAAGAGCCCGGGCACCCCGTCCGTTGTGACGCGGTGCCCGGGCTGGGCTTCTTTATCGCCGGGACCCTGAACCACGGGGTACCCGGGCTATAACCGGCCCGGGCTAACTTAGTTAGCAATGCGATACAGGCCGGTAGTGATAGGGTTCAGCACACGATGCCGGTAATAGAACATCATCCAGGCCAACTCAATGCGGGTCACAGCATGGTTCGGTTCAAACATGCCGGTCTCGGGAGTAATAACATTCTGCTGGGTAGCCCACAGAATCTCGCGATAGAACGCGGAATCCGGCGTAACATCCGGGAAGGACGAAACACCCGATACTTCCGGTGAACCAGACGCACGGTAAATCATTGCGGCAACGGTTGCATTCGTGAGACCGTCCTCCGCGTGGAACTTTCCGTCAGGTCCGCCGAAAGTAACGCCCTTCTCGCGAGCCCAAATGTAGGCGGCGTAGTTCGGATCGTCCGTCTTCACATCCGGCCACGGGGAGACTTCAGGAAGGTCCACCTTGGGGCTGCCCTTCATCTCATAAAGGGCGGAAGCCAGCTCACCGCGGGTGGCAGGCTGCTTCTGTTCCTCGTCGTTCAGCGATGTCGAAAAGTACATACGTTCCTCTACGGGCACGTAAGCATTCGTGAACCGCTGGACACCCTCAAACTTCAAATCCTGGTGCGCCAAAAGAACGCCGCGGTGTTCCGGGGCAAAACCCACCATCGGGGTGATGAGAGTCTTATCCGTCTTGCTGGGGTAACCGTAGTCGCTCCACGCCTCAATGACGTACTGTTTGGACGGATCCAGCGTGTTCGCGGGAATCTTGAGATTGACGAAAGCGAAACCTCCCTCCAGGCTCCTCTCGTATTCATCATCGCCATGGATGTAACGCTTCATCTCACTCATGACCAGGACGGGGGAGCCCGTGCCCTTCTCGCGAATGACGTACATCATGCCCTCAGCGCCGGGGATGTCAGTCCCTACGAAGCCCTGACCCTGAATCAGCAGTTCCTGATCCTTCGTGGGGTCCTTCAAAGCGTCGTATTTCAACTTAGGTGCGAAGGTATCGAAGTGATAATCATTGGTGCTCAGACCGTGATGCGTCACAACGTTCTTGCGAGCCCAAATATCCTGAACGGTTGACTGCGGCTGGCCCTCGGGCTCGGCGAGGATACCAACCTCGTAACGCACCTTGTCCAGAGTCATATCCGGAAAATACTCCGTGAGGGTGTAGTAACTCGGCAAAGTATTAGCCTTAACCTTCAGAGTGGCGACAAAGGAGCCGTCATCGTCAATGGTGAAGTCCTTGCCCTCTTCAAACCGCAGAAGAGTGTCGGTAATCTGCAGAGCGTTGTAGGGGACGTTCTCCTCAGGCACGATGTAGATGACAACCTTGCCGTGCTGCTCGCGCCACTCCTTGGTGAATCCGGTGCCCAGAACCGTAATTTTACTATCCTCACCGGTGTACAGACCGTCGCCCTCTTGCTCGATGTAGTCACGGCCGTTCTGGAAGTAGTAATCCTCATAAACAACAGTGAAAGACGGCTCATCCGCGACATCCTGAGTTGCAGGGGCGGGGGCATTTACAGCCGGTGCGTTAGTAACAGGCACGTTTGCGGCGGGCACTGCGTCCTGGGCTAGCACCGGGGTCATCGGCAGGACCATCGCGCTCGCCAGTGCCAGCGCACTGCAGTTGCGAGCCGCGCGGAAGAATGAAGACTTAGAGTTCGGAAGTGAGGACATGAGATATCCTTAGGGTTATTTCTCCGGGCTGCGCGAGCTTACCTGCAGGCTGAGAATCTACCGTCGAATCTGCGCACGCCCTATGAGAAAAGTGGTTGAAAATCCCCTCGGTTTCGGGGATATCCTCACCCTATCAAAGCGTTGAACGCTTGTCAGGAAACACTCAAGGAATACTTTAAGGTTTCGAGAAATCTCACACAGCGGCAGCTGTTAAAAGCTGAACCCCGTGCTCCCGAACAGAAAACAATTCGGGAGCACGGGGAATCAGAGAGCTGTCCGATGCGCCGCGCCGCACGCGCCCTCAAGGTAAAACCCGAGGGGGACGTGGGCGGTCTAAACGACCTTACTTAGCGCGAGCCTGGAACGCCTCAATCAGAGTCTCCAGCTCACCATGAGTCACCATGTGCTGAGCATCAAAAGCGCCGCTAGCGTTCAGCACCACCTTGTTCTGCTGAGCCCACAGAATCTCACTGTAGAACGCCGAACCGGGACCAACATCGCTGTAGGGGGAGTTGCCCTTAACCGCGGGTGAACCAGCCGCACGGTAGGCGAACGCCGCAACGGTAGCGTTTGAAATACCGGCATCCGCGTGGAACTTGCCGTCCGACCAACCGAAGGTAATACCTTTCTGACGAGCCCACACGTAAGCGGGGAAGTTCGGGTCGTCAGTCTTCACATCCGGCCAGGGGGAGGTCTCGGGCAGCTTCACCTCGGGGGTGCCTGCCTGAACGTACAGGGCAGCTGCGAGCTCACCGCGGGTTGCGGGAGTCTTCAGCTTCTCGTCGGAAGGAGCAGGCTTCTGGTCGTCCTTCTTAGGATCCTGCGCGTTGGGCAGGTTTGCGTCCCTGTAACCGTTCGTACCGTTCAGGTCCAGGTCCTGCCAAGCGAGCATGGTGCCGCGGCCCTCGGTGGACTTGCCCACGACCGGTGCGATCAGCTCGCCGTTCTCGCCGTAGCCGTCATTAGCCCAGACCTCAATCACGTACTTCTTCGAAGCGTTTAGGGTGTTTGCCGGAAGATGCACGTTACCGTACAGGTTGCCGTCACGGTACGCCGAAGACTCGGTGGGGTGGTCAAACTCGATAATGTCGCTGGTTGCCAGAACCGGGGTGTTCGAACCCTTCTCACGAACCACGAACTGAACACCCTTGACGGAGTGAATCTCACCGTAGAAGCCCTGAGCGCCAACGTTCAGATCCTGCGATTTTGCGGGATCAGCCACACTGTTGTAGCCCAGGCGCGGTGCGAACGGCTCCGGCTTCTCACCCAGAGTGTTCAGAACCTGGGTGCTCACCACGTTCTTGCTGGTCCACAGTTCCTGAGCGGTCAGCGGCTTCTGACCCTTCTGCTCAGCAACCACGTGAATCTCGTAGCGGACATCGTACTTGGTGCCGCCGGTCGGATCGTGGAAGTTGTCATCATCAACGAAGTAGTAGGCGGCAAGCTTGTACGCCTCAACCTTCAGGTCAGCCTCAAAAGTGCCGTCATCGGCAATGGTGAAGTCCTGACCCTCCACAAAGCGCAGCATCTTCGAGGTAGGAATCTCGTAGCCGGAGGGCGCGTAGTTCGCGGGAGCAATGTACAGTGCCACGGTACCGTGCTGAGCGCGCCACTCCTTGGTGTAGCCCGCGCCCTTCACGTGGACGGTACCGCCCTCGGTCGTGACGAGGGATGCGTTTACGCCATCGTACTTGTAACCGTCAGGGATGGAAACGTTCAGGGTTGGGGTGGCCGCAGCGACCTGGTGAGCAGCCAGAGGGGTGGCGGCTGCAACGGCTGCATCAGCGGCAGGGGCCGCATTCTGAGCCAGCGCCGGGGTCATCGGCAGAACCATAGCACCAGCCAACGCCAGCGCGCCGCACCCCTGAGCTGCGCGGAGGAAAGAAGACTTAGAGTTCGGAAGCGAGGACATAAGAAATCCTTAAAGTTGTTTCTTCGGGACTGTACTGGTTCAGTGGCGAGTAGGGAATTCGCCGTTGAATCTGCACACACCCTATGAGAAAAGTGGTTGGAAGCCCCGTCGGGTTCGGGGACATTTTCACCCTATCAAACCCTCAGGTAGATATCAGGGAACACTCAAGAGAAGCTTGAAGGTTTTGAGGTATTTCACAGGTTGATCAGCCAATAAAAGCTGAACCCCGCGCACCCGGTGAGAGGAGGACTTCTCAGGGTGCACGGGGTATTCAGATTGGAACTAGTCCGCCTTACTTAGCGCGGTTCTGAAAATTGAACAGCATCTGCTCCAGCTGACCACGATTCACCAGATTCGTCGCATTAAAAGTGCCGAAATCCGGAGTAATGACATACTGCTGAGTGGACCACAGAATCTCACGGTAGAAGGCGGAACTCGGATTAACATCCGTGAACGAAGAAACACCAGAAACAGCCGGGGAACCCGCCGCACGGTAAGTAAACGCCGCAACAGTAGCGTTCGAAATACCGGCATCCGCGTGGAACTTGCCGTCCGACCAGCCGAAAGTAATACCCTTCTGACGA
>ERZ773008.2423-NODE-2423-length-12189-cov-13.752514_pt1 | contig 12189 bp, 11 predicted proteins | sample MGYA00580664_ERZ773008 | MGnify/ENA primary metagenome ERZ773008 (study PRJEB29015, sample SAMEA2738016) | human oral metagenome | biome: human oral; feature: human-associated habitat; material: dental | place: China | collected 2048 ... | reverse complement strand
TTGCCCCCTATTCCTTTATTTACTAACATAGATTTCTATATTAAGAGAATTAATATTTTAAAAAATTTTACTTTAAAAAATAATATTTTGTACTGCGCAAATTTAGTTTATTTAAATGAAATCTCCAAATTTTTCTTTGATTTTTTTTAAATTATTTTTTAATAAAAATATATTCGACTGATTATCAGTAATATAAACTATTCTATTTTTATAATAATTTAAGCTGTACAATCCTTGAAAACAAGATTTTTTTTGTTTAAAGTAACTTTTTCGATCAATTACTTCTCAAAAATTCTATAGGGATAAATGTTTGTAGAGGCTTTTTCTAATTTAATCAAGAAACTATCCTTTAGGTATTCCCATTCTGTTTCACTTACTTCTACCTCTTTATTTTTATTTAGGTAAATATCTATAGTTCTTTTGAACCCCCCTTTGAGAGAGACATCTTTTTTAGTACCTTTTTGTACTTCCAATCCTTTGATCGTATGTTTGAAATGGCTTTTAGCAAAGGTTTTTACATCGGCAATGGTAACAATCCTACCTCGTGAGAGTAAGGTGCTACGATATTCTAAAATCTTATCAGATGTAGTGAGTCCTCGTCGCCCCCCAAAAGAAGGTCTTATAGTAATAGCACTTTTAATAGCTGTTTTATTACTTTTATCACACTCTAATGAAACTCCCGTTTTTATATCATTTCCCTCTTCTCCTGCTGTATGCCAATAGGAAAAAGTAAAACTTTTATCTAATTCTCTATTCATAGAGGAAATGATTAGAAAAGGATTCGTATTCAATGAGAGATTTCGTTTATTTATATTTTGGTAAATAGAAGCCAAATTTTGACCTATCTGTCTTAGTTCCGCATCAATAGCGAAGTCATTTCCTATAGCTGAAAAAGAGGCTGTTTCATCTCTTATCAATCTTAATGTATGCTGTAATTGACCTAAAGCATTTTGTTCATCAAAACGAGCTACACCTCCACGCCTTAAAACAAAAGAAACATTGTCATCCGTACTTTCTTGGTAATCCTTTACCTCATATCTCCTTCCATCATCATCAGAAATGTAATCTATATCTAAAAAGGTATTATCACCAATGATAGGATAAATAGTTAGCTGCCCTTTTATGCGTTTGGTCTTTTTAGTGTTGTACATATTGACAACGGGGATACAGTTTAGAGCAATGCGTACATTCTCTAATACCTTTGGAGTAATAACCTCGTAGAATTTAAAGCATAACCAAACAATATCTTTTTCAGTAGCAATACGATCGTTAAAAAAGTAATTCTCTATAAAAGAAACTATGTTAGTATCTCCTTCTTCTTCCTTTTTAGGACAAATACTTCCTTTTAAAGTAAAAAAATTTCCTTGATAAAATCGATTCACCTCATTGTAGATAGCATCTATTCCAGCGTAATTCTTAGAAATTACCTCTTCATATTCTAGATTGTTTGTAGGTATATTGTATCCTTCTACTAATTCATATTCTTTATCTCCACAGAACACTTTTACTTGCTGCAAGTAATAATTGAAAAACTCCTTTTGTTCCTTGTTATTTATATCTATATAAAAACATAAATCCTCTAATTTTTCTACCTCTGGGGCGTGTAGTCCCACCCAAAACTCTCCAGAAGGGATGTTTCTATCTGATTGGTCTACCTCTTCTTGGTAAAAAAAACTTTCTTGTTGCAATATTTTATTGCCAAAAACTAAATATTTTACCTGAGCAGTAGTGAGTTTCATTTCTAAAGTAGGGCTGAAAAAGATATTCATTGTTTTTACCTCAGTAGGGCTATATAAATTCTGTATCCGTTTAACAGCCTTAAAATGATTATATCGTGATATTTGCACATTATTTTCTACTGGAGTAAGTTGCAGAAGTGTCTGAGATGGAGTGATACCGGTAACTTCATCTGGAAAAATTACCTCAAGAATACGCTCAGTAATCCTTGTACGAGAATTTTCTTGTTCAAAGTGTAACTTTTCGAGTTCTGATGCACAAGCTGAAAGAATAAGCTCTAAAACTGGGTCAAAAGCGTTTTCTGATTCTAATTCACTATAGCCCCACATTTTTGAAGCTCTTTTTAGCATTCTATTTTTTATCTGATCTTGTTTCATGGTTCAGTATTTCTTATATTTTTCAAAGGTTTGAAAAGTCAATATAAAAAAATCAATAAGACAAAGGACTTACAAAAAACGAGTTTCTGAAAGTATAAGGACGATTGGTTTCTAAAACAATTGCTTTTATAGAGACTAATACTTTTTTCTTTATTCGTTTCTTTTCTAAGTTTCCCAAATCTTGCTCTGTAATAGTTACTTCTATATCTTGTGTTGTAATACGTTTTTCATGTTGTGCAATACTATTCTTTAGACTTTGTGCCACGAAGGCTTTTAGTTCATTATCACTCTTGAGTAGATCAAAATCCGAGTCCCACAGTTCACAACCATAGGTCTCATCAAACTTACATTCCCCAAAAGTGGTGGTTATTAGGGTGTAAATAGATTGAGAGATAGAATCTTCTAAAGCTATTTTAGCAAGGTCTTGCTTTTTCATCAAGCCTTCAAAATCAATGGGGAGTTTGTAATATATCCCTTTCATAAATTATGAATTGTAAGTGTTTCGTGTAACTTTTCTAATAATTTACAAATAAATAAGTTTTTGAACTTTTCCTTTGCTATCAAAAGAGAATTCTTTGGCTATTTTTGTGCGTTTGACAACTTGTAGTGTTACTTTAGGGGTGAGCTTTAGCATCTTTTCTCGATAGGAAATATCTCCTATAAAACTTTGTCCTTCATTACTATCTACAATGATAAAGTAATTATCTATATCTGTAGGTTTTGTAAAGTCTTCTAAGCTCCCTGCATAGATAAGGAGTTTTTTATCTCCACTTTGAAACTGATAGGATAAAGAATCATTGGACAATTTACGATAACGTGATAGTTCAAAACTCTCTATGCTGTCTTTTTCAGGTTCAAAGGCTATGTTTTCATACAAGAAAGTGGTTTTATCAAAGCGTTTGATGCCTAAGAATGAAAAAAAGCTCTTTTGGGTAGTTTCTTTTTTAAAGGCAAGGAAGTCACGAGTAACCTGAAAAGTTTTTATTTCCTCAGTTTTGTCGTCTGTAACGGTAAGTTTGTAGGTAGGAAGTTCTACCCAATGGTCGTCTATTTTTAGTTGAACGCTTCCTATGGGTTGTTCTGAAATGAGGAGACTGATGGTGTATTTTTGAAAATGGGTATCGGTACGCACCACTACCTTATCGGCATCTCTATCATTCCATTTTTCTGACAGATAGCGGTCTTCATATCGCAGTGTTAGTTTTATCTCAGGTAGTGGCATAGTATTTTGTTTATTATTTCACCTTGTACCTTCTTAGACATTGTATTAAGGTAATGATATCATCGCTTTGTTTAGGACTTATCAAAAACTCATAATTTTTATAATAGGTATAGATACTGATTTTCGTTAGTTCTTTAAAAATAATTTCATCTATTTCTTTGGCATTTAGCTTATGTGCAAAAGCTCCTTCACAATTGATGGGAAATTGATTTTTTAGGGTCATCTTTTCTCCTGAAGCAAAGAGTATATCAAAATTTTCTTCTTTTTTCAAGCAAACAGATTCGTCTAATATTTTGACATATAAGAATAAATCCTCCCCTCTTTTCCCAAACTGAAACACTCCATAGGTAAGTGTATCTTTATTAGCACGTAAATACAAAGGCTGTGCACTTGCAAATCGTCTTCCCTTGAGCTTTTTATGTCCTTGTACTATCTTGCAATTGATAGTAACAGCTTCTTTGGGGTTCTTTGAGATAATTTGCAAGCTATCCTGTTTTTTCTCCTGCTGAGAAAAAACAATAGATGAGAAGCATATAAAGCCTAAGAAGGAAAGTAAACATTTTTTTAGCATATCCAATACATCTTTTAATAGCTACTTTATTCCTGTTGGTACAATTGTTTGCAAACTTCTAAATCTACTTTCATCTTATCATATTCCTCTTTTAAGGTTTTGTTGATAGTACTAAGGCTATCTAAGGTTTTTTGATTGATGGTAAGTTGTTTTATTTGTTTCTTAGCATCAATGAGTTCTTTGTATACCAAGATAGTATTGTTGTACATATTTTTATTTCTAAGAGAGTCTTTAGGGATTTGCTTGTACATATCAGCAAGAATAGAAAGGGCTAATTTCTCGTTGAAAAAATCGTTTTTATAGCCACCTTTAGGTGTTCCTATAGAATCTACAGCCACTTTTACTTTTTCTAACTGAAAAGAAAAGCTATCTTGAAATTTCATTTCTCGTTGTATGCGAGCATTTTCTTGCTTGAGCAAATTGTTTTCCTTGAAAGGGAAATAGATATTGACCATAAGAGCCAAAATTATAACAAGTACTGCAAGAGTGAAAAACAACACGAAAAAGCCTAATGCTTTTGTACGTTCTTTCTGATTTAATATTTCCATATAGGTTTATTTTTTGTTGTTAATTTCTATTAATCGGCTAAGAAAGTCTTACTTCTCTCAGGTTGTAGAGAGCTTTTTTCATTTGTGATTTCAGATACGAAAATGCTGCCATCACGTTTTTTACCGATGAAGTCTAAGCGGTTTAGAATAGCAAATAAATCTTCTAAGGTTTTCATAAAACGTTCTACTTTCACCACAGAGTCTCCTATTTGATTGTGGTTGTATTCTGTATTGATTACTTCAGAGAAGACAGTTTCAAACTCTCCTTGACTTACGTTACACCAATCGGCAAAGTAATTGAGCAATTCTTCTTTACCTACTCCAGATCGGGCATCGATAAAGTTCTTAAGCACTCTTGCAAATCCTACTACTGACACTAACATTTCGGCAGGGGTACTATAGAGTGTAAGCCAGCGAAAATGATTGATTTCAGTAGCTAAGTAGTAGAGCATTCTATCGGTCATTTGCTCTATGATAGTAGCTAATTTATTGGTCTGGTTTTTAGTATGTATTTTTTGAGCGATTTGGATAGCATAAATTTCCATCTGACCATAGAAACGGTCGATTTCGTTGTATAATTGCTGTAGTTTTTGATGAGAAGCTACCAGTACACAAGGTGGAATATAAGAACTATCAAGATTGGTATTGCCTCCGCTTACCCATATTTTTCCTACAATGAGATAATGCCCTCCTACGCCCATATCTTTTCTAAGTTCCTCTTCCTTCACTAAAGAAAGGTAGTATTCAGGCTCGGTATAAGGGTCGCGTGGCGGGTTCTCCTCAGGGTCAGGGTCTCCACAAGGGACACGCTTGAATGGATTGACAGAAATACAAGCCAGTAGTGCAACCTCATCTTCTTTTATCTCTTTGATAATTTCAGGATATGAAAAAGAGAGCGTACTCTGTTCCGTGTTAGAACTGATGTCTATTCGAGAGCCATTAGGAGTAATCGCATGGCATTCTTCTATACGGAGTCGGAGGTTTTTATGGGTGTCTACTGACAGGTTCATTCTCACTGGGTCATTGACGGGTAACAATCCATAGGTAAGCATTGAGGTGTGTACCCCTATGGCATCGCGTACCGAATCGATGACGAAGTTTTGAATATCTATAAAATACCTTTTATTGATTTTCATTCCATCAATAAAGTTTACTGGCAAATGGGTGAGTTTTTCTGTCATGGTTTAATATGTTTTTACTCGTTCGTTATCTTTTTCTTTGCTGTATTCGAAATCTGTTTCTTGTTCATTATTATTCATTGCAATCTCAGAAACAAGTGTTCTCATACAAATGATGTAGCTATTCTCTTCTATTCCATTCATATATAGGGTAAACTTAGGGTCTATATATTTAGTAGGTTCATACCATTTAGGTTGTTTGAAGAATACCCAATTATAAAAGCCTTCTTCATTTTGTATCTCGATAGGGGCATCGGCAAAACGCTCGTTGTAATCTTCTACAAAATTGTAGAACAAGCGCCCGAAATCTATTCGGGTAGGTCCTTTGGCACGATATAAAGTGTAGTCTTTATCCTTTTCTTCCTTTTTTATCATAAGTGTGAATACTACCAAATCGCGCATCTCATCATCACTTACGCCTACTAATTCCTTGTAGTTTTCAGGGAATTGCCAAGTAGTGTAGATTTTAGGTGGTATCTTTAGAGAATGATTGAAGCTTGCATTCACTAAGGTAGGGATGAAAAAGACTATGAAATTGCCCATCATCAAAGGCAAATAGTACATTCCATTTAAGAAAGTATAAATTAACAAGAAAGGTACTGAGGCATATAGCACGACTAATAAGGCGAAGAATAGTTCTTTGAACACATCGTCCTCCAGTTTGAATTTGTTGAAAAACAAGCGATAGAAATAGCAGTGGAAGACACCAAGGGTCAAGGTACAGATTTGATAGAAAATAAATTCACTTAGGGTTTTCCCTTCAAAGAGGCGGCTATATCCTAAAAAGGCAATGACTGTATATACCAATACTGTTAGGAACAGATAGATGTAGATATTGGTTTTATACTTTTTGAACTCAGGGACTTTCTTTGAGAAAATAATAGTAATGGCTATACACATAGCCACTAAAAATAGCAGTAGTATCAACAGTTGCGGGTCGAACAAATTGATGAAATAATTCTTTAACTTTTTCATATACAAGTGTTATAACCTAAGATAGGGTCATTATTTTCTTTTAATTCAAATTGACTTTCTTCTTCTGAGAGCAATACACTTAACTGGATTTCTACTTCCAAAGGGAAAAAGTGCTCACAGAACATTGTTACAAATTTTTCTTTATTGCCCCCAAGTATATAATCAGTAAAAGCAGAATGCTTTAAGGGACCTATCTCAAGGGTCAGGTGCTTGGTATAATCTTCATAGGCTGTACCTGTGATCATATCCACTCCTAAGTAAATGTCTTCTCCCAAGCAAAAACCTTGTGATTCATCAGAATAAGTAGCAAACTCTCTTTCTTTAAGCTGTACTTCTTCACCTAAAAGTTTCGAAAGTATTTGTACTGTAAGGGGTATATTACCTACTATTTTGTAGCTATAAGGCAATAATCGTATAAACTTAGAGACTAAGAGTGTAGGGAAATCTTTTGAAATACCCCAGAGTTCATAGAATAGTGTAGAAATTTCGTTAGCATTGAGTTCCTTAAAGCTATCTTGTTCAAAGGATTCTATTTCTACCCCTAACTTAAAAATTTCATTCTCAAAAGGGCTAAAAAAGGTACGAGCAGCTTTTTCTTCTTGTTTCCTTTCTCTGTAATCTTTGAGCATTGTTTCTACACCCTTGCCTTGAGTTTCATTCTTAGCATGGTGAGCAACGCTTTCGGGGAGTATATCGTACAAACTATCACGAGAAAGGCTTACCTCTATCAATTGGGTAGGATCGTAGTTGAAATCAGTAAGTTTTGCACTTAGTACATCGGCGCGATAACCGCGTACAAACTGCCCTTGGTGTTTTACTACATACTCATTGTCAGAGATGATTCCTTTGTCTAACAAATGGTTTAATAGCACTTCTGCCCTTATATCATAAGGTAGGTGATTTATCTCATTTATAACTCCTGTTAGGTGTTCCATTTTGATAGTTCTTCAACGTTGCAAATATACAAATAAATTACAAAAGTGCAATTTTTATTTTTATTCTATTTTGTGTTGTTCGTTATGTCCTTTATGGGTAACAGATATTTTACCTCCCACAGCACATTGGCAGGTACTTTTTTCGGTGAGGATTTTTAAATCGTTGATAGTATCTTTCTCAGCTGTTTGTTCCCATTTTGTAGGAACAGGCACACAAGGCAAGTAGCCTCCTGTGGTGGGCTTTAGTTTGCACTGACCAAAAGGCATTATATTCACATTGGCCTGTTTGTCTCCTTCAGTAGCAATAGGCTTGTCCTCAATAGTTACAAAATCCTGACTTGTCACAGTAAGTTTGCTTTTGGCAGTGCCTTGATTGCAACTGAGTTCTGCAGTATTGGTGATGATATCCATAGTGTGATGTTTTTTAAGGTTTGTTACCCAAAAAGTTTATCCCAAAAGCTTTTATGGTTTCTCTTAGCTTGGTATTTTTCCCATTGCTCTTGTTCAAAGGCTTTCCACTCTTCTTCGGTGTAGGTTTTGCCTTGGAAGGTATGGGTGGTGGGAGATTTAGATTTTTGCTCTTTTTCTTTGATAGACTCTTTTGTGATGACCTCACCTGTTTCATCTATAATAGCTATATTTTCTTTCAAAAAGGTAACTAATTCTCCTTTATAATAAATAGTTTTAAAAATATGTATTTCATACCAACCTGTTTGTGTTCTTTTATTAGGTTCAAATCTATCTGCTATAGCTTCTTTTGTATTATAAATATCTATATTCTTTTCTTTCAAAACAATATCTCTTATCTGTTTAAAAGAATGTTTGAATCCTCTATCATAATTTATTTCTTTTACAATCTTACTATTTTTATCCCATTCAGTATGTGTCAAGATAGAGTTATTAAAATATTTTTTTTCTATAAATAGATTTCCATTTTCGTCATACGAATAAAAATAATTAAAAGGAGATCCTTTTTTAGAGATCTCTCTAATATAAAAAACCTCTGAATTATCAACAATACTAAATTCTCTTACTTCTGACCTATCTAAGAGTTTATAATGATATTCATTATCATAATCTTGTTTTCCTTTGTTTTCTTCAAATTTTTTGATATTAAAATATTTCATTTTTTCTAAATTATATTTGCAAAGCTCAATAGGTGTATTACACTGAGTAAAAGTAAAAAGTATAACTATAAAAATTATTCGTTCCATTTTTTTTCAGATATATCAGAATTAATAAAATGTAATTGCCAATACCAAAGTGACCTTGTTTCTTTTTGCCCATAGCTCATAATATTATCGGTTGAAAATTTTATATTTTCTTCTTCATTACCATTAGGATAAATATATATTTTTTCACATCTTCCCATGGGATCATCATAATGTGTATGACACAATCCTAGCCCGTGTAAGATCTCATGTATCATAGTATTCTTTGTCCTATTATTTTCATCAAGTCCCATAAATAAAAATACATTCCTTGTACCTATACTTTCTGTCTGACCTGGTACGGATCCATTATCTTTTTTTATCTGTGTTTTTTCATCTATTATTTCAAATTTATAATAAGAATAACTATCATAGGTATTCTCATTAAAACAAAAAATAGTAAAAAAGTCTTTATACTTAGGATATTTCAACAGATATATTTTTTTTACATATTCATATATTTCTTTTTCATCTTGATTAATGCTATCTCCCGTATGTTTTAAGTCAGAAGGATCTTCTTTTTTAAATATAAATTTGCCATATTTTTTATTACCTTCACTATCTGAAATAATTTTGAAATTAGCATCAGAGCTTAAATCTAGTTCTTCTCCTAATTCAATAGTACTTTCTATAAATCCTTGATACAAAATTTTTTGAGAAATTTTTCTCTCAATCCTATTTGAGAAACCAACTCTAATTCTTCCTTTGATATTAGTTCTTACAGGTACTAATACAATTTTCTCTTTCTTTTGTGTATTTTTATCATTTTTTAAAACAATTATTTCTCCTGCTAATTTGCAATTTTCATCAGAATTTTCTTTCGGATAGGCATATACTTTTATACGAGTATCTTCCTTGATATCTTGCTTACAAATAATTCTTATAGTTCCATCTCGTTTAAGAGATGTCTTTTTTGTACTAAGAGTTTCCCTACTAAGTTCAAAAAGTTTTGTATCATATTCAAATTTTAGTTCTTTTAAATCTTCTTCTATTTCAATAAGTACTTTTAACTCTACTTCATATTGAGGTTTTACCAACAATGTCTTTGGTAACCTATCAACGGTTTCTTTTGAATATAATGAAAGATATGGAGAAAAGTATTCTGTATGAAAAATTGTAGAACCTTCCCTTCTAATAATCTTATGACTATAATATTCATTTTTTAAGTGCTTATAGGCATCTGTCTTATTTTGTTCTGTTCCAAAATTAAGAACTCCTTTTTGATAATCTCCCAATATGATTTCTTCATAAGGTTTTTCTTTTGTAAACTTTCCATCATTTACACGCAACCAATCAAATCCAAACTCACCTTTCCAAGAGCTTTTAGGTCTAAAATGTACAACAGCTAAACCTATTTCTTCTTCTGGATGACTTTTTATTTCTTCTGCCTGATGATTATATCTATTACCTTCTTTCCCCTTTAGTTCAGCTATACCTTTACTGTTAACTATAGCTATATTATCGGAATGCAAAATAGACTTTGTTGCCCCATATAGTTTAGCTTCTTTAGCTTCTATATCTATTATATTACTACTTTTGATTAAAGCCTTATTACTAAATATTTGCATAAAACCATTTATCTTTTGTTCAAACCAAATTCCTATGATCTTAATTTTATTGACAGCTTTTAGTATATAATCATTAGTGGTTATCTCAGTTCTTTCAGTAGCATTCATAACAATACGTTGGGCGTTAAACTCCAAAATAGATCCATTAAAGCTAATTTTTTGCTTACCATCCATATAAATACTGTTGCCACTTGGGTCTTCTAAAAAGAGACTACCATCTCTATCATTGATCTTTATTATTACTCCACTCCTTGTTTGTATTGCCTTTACATCGTTATTTGTATTATGAAAGGGGCTGTATTCCTTCCCATTATAGTGGCTTCCTACTACAAACGGCCTTTCTGCATTTTGGTCTTCAAAATCAACCAATACTTCCTCTCCTATTTCAGGGATAAAGTAAAAGCCTTTGCCACTTCCTGCATGGGGTTGTACTACTCTGATCCAAGGGGTTTGTAATTTCTTGGCTACTTGCCAGATAAACTGTACTCGTACACGCCCTAAGCCCTTAGGGTCATTGTTGTCCGTTACTCTGGCTATTTGCTGTTCGGCTCTCGGAAGGGCTTCGCGGTCATAGTAGTAGGCAATATACACATCAGGGATCGCTACAAACTCATTTTCATAGTCATAACCCGACTGATGGTGCTTGATATCAATAATACGATAGCTCTCCATAGGCTTATCGTTGATGTCTTTGAGCTTTACAAAGCCCCCTATGCGCAGATTAGGATTACGGCTACGGCCTCTTACCTCCATTAGTTGCTCCCTGCTTTCTTTCTCTCGGCGAACATTATCGGCCAAGTAGTCACCCCTAAACTCTTCTGTAAAGGCATTGTAGGGAACTTTGGTTTTCTTGGTGAAGACTTTTTCAGAGGCTTTTACTGCGGCAAACTGGAACGGGTTACCCTTGTCTTGTAGGTGTACATTTTTAGTATTTTTCTCCTCCACTTCTCCTTTTTCTATCCCATAGGAGAGGTAGCTAAAGTGTTGGGGCTGTATTTTTAGTTCAAAGGCAACCTCTATTAGGTCGTCACCCTCAGAGAGCTGAACGGTTTGTCTCGTCTCATTATTGAATTGTAGTTGGGTACCATCGTAAAAGAAGAACTCTCCATAGCGGCGGGCAAGACGCTGGATAAATTGGTAATCAGATTCTTTGTATTGTACTACATAGGGGATTTTATATTTGGTATTAACCATCCCTTTGGTATTGACTTTTACATCCCCATACTCATTGGTGGCTTCAGCGATGATCTCAGGAAGGGTTTTATCCTCATAGGATTGGCATTCTTCTCCACTATCCAAGAAGATGCTAAGTCCATAGCCTGAGATATGCAGATTCCCATAACCTCCGCCTTCGTTTCTTTTATCTGAGACCTGGGCAATAATTCCTTTAAACGACTGTACTACAGCGCCTTCGTGATGAATATGTATGGTAATAGGTTCTCCAAGTAGGTTTTTGGAGTTTCGCATGACTTGCCCATAGAAGTCATCAATGGCAGTATCGCTTACCACAATGGTAAACTCATCATGGGCGTTGGTATGTTGGGTAAGATAGGTCTCAAAGGTAGTGTTATCCAAGAATCCCTGATCATTCACCGTAAGAGTGACCATCACCACGGGGTTATCCTTATCAGTAAGGTAGTCTTGGTAGCTCTTTACAGAAGCAAATTTCGCAAAGGTTTCTGGATCATTAGTGCGACCAGGAACAGAACTGTTGTCCTTGGGGAGGTGGTTATCTGTGTTCATTGTTTAGTTTTTTGTTGGGACAAATATACAAAAGATTTTTTGAATGGACAAGGTTTTGAATAGAAAAACCTACTTTTTCTCTTTGAGCCTTCCAGCACTTGTATAGCGTTTTTGGAAGTACTCA